>Ga0160453_100333_pt1 | contig 41126 bp, 41 predicted proteins | sample HID1971K_E6MG_FD_108228 | JGI IMG/M metagenome (GOLD analysis project Ga0160453, IMG submission 108228) | Enriched millipede-associated microbial communities from UW Madison campus, WI, USA - HID1971K_E6 MG | ecosystem: Host-associated > Arthropoda: Insects > Digestive system > Unclassified ...
GATCTTGTAGGAGTCCTCCACGGTCGCGTTCGGGTAGCGGGCGGTGATCCGCGGGATCACGGTGTGCGTGCGGTCGGCCTCGGCCAGCTCCGCAGCGACCTGCTCGATCTGCTCGGGTGACAGCATCCACTCATCTCCTTCGTCGGCTGCTCGCCTGTCACAAACTGCCGGGTGACCCGACACCTCGCGACAGGCGAGCGAGGGTGGTTGGCGAGCCACGGGTGCTACAGCACCGGATCGGGGTCAGCGACCGGGGGAGCCGGTGAACCTCGTGCGCCACGCGGCGTTCATCGGGAACAGGCCGTCGAGCGGGTGACCCTCGCCGACGCGGGCGGCGATCCACTCGTCCTCGGCCTCCTGCGCGAGGCACGCGTCGGCGATCTCGGCTGCCGAGGACGGTGGAATCACGATCACGCCGTCGTCGTCGCCGACGATGATGTCGCCGGGCTGCACTGTCGCGCCTCCGCAGGCGATCGTCACGTCGGCATCCCACGGGACGTGGCGGCGTCCGAGCACGGCGGGGTGGCCGCCCTGCGAGAACACCGCAAGGCCGATGCCGGCGACCGTCGCGTAGTCGCGCACGCCGCCGTCGGTGACGATGCCGGCAGCGCCGCGAGCCTGGGCGCGCAGGACGAGGATGTCGCCGAGCGTTCCCGACGAGGCGTCACCGCGGGCCTCGATCACGATGACCTCACCCGGCTCGACGGAGTCGAACGCGCGCTTCTGCGCGTTGTACCCGCCGCCGTGCGAGGCGAACAGATCCTCGCGCAGCGGCACGAAGCGGAGAGTCCTGGCGGTCCCGACCAACTTCGCGCCGGGGGTGTCGGAGCGTGGGCCGTCGATGAAGACCTGATGGATGCCGCGCAGCCGCAACTGCTGAGACAGGCCGGCGACCGGGGCCGCGGTGAGCTTCACGCGAAGGGCAGGGGTGAGTGTCATGACGACCCTTCCACAGGAGCGAGCCACGCGACGAGGTCGGCGTGGATCAGGGCGTCGCCGTCGAGGGACGCGGCGATCACCTGACGAGCGGGCATGGTGGCGGCATCCGGGAACATCTCGGTCCACGCCTCGTTGAGCGCCGCGCGGTCGCGGTAGTCGGCCAGGTGCACCGTCACTTTGACGATGTCGTCGGTGGTGCCGCCGGCGGCCGTCATGACGTCGCGCACCAAGGCGAACACGTTGGCGACCTGGGCGCGGAGCGACTCGGGCATCGCACCCGTGACCGGGTCGCGCCCGGTCAGGGCCCCCGACATCAGCAGCGGACCCACTCGGCTGGCGGCGGGCACAGGGTTGGCGTGCGCGAACGAGGGCAGGTGGATCGCCCGGCGGCCGGTCATCGCGCGGCCTCGGCGGCGTCATAGGCGGCGACCGCCTCGAGTGTGTTGAGCTCGTGGCGGCGCGCCGCGGTCTCGAGGTCGTCGCCGCGCGCGCCGGCGCGGATCAGGCCCAGCAGCGCCGCATGCTCGGCGACGGACTCCTTCGCGCGCCCCGGCGCGTGCCAGTACACGGAACGACGGATGAGGTCCATGCGCATCCACTCCGACCGTACGAGTCCGAGCAGGTGCTCGTCGTCGCACCGCGAGCACAGCACGTCATGGAACTCGTGATTCAGCCGGCCGAAGCGCTGCAGGTCGAAGTCGGCCAGCGCCTGCGCCATCTGTGCGTTGAGATCCTCGGCGTGTGAGAGGTCGTGCGAGGTGAGATGCTCGGACGAGAGCGCGGTGGCGAGACCCTCGAGGCGCGCGAGGAGCCGGATCGTCCGCATCCATTCGCCCCGACCGAACCGCCGCACGACGGCACCGGAGTTCGGCACGATCGCGACCCAGCCCTCGGCTTCAAGGCGCCGCAGCGCCTCCCGCCAGGGGACCGAGCTGATGCCGTGCTCACGGCCGAGCTGGTCGATCACGAGTCGGTGGCCGGGGGTGAAGGTGCCGTTGGCGATGCTCGATTTGAGGATCTCGTAGGCCTGCTCGGACTTCGTGGGAATCTTCATCACGCGCTCGCCCGGCTGTCGTGCCACTGCGCGATGAGCGCCTTGCCGTAGTCGTTGCCGTTCGGGGCACGAAGTGTCGTGTGGACGTGGAACCGGGCCGGCAGGCGATTGCTGAGCCACACCCCGGCGTGGTGGTCGAGCTCGGCGAGGATGACGGGGGAATGGACCCGGAGGTAGAAGGGCGTCGAGCCGTCGGTGGCGCCGTACCACGCAACGTGGGTGTGCTCCAGGTGCGCGTCGAACTCCGCCAGCGCGACGGCGCGCTGGTCGTCGCGGTACAGCACGAGGATGTCCTCGACGATGCGGCGCAGCACACCGCGCTGCGCGCCGTCGAGCGCGGCCGCCGGAATGCCCTCGTACGGCACAATGCGGTTGTCGCGGAATGCGCCGGCCACATGGCGCTCGTCGGCGGGGTGCAGCCGGCCCTCGGGCATGGCGGGGTCGAGCACCGAGTCGTACACGACCGCGATCGCGCGCTGCGGGGCGGTGAACGACGAGGCGAGCTCGATCGCCAACGTCTCGCGCGCGGCGAACAGCGGTGCCCTGTGGTCGGCGACGGCCGGCTCTCCGCCGAGGAACACCGGCGCGATCACATGACGTCCACCGGCGGCGACGAAATTGAGCGCGACATGGTGCCCGTACAGCTGCCATCCCCACGGCTCGGCAGCCGACGGCGTGCCGAAGAGCGCGAACCAGTAGCTGCGGTCGTTCATGATCTGCGGCAGTCCGACGAGGTCGCCGAGGAACCCGTTGAGCCTCATCGCCTCGTCGACCATCGCCCAGCCGCGAGGGCTGAGCGAGGCGCGGACGATGTCGAGCAGCGCCTCGGCCTGTGCCTCGGTCACGTCTTCGAGGCGCACCCCGTTGCGGTGGAACACGAACTCGGGGTTGCTCCAGCCGCGCCAGTCGGGGGAGTCGAGCGGCCGCACGACGGCCGCTCGCTGGTCATCCCACAGGGCTTCGAGCGCGCGCACGGCGGCTGCTACCAGCTCGTCGTCGGCCCCGGTCGCCGGCGACGCCGGCAGCCGGTACAGGCCGGGCTGCGGCATCCCGTCGACGGTCACTCCGACGAACTCCTCGGCGAACAGGGCGTCCCAGTGCTCGAGCAGGTCGCGCAGGAACGGTGCATTCTTGCGGTCCGCGGTGAACCGCTCGTACGTCATGCCCCGGGATGACGCGACGATCGGGTCGTCGAGATCGTAGAGGTGGTCGCGGAACGAGTCGCTCGCGAGCTCGATCGCCCCGTCGTGCCCGGACGTCCGGTCGTTCGAGAAGAAGCCGTCGATGTCGTTGCGGTCGGACTGGTGAGCCATCGTGTCGCGTCAGATCGGCAGGTTGAAGAGGCGCTTCGCGTTGCCCGAGAGCACGAGATCGCGGTCGGCGTCGCTGATGTCGAGTTCGTTCTTGACGAACTCGACGCCCTGCCCCATCCAGCTGTAGAACACCGGGAACGACGAGCCGAACAGGTAGTGGTCGGCGCCGCTCACCTGGAGCGCGGCCTCGACCTGCGTCTTGCCCCACGAGTGCGGGTGCGTCATGTCGAAGAAGATGTTCTCGTCGAGGTAGCGCTTGATCTTGTCGCCGTCCGACGAGTCGAGGCGGTTCATTGCCTCTTTCTTCACCGGGGCGTGCGGGGTGAGCAGCTCGGCGTTGGCGAACCAGTTGCCGCCGAACATCGTGTGGATGAACCGCAGGCCCGGCATCCGGTCGAACATGCCGCTGAACAGCTCGCGGCCGACAGCAGTGCCCTGGTCGAGGATGCGCCCGAACTCGCGGCGCAGGTTGGTGTAGTCCACGATCGACTGGTACTCGACCGGCAGCGGCGTGTGGTGCACGATGACGGGGATGTCGAGCTTCTCGATCACCTTGAGGTACGGCTCGAACACCGGGTCGTCGAGGTAGAGCCGGCCGTAGTGGCACGCGACCTGCACGCCGACGGCGCCGAGGTCGCCCACGCACCGCTCGAGCTCGTAGATGTTCTCCTTGCCGCCCCACGGCGGCACGCAGGCGGTCGTGAACAGCCGACCGTTCGAGCGCTGCACGATGTCGTACGCGTTGTCGTTGACGGCCTTGCAGGTCTCCAGACCCAGCCATTCCTGCCACACGGGCACGCGCATGATGCCGTAGTCGACGCCCGCCTCGTCCATGGCGGCGAGCTTCGCCTCGGCGGAGTAGTCACCCTCGACGTAGTTGAGGTTCGGGTGCCCGGCGGGCTTCTCGAGCACGAGCTGCTTCTTGCCGCTGTCCATCGTGATGACGGAGGCGATCTCGCCGAAGCCGCGCGGTGCGCTGTCGAGGAAGCCGTTCAGGATCTTCTCGTTGGTGAAGAGGTCTTCGGGCAGGTGGTGGATGTTGATGTCGACGACGGTCATGTCGGGTCTCTCTTCTTCGAGTTCGGCGGGTTCAGGGTTCGATGACGATGTGGTTCTCGAGGGCGCCGAGGCCCTCGATCTCGGCACGCACGACGTCGCCGGGCTTCAGCCAGTTCTGCGTCGGTGCCCCGATGCCTGCGGGGGTGCCGGTGGCCAGGATGTCACCGGGGAGGAGCGTGAACACCTGCGACAGATAGGCGATCTGATCGTAGATGTCATAGATCATGTCGTCGGTGCGCCAGTCCTGACGCACCTCGCCGTTGACGGTCAGTGTCATGCGCAGGTCCAGCGGGTCGGCGATCTCGTCGTCGGTGGTGAGCCATGGGCCGATCGGACCATGTGTGTCGAACGACTTGCCGAGCGTGAAGGTCGGGGACCGCTGCTGCAGCCAGTCCCGCACCGAGACGTCGTTCGCGACGAGATAGCCGGCGATGAAGGAGCGGGCATCGTCGCGCGACACGTTCTTGGCGGCGCGCCCGATCACGACACCCAGCTCGATCTCGTAGTCGAGCTGATCCGAGATGCGGGGTTTCACGATGTCGTCGTGCGGCCCGACGATGCACGAGACCTGCTTGTTGAACCACAGCTGGCTGCTCGGGATCGGGATGCCGGCGGCCGCGGCCTCCTGCGCGTGCTCGGCGTAGTTCATGCCGATGCCGAGGTACTTCTGCGGCGCGTCGATCGGGGCTTCGAGGACGACGTCCGCGAGGGTGTGGGATGCCCCGTCCGCGGCCTCGATGGCCGGTCGCAGTGCAGCGAGGTCAGGCAGGATCTCGCGCAGCGACGAGCCGATGCCGGCGACGCCGGTGAGGTCGACCACGTGGTCTCCGTCCACTCGGCCGAGGCGGACGGCGCCGTCGGCGAGGCGGAAGCGGGCGAGTTTCATGCGGACTCCTCCAGTGCGTCGTCGATGTGCTGCTCGGCGAGCTCGGACGGCAGCTTGCCCCAGACCTCCTCGCCGAGCGGGGTGAGCTGGAAGTTCACGAACCGCCAGCCGTCCGCGGTGTGGCGGGCGACCTGCGTCACGACGCCGCGCTGCTCACGCGGTGACCCGTCGGGATTGCGCAGGACGTTCGAGATCGGGCCGACCATGATCGCGACATCGCCGAGCAGGCGGATGTCGAGATCGCCGCGCGCGATGTCGACGTAGGCGCGACGGGTGCCGACATGCTCCAGCAGCCTTGCCTTGTCGTGCACGAGCCCGGGGGCGTGGATGTGGACGAGCGCCGGGTCGAAGATCTCGTCCAGCGTCTCGAGGTCGCCCTCGACCAGCGCCCGCTGACGCCGCGACTCGAGGTCCAACAGCGCCGCGCGGGTCTGCTCATCCGGGCGGGTGAGGTCGACGCTCATGCGTCCACCTGCTCCCAGGTGCGGAACCCCGTCGCTTCGCCGGCCTGATGGCCCGGCCGGGGCGAGCCGACCAGCGCGTGGTATGTGCTGAAGATCTGATCCGCCTCAGCGAGCGGCAGTACCTGCTCGATGTCGTCGAACGGGCGGTGGTCGGTGCGCTCGGCGACGATGCGGCGGATCACCTCGTAACCCTCGCCCTGCATGTTCAGAGCGATGCGGTTCACGATCTCGCGACGGATGCCGTCGTATGCGACGAACGCGGCGTGCGGGTCGTCGGGATGCTCGACGAGCTGCTCCACGAGGACCCTGGCGTCCATCATCGCCTGGGTGATGCCGTTGCCGCCCCGGGGGAACATCGCGTGGGCAGCATCCCCCAGCAGCACGACTCTGCCGTCGACCCAGCCGTCCAGCGGCTCGTGGCGGATGAGTGGGAAGAGGTATACCTCGCGGGCGTCGCGCATGAGCTGCTGCACGTCCAGGAACGGGATCTTCACGTCGTCGTACAGAGGGATCACGTCGGTGATGTCGCCGACCTGGTTCCAATCCTCGATCGTCTCTTCGCCGTTGGTCTCGACGACCCAGTTGATGAGGTCGAGGCCGGTGCCCTCGAAGTTCTCGGCGATCGGATAGACGATCATCGACGACACGGCGGGGTCGCCGATGTGCAGGATGGAGTGGCCGCCGCGGAAGGGCCCGCGCAGCGTCGTGCCGCGCCACATCGTGATGCCCGAGAAGAACGGCTCGGCCTGGTCGGGGTGCATCTGCTTTCGGACGGCGGACTTGATGCCGTCCGCGGCGATGACGGCGTCGTGCCGCACCGCCTCGCGCCGGCCGTCGCGGTGCTCGATGTCGAGAGTCACCCCGTCGGCGTCCTGCCGGTACCCGGTGACGCGTGCGCCGAGGATGACCGCGTCGCGGCCGAGACGCTCTATGACCTCGTCGTAGAAGAGCATCTGCAGGATGCCGCGGTGCACGAATCGCTGCTCGTGCACGTATCCCATGTGCACGCCGCACTTCTCGGCGTAGATCTCCTGCCCGTAGCCGTTGAAGAAGATCGAGTCCTCGGCGTCGACCGAGATCGCGCGGAACTTCTCCAGCAGCCCGAGGTCGTCGAGCTCGGCCGTGCCCACGGTCTTGATGTCGACGCCCACCCCCAGCGGCTTCAGCTCGGGCACCGATTCGTACAGGGTCGCAGTGATGCCGCGCTGGTGCAGTCGCAGGGCGGTGAGCAGCCCGGCAGGGCCGGCGCCCACGATGGCGATGTCAGACATGGAGCCTCTTCCTCGAGGGGATGGAACTTCGGCGATCGTACATGATTCTCGCTCAGATCACACACGATATCGGACGCGATCTGAGGACTCCTCACAGAACGTGAGGACCTGATTTCATCCCTGGATCAGGGAAAATCGCATTTCCGCGCATGGATTCTTCAAACAGATGTTGGAAGATCATGGATGATCCGCATATGATTTCACACACGATCGCGGCTGATCGTCCGATTGCGTACAAGGGAGTGACCGCATGACCCAGACCTCGAACGTCGAGGCGCCCGACGAATACACCGGGCTGGTGCAGACGCCGGCCCGCCATGGTCGCGGACTGTCGTTCGGCTGGTTCAGCACCCGCTTCGCCGTGATCGGCGTGTGGGCGCTGCTGATCCTGCTCTTCGGCGTGCTGCGCCCGTCGACGTTCCTCACCGCCGGCGCCTGGCACTCGATCTTCGGCGGACCCAACCAGACCGCGCTGATCTTCCTGTGTGCCGCGCTGCTGTGCACGATCATCGTCGGCGAGTTCGTGGACATGTCCGTCGCGAACAACTTCGGCTTCGCGGCGATCATCCTGGCGTGGCTCAACACCGAGTTCCATCTCAACGCGTTCATCGCAGCGCTCGTGGCCGTCGCCGCCTCGACCGCCGTCGGCGCCCTGAACGGCTGGCTCGTCGTGAGGATGGGTGTCAACACGATCGTCGTGACCCTCGGCATGGGCACGTTCCTGTTCGGCCTGTCGCTGTGGATGGCCGACCTCCAGCCGATCACCGGCGTCGCGAAGTACATCTCGGTCATCTCCAGCTTCGAGATCGCAGGAATGCCGGTCGCCTTCTATCTGGGCGTCATCCTCATGCTCGGCTTCGCGTACATCCTCTGGTTCACCCCGCTCGGTCGCAACATGCGCTTCGTCGGTGAGAACCGCGAGGTCAGCCGCCTGGCAGGCGTGCGCGTGACCGCGATCCGGTTCGGCGCGTTCACCTTCGGCGGCATGATCGCCGGCATCGGCGGAGTGATCGCCACGGCCGGCATCGGCGGATTCGACCCGAACGTGTCGAACGCCTACCTGCTGCCGATGTTCGCAGCCACCTTCCTCGGCACGGCGATCCTCGAACCCGGGCGGTTCAACCCGCTCGGAACACTGATCGCGATCTTCTTCCTCGGCACAGGCGTGCTCGGCCTGCAGCTGCTCGGCGCGACCAGCTGGGTGACCAACGTCTTCTACGGCGGCGTGCTCGTCATCGCCGTGACGATCACCACCGTCCTGCACCGCCGTGCCACCTGACCCCCTCCCCACCCACCCTGCAATCCATGCCAATGACGGCTGAACAAGGAGTTCTCGTGAACACAGTCCGCTTCTCACGCGCCCGCACGATCGCCGCCGCCGGTGTCGTCGCGCTCGCCGCGCTCGCGCTCGCCGGCTGCGACAGCACCGACGAAGGATCCGCGACGCCCAGCAGCAGCGCGTCGGCCGAGGCGACCGGGCTCGCCGCCGACGTCGCCGCCGCCCAGGCCCTGCCCGACAGCTACCCGGTGCCGACAGAGGACGTCAGCGACGGCACCGCACTGAAGGGTGCGACGGTCTACTACGTTCCCATCACGCTGCAGTCACCGCAGTTCGCGGTGACGCAGAAGGCGTTCACCGAGGCGCTGGAGGCTCTCGGCGCGTCGGTGCAGGTCTGCGACGGGCAGGGCACGCCGACCGCGGTCAGCGCGTGCGTCGACCAGGGCCGCGACGCGAAGGCCGCCGCGATCGTGACGGATGCCGTCGCCTACGGCGTCGCGGGCAACTCGCTCGACGCGGCCCAGGCCGCCGGCATCCCGGTCATCATTTCGAACCAGGTGCCCAACGCCGACCACCCGGATTCGGCGACGCTGGCCAACATCCCGGCCGGCGGCACCGCCCAGGCCGTCTCTCTCGCGCAGTGGGTCACCGTCGACTCAGACGAGCAGGCCAACCTCCTGGCCAACATCGGCCAGGACGGTCCGGCGCCCGCCGCATTCTTCGCCGCCGCGAAGGAGGTCTACGACCAGGAGTGCCCCGACTGCGTGATCGTCGAGAACGGCGTCTCGTCGGCGAACTTCCCGCAGATCGCTCCGTCGACGCAGTCCGCGCTGCTGGCCAACCCCGACACGGACTACGTGTACTCGCAGTTCGCGCAGTACCTGCAGCCCACCCTCGGCGGCATTCAGGGCGCCGGCATGTCGGGCAAGGTCAAGGTGCTCGCCGGTTCGGTGCAGCTCGATGACCTGGAAGCCGTCGCCGACGGTTCGCTCGCGGCGGCCGCCGGTCAGGCATCCGCCTTCCAGGGGTGGGTCGACGCCGACGCCGTGCTGCGTCTCGTGAACGGCGACGAGCTGCCCGAGTACACGATCCCGACGCGCCTGTTCACCGCAGACAACATCGGAGACATCGACCTCACGGCCGACGCGGAGGCCTCGGGCGAATGGTACGGACCCGTCGACTTCACCGACGAGTTCAAGAAGGTCTGGGGCGTGTCTTGAGCTCGATGCTCACCACGGACGGGCGGTCGGACACTCCGGCCGCCCGTCCGGCACCCCGTCTCGCGGTCGACGACCTGTGGATCACCTTCGGCAGCAACCGCGTGCTGCGCGATGTCGCCCTCGAGGTGCGACCGGGTGAGCTGCATGGGCTCATCGGGCAGAACGGCTCTGGCAAGTCGACGCTCGCCAAGGTGCTCACCGGCCTCTACCGCCCGGACGAGGGCACACGCGTCGCGGTCGACGGACAGGATCTGCGCCTGCCGGTGCGCCCGCGTGAGGCGCAGGCGGCGGGGGTCGCCGTCGTGCATCAGAGTCTGGGCCTGATCGGGCACCGCACCGTGCTCGAGAACCTGCGGCTGGGCCGCCTCACCGGGCGCGGTCTGTTCCGCCGCATCGACTGGAAGCGCGAGCAGCGGGCCGCAGAGGCGGTCTTCGAACGGCTCGGGCGATCGGTGCCGCTGAATGCGCGGATCGACGAGCTGCGCGAGGAGGACCGCGCGACGGTGGCGATCGCCCGCGCGCTGCAGGACGCGACCCCCGGCCGCGGCCTCATCATCTTCGACGAGTCCACGCGCGCCCTCGGCAGGCGATCGCTGGAGCACTTCTTCGGGATCCTGGACGAGATCGTCGCGACGGGCACATCGGTGCTGCTCATCACGCATCGGCTGGAAGAGATCGTCGAAGCGGCAGACCGGGTGACGGTGCTGCGGGACGGCCGTGTCGTCGAGGCGGGCCGCGAGGTCGCCGGGCTGGGCGAGGCGGATCTCGCCGCGATGATGCTCGGCCGCGGCCTGGAGCAGATCGAACGCGACCGTGAGACGACGCCGCACACCGGCGACGACGTGGTCGTCGAGGGACTGACCGGACTCGGCGTGACCGACGTCTCGTTCGCCGTGTCGAAGGGCGAGGTGCTGGGACTGACCGGCCTCGCCGGCTCGGGCTACGACGACGTGCCGTACCTGCTGAGCGGCGTCAGTCGCGCACAGTCGGGCGTGCTCGGGATGCCGGGCGCCCGGCATCCCGTCTCGTCTCTCACTCCCGCCTCGGCGATCGAGGCCGGCATCGCGCTCATCCCCGAGGGTCGCGATCACGCGGGTCTCGCCGGCGCGCTGAGTGTCAGCGAGAACGTGTCGCTGCCCCAGACGAGCAGGTCGCCGCGAGGGCTTCTGCCTCGCTCGCAGAAGGAGGAGCGCGGCCTCGTCGCCGACTGGGTCGAGCGGCTCGACGTGCGTCCGCCGAATCCTGCGGCGCTCGTGAAGAACCTTTCGGGAGGCAACGCGCAGAAAGTGCTGCTGGCGAAGTGGCTCGCGACCGACCCTGACCTGCTGCTGCTGCACGAGCCGACGCAAGCCGTCGACGTGGGCGCCCGGCACACCATCGTCATGGCGATACGCAAGGCCGCCGCAGACGGCCGGACGGTCATCGTCGCGGGGTCGGACGAGAACGAGCTCTCGCTGCTGTGCGACCGTGTGCTGGTGTTCGGCGACGGTGGTGTGCGTCGGGAGCTGTCGGGCCACCAGAGCCCGGACGACATCGTGGCCGCGATCTACGAGAGCGGTTCGCGGGCGAGGCTGCGGGCACCGCGGGCGGTGGCCGACGCGGACTGATCAGCCGCGCTGCTCGACCTCGAGCGCGGCCTCGTGCTGCGCGATGGCCTCGAGGGTGTTCACCTGATGCCGCCGCATGGCGGTCTCGATGATGTCGGGTGCGGCCCCCGCCTCGATGAGGTCGAGCAGCCCCTCGTGCTCCGAGATGGATGCCTGGGCGCGGCCGGGCGCGTACCAGAACGCACTCCGACGGACGAGATCCAGCCGCGTCCACTCGTTGTGGATCAGCTCGCTGAGATGCTCGTCGTCGCAGCGCGAGCAGATCTCCTCGTGGAAGCGCCGGTTGAGACGGCCGAAGGTCTCGAGGTCGTAGGCGGACAGCGCCGCGCTCAGCTGCTTGTTGAGGGATCGCAGATCGGCGATGTCTTCGGCTGACAGATGGGGTGCCGCCAGCGCCGCGGCCAGCCCCTCGATGCGCGCGAGCAGCCTCATCGTGCGCTGCCAGGAGCCGGTGTCGAAGGTCTTCACGACGGCGCCGACATTGGGGATGATGTCGACCCAGCCTTCGGCTTCGAGCCGCCGCAGTGACTCCCGCCACGGCACCGACGAGATCGAGTGCTCGCGGCCCAGTTGGTCGATGACGAGGCGGTGCCCGGGACCGAACGTGCCGTCCATGATCCGCTCTCGCAGGATCTGGTACGCCTGCTCGGCCTTCGTCGTCATGCCGTTCCCTTCGCGGGTCGCCGCCGGCCCAGCGGTGCCCGCTTTCGCCCGATCCTATCGATGATCAGGGCTGCACACGATGATCCAGCACCTGATCAGGGGCGATCACGTCGAGCAGACGGCGCAGTTCAGGGTCGGCGCGCTCGACCCGTCGGGTGACGACGAGTGCGCGCAGCGGTGCCGGTGCCGGCTCGATCGGCCGCGGGACGACGTCGAAGCGCGCGAGACTCGTCCCATCGGCATCGGGCGCGAGGGCGACACCGGCGCCCGCTGCGGCGAGGGTGAGCGCGGTCTGGATCGTCTCGACCGTGCGGATGCGCTGCGGGATGAGCGCCGCGTCGGCGAACAGCCGGTCGACCGTCTCGGGCAGGCTCGGGATGCCGGCGGCCCGACGGGGCAGGAGCAGTTCCCGTTCCGCAAGCTCGGCGAGCGGCACCGGGCCGACGGGTGCGGACTCGCCGGGTGGATAGGCGGCCACGACCGGGATCGGACCCCAGTCCACGACGCGGAGACTGTCGCGATGCCGCTCGGTGAACGCCCGGGGGTCGCTGACGAGGATCGCCGCCAGGTCGGCAGCACGGTCGCGAACCGACTCGAGCGCGGTCCACGGCGGCGGGTCGGTGAGACGCACCTCGACGCCGGGCGCTGCTGCCGCGAACTCCCGCAGCAGACGGGGGATGCGGCTCCAGGTCAGTGCGGGGACCGCGGCGAGGGTGACCGTGCCACGTGAGCCATCCCGGAATCGTGCGAGAGCCCGCTCGGTCTCCTCGGCCTCCCCGAGGATCCGTCCCGCCGCGTCCACGAGATAACGCCCCGCGGCGGTGGGCTCGACGCCTCGGGGACCGCGGATGAGCAGCGGCACGCCGAGCTCGGACTCCAGCCTGCCCATCGCCACGCTCAGCGATGGCTGCGACAGCCGCAGCCTGGCTGCCGCCGCGCTCAGCGAGCCCGCCTCGACCACCGCGAGGAAGTAGCGGAGCGATCGCAGTTCCATAGTGGCATCCCCATAGCCTTGTGCTATATCCAGCCTAGTCAACTGGGGGATTCTCATATGAATGCCGTGTGGTGAGACTCGTGGCATGACCCTGCCCCGGTGGAACCAGCATCCCGAGTTCGACATCACCCGCGCGAGCCACACGGTGCTCACGGTGACCGACCTCGCCCGCAGCCGCGACTTCTATCGCGACGTCGTCGGCCTGGTTGTGACCGAGGAGACCAACGGTGCGGTCTACCTGCGCGGGCTCGAGGAGGCCGCGCACCACAGCCTCGTGCTGGAGGAAGGCTCCGAGGCGCACGCGATCGGAGTCGGGCTTCGCGTGCGGCGCGACGACGACATCGTGGCCGCGGAGAACTTCTGCAAGGCGAACAACCTCGCCTACGAGCGTCTCGAACGGCCCTTCCAGGGGCCGACCATCCGCTTCCGCGACCCCGTCGGCACGCGCATCGAGCTCACCAGCTCGATGGATGTCGTCGAGCGCAAGTACCAGTCCTTCCACGAGTTCACCGCGGGCGCTCCGCAGCGCATCGACCACTTCCAGGTCGTGACACATGACGTGCAGGCGGCCACCGACTTCTGGTCGAACCTCGGGTTCCGCATGGCGGAGTACACGGCCGCGCCCGGCGGCGACGAGCTGTGGGGCACCTGGCTCGAGGTGAAGGGCAACACGCACGACCTCGTCTTCACGAACGGTCGCGGGCCGCGGCTGCACCACTTCGCCTTCGCCGTGCCCGATGCGAGCGCCATCATCCACGCCGCCGACGTCGCCGGCGCTCTCGGTGCCGGCGACGAGATCGATCGCGGCCCGGGCCGGCACGGTCTCAGTAATGCGCTGTTCCTCTATCTCCGGGATCCCGACCAGCACCGCGTCGAGCTGTTCAACACGCACTATCAGTTCATCGACCTCGAAGTTCCGCCGATCCGCTGGGACGTCACCGACCCGCGGCGCGCGCAGCTGTGGGGCATGCCGGCCTCGAAGCGGTGGTTCTTCGAGGCGAGCGAGTTCCCGGGCGAGCGGGTCAGGGAGCCTCTGCTGCAGGCGACACCGCAGACGCTCGAGGACTACCTCGGCGTGCACTGAGACCCTCCAGCTGCCCGGCGTGCACGTCGGCGACCCATTCCCAGCCTTCTCGCGCGTCCGGCCCGATCCGGGCGTCGTCGGGCGCACGGCCGTCGCGCAGGGCTTCGACGTACGCCCGGTCCTGCGCGATCAGTGCGGCGACCGCACCGGTCCCGCCGACCGAGCCGTGACCCGGAATGACGGCCACGGCATCGCCGGCCACCTCCGACAGCAGCTCTAGCGCGGCGAGGTAGTCGCCCAACGGGTCGGCGGTGCCGTCGAGGTCGAGCATCGGCATGAACACGTCCGACAGCATGTCGCCCGCGACGAGCACGCCGGCATCCTCGATCCACAGTGCCGCGTGGCCGGGGGAGTGTGCTGCGTGTTCGAGGATCCGCACGCGGGGTCCGTCCCAGGGGACCTCGGCCGTCCCGGCCGGGAGTCCGGTGATGAGGCCGAGCAGGTCCGTGGGCACGTCGTCCTCGATGCCCGTGCCTTCCAGGTGCGCCAGGATCTCGGCCTTCGCATCCGGCTGTGCCAGCTGTTCCCGCGTGGATGCGGCGCAGCGGGCGGTGCCGTACCTCGGTGGGTCGCCGAACCGGGCGTCCCACAGCAGGTGGTCCCAGTGCGGATGCGTCGAGAAGCCGGCGACGACGCGAAGCCCGTGGGCCTCGAGGTCGGACGCGATGCATGCGAGCTCGTCGCGCGTGATCCCGGGATCGATGAGCAGGGCGCCGTCGCGGCCCCGCACGACGACGGTGTTGCTCTGCACGAACTCCGCCTCGTGCACGAGCACGCCGTCTGCGACCTCCGTGAGCATGGCTCAGCCCTCCCGCAGGAGCTCGTCGAGGGCGCGGTAGCCGGCCTCCATGCCGTCGGTCATCCCACTGTCGAACATCGCCTGCATGTTCTCCAGCGACGGGAAGAGGCTCCGCCCGACGAGGCGCGCGCGCCCGCCGGGCAGGTCCTCGAAGCGCATGATGTCGAGGCTCACCTCGTCGGGCGCGCCTTCCCACTCGAAGGTCTGGATGATCAGCTCGCCAGGCCGTGCGGTGTGGATGGATCCGTGGAACGCGTACTCGCCTGGGCTGCCGGGCTCGCTCTGGACGAACCGGTACGCGCCGCCCGAACGGTGGTCCCAGGTGGTGACGGAGGTGTCGTACTTGTCGGGGCCGACCCAGCGCACGTACACGTCGGGATCGGCATGCGCGGCGTAGACCGCCGCGGCGGGCGCGGCGAACTCACGTACGAAGTCGACGACGGGTTGCCCGGGCAAGGTCTCGACGAAGAGGCCGGTGCTCATGATTCCTTCTCCTCGGATGTGGATGCCGCCAGCACGGCGTCGAGCCGGCGGTAAGCTGCCTCGGCCTGGAGCCGGTAGCGGTCGATCCAGGCGGTGAGGCGTTCCAGTGCGGCGGGGTCGAGGTGGACCGGGCGCCGCTGCGCATCGCGCGAGCGCGTGACCAGACCGGCCGCCTCGAGCACAGCGATGTGCCGCGACACCGCCTGCTTGGTGATGGCGAACGGCTCGGCCAGTTCGTTGACGGTGGCCGACCCGGTGCTGAGGCGCGCGATGATCGCGCGCCGCACGGGGTCCGCCAGCGCCAGGAAAGCCTGGTCGAGTCGATCGTCCGACATTATCCAACCTACTCATTGATCAACGTATTTGTTGATCACGGTACGCCCAAACCGCGTCGACTGTCAACGGCCGATCCGGGCGGCGGTTGCAGCCAGCCGCTGGAAGAACCCGACATCCCGCGACCGTGAGGAGCGGGATCGTGGTGCTCAGTCGTCGAAGAGGGGAAGGAGCCGTTCCCTCGACTGCTCGACATGGTCGCGCATGGCGCGCTCGGCCGCGGCGACATCGGCGTCGACGATCGCAGCGACGATCGCGGCATGCTCGGTGACGGTGTCGGCCACGTAGGAGCCGGTGTAGGCGAGGCGGAAGGTGTGCAGGTGACAGTGCGTGCGCGCGTACGCGGAGCGCACCGTCTCGTTGCAGGCCGCACGGAAGATCAGGTCATGCAGACGGACGTCGTGCTGCGAGAGCACGGCGTACGCGTCGGGCTGATGCACCGCGACCCGGGCGAACTCGATCTCGGCCGCGAGGTCGGCGGCGTCAGCGCTGCTTCGACGCTCGGCGGCTCGCGCGGCCGTGCCCGGCTCGAGCAGCAGACGCAGTTCGAAGAGGTCGACGAGTTCCTGACGTGCCAGAAGGTCGGTGGTGCGATAGCCCTTGAGCGGATGCTTCTCGACGAGCCCGTCGGACTCCAGGCGCGCGAGGGCTTCACGGATCGGCGTGGGCGAGACATCGAAACGTCGCGCGAGCTCGCCCGCGTTGACGCGCGCATCCGGCGGGATCGTGCCATCGAGGATCGCCTGCTGCAGCACGGAGTACACCTCGTCGCCCAGCATCTTCCGAGTGCTCGATCCGAGCGAGGGGAGCTGATCCATCGCCGACATCTCCACCTCCTCCTTGACACGCGAGTCCTGTGCTGAGCACTATAGCGTTTGATCGATCGAATACGATCTTTTAAACCCGATTCGGCTCTACTGCATCAGGAGAACGCCATGGCCAGTACCATCACCGCCGCGCGGGCCTTCCTTGTCGACGTCGTCGTCGAGACGGAGCGCACCGATGCCGTGCAGAGCTTCGTCAAGCAAGAGACGATCTTCGTCGAGGTGAGCACGAGCGACGGCCTCCACGGCCTCGGATACTCCTACACGATCGGGACGGGTGGTCGCGCAGTGCTCTCGATGCTGCGCGACCACCTCCTCCCGCTGCTGATCGGTGAGGACGCCGATCGCATCGAGGCGCTGTGGCACAGGCTCTTCGCCTCGACGCGCGCCACCACGACCGGTGCGATCACTTCGCTCGCGCTCGCCGCGATCGACATCGCGATGTGGGATGCCGCGGCCCAGCGCGCGCACCTGCCACTGTGGCGTCTGGCAGGAGGGTTTCGCAGAGACGTCCCGCTGTACGACACCGAGGGCGGATGGCTGCATCTGCCGGTGGACGATCTGGTCGCGGGAGCGGTCGCGTCGCAGCGCGCCGGCCTGAACGGCGTCAAGCTCAAGATCGGCAAGCCGAGCGGGCACGAAGACCTCGAACGGCTCACCGCGGTGCGCGAAGCGGTCGGGTACGGGTTCGACATCATGGTCGACGCGAACCAGTCGATGACCGCGGCGGAGGCGATCCGCCGCGCACATCTCTTCGCACCTCTCGACCTCGGCTGGATCGAAGAGCCGCTGCCGGCGGACGACATCGAGGGCCATGTGCGGCTGGCACGCTCGACTGCGACGCCCATCGCGGTCGGCGAATCCATGTACTCGGTCGCGCAGTTCCGCGAGTACCTCGACCGGGGCGCGGCGGGCATCGTCCAGGTCGACGTCGCCCGCATCGGCGGCATCACGCCGTGGCTAAAGGTCGCGCACCTGGCCGAAGCGTTCAACGTGGACGTGTGTCCGCACTTCTTGATGGAGCTGCACGTGAGTCTCGCCGCGGCCGTCCCCAACGGACGCTACGTCGAGCACATCCCGCAGTTGCGGGCCATCACCCGCACGGAGATGAGCATCGTCGACGGCAGGGCGCTCGCTCCGGAGTCGGTGGGGATCGGCATCGACTGGGACCGCGACGCGATCGACGACAGGACGGTGGCATGAGCTCCTCACGACTTGCCCTCGCGGCAGGAGCGGGCTAAGCGACAGGCCGTGGCACCGTCCGCGACATCGGCGACAGCCGACCCGCGGACCCCGCAGCGCGATACGCGGTCGGGCTCATGCCGTGGAGCTTCGAGAACCGGCGCGAGAAGTAGAGCGGGTCGTCCCAACCGACGTCCCGGGCGATCTCGTTCACCGCACGGTCGGTCGATGCCAGCAGCTGGGCGGCCCGCATGAGACGCTCGTGCTCGACGTACTGCTGTGGCGGCATCCCCAGGCTCTCGGTGAACAGGTGCGTCAGACGCGACGGCGAGAGTGTCGCGACGCGCGCGAGCGCGGGCGCGCTGAGGTCGGCGGCGAGGTCGGCGCCGATGTGCTCGACGACGCGCAGCAGGCGCTCGTCCATGCGGCCGCGCAGCGGGTTCTGGGTGTCGAGCCACAAGAGGGCGGATTCCAGGGCGTTCATCGCGAACAGCTCGGACTGCGGGAGTGAACCGGCCGAAGACCGTACGCACGCGCGAAGGCCGGCATGGATGCGGGGGCGGATGCCGCCGGACGTGTGGACGACTCCGACGCCGCCTGCCCGCTGCGGCCAGTCCAGCAGCGGCGTCCACTCGGCGCGCGGATGGAAATGGGCGAACGCGAGCGACCAGGAGCCGGCGTCCGGCGCCGTCGCGTAGTCGTGGCGCAGTTGCGGGCGCAGCAGGATGCTGTCGCCGGCGTGCGTGACGACCTCGCCTGCCGGACCTGCGACGCGGCCGGATCCGGCGATCGTGTGGATGAGCAGCCAGTCGGTCGTGCCGTGCGCGCGCCAGGTCGAGTAGTCGCGGCCCCCGGTGAACTCGCCGGCGACCACGCGCACGACATGCGGGTGGGGTGTGTCCAGCGGATCCGACGGTGACGAGGTCACAGCAGAATCGTCCATGTCATCGCCCGATCATCCCATGGTGTCGGCGGCTGCGGCAGAGCAGTGTTGCCGCCATGTCCATCATCGCCACATCCGCCCCCGACCTCGCGGCCGACTACGAGCAGCACGGCGTCGTGCAGTTGCGCGGCCTGCTGAGTTCCGCGGAGGTCGCCGAGATCCGCGACGTGTTCATGGATCAGGTCGACCGCGACCGCAGCATCGGGCACGACGACAGCATCCCGGACGACGACGTGCTCGCGCGGTACCCGCGGTTCGTGCATCCGCACCGCCGCACCGACCTCGACATCGGGCGCCTCGCGCGGCGCTGGATGCTCGACACCCGCATCGTCGGTCCCGTGACCGACATGGTGGGTCCCGTGCACGCGGCGCAGTCGATGTTCTACTTCAAGCCGCCCACGGCGCGCGGCCAGGCGCTGCACCAGGACAACATCTTTCTGCAAGCGCACCCCGAGACGTGCATCGCCGCGTGGGTCGCGATCGACGACTGCGACGCGGAGAACGGCGGGCTCAAGGTGGTACCCGGCTCGCACCGGTACGAGATCGTCTGCCCCGACGAGGCCGATCCCGAGGAGTCGTTCACGAGCACCGAGATCACCCTGCCTGACGGCTTCTCGACGCAGCAGACCGAGCTCGCCGCGGGAGACGTGCTCTTCTTCCACGGCAGCATGGTCCACGGCTCGGGACCCAACCGGTCGGCCGACCGCTTTCGACGGTCGCTGATCTTCCACTACGTCCCGGTCGACAGCACCGAGATCTCGAGGTTCTACAACCCGCTGCTGCGCCTGGACGGCACCGAGGTCACGATCGCCGAGACCGCCGACGGCGGCGCCTGTGGGGACGGCTGGATGCCGGCGGCCCCGCACTGACGTCGGCCCGGCTCACGCCGCGCCCGGCATCCATTCCCACACTTCGCAGAATCCGACGAAGTTCGCGCGATTCGTGCGCCGGCTGCGATCCTCGCGCGATTCTGCGGCGTCTGTGAGGCTCGGGGCGAGGGCTCAGCGGGCGGCGAGCACGCGGTCGAGCTTTGCGAAGGTGCGGCGCCACCCCTGGGCGTAGTCGTGTTCCGACGCGCCGTGGAGCTCGCTGTGCACGAACCGCATCTCGGTGTCGCTGCCGTCGGACGTCAGGACGACGCTCACCCGTGATGTGTTGCCAGGCTCGCTCACCCAGGACCACGTGAAGCCGAGCGCAGTGGGCGGCTCGACGTGCAGATATACGCCCTCGGACGTATGCGAATCGCCGGTGGTGTCCTGAAAGGACACGGCGAAGCGGCCGCCGACCCGGACGTCGAGGGTCGCGGCGGTCACCACGCCGTCAGGATCGGACCCCCACCATCGGCCCACGATCTCGGGGTCCGTCCACGCACGCCACACGGCTTCCCGCGGAGCGCGGAACCGGTGCAAGATCTCGACCGTCGTCGTCGGCTGCTCGGCCATGTGTCACACAGTACCGTCCGCCGGCGGCGTCATCTCCCGGTCGCGTCAGGCGATCTCGCCCGTGGCGACCGTCTCGGCCAGCGCGTGCACGCGGGGGAGGTGGTGGGCGCCGTAGAAGTCCGCGGAGGTCAGGCGTGCGGCATCCATCGTCTCTTCCGTGGCGTGCGCGAGCACGGCGGCGACGGCGAGGCCGTGCATCCAGCCGCCCGCGAGCGTGCCGAGCAGCAGCAGGTACGGCACGCTGACGGCGTACGCGTCGCGGGGGGAGCCGGCGAACCCGAGCAGGTCGGCGGTGGCGCGACGGGATGCCGCGACCGCCCGCTCGAGCCGGTCCGCCGTGCGGGCGGCGACGGTGCCGTCGAGGCTGCGCAGCTGCGCGATCGTCGCGTCGATCTGTGTGAACAGCTGTTCGGCGGTCGCGCCGCCGTCGCGGATGAGCTTGCGACCGACGAGGTCGTTGGACTGGATCGCGGTCGTGCCCTCATAGATGGGCGTGATGCGGATGTCGCGATAGTGCTGGGCGGCGCCGGTGTCTTCGATGAAGCCCATGCCGCCGTAGACCTGGATGCCTTCGCTCGTGGTCTGCACGGCGTCCTCGGTGGTCCAGCCTTTGAGGATCGGCACGAAGAACTCCGCGAGGGCGGCCAGCGACTCGTCGTCCTCGGCCCGGTCCAGCAGGTCGGCCGTGTAGACGCCGAGCGCGCGCATCGCGAAGATCTTGCTCGACATCGACAGCAGCAGACGGCGCACATCCGGGTGCTCGGCGATCGGTGCGCGGCCGTCACGGCCCAGCACCCGGCCCTGGACGCGGTCGGCGGCGTAGGCGGCGGCCTCTTGGTAGGCGCGGTCGGCGATGCCGGTGGCCTGGAAGCCCATGCCGGCGCGCGCCGAGTTCATCATCACGAACATGCCGGCCAGGCCCCCGCCGAGCTCGCCGACGAGGTAGCCGGTGGCATCCTCATAGGCGAGCACGCATGTCGGGCTGCCGTGGATGCCGAGCTTGTGCTCGATCGAGACCGTCGTGACGGCGTTGCGCTCGCCGAGGCTGCCGTCGTCGTTCACGAGGAACTTGGGCGCGACGAACAGCGACAGTCCCCTCGCGCCCTCGGGTGCACCCGGCGTGCGCGCCAGCACGAGGTGCACGATGTTCTCGGCGACGTCGTGGTCGCCCCAGGTGATGAAGATCTTCTGCCCGCGGATGCCCCAGCTGCCGTCCTCGCACTGCGTCGCGGTGGTGCGGATCGCGCCGAGGTCCGTGCCGGCGTCGGGCTCGGTGAGGTTCATCGTGCCGGTCCACTGGCCCGACACGAGCTTGGTGAGGTAGGTCTCGCGGATCTCGTCGGATGCCGCGGCGTCGAGCGCGTGGATCTGCCCTGCCGTCAGCAGCCAGCACAGCGCGAACGCGGCGTTGGAGCCGTTCCAGATCTCGCCGAGCCCGGCGCGGATGGCGCCGGGAAGGCCGTCGCCGCCCGCCGATATCGGCGCCTCGGCCGTCACCCAGCCCGCCTCGACGAACGCCTGGTACGCCTCGGCGAACCCGTCGGGCAGGTGCACTTCTCCGTTCTCGAGCCGAGCGCCGACGCGGTCGCCGACTGCCTCGAGAGGAGCGATGACGGATGCCGCGAACTCGCCCGCTCCGGCGATGATCTCGGCGGCGTCCTCTGCCGTCAGCTCGCCGCCGGTCGCTCGCGCGACCAGGTCGAGGCCGAAGGCCTCGCCGAGGAGGAAGGCGTAGTCGCCGACCGGGGCGGAATAGGGTGCTGCGGCGGCCATGCCGGACTCCTGACGTTCAGAACTGTGGAACTGCGGTTCAGTGTACGCGAGACTGAGTGTCAGGTGTGGTGTCAGTCGGGTGTAGTCGCAGCCGGAGAGGGCCCCCGCTGCGCCGGCTTGCGCAAGGTGTGTGGCAGGCGACCGGACCGGCCGCCGGCATCCACTCTCCCCGGGCGGCGCCGGGCGGCGACGTCAGGCGGCCAGGGCGCGCAGGTGCGCGGTGACGCGCTCGGCGAAGGCGGGGCAGCCGGCGGTGACCAGCGCGTCGGCAAGGGAGTCGGCGGGCAGACCGGCGGCGCGGCGGCGGCCGATGTCTTCCTGGCGTCGGCGCGTCAGTGCGCGCACGCTCGGACCGCACTCGTCGTCGACCAGGCAGAGGAACTCGTCCGGCGTGCAGACTTCGTCGAGAGCGTCGTCGTCCTCGGGGCGAGGCTCCGGGGCGAGGCGAACTCCGCCCTCAGCCGCAGCCGGGCCCGTCACCTCGTCGAGCACGGCGCGCAGCAGGTGCTCGCGGCGCGCGGCCGCGGTGTCGTCCGCGCCGGGGTGGCTGGTCCGCCACTTCTGCGAGGCGACCGCCAATTCGCCGGCGGACGTGTACAGCCGGAAGGCGCCGTCGGTCTCGTCGCGCAGCATGGCGAGCCAGCAGAAGGGAGTGCGCGTGGCGAGGACGTCGGCGTCGACGAACACGCGTTGCGGCACGGGGGGTTGCGGCACGGGGACAGACTACCCAGCCGCGGCTGTCAGTCGGCTCCGAATTCCTCGTCGAACCGGAGCAGGGCCTCGAACGCCTCGCGGCGCTCGCGCGCGCGGGTCTTGCGCAGTGCGAGGACGTCGCTCGTCCGCAGCCGCGTGTGGCTGCCCGCCATGCGAGAGGGCAGCATGCCGTCACGCACCATCTTCATGAGGGTGGGCCGCGAAACGCCGATCAGCTCGGCGGCGACCGTCGTCGTCAGCTCCTCGGGGAGGGTGGTCACCGACACGTCGCCCCGCGCCAGGCCCATGAGCACCTGGAGGAGGAAGGTGTTGAGGTCGGGATCGAGGGTGACGCCCTCGTCGTGGCCGTCCACGAGCGCGAGGCCCCTCACGCCGGGCCCTTGTGCGCGCTGCACGAGATCCGCCGCCTGCGCGCGCAGGTCGTCGTCGACGAAGACGGTTCCGTTCGTCAAGAGCACGGTCATCATGGCCCCCCAGCCCGTGGCGCGCCCGGAAGCGACGCGCTGCACAGCCCCATGATAAGGGTTTGCATATACAGGTGAAGGCTTTGCAGTTGCAACTGGAAACCGCTAGCGTCGCCCGTACCGATTGGCCGACGGATGGGACACGTAACAGGTGGATGCGGAAGCGCTCAAGCGGACCTGGGCCCAGGTGGCGGCACACGGGGACGCGGTGCCCGGGTACTTCTACGCACACCTGTTCCTGGCACACCCCGAGACGCGCGACCTGTTCCCCGTCGCGATGGCCAACCAGCGTGATCGCCTCGTGAAGGCGCTCGGCCACATGGTGAGCAACGTCGACCACGTGGGGGATGTCGTCGGCTACATCGAGGACCTCGGACGCGACCACCGCAAGTTCGGCACCATCGCCGGTCACTATCCGGCCGTGGGGGCGTCGCTCCTCGCGACCCTCAAGCACTTCCTCGGCGCGGCTTGGACGCCGGAGCTGGCGGCCGACTGGGCGGACGCGTACAACCTCATCGCGACGACGATGATCACCGCGGCCGAGTCGGTCGAGTCACAGCCCGCGACGTGGGCGGGCGAGGTCGTCTCGACCGAACGTCGCGGCATGGACGTCGGCACCGTCACCATCCGCCCCGACGACCGCTACCGCTTCCAGGCGGGGCAGTCGCTCGCTCTGGAGATCCCGCAGCGTCCGCGTCAGTGGCGCTACTTCTCGCCGACGCACGCGCCGCGTGCCGACGGCACGATCACCCTCCACGTGCAGCTGGTCGCCGGCGGCCAGGTCAGCGGCGCGCTGCTGCGCGACGTGAAGGCGGGTGACAGGATCCGCCTCGGCCCGCCCATCGGCGAACTGCTCACCCTCCCGTTCGAGAGCGAATGGCCCGACCTGCTGCTCGTGGCCGGCGGCACCGGCCTCGCCCCGCTCCTGGCCGTGCTCGACCAGGTCGCCGGGCGCCACGCGTCGCGTGGCAACGGCCCCAAGGTCACGCTGTACCACGGTGTGCGGCATCCCTGGGGGTTCTACGCGCGACCCGAGCTGGAGCGCTTCGCGGACTCCTCGTGGCTGACCCTCAGGTACGCGGTGTCGGACGACCCGTCGTTCCCCGGACCCCGGGGGCTGGTCGGCGATCTCGCCGCCGCCGACGGGCCGTGGGAGGGCCGCATGGCGATGGTGTGCGGGTCGCCGCGAATGGTCGATCACACGATCGCCGCGCTGCGCCGCACCGGGCTCGATGAGCACCTCATCCGCGCCGAGAAGTACGAAGACCCGTTCACCCAGCAACCCAGCGCTTCCGGCGCCCAGGCAGCCACCCCGGAGCTCGCCCGCTCCGGCGCCGGACTGGGAATCCAGTAAGAGGGCAGAGACGAACATGACCGCGACCCAATCCGTATCGATCACGCCGGAGCTGCTGCGCAGCGTCTCGTTCGCCGAGGAGCGCCACGGGTACTCCCGCGGCGAGGTGCAGACGCTCCTCGCCGCCGCGGCCGACGCCCTCGAGCTCGCCTGGCGCGACAACGACGCGCTCACCGCGAACGGCGTCAACACCGACGACGGCGAGATCTCCAGCCGCGCGGTGCTGCTGCTCAGCAGCGCGCAGCGCATCGCCGACGACGCGGTCGCCGAGGCGGAGTCGTACGCGAAGGACCTCATCGAGACCGCCCGCAAGCAGTATCGCGAGATCATCGAGCGCGCCCAGCACGTCGCCCATTCGATCGAGAAGCAGGCTGCCGCGCACCCCGGCCAGGTCGCCGCCGCGGCCACTGCCGGCCCGACCGCTGCTCCGGCTCCGCAGTCGCCGTCGGCGCTCGATCGCTCCCCGGCGTTCGCGTTCGCGACGGACGACCTCGCCGCCGCCGGTCCCGCGTCGCCGGACGACGTCGTTCGGGCCCGTCAGTTCGCCCGCATGGCGACGGCCCAGGTGCACTCGCTGCTGGAGTCCATCGAACGCGAGCTCGGCCGTCTGGGCGCGGCACCCGCCGCCCCGGCGACTGCGACGCCCACCGATGCCGAGCAGCCGGTGGACGTCGAGTGGCGGCCCGGCGACATCGAGTACTGAAGCATCCCGTCCCCCACCTCACGATCGGAATCTCATGACTGACACCACCGAAGCGACCCTGTACCAGCGACTCGGCGAGGGCGCCGGCATCGCTGCCGTCGTCGACGGCCTGTACGAGCGCATCCTCGGCGACGAGACCCTCGCCCCGTACTTCACCGAGACCCGCATGGTCGACCAGAAGCGCCACATGGCGCTCTTCCTCGCCGCCGCGGCGGGTGGACCCGACGGCTACAAGGGCAAGGACCTCGGCGTCGCGCACGCCGGCCGCGGCATCTCGGGTGAGGACTTCGACCGCGTCATCGGCCACGCCGCCTCCGCGCTCGCCGAGGCGGGCGTCGACGCCGACGCGATCAATCAGGTCGCCGGCGCCCTCCTGCCACTGCGTCCCGTCATCACGAACGAGCTGGCGACGGAGCCCACGGCGTAACGCCTCAGACGAAGAACGAGTGGATGCCGGCGGCCGTGGCCGCTGGCATCCACTCGTTCTCGACGGCATCCATTTGTCGTCGCCCCCGCGAAATAGCGCCGCGCCTCGCCCGCACCGCCGCGCGCTGACGGAAGAATCGCCCCATGACCAGACCCATCAGAGTCACCGTGTGGGGCGAGAACCGCCACGAGAAGCACGATGAGAGCGTCGCGCGGATCTACCCGGACGGCATGCACAACACGATCGCCGAGGGCATCCGCGAGAACCTCGGCACCGGTGCCGTCGTGCGCACCGCGACGCTCGACGATCCCGAGCACGGCCTCACCGAAGAGGTGCTCGCCGAGACCGACGTCCTCACCTGGTGGGGGCACGCCGCCCACGGCGAGGTCAGCGACGAGGTGGTCGAGCGGGTGCACCGGCACGTGCTGTCGGGCATGGGGCTCGTCGTGCTGCACTCAGGGCACTGGTCGAAGATCTTCGTGAAGCTGATGGGCACCAGCTGCACGCTGCGGTGGCGGTCCGAGGAGGACCGCGAGCTCGTGTGGACCGTCGACCCGACGCACCCGATCGCGCAGGGGGTGCCGCAGCCGATCGACATCCCCGCGCAGGAGATGTACGGCGAGTTCTTCGACATCCCGGCGCCCGACGAGCTCGTGTTCATCAGCTCGTTCAGCGGGGGCGAGGTGTTCCGCTCGGGGTGCACGTTCCGGCGCGGGCACGGCCGCATCTTCTACTTCAGCCCGGGCGATCAGGAGTACCCGGTGTACCACCACCGCGACGTGCGGCGCGTGATCGCGAACGGCGTCGCGTGGGCAGCGACAGATCGCGCCGAACGGTCCGCCCCGACGCTGCTGCGCTACGAGACGGGCGAGTTCTTCCGGGGCGCCGACTACGCGCATGCCGCACCCGAGATCGCCGACGCGCGGGCGGCGGCGGAGCAGGCATGACCTTCGCGATCCTGCCGGCCGACGCCGGGCCGGTGCGTGTCGTCGTGGTCGGCGCGGGGCCGATGGGCCGTGCGTGGCTGCGCACGATCGTCGCGGACGACACCGTCGAGCTCGCCGGCATCGCCGACCTCGCGGTCGAGGTGGCAGGCGACGCCGCCGCCGAGGCCGGGGTGCCGGGCCTGGCGACCGGCCCCGATGCCGTCGAGCTCGTGCGTCGCACCGGCGCACACGCGGTCATCGATGTGACCGTGCCCGCGGCACATCATCCGGTCACGCTGGCAGCACTGCGGGCGGGAATCCCCGTGCTCGGCGAGAAGCCGGCCGCGGCGACCGTCGCAGAGGCGCTGTCTCTGGCGGCGGCCGCCGAGCTCACCGGGCAGCTGTTCATGGTCAGCCAGTCGCGTCGCTACGACGATCATCTGTACGCCGCGCGGGCGCTCGCCGCGGGACTCGGGCGTGCCGGCATCCTGTCGGTCGACTTCTTCAAGGCGCCGCGCTTCGGCGGGTTCCGCGACGCCATGGCCAGTCCGCTGCTGCTGGACATGGCGATCCACCAGTTCGACATGGCCCGCTTCCTGCTGCGCGCCGATCCCGTGTCGGTGCTGTGCGACGAGTACAACCCCGCCTGGAGCTGGTACGCCGGCGATGCCGCGGCGACCGCGGCGTTCGAGTTCGAGGGCGGTACCCGCTTCGTCTTCACGGGCAGCTGGTGCAGCCCGGGTCTGGAGACATCGTGGAACGGCTCGTGGCGCCTGTCGGCCGAGCGCGGCTCCGTGCTGTGGGACGGCGACAACCCACCGACGATGGATGCCGTCGGTGACGGCGTCGCCACGGCGGTCCAGGTCGCTGCGCCCGGCGCCGGGATCGCCGGCTCGCTGCGCGAGTTCGTCACGGCGCTGCGCACCGGCGCCGAGCCCATGGGCCGTGTGCACGAGAACATCCTGAGCCTCGCGATGGTCGAGGCCGCGATGCTCAGTGCGCGGACCGGACGCCGGGGGGCGATCGACGAGATCCTCGACACGTCGCTGGCCACGGCCCTCGCCGCCGAGCGTGACGGCGGGGTGCGCGCCGTGATGGCGGGCTGGGGTTCGGCGCGCGCGGGGCTGAAGCTCGGGGGAAGGTGACGGCGGGCTGCGGGTGAGCAGCGCTAGCGCCGGTCGCGCGGCGGTGCGACCGATCCGCGCTCGACGAGTTCCACGCCGAGCGACACCGGTGCGTGCGGGCCCTCGCCGCCTTCGATCTCTTCGAGGATGATCCGTGACGCCTCGGCGACCTTGGCGGGCATGTCCTGCGCGATCGTCGTCAGGCCGGGGGTCGTGTAGGCGCTGATGTCGAGGTCGTCGAAGCCGATGACGGAGATATCGGCCGGCACCGAGGACCCCGCCTCGTGCAGCCCCGCCATGATGCCGACCGCGAGGACGTCAGCGGTCGCGAACACGGCCGTGACCTCGGGATGCTGCACGCGCAGGCGCAACCCCAGCTTCCTGCCGTCCTCGAACGAGGTCAGCACGTCTTCGACCGCGATGTCCACGGGCAGCCCGGCCTGTTCGCACACAGCACGGAAGCCGTCCCATCGCTGCGCGACCACGCCCGTGTCCTCATGCGGCGGGCCTGCGAAGAGCAATCGTCGATGGCCCGCGGCGAGCAGGTGCTCCGCCGCGATGCGTCCGCCCCGATGGTCGTCGGTGCGCACGCCGACGGTGCGCGGGTTGGTGGAGTAGCTGTCGATGGCGACCAGGGGGACGCCGTCGGTGGTGATCCGGTCGATCTCGGCGTCGGTGAACTCGACCAGGATCGCGCCGTCGAGCGACCAGCCGCGGATCGCCTCGGCGACGTCGCCCTCGTGCTCGATGCCGCGCAGCAGCACGTGATACCCGCGGTGCCGGAGCTGCTGCTCGACGCCGCCGATGACCGCGACGGTGTGCGGGCTCACGAGGAGGCTGTTGTCCTCCCCGACCGGCACGAACATCGCGACGATGTGGGATCGGGAGGCTGCCAGACTGCGCGCCGGGATGTTGGGGACATAGCCCATGCGGTCGGCGATCTCTTGCACCCGGTCGATCGTCGCGGCCCCGACGCGCGCTCGCTTGCCGTTCATGACGTTCGAGACGGTCATGACGCTGACGCCTGCTTCGGCTGCGATATCGCTGAGTTTGACGGTCACCTGATCCTCCGGGCACATCCTATGGCGCTGTTGTCAGTGCGGCGCCGGTGCTACTGTCGCGCGCTCCATCACGACGACTTCGGTGACCAGGGGGCCGCTGCGGCGGTCGGGGTCGACGAGCAGGTCGACGGTCAGCCGCGCCTTTCGGGCGACGTTCTGGGCCACCGTCGACAGCTTCGGCCTCACGAGGGCAGCCAGTGCCAGGTTGTCGTACCCGACGACCGAGACGTCGTCGGGCACCCGCGCGCCGGACTGCGTGAGCCCTTCGATGACGCCGGCTGCCAGCGTGTCGGCCGTGGCGAAGACCGCGGTCGCACCGGGGAACCGTGACGACAGCATCCTGCCCACCATCGTCCCCTCGCGCAGCGATGTGCCGGCCGTCACGTGGCGGTGGATCAGGTGCGCCCCGCCGGCGCTGACCGCGCTGTGGAAGCCGGCTGCGCGGGCTCGTATCGCACCGCTGGCGTGCTCGTCGGGGCCGACGAGCACGAGCTCGTGATGGCCGCGTGAGGTGAGCAGTGCGCCGGCCCGTCGCCCGCCGTCATGGTCGTCCGAACGGACGATCATCAGATCGTCGCGGGTGCTGTAGCCGTCGAGGGCCACCACCGGAGCGTTCAGATGGGGGAGCGCCTCGAGATCGTCGTCGTGATAGCCCATGAGCACGACGCCGTCCAGGTCGTCGGCGATCTCGGGGATGTCGGCCGCCCGCCGGGTGCCGCACAGCACCAGCCGCATGCCGCGTTGCCGGGCTTCGCCGTCGAGGGCTGCCAGGTATTCGCCGTCATGGCCCCACGGGGCGAGCGAATCGGGGACGGTGGCCGGGAACATCAAGCCGATGTGCGGTCGCGGATCCGCCATCGGTTCCTCCTTCGGTATGAGTTGACATCACCCCGACGGGCATCTACTGTCTCATCGAGATATACCGCTAAACCTAGTGCATCCGACGGAGAGGTCGCTGACGAATGGGTCCCCAAGATCTGCAGGAAACACCCGTGGCGCGAGCCGACGGAGGTGAGGACGCATCGATCGCCCTCGCCGACCCGTGGTGGCGCGACGCGGTGATCTACCAGATCTATCCGCGCAGCTTCGCGGACGGGAACGGCGACGGCACCGGCGACCTCGCGGGTGTGCGCAGCCGCCTCGGCTACCTGCGCGACCTGGGCGTCGACGCCCTCTGGTTCACCCCCTGGTACGCCTCGCCGCTGGCGGACGGTGGCTATGACGTCGCGGACTACCGCACGATCGACCCCGCCTTCGGCACCCTCGACGACGCCGAGGCGCTGATCCGCGAGGCACGCGAGCTCGGCATCCGCACCATCGTCGACGTCGTCCCCAATCACGTCTCCGAGCGGCACGAGTGGTTCCAGCAGGCGTTGGCCGCAGCCCCCGGCTCGCCCGAGCGCGAGCGGTTCTGGTTCCGCCCGGGCCGTGGCGAACACGGCGAACAGCAGCCCACCGACTGGGTCTCCAGCTTCGGCGGCGACACCTGGACGCGCACCGTCGATGCCGACGGAACCCCCGGCGAGTGGTACCTGCACCTGTTCAGCCCCGAGCAGCCGGACCTCAACTGGGACGACCCCGACGTGCGGCGCGAGCACGAGGCCATCCTGCGGTTCTGGTTCGACCGCGGAGTCGCCGGCATCCGGATCGATTCCGCCGCGTTCCTCGTGAAGGATGCCGCGCTGCCACCCCTTCCCGAGCAGGCGGCACCGGGGGAGCACCCTCACATGGATCGCGACGAGCTGCATGCGATCTACCGGTCGTGGCGAGCGATCGCCGACGAGTACGACGAGCCGCGCGTGCTGGTCGGCGAGGTGTGGCTCGACGATCCCCAGCGCTTCGCGGCATACCTGCGGCCCGACGAGATGCACAGCGCGTTCAACTTCGACTTCATGACCCGCCCCTGGGATGCCGCCGCGCTGCGTGAGTCGATCGACAGCACGCTGCGCGAGCATGCCCCGGTCGGAGCCCCGGCCACGTGGGTGCTGTCGAACCATGACGTGACGCGTCCGGTCACGCGCTACGGGCGCTCCGATTCCGGCTTCGCCTTCGACCGCAAGCGGTTCGGCACCCCGACCGACCTCGCTCTCGGCACGCGTCGTGCGCGTGCGGCCGCGCTGCTCACGGCGGCCCTCCCCGGCGCGCTGTACATCTATCAGGGCGATGAGCTCGGTCTTCCCGAGGTCGAGCTTCCCGCCGCCGTGCTGCAGGACCCGATGCACTTCCGCTCCGGCGGGGTCGATCCCGGACGCGACGGCTGCCGCGTGCCCCTGCCGTGGTCGGGCTCCGTCGCGCCATACGGCTTCGGCACGTCGCCGGGAGTCGATACCTGGATGCCGCAGCCCGGCGACTGGGCCGCGCTCACGGTCGATGCGCAACGGGCTGATCCCGACTCGATGCTGTCGCTGTACCGCGAGGCGCTCGCCATCCGTCGGCGGACGGTCGACCTGCACACGGAGGGCATCGAATGGCTCGATCTCGGGACGGACGTCATCGCCTTCCGGCGGGGCGCGCATGTCGTGTCGCTCACGAACCTCGGCTCGCCGATCCCGCTGCCCCCGCACCGTGAGGTGCTTCTCTCCAGCGCACCCGTCCACGACGGCACGCTGCCCACAGACTCCACTGCGTGGCTCATCGCCTGAGACACGCGCATGCGGAGAGCGCCCGCCCTGGCGCTGACAATTGACACAGCACGAAAGGACCAGACAATGAGGTCATCCCTCACCCGAGGCGCGTCCGCCGGACTCGCTCTCCTCGCAGCAGGCGCCCTGCTCGCAGGCTGCGCCAGTGGTTCCGGCACGGATTCCTCCGACGGCAAGACGACGATCACGGTGGCGATCGACGCCGGACTCGAGAAGGAGGCGCGTGCGAACTTCGACGCCCGCGTCGAGGCGTTCGAGAAAGCCAACCCCGACATCACCGTCAAGGCGCAGGAGTACACCTGGACAGCCACGACCTTCACCGCGGATCTCGCCGGCGGCACGCTGCCCGACGTCTTCACGATCCCGTTCACCGACGGGCGAGGGCTCATCGCCAACAAGCAGATCGCCGACATCAGTGACCTCGTCGCAGAGTTGCCGTACGCCGCCGACTTCAACCCGAACGTCGCTCAGGCCGGTCAGTCGGAGGACGGCAGTCAGTGGGCCGTGCCCATCGCCGCCTACGGCCAGGCGGTGCACTACAACCGGTCGCTGTTCGAGGCTGCCGGGCTCGACCCCGACGACCCGCCCACCACATGGGACGGCATCCGCGAGGCAGCGAAGAAGATCACCGACGCCACCGGCGAGGCGGGCTACGCGACGATGACGTCGGGCAACACCGGCGGCTGGATCCTCACCACGCTGGTCAACGCGTTCGGCGGGCGCACCGAGAACGCCGACTCCACCGAGCCGACGATCGACTCCGACCCTGCGGTCGCAGAGGTGCTCCAGTACCTGCACGACCTGCGGTGGGACGACAACTCGATGGGCGCGAACTTCCTGTACGACTGGGGCACCATCAACCAGGACTTCGCATCCGGCCGGATCGGCATGTACGTGTCGGGAGGCGGCAACTACGGCAACCTCGTCACTCAGAACGCGCTCAACCCGGACGACTACGGCATCACCGTGCTGCCGCTGCACGGCGACGACCCGGGCGTCCTCGGCGGCGGCACCCTCGCGGCGGTGAGCCCCAAGGCCGACGACGCCGCGCAGGCGGCGTCGGTGAAGTGGATCGACTTCTACTACCTCGCCAAGATCACCGACGAGGACGTGGCCGTCGAGACCGCGAAGCTGGCGGCATCCCTCGATCAGCCGGTGGGTGCTCCCGAGCTGCCGATCTTCAACGCCGAGCAGTTCGCCGAGTACCAGTCGTGGATCGCTCCGTACGTGAACGTGCCGCTCGACCAGATGACGCCGTACACCGACAACAGCGGCGACCAGCCGCTGATCGCCGAGCCGCGCACCGCCACGCAGGACGTGTATGCGCTGCTGGACACCGTGGTGCAGTCTGTGCTGACGGATCAGAACGCCGACATCGACCAGCTGCTGGCCGACGCGCAGGCTCAGGCCGAGGCGCTCTACGCGAAGGCGAAGTAAACCGTGACCCCGGGGGCGCGACCCGAGCGCGCCCCCGGGACCACCACCGTCCGCGAGCAACGGAAACCCGATGACACAGATCACTCCCACCACGGCCCGGCCTCCCGCGCCCGACACTCTTCCCACGGTCGAGTTCGCCCAGGAGCGCGCCGCGCGCCGCCGCCCGGCACCGCTGGCCTGGTTCAGAGGCGACGGTCCCCACATCCTGGTGTTCCTGATCCCGCTGCTGTTCAGCTTCGTGCTGTTCTCGTGGCGACCGATCGTGGATGCCGCCGTCATGGCGTTCCAGCAGACGAACCTCGTCACACCGCCGGAATGGGTCGGGCTCGACAACTTCGCCACGGTGCTGCAGGACCCGCTGCTGGGCACCGCGGTGCTCAACACCCTGTACTTCGCGGTGCTCGCGCTGCTGCTCGGCTACCCGATTCCGCTCGTCGTGGCCGTGCTGATGAGCGAGGTGCGCCGGGCGCGCGGACTGTTCAGCGCGCTCGCCTATCTGCCGGTGGTCGTGCCGCCCGTGGTGTCGGCACTGCTGTGGAAGTTCTTCTACGACGGCTCGCCCAACGGCGTGTTCAACACGATCCTCGGCTGGGTGGGTCTGGGTCCCGTGCCGTGGCTCTCAGACCCCGACTGGGCGATGCCCTCGATCGTGCTGTTCGCGACGTGGTCGGCGGCCGGCGGCACCGTGATCATCTACCTGGCGGCGCTCGTAGGGGTGGCCCCCGAGCTCTACGACGCGGCTGAGGTCGACGGCGCGGGCGTCTGGCGCAAAGTGTGGCACGTCACCATGCCGCAGCTGCGCGGTGTGCTGCTCGTCACGTTCATCCTGCAGATCATCGGCACGGCGCAGGTCTTCCTCGAGCCGTTCCTGCTCACCGGCGGCGGACCCGCCAACTCCACCACGACCGTCCTGATGCTCATCTACAAGTACGCGTTCCAGAGCAGCATGGGCGGCGACTACGGCGCGGCGACGGCGCTGAGCATCATGCTCGCCGTCGTGCTGGCGGTCTTCTCCGCGATCTACTTCCGCATCACCAAGAGCTGGAGCACCACATGACCGTCGTCGACCGCGCACGTCCCGCGCGCCGGCCGCGTCAGGCGGCGGACGCCGATCGCGGCATCCTGTCGCCCTCCGATCTGCGCCGCCGGCCGGTGCGGATCACCACGCGCCTCACGCACACGATCCTCCTGATCTCGTTGATCGTGGTCGGCCTCGGCCCGATCCTGTGGCTGGCCAAGTCGGCGATCACCCCCACTCAGGACACGCTGCGCCAGCCGCTCGCGCTGTGGCCGAACGGGATGGACTGGGCCAACCTCGCCGAGGCGTGGACGCGCGTCGAGATCGACAAGTACTTCCTCAACACCGTGATCATCGCGGCGGGCGTGTGGCTCGTCCAGGTGCTCGTCGCCACCACGGCCGGCTACGCGCTGTCGGTGCTGCGGCCCCGCTACGGCCGGATCGTCGTCGCCCTGGTGCTCGCGACCATGTTCGTGCCGAGCATCGTGCTGCTCGTCCCGCTGTACCTGACGATCGTGCAGCCGCCGCTGCTCGGACAGTCGCTCATCAACACGTTCTGGGCCGTCTGGCTCCCGGCCGGGGCGAACGCGTTCAATGTGCTGCTGGTCATGCGGTTCTTCGACTCCCTGCCACGCGAGGTGTTCGAGGCGGCGCGGATGGACGGCGCCGGTCCCTACCGGCTGTTCTGGTCGATCGTGCTGCCCATGTCGAAGCCCATCATCGGGGTGGTCTCGGTCTTCGCGGTGATCGGCGCCTGGAAGGACTTCCTGTGGCCGATGCTGGTCCTCAAGGACCCGAACCTGCAGCCGCTGTCGGTGCGGTTGCCGCAGCTGCAGCAGTTCATCGAGCTCGACGTCTTCCTCGCCGCCCTCGCGATCGCCACCGTGATCCCGATCGTCCTGTTCGTCGTCTTCCAGCGGCTGTTCCTGAACGGCGCCGGGATGGGCGGAGCCGTCAAGGGCTGACTGGATGCCGGCGGCCCACGCTGCGGCCGAGACCGGGGCTTCGGGCTCACGTTGCTGGCATTGTGGTCATCGACAACCTATGGCGGGAGCCCGCACCGATGACGACCGATACCCGCACGCTCGCCGAGATCCAGATCCGCGATCCCTACGTGCTCACGGTTCCCGACGAGGGAGCGTACTACCTGTTCGGGTCCACCGACGCCGACATCTGGCATCCGCCCGGAATCGGGTTCGACTGCTATCGCAGCACGGACCTCGTGCACTGGGAGGGGCCGATCGAGGCCTTCCGGCCACCGGCAGGGTTCTGGTCGGACCGCGACTTCTGGGCTCCGGAGGTGCATCCGTACCAGGGGCGCTACGTCATGTTCGCCACGTTCACCGCCGAGGGTGCACGCCGCGGGACCCAGATCCTCGTGGCAGATCGTCCCGAGGGCCCGTACACGCCGTGGAGCGACGGCCCGGTCACCCCGCGCGACTGGGAGTGCCTCGACGGCACACTGTTCGTCGACGACGCCGGCGACCCGTGGATCGTGTTCTGCCACGAGTGGGTGCAGGTCATGGACGGCGAGATCCTCGCGCAGCGCCTGACCGCCGACCTGCGTGCTGCGACGGGGGAACCGCTGCTGCTGTTCCGCGCCTCGTCCGCGCCATGGGCGCGCCGGGTGCCGCATCCCCGCGTGCCGCCCGAGGAGTCGGCCTTCGTGACCGACGGGCCCTTCCTGCACCGTCTCGCGGACGGCGGTCTCATCATGCTGTGGTCGAGCTTCGGCACCAGCGGCTACGCGATGGGCATCGCCCGATCCGAGAGCGGCGGCATCCAAGGACCATGGATCCAGCAGGCGGAACCGATCTGGGCCGCCGACGGCGGGCACGGCATGATCGCCCGCACGCTCGACGGCGGCCTGCTGCTCACCCTGCACCAGCCGAACGATTCGCCGCACGAGCGCGCCGTGTTCCGCGACCTCGTCGAAGCGGACGGGACGGTGCGGCTCGCCGAGGCGTGAAGCCGGGGTCGGGGATCTCCGTGCGCACGGCTCCGCTCACTGCGGGTGGACGGCTCACTGCGGGGTGGACGCCTTGTCGCGCGCTCGGCGGCCGCCTCGGCCGGCGGGTGCCTCGGCGGCGCGCTGCTCGGCCTCGAGGCGCTCGGCCTCCTCGCCGCCGATCGCCTCGCCGCGGGCGACGAGCCCCGCGACGTCCGACAGCGGGATCTGCTTGAGGAACAGGGCCAGCACGAAGGCTGCCGCGATGAACGGCACCAGGTACCAGAACACCGGCGCGAGCGCGTCGGCGTAGGCGTCCACGACGCCGGTGCGGATCGGGTCGGGCAGGGAGTTCAGGGCCGACGGATCGATGGTGGAGGTGGCCTGACCTGCCTGCTCGGCGGAGGCGCCGGCATCCGTGAACACCTTCGTCAGATTCTCGGTGAGGCGCGTCGTGAACAGCGTGCCGAACACGGCCGTACCCAGCGCGGCGCCCACCTCGCGGAAGTAGTTGTTCGTCGAGGTGGCGGTGCCGAGGTCGGACGCGGGCACGGCGTTCTGCACGACGAGCACCACGACCTGCATGATGCAGCCGAGGCCCACGCCGAACAGGAACAGGTACACGCAGATCAGCCAGATCGGCGTCGACGCGGTGAGCGTCGTCATGAGGACCATCGCGATGCCGACGATGACCGTGCCGGCGATCGGGAACAGCTTGTACTTGCCGGTCTTGGTGATCAGCAGGCCGGCCGCGATCGACATGCCCATGACGCCCACCATCATCGGCAGCATGAGGAGACCGGATGCCGCAGCCGACGTGCCGGAAGACATCTGCAGGAACGTCGGCACGAAGCCGAGTGCGGCGAACATGCCGATCCCGATGGCCATGCCGATCGCGGTCGCGTTGATGAAGATCGGGTTGCGGAACATCGACAGCGGCATGATCGGGTCGGCGGCACGCGACTCCGTGAAGATGAACAGGCCCGCGGCGGCCACGAGGCCGGCGCCCCACGCCCACGTCGCGCCCGAGTCCCAGCCGAAGTCGGCCGAGCCGCCGAAGTCGGTGAAGAAGATGAGGCAGGTGGTCGCCGCCGACAGGAACAGCACGCCCAGCCAGTCGATCGGCTTCTCGGCCCGCTTGTTCGGCAGTTTGAGGGCGAACACGGCGATGAAGAACGCCGCGATGCCCACCGGGATGTTGATGTAGAACGCCCACTGCCAGGTGAGGTGGTCGACGAAGAAGCCGCCCAGGAGCGGGCCGGCGACCGCCGCGAGACCGAAGATGCCGCCGATCGGGCCGAGGTACTTGCCGCGCTGGTCGGCCGGCACGATGTCGGCGATGATCGCCTGCGACAGGATCATGAGTCCGCCGCCGCCGAGGCCCTGCACTGCCCGGAACACGACGAACATCCAGAAGTCGGTGGCGAACGCGCAGCCGATCGAGGCGAGCGTGAAGATCGCGATCGCGACCATGAACAGACGGCGCCGGCCGAGCACGTCGCCGAACTTGCCGTAGATCGGCATCACGATCGTCGTCGCGAGGATGTACGCGGTCGTGATCCACACCTGGTGCGAGACGCCGCCGAGCTCGCCGACGATGGTCGGCATGGCCGTCGACACGATCGTCTGGTCGAGGCTCGACAGCAGCATGCCCGCGATGAGCGCGGAGAAGATGATCCAGATGCGCCGCTGCGTGAGCAGGAACGGCGCATCCCCGCCGGGCTTGGCGGTGGGGAGGGTGGCGGTGGTCATTCGGGTCTTCCTGTTGTCAATGCGGTCTGCGTGTCAGCGTGCTTTGCGTGTCAGCGCGGTCTGCGTGCTGAAGAGGTCGCGCGCCGCGCCGATGCGTCGCTCGAAGATCTCGATGAAGGTGTCGGCGTCGCTCGCGCCGAGGAACTCGCCGGCGGCGGAGCGGACGACCGCGCCCACCACCTGCGCCGCCACCTCGGCACGCAGGTCGCCCGGCTCGAGGTGCTCGCGCTGCTCGATGAGCTGGGCGTCGTAGCGCTCGCCCTCGACGCCGAGCTCGAGCATCCGCGCGAGCAGTCGCGGCTCCTTCTCGACCGCGCGGAACAGGTCCGTCACGGTGTCGGGGGCGATGTCGAGGGCCCGCCAGCGCTCCTCGGCGAGGACGGCGAGGTCGGTCAGCAGGTTCGGCGACAGCCCCGGCCCGTCGGAACCTCCCGCGACGAAACGGGCGACGGCGTCGGCATCCGATCGCTCGATCGGGACGCCGAGCACGGCGTCGTCCTTCGATGCGAAGTAGTTGAAGAACGTGCGCCGCGACACCGCGGCCTCGCTGCAGAGCTCTTCGATCGTGAAGCCGGCGAGCCCGTGCTCGGCCGTGAAGTGGCGCGCGGCGCGGATGAGCGCGCGCGTCGTCTCGGCGCGGCGGCGCTCTCGCAGTCCATCTGCACTATCGGTCACATCATGCAGTTTTGCACTAGCTAGTCAATCGTGCAAAACCGCCGAGCTCGACGCTGATCTGATCCTTCATTGCGACAACATGTCGGACAGTGACCGCACGAACGTGTGGTGGTCCGTCGAGGACTCCAGCAGCGCGGTGATCCGCGACGGCTCGTTGAGTACTCCGGTCAATTCGTCGAGCACGTCTCGAAACGTAGACCGGCCGTCCGGGCTGACAGCGAACATCAACACCAGCCGCACTCCGTGAGAGGGCCCCCATTCCACACCGTCTTCGAGGAGGAGGACCGCGATCCCCGTCTTTGCAGCATCCATGTAGAGCGAGTGCGGTATCGCGAACTGACCCCCGAACGCGGTCGGCGAGCGGTTCTCGCGGTCGAAGACGTCACCCTCGAATGACGACCCCACGTAACCCTCGCTCTCGAGAGCACTGCTCAGCACCCGGATGGCCTCGTCCTTGCTCGCGATGGTGACCTCGTGCCTGAAGAGGGTCGGGTCGAAGAGTGATACGACGGTCGCACGCAGCTTGTCCTGCCTGATCCGGGTGCGTTCACGTTGGACTCTGGCGATGACCGCTGACGCGTCGTCCTCAGTGAAGAACGGGCTGACCTGGATGACAGGCACCGGCACATCGGCCGGAGGGTCGACGACCGACACCACCAGGTCACTCGTGATGTGCGACCAGTCACCGACCAGCGACGTCACAACATCCTCGACGACCGCTCGCGGGGCGACCACCGCCGAGAGACGTTCCACCAGCTCGTGGTGGAGAGATCCATACTGCGGCACGACGCACGTGATGGTGACCGGGGGGCCTTGATGCAACTGACGCTGCACCTGGTTTCCGAGGTGGAAGGCCAGAAAGTCCACCTCACCATCGCTGATCTGGACGTCGGCATGGCTCTCGATATGACGCGCGACGATCAGCGCGAGCTCGTGGATGAACGGGTGGCTTGCGCGGAACGACACGCCGAGCGGAGTGGAGAGATTCTGGTCGAGGCGGGATCGCGCGATGAGGTTCTTCACATGCAGCGCGAGGCGAGTGACGGTCGTCTCGTCGTACATGTCCAGCCCGAACTGCGTCGAGACCTCCCTCAGGGCCGACCGCGTCACCTCAAGTGGCAGATCGGCGCGGAACTCCTCGCGTCGGGCGAACTCGAGCGAGGTGCTGTGAGTCATGAGCATTCCACGGAGCACGGTGCGTTCGGATGCCGGCAAGACGACGCCGTGCGTCTGTTCGACGGCATCCGCCAGGCCGTCGACCGCAGCCGACAGTGGCTGCACTCTCCCGGAGGGGTCGCCGGCCGATGCCGGGTCATCGATGTAGTAGCCTGCGGCGACGCGCTCCGCAGCGATCGTGAGATGGACGAGCATGTCGTTGAGCGCGTACTCGTTCATGTCGACCTCGGATTCCGCGAGGACCGGTCGGACCCGTTCGCGAAGCGCGCGCAGCCCCGCTCGCCGCTGAGGGTCGTCGAGTGTCGTGAGGCCTTGCGTGAGTCCGCCCGGATCGGTGCTGAACAGCAGGTAGCGGACGAGACGCCGCTTCTGACGTTCCGTCCCCTCGACGCGCACGGTGTTGCGATCGCGAACGATGCGCAAGCCGTATTCGCGCAGCAGTTCGCGTGCGCGACCGAGGTCGGACTCGATCGTGGACGACCCCACGTAAAGTTCATCCGCGAGTGAGAAGACGTCCAGGCCCTCGTCGGCTGCCACCATCCGCCGGATGATCGCGTAGAGCCGCGCTTCCCTGCCGTCTGCTTGTCGTCGAGTAGGCGATGCGTTGCGGCGAACGCGGCGCAGTTCCGCGTGATCGAGGCGGTACCCGTCCTGCCCGGACTCGATGAGCGGCGAACCATGCCGCGCGTTCACCTGCCGCACGTACTCGCGGATGCTCCGGGGGCTGGCACCGATTGCGGAACCGAGCTCGGACGCCGTCATCCAAGCGTCGGCACCTCGCAATGTGCGCAGTAGGGACTCCTGGCGTTGATCGCGTGTCTGCATCGACAGCTGCACCCCCTCGTCTTCGCATGATGCACCCGCGCGGGTTCTTGCTCAAACTCGTGCTCGGCCGGGGCCCCGGCGGAGTGCGCTCGCCGGTGCTCCGGCAGAGTGCGTGCTGCCAGGGCCCCGGCAGTAGATCTGATGGTGTCACCGGATCGCGCGCCCAAGAATCGACATGGCATCGAGGTCGATGCCCCAGCACAAGGGAGTCCCGAATGACCCAGATCCGTGTGCTGCTCGTGTGCGGTTCCGGCGCGAGCAGCGGATTCATGGCATCCAACATCCGCAAGGCGGCAGCTGCGCGCGGCATCGATGCCAAGATCACCGCCCGAGGCGAGAGTGAGATCGAGAACTACATCGATGAGATCGATGCGCTCATGGTCGGTCCACACCTCGCCTACATCCTCGATGAGGTCGAAGAGTACGTCGGTGACGCACCCGTCAAGGTGGTGTTGATGCGACCTGACTACTACTCGACGCTTGACGGTGAGCAAGGTCTTGACCACCTGCTCGAAGAGCTCAGCGGGGTCTCGCGATGAAGGGGGTCATCTCCTGGCTCGAGAACTCTCTCGCGCCGCGCATGACGAAGATCAACAACAACGTGTGGATCGTCAGTCTCAAGGACTCGATCATGCAGGTGCTGCCGTTCATCTTCCTTGGATCGCTGTTCGCGATGCTCGCGATCCTCAACGACTATGTGCCGTGGCTGCCGAGCTTCTGGACGCCGTTCGGCTGGACAATGGGGCTGATCTCGCTCTTCATCGCGTTCCTCATCCCGTTCAACCTGATGGAACGCAAGCGCTACCGCAAGCAGCGACTGATCGCCGGCCTCACCGGTGTCGTGCTGTTCCTCATCATCATCTCGCCGCAGGTCGTCGCGGACGGCATCCCTGGATTCACCCACAGCGCGCTCGGCGCCGGCGGCATGTTCGTCGCGATCGTGTCTGGCCTGGTCACCGGGTGGGTGATGGGGCTGTTCGGCAAGTTCTCGTTCTTCAAGGATGAGTCCGCATTGCCCGACTTCGTGCGAGCGTGGTTCGATGCGATGCTGCCCATCGGCATCGTCGTGGTGGCCGGCTGGCTGCTGATCGACGTCGCGCGGTTCGATCTGTACAGCCTTCTCCTTGCGATCTTCATGCCCCTTCAGGGTGTCATCGAGACGCCGTGGGGCTTCACGTTGATGTGCTTCCTCACTTGCGTCCTGTACTCGATGGGCATCTCGACGTGGGTGCTGACGCCGGTCGTGACGCCGGTGCTGCTGGCGGCGA
>Ga0160453_100335_pt1 | contig 41036 bp, 38 predicted proteins | sample HID1971K_E6MG_FD_108228 | JGI IMG/M metagenome (GOLD analysis project Ga0160453, IMG submission 108228) | Enriched millipede-associated microbial communities from UW Madison campus, WI, USA - HID1971K_E6 MG | ecosystem: Host-associated > Arthropoda: Insects > Digestive system > Unclassified ...
CCAGATCTCGCTTCCGGGGCGCTACCTCGTGTACGTGCCGGGCGGCAACATGAACGGCATCTCGCGCAAGCTGCCCGACACCGAGCGCGCGCGCCTGAAGAAGATCCTCAAGGAGGTGCTCCCCGAATCGTCGGGCGTGATCGTGCGCACCGCCGCCGAGGGCGCCACCGAGGATCAGCTGACCCGCGACGTGCAGCGCCTCACCAACCAGTGGGAGCACATCTCCCAGCAGGTCGAATCGATCCAGGCACCCGCGCTGCTGCACTCCGAGCCGGACCTCCTCGTCAAGATCGTCCGCGACGTCTTCAACGAAGACTTCTCGAAGATGCTGATCCAGGGCGAGGACGCGTACCACACGATCACGAAGTACCTCGAGTCGGTGGCACCCGATCTGCTCGACCGTATCGAGCGCTTCGAGGGCGACCACGACCCGTTCGACGAGTTCCGCGTCACCGAGCAGATCGAGAAGGCGCTGGACCGCAAGGTCTGGCTGCCCTCGGGCGGCTCGCTCGTCATCGACCGCACCGAGGCGATGACGGTCGTCGACGTCAACACCGGCAAGTTCGTCGGTTCGGGCGGCAACCTCGAAGAGACCGTCACGAAGAACAACCTCGAAGCGGCCGAAGAGATCGTCCGTCAGCTCCGCCTGCGCGACATCGGCGGCATCATCGTCGTCGACTTCATCGACATGGTGCTCGAGTCCAACCGCGATCTCGTGCTGCGCCGTCTCGTGGAGTGCCTGAGCCGCGACCGGACCAAGCACCAGGTCGCCGAGGTCACGTCGCTCGGCCTCGTGCAGATGACGCGCAAGAAGCTCGGCCTGGGCCTGCTCGAAACCTTCAGCGAGCCGTGCGAGGTCTGCGCGGGTCGCGGCGTGATCGTCCACCACGACCCGGTCGTGAAGCACCGCGTGCCCAGCGCCGGCGCGGCGCCCTCGGGTGGCCGGCGTCCGCGCGGCGGAGGCAGCACGCCTCCGGCTCAGAACGGAACGACGGGCACCCACGTCATCACCGAGGGCATGAAGTCCGCTCTCGCCCAGATCGCGGCATCCACGATCCACCACGCCGACGAGGCCGCCCCGGTCGCCCCGGTGGCGGAGGAGGTCCCCGCCGAGCGTCCGAAGAAGCGCAAGAAGCGCGCGGAGCCGGCGGCCAAGAAGGAGCCGAAGGCGAAGCCGAAGGCGAAGCCGAAGACCGAGAAGGACATGCTGCTGGACTCGGTGCTCAACGCACTTCCCGAGCCCAAGGCGCCCGGTCAGGGCCGTTCCCGGCGTCGTGTGACGACGGCGGCGCTGACCGGCACCCCGGTGCCGCACACGCCCGCCGAGGACTGAAACCGGACTCGTCTCGTCACACACTGTCGCCTCGGGTCCTCCGGTCGCTAATCTTGGCCGCGGGGATCTGGGGAGGGCGCCATGGCGCGCTTTGTGTTCGTGACGTGGGACGGCGGCGGGAACCGCATGCCCACCATCGCGATCGCGCGCGCCCTCCAGCAGCGTGGTCATGACGTGCTCGTGCTCGGCCACGATTCGCAGGCGGACGCCTATCGAGCGTCGGGGCTGCCGTTCACGGCGTTCGCGAGCGCCCCTGGATTCGTGCTTGTGCCCGGGCCCCGCGGCTTGCTGAACCTGGTGTTCGACCGCCGCATCGCCGACGACACCGTCGCGCTGCTCGTCGAGTATCCGGCCGACCTGGTGGTCGTGGACTGTCTGCTGATCGGCGTGCTCGACACGCTCGACCGCATGGGGCGCCGCTACGCGGTGCTCGAGCACACGCTGCACGACTTCCTCGCGTCGGGGATGCGTGCGCTGGGCGCGATCGGGTGGATGCGCGGCATGCGGGTCGGTGCGGTGCGGTCGCACGCGATGCCGATCGTGGTGGCATCCGTCCCCGGTTTCGTGCCGCCTTTCGCCACGCAGCCCCCGCTGTCGGCGAGGGCCGGCTCCGTCGTCTACGCGGGCGCGATGACGACGGCGGTCGCGGCGAATCCCTCGGTTCCCACGGTGGTCGTGAGCCTCAGCACCTTCCGGTTCCCCGACCTCGTCGCGACGTGGCAGCGCGCGCTCGACGCCGTCGACGGGCTCGACGTCCGCGTCGTGGCGACTCTCGGGCCTGCCGTCTCGGCCGCCGAACTGCGCGTTCCGCGCGCGGTCGAGATGAGGGAATGGATGCCGCACCACGAGTTGTTCCCGTCGGCTTCGCTTCTGGTGGGCCACGGCGGGCACGGCACCACGCTCGCCGCACTCGCGCACGGTGTGCCCGTCCTCGCGCTGCCACTCGACGGCGCATCGGACCAGCCCCGCGTCGGGCGTGCGGTGGAGCGCGCAGGCGTCGGGGCGACGATGTCGCGCCGCTCGGATCCCGCCGCGATCAGGGCGGCGATCGTCGCCCTGCTGGCCGACGCCGTGGTCCATGAACGCGCGCAGCGCCTGGGCGAAGCCGTCCGCGCCTTCGACGGACCGGCGCGGGCCGCCGCCGTGCTGGAGATGTCGGCGGGCGCGTGACGCGGCTCAGCGGCGGTCGCGGGCCCGCACTCTCAGGCCGGATGCGATGAGCCGACGCACGAGCTCATGCCCGTCAACGTGCTCGGCGCCTGCGACGATGAGCCGCGCGTGCGCGTCTTCGGGCACGTCGTAGTGGTCCAGGTCGAATCCGCGCCGGGGGATGCCGTTCGCCTGGGCGAACGCGTGCAGCTCGGCGACGGACTCGTCGCTCACGAGATGCGCCCACAGTCGGCCGTGCGCGGGCCAGCGCGGATCGTCGATCAGGATCGTCACGTCCAGATACTATTCATGGTCGAGGCGGCGACACGAGGTCGGGCGCTTTCGCGGACTGTTCCGGCATCTGATAAAGTGGACCCTTGGTGCGTCGAGATATCCGCACCAGGTCTTTCATGACGTCCTGAGCGCGTGCGCGTGCTCCCAGAAGAAACAGGTGTGAAGTGGTTTACGCAGTTGTGCGCGCCGGCGGCCGGCAGGAGAAGGTGGAGGTCGGCACGATCGTCGTCCTCGACCGTCAGGCCGCGAAGATCGGCGACAAGATCGAGCTCCCCGCGGTGCTCTTCGTCGACGGCGACGCCGTGACGACCGACGCCGAGAAGCTCGCGAAGGTCACCGTGACCGCCGAGGTGCTCGGTGAGGAGCGCGGCCCGAAGATCGTGATCCAGAAGTTCAAGAACAAGACCGGCTACAAGAAGCGCCAGGGGCACCGTCAGGACCTCACGCGCGTCAAGGTCACCGGCATCAAGTAAGCCACAGGAGACGCAGAGATGGCACACAAAAAGGGCGCAAGCTCCACCCGCAACGGTCGTGACTCCAACGCTCAGCGCCTCGGCGTGAAGCGCTTCGGCGGCCAGCAGGTGCTCGCCGGCGAGATCATCGTCCGTCAGCGTGGCACGCACTTCCACCCCGGCGTCAACGTCGGCCGCGGTGGCGACGACACGCTGTTCGCCCTGGCGGCGGGCGCGGTCGAGTTCGGCCAGAAGGGCGGCCGCAAGGTCGTCAACATCGTGGCGGCGGCGGAGTAATCCACCGGGTTTCACACTTCGAGGAGGGGGCGGGCTTCGGCTCGCCCCTTCCCTTTACTCTGGGGAGCACCCAGGCCTGAGGGGGACCCATGGTCACGTTCGTCGATCGCGTGACGCTGCATCTGAGCGCCGGCAAGGGCGGCAACGGCTGCGTGTCGGTCAAGCGCGAGAAGTTCAAGCCGCTTGCAGGTCCGGACGGCGGCAACGGCGGACACGGCGGTGACATCGTCCTCGTGGCCGACCCGCAGGTGACGACCCTGCTCTCGTACCACCACTCGCCGCACCGCTCGGCCGGCAACGGCGGCTTCGGCATGGGCGATCACCGCTCCGGTGCCGCCGGCGAGTCGCTCGAGCTCCTGGTGCCCGTCGGCACCGTGGTCAAGGACGAATCGGGCGAGCCGATCGTCGACATGATCGAACCCGGAATGCGGTTCGTGGCCGCGCCGGGCGGTCTGGGCGGACTGGGCAACGCGGCGCTGGCGACGCCCAAGCGCAAGGCGCCCGGCTTCGCCCTCCTCGGCACCCCGGGGTGGACGGGCGACGTCCTCCTGGAGCTGAAGACCGTCGCGGACGTCGCCCTGGTCGGGTATCCGTCTGCCGGCAAGTCGAGCCTCATCGCCGCTATCTCGGCGGCGCGGCCGAAGATCGCCGACTACCCGTTCACGACCCTCCACCCCAATCTGGGCGTGGTGCAGGCCGGCGACGTGCGTTTCACCGTCGCCGACGTGCCCGGCCTCATCGAGGGCGCGAGCGAAGGCAAGGGACTCGGACTGGAGTTCCTGCGGCACGTGGAGCGCTGCACGGCACTGGTGCACGTGCTCGACTGTGCGACGCTCGAGCCCGGTCGCGACCCCCTGAGCGATCTCGACGTCATCCTCGCGGAGCTCGCCGCCTACCCGGTGCCGGAGGGACAGCTGCCGCTCCTGGAGCGTCCACAGCTCGTCGCGCTCAACAAGGTCGATGTGCCCGAGGCCAAGGACCTCGCCGATCTCGTCCGCCCCGACCTCGAGGAGCGCGGGTTCCGCGTGTTCGAGATCTCGACGGTGAGCCACGAGGGGCTGCGCCCGCTGACGTTCGCCCTCGGCGACATCGTGGCCACGCATCGTGCGGAGCTGGCCGCCGCGCCCGCGCCCGAGCGGATCGTGATCCGCCCGAAGGGCGCCGACAAGGAGTTCACCATCCGTGTCGAGGGCGGCACCTACGGCAACATCTATCGCATCCTCGGCGACAAGCCGGTCAAGTGGGTGCAGCAGACCGACTTCCAGAACGAGGAGGCCGTCGGCTACCTCGGCGACCGACTGGAGAAGCTGGGCATCGAGAACGAGCTGTATCGCGCGGGTGCCGTGCCGGGTGCCACCGTCGTCATCGGCGAGGGCGACGGCATCGTGTTCGACTGGGAGCCGTCGGTGTCGTCGACCGCCGAGCTGATGACCGCACCGCGCGGCACCGACCCCCGCTTGCTGCGCAACACCCGTCGCACCACGTCCGAGCGCCGTGACATGTATCACGAGATGATGGACGCCAAGGCGGAGGCGCGTGCCGAGCTCGAGGCCGAGCGCATCGCCCAGCGGGGCCCGAGCCCCGAATGGGATGACGAGGACGACGAGTGAGCGCACGCGACCGCGGCGACATCCGCACCGCGCGGCGCGTCGTGGTCAAGGTCGGCTCGTCGTCGATCAGCGGTGACAACGCGCACAAGATCCGTCCGCTTGTCGACGCCCTTGCCGCCGCGCACGGACGCGGCACCGAGGTGGTCCTCGTCTCGTCCGGAGCCATTGCGACGGGCATGCCGTTCCTCCTGCTCGACGAGCGGCCGACGGACCTCGCAACGCAGCAGGCGGCGGCGGCCGTGGGACAGAACATCCTGATCTATCGCTATCAGGAGGCGCTGCGCCCGTTTCGGATCGTGGCCGGCCAGGTGCTGCTCACCGCCGGCGACCTCGAGAACCCGACGCACCGCGAGAACGCCCGTCGGGCGATGGAGCGGCTGCTCGGTCTGCGCATCCTCCCTGTCGTCAACGAGAACGACACGGTCGCGACGCACGAGATCCGCTTCGGCGACAACGACCGACTCGCGGCCCTCGTCGCGCAGCTGATCGGCGCGGATGCGCTCGTGCTGCTCAGCGACATCGAATGCCTCTACACGCGGCCGCCGGACGAGCCGGGCGCCCTGCCGATCCCACAGGTCGCATACGGCGAAGACCTGCACGGCTTCGAGTTCGGCTCGGTCGTGGTCAACAGCGTCGGCACCGGCGGCGCTGCCACCAAGGTCTCGGCGGCGCGACTGGCTGCGGCATCCGGGATCGGCGTCCTCGTCACGAGCGCCGATCTGGTCGGCGAAGCACTGGCGGGCGAAGAGATCGGCACGTGGTTCGAACCCAACCCCGTGGCGGCCACCTCGCCGATGACCGGCGCGACGCGCATCGGCTGATCCCCACGCTGCCGCGGTCATAAACTGGGCGGATGACCACCACCGCCACGACGGCACGTGAACGGATGCTCCTCGCGAAGGACGCCGCGCGCAGCATCGGCCTGCTCGGCGACGCTGAGAAGCGAGATGCACTGATCGCGATCGCGGATGCGATCGAGGATGCTGCGGCCGACGTCGTCGCGGCGAACGCCGAGGATCTGCAACGGGGGAGCGAGGGCGGACTCTCGGTCGCTCTGCAAGACCGTCTGCGGCTCGACGAGCCGCGGGTCGCGGCTCTCGCGGCCGCCGTGCGCGACATCGCTGCTCTTCCCGACCCCGTCGGCCGGGTGCTCGACGAGCGCACGCTCGACAACGGCGTCTCGCTCACCAAGGTGTCGGTGCCGTTCGGTGTGGTGGGCTCGATCTACGAGGCCCGCCCGAATGTCACGGTCGACATCGCGGCTCTCGCGCTGCGCTCCGGCAACGCCGTCGTGCTGCGCGGCGGCACCGCCGCCGAGCTCACCAACGCCGCTCTCGTGCGCGCCATGCGCGGCGCACTGGCAGCGCGCGGCATCGACCCCGAGGCGATCCAGACGGTCGATGAATTCGGCCGCGAGGGAGCGCGCGAGCTCATGCACGCACGCGGTGTCGTCGACGTGCTGGTGCCCCGCGGCAGCGCCCAGCTCATCGAGACCGTCGTCACCGAATCGTCGGTGCCCGTCATCGAGACCGGCGCCGGCGTCGTGCACATCGTGCTCGACGAGAGCGCACCGCTGGAGTGGGCCCGAGACATCGTCGTCAACGCCAAGACACAGCGCCCGAGCGTGTGCAACGCGGTGGAGACCGTGCTGGTGCACCGCGCCGCCGCCGAGCGCCTCGTCGGCCCCGTGGTCGCGGCGCTGCAGCAGAGCGGGGTGACTGTCCACGGCGACCCCACAGTGGCGATGCTCGCCTCGGACATCGCGCCCGCGACCGACGAGGACTGGGCGACCGAGTACCTGAGCCTCGATCTCGCGATGCGCGTCGTCGACGACCTCGACGACGCCCTCGAGCACATCCGCCGGTACTCCACGCATCACACCGAGTCCATCGTGACGAGGGATGCCGCGAACGAGGCTCGCTTCCTCGCCGAGGTCGATTCGGCCGTCGTGATGGTCAACACGTCCACCCGCTTCACCGATGGCGGCGAGTTCGGATTCGGCGCAGAGGTCGGCATCTCCACACAGAAGCTGCATGCACGCGGGCCCATGGGGCTGGCCGAGCTCACCAGCTCCAAGTGGCTGGCGCGCGGCGCCGGACAAGTCCGCGCGTGACGGAATAGACTGGATCAGTCCCGCGCCCCTGAGGGCGAACCCGAAACGGAGCCCGAATGACACTCGCCACGATCATCGCCATCGCCGCAGAAGAGACCGAGCACACCGGCAATGTCGCGCTCGAGACGATCGGGTACGGCCTCACCGCGGTCGTGGTCTTCGCCGCGCTGGCTCTGGTGACGCTGTCGTACCGCAATGTGGCCAACCGCCACTCCCAGAAGGCCGAGGCGTACGCCAAAGCGCACGCCAACGACGTGCAGCAAGCGGGGCACGGCCACTGAGGCAGCCGCATGGTCGGTACGACGGCCTCGAGGATCGGGGTCATGGGCGGGACGTTCGACCCCATCCACCACGGTCACCTCGTCGCTGCGAGCGAGGTCGCACAGTGGTTCGATCTCGACGAGGTCGTCTTCGTCCCCACTGGCGAGCCGTGGCAGAAGGCCGACGTCTCGCCGAGCGAGCATCGCTATCTGATGACCGTCATCGCGACGGCATCCAATCCCCGCTTCACCGTGAGTCGGGTCGACATCGACCGTGACGGCCCCACCTACACCATCGACACGCTCCGCGATCTGAAGGCCCAGCGCCCCGACGCGGAGCTGTTCTTCATCACGGGCGCAGACGCCATAGCGCAAATTCTCAGTTGGAGAGACCATGATGAGTTGTGGGACCTCGCCCACTTCGTCGCTGTGTCTCGACCCGGACACGTGCTGAACACGGACGGCCTGCCCAGCGACGACGTCAGTCAGCTCGAGATCCCCGCCCTCGCCATCTCGTCGACGGACTGCCGCGGTCGGGTGCAGCGAGGACACCCGGTGTGGTACCTCGTGCCCGACGGGGTCGTCCAATACATTGCGAAGCATCATCTCTACCGGAGCAAGGAATGAGTACACCCGAGCAACCGGCATCGCCCGCCCTCACCCGCAAGCAGATCCGCGAACTGCGGAACACGGGCTCGACGCCCGTGATCACCGCGGCGCCGACCGCCGATGCGGCCCAGGCCCCCGAGGCCACCGAACCCGTCGCGTTCGTCCCACCGACCCCGCCGCCTGCGGCCGTCGTCCCCGTCACCGCCGCGCCGTTCCCACGTCCGGCCGAGCCGGCTGACATCCCGCCCGCACCGGTCGCGGACTCGACCGTCGACCTCGGAGTGTCACCCCTGACCCGTCGCCAGGCGCGCCAGCAGGAGCGCATCCGCACCGCCTCGGTGCCGGTGATCACGCCCGAGGTCGTCGCCGCTCACGCTGCGGCGACGGGCGCTCCGGCCTTCGCGTTCTCGCCGGGCCCCGCGCCCACGCCGGCCCCCGCCGCCGAGCAGCCGCAGTTCGCCGAGCCGCAGCCTGCCCCCGAGCCGGAACCTGCGCCCTCGCTGTTCATCGAGTCGACAGACTCGGGCGAGGTCAGCACCGACAGCGGCGTACACGCCCTGTTCGGCCTGCCGCCCGAGACCGAGCCGGAGCCGACCTCCGACGCCGTCGCCGTCGCCGCGGCCCCGATCATCGCAGCCCCAGTCGCCGCCCCGACCGCCCCGCAGGTGGCGTGGATCCAGCCGATCGCGGACGACGACGCGCGCATCGACGCGTTCGATTCCGCTCTCGCCGGCGTCGAGGACCCGATCGCCGAAGAGCAGAAGGCTGTCGTGAGCCCGCTGTTCGGCGCCGGGCTGCTCGAGTCCGAGGCGCCCGTCGCGGAGCCTGCGCCCGAACCCGAGGCTCCGGAGTTCCCGCCGTCGTTCGACCAGCTGCTGTCGCGCTCCACCGGGGCGATCGCTCTTCCGAGCGCGCTGATCGTGGCGCAGGCACCAGAGGTGTCGTCGCTCGTTGCGCCGGTCACCGCGACCGGTGAGGTCATCGTCACGGGGACCTTCAACCTGCCCGAGGGCCTCGGCTCGACGGGGCACGCGAAGGGGACCACAGACGGCAAGGAGGTCGACGCGATCCTCGTGGACGGCGAGCTGCCGGTCCACTCGTCGCCGACGCCGATCGCCGCGAGCGCCGCGGTCAGCACCGTGAAGATGCCCGGCGAGGTCATCAAACCCCCGGCCCCCGAGAAGGGCGGCAAGCTCATGATGTCGCTCGCCGTCACCGCCGGTGTGCTCGCACTCGCCCTCGTGGGCGTCCTCATCCTCGCCTTTGCGACAGGAGTCTTCTCATGACCGCGACCCCGCAGTCGCTCGACATGCTCCAGATCGCCGCTGCGGCGGCCGACGCGAAGGGCGGCGAGGATCTCATCGCGCTCGACGTGTCGGAGCCGTTGCCGCTGGTCGACATCTTCCTGCTGGTCACCGGGCGCAGCGAGCGCAACGTGGCCGCCATCGCGGATGAGATCGAAGACAAGCTCCTGGAAGCCGGCCACAAGCGCCTGCGTCGTGAGGGCCGCCAGGAATCGCGCTGGGTGCTGCTGGACTTCGGCGACCTCGTGGTCCACGTCTTCCACGAGCAGGAGCGCGTCTATTACGGTCTCGAACGGCTCTGGAAAGACTGCCCCGTGGTGCCGGTCCAGCTGCCCGCCCGGGCGGGCGTCGAAGACTGATCCTGGTTCGGAGCATCCCTCGGAATGTTGTAAGCTTGACGAGTTGCCCCGCGAGAGCGGAGGCAACGGTCAGGGCCTGTGGCGCAGCTGGTAGCGCACCTGCATGGCATGCAGGGGGTCAGGGGTTCGAGTCCCCTCAGGTCCACCGAGAGAAGGCCGCCCGATCGGGCGGCCTTCTGCTTTTCCGCTCGGATGCCGGCACCGTCGGCCCCTGGCTCAGCCCTGCATCCGGGGGTCCTCGGTGGGGTCGCGATACAGCGGTGGGCACCCGTTCCCGATCGCGTCGGGGAACAGCTCGAAGTGCCACGCCTCGTTCTCGTAGGTGCGGCACAGCCCGTAGCTCTGGCCGTGCGCGATCATCCAATCGGCGGCGGCGTACGGGCCGATGTCCACCGCCTCGCCTGCGACGTGCGCCGACGTCACCGGCGTGGCGACCCAGCGCGCGGCCTCCGCCGCCGAGCCGTACTGGGCCACCGCGTCGCGCAGCAGCTGCTCCTGGTACTCGGCCGATCGCCAGCCGCTGTTGACACGGATGTCGACGCCCTGGTCGGCGGCATCGGTGGTGGCCCGGCGCAACGCATCCAGGAGGGCGGGCTGGAGGCGCGCGATGCCGGCGTAGCCGTCCTCGAAAGGGCTCGCCGCGTCGGGAAGCACGCCGTCGGCCTCCGTCACCGCTCCATCACGTGTCTCGTCGACGGTGACGACGCTCTCGTCGGCGGGCAGAGTCAGGGCGGAGGCGGAGCGGTACGCGGCGATCCCCACGAGGGCGGCCGCGAGAACCGCCAGCGCGACGGCGAAGCCGAGGAGCGTGCGATGCACGCGCGCGGATCGGGATGGGATGCTGTTCATGCCTCCAGCCCATACGCGCGCGCGTTGCAGGATCGTATGAGGTTTTCGCTACACGGACGATATGCGCCGCCTCGTAGCATCGAGGCATGCGCGTGCTGGTGGTCGAGGACGAGCCCCTCATGGCGGGGGCCATCCGCGACGGACTCCGGCTCGCCGCGATCGCCGCCGACATCGCCGGCGACGGAGATGCCGCGCTGGAGCTCCTGAGCATCAACGCGTACGACATCGCGGTGCTCGATCGCGACATCCCCGGTCCATCGGGTGATGAGATCGCTGCGCACATCGTCGCCTCGGGGACCGGCATCCCGATCCTCATGCTCACCGCCGCCGACCGGATCGACGACAAGGCCACCGGGTTCGAACTGGGCGCCGACGACTATCTGACCAAGCCGTTCGATCTGAAGGAGCTCGTGCTGCGACTGCGCGCACTGGACCGGCGGCGGGCTCACAGTCGTCCACCCGTGCGCGAGCTCGCCGGCCTGCGCCTGGATCCGTTCCGCCGAGAGGTATTCCGCGACGGCCGGTACGTCGCCCTCACGAGGAAGCAGTTCGCGGTGCTCGAGGTGCTGATCGGCGCGGACGGCGGCATCGTGAGCGCCGAGGAGCTGCTCGAACGCGCATGGGACGAGAACGCCGACCCGTTCACCAACGCCGTGCGCATCACCGTCTCGGCGCTGCGCAAGCGCCTGGGCGAGCCGTGGGTCATCGCGACGGTGCCGGGGGTCGGGTATCGCATCGACGTCGATCCAGAAGCGGAGCCACGCGATGACTAGGCACCCGGGCATGAGCGTGCGGCTGAAGCTGACCCTCAGCTACGCCGGATTCCTCATGGTGGCGGGTGCGCTGCTGCTCACGGTGGTGTGGGTCTTCCTGCTGCGGTACGTGCCCGACGGCAACCTCACCGGCCCCGGGCCGACGGTCCCCAATCGCGGCGACCTCGAGCGGGCGTTCGTGCCCCGCGCCGCCTGGGCGATGGCGGCTCTGCTCGTCTTCGGGCTCGTCGGCGGCTGGCTCCTCGCGGGGCGCATGCTGGCCCCGCTGCGACGGATCACGGATGCCACACGGCGCGCGGCCGCAGGCTCGCTGTCGCATCGCATCGCGCTCGAAGGGTCCGCGGACGAATTCCGGGAGCTCGCCGACAGCTTCGACACGATGCTCGCGCAGCTGGAGGCGCACGTGGAGGAACAGCGCCGGTTCGCCGCCAACGCCTCGCACGAGCTGCGCACGCCGCTCGCGATCACCCGGACGCTGCTGGATGTGGCACGCGATGATCCGGAGCGGGATGCGGATGAGCTCATCGCGCGGCTGCGAGAGGTGAATACGCGCGCGATCGACCTGACCGAGGCGTTGCTGGTGCTCAGCCGTGCCGAGCGGCGCACGTTCGTGCGTCAGCCCGTCGACCTGTCGCTCGTCGCGGAGGACGCCGCGGAGACCCTGCTCCCGCTCGCCGAGGGCCGCCGCGTGACGATCACGACCTCGGGCGACGTGGTCTTCACGCTCGGGTCGGCGACGCTGCTGAGGCAGCTCGCGACGAATCTCGTGCACAACGCGATCGTGCACAATCTGCCGACGGGCGGCAGCGTCGAGGTCGTGACCGCGCGCGAGGGAGACATCGCCCAGCTGACGGTGCAGAACACGGGGGAGCCGCTCAGCCCGCTCCTCGTCGGCACGCTCGCGGAGCCGTTCCAACGGGGGAGCGATCGTACGCGCGGAGACCAGCATGCAGGCGTCGGACTGGGGCTCGCGATCGTGAAGAGCATCGCCGAGGCCCACGACGGCCGTCTCTCGCTCGCCGGCCGACCCGACGGCGGACTGCGCGTGACGGTGCGCCTGCCGGCGGCAGCGGACTGATTCAGCGCAGGCGCACGCCGTGCGCGCGCACCCGTTGCGCGGGTCCCCGGTGTCCGCGAGGGTGGGACGCATGACCGACGTGACCCCTTTCCTCTGGTTCGACGACGCCGCCGAGGAGGCTGTCACCTTCTACACGGCTCTGATCCCCGGCTCCGAGATCGTCTCGCTGGGTCGCTACCCCGACGAGGTGCCGGGCATGGGCGGCAAGGTCATGCACGTGCACTTCCGGCTGGCCGGTCGCGACTACCTCGGGATGGATGCCGGGCCGCAGTTCCCGTTCACCGAGGCGGTCTCGCTGTACGTGTCCTGCGGCGGACAGGCGGAGGTCGACCGGTACTGGGACGCGCTCGTGGCAGACGGCGGCGAGGAGCAGCCCTGCGGCTGGCTCAAGGACCGCTGGGGCCTGTCGTGGCAGATCATCCCCGACCGGCTGATCGAGCTGATCCGGCATCCCGATCCGGAGATCGCGCACCGTGCCGTGCAGGCGATGCTCCGCATGCGCCGCATCGACATCGGCGCGCTCGAGGATGCCGTGGCGGCACGATGACATCCCGCACCCGATGTGCGGCGATCGGATGCCTCATCCTGGTGTCGATCGCTGCAGCCGGGTGCACGGCGACAGCGCCGCAGCCGGTGCCCTCGAGCGCGGCACCCACCGTCATCCCCTCGCCGTCCGCCACGCCGGAGGCGACCTGGTGGCGCGTCGCGCCGGACGTCGCGACACTGGCGTCGGGCCTGGTCGCGCCGTGGTCGGTCGTGCCGCTGGACGGCGGCGGCGCCCTCATCTCGCAGCGCGACGACGGCGCCGTGCTCGAACTGACCCCTGACGGTGAGCTGCGGGCCGTCGGCACCGTGCCCGGGGTCGTGTCGGGCGGGGAGTCAGGGCTGCACGGTCTCGCACTGCTCGACACCGCCGCAGGGACCACGCTGTACGCGTACTTCGGCGCCGCCGACGACAACCGGGTTGCACGGATGCCGCTTCTCGGCGCCGCGGGCGCGTTCGAACTCGGCGAGGCCGAGGTCTTGCTGGACGGCATCCCGAAGGCCGGTAACCACGACGGCGGACGCATCGCCTTCGGACCCGACGGGTATCTGTACGTCACGACCGGGGACGCGGGGCTCCGCGAGGCCGCTCAGGATCGCGACGCGCTGGGCGGCAAGATCCTGCGCCTCACGCCGGACGGCGACGCGGCGCCCGGAAACCCCTGGGGGACCCCGGTCTGGTCGATGGGACATCGCAACGTGCAGGGGATCGCCTGGACGGCCGACGGCACGCTGTGGGCGAGCGAGTTCGGCCAGAACACCTGGGACGAGCTGAACCGCATCGAACCGGGCGCGAACTACGGCTGGCCCGTCGTGGAGGGGGCCGCGCAGCGTGACGGGTACGTCGACCCGGTGGCGCAGTGGCCGACGAGCGAGGCGAGCCCGAGCGGTCTGGCCGCTGTCGGGGCGACGCTGTTCCTCGCCGGGCTGCGGGGCGAACGGCTGTGGCAGGTCGACACCGCCGACGGCGCCGTATCCGGGGAACCGGTCGCGGCCTTCACCGGCGAATTCGGACGGCTGCGGGACGTCATCGCGCTACCGGATCGATCGCTGTGGGTGCTGACGAACAACACCGACGGCCGTGGCGAGCCCGGACCACAGGACGACCTGCTGCTGCGGGTGCCGTTGGCCGCGACCTCGTGACGCGGGCGCCCCGGGCGCGGGGGCACGCTACGGTGAGACGGTGAGCTCGCAGCCCCGCTGTCCGCATTGCCGCCACTTCGTCTACCTCGACACCCTGCGTTGTCCGAACTGCGAAGCCGAGATCGGCTACCACCTGCCTTCGCGCGAGTTCCAGGGTCTGCGTCACGGGCAGGCGCTCGTCGACGGCGAGGTCTGGTTCACGTGCTCGAACCGCGAATGGGCGTGCAACTGGCTGGTGTGGGAGAACGCGCCCGCGGGCCGCTGCTTCTCGTGCCGGCTGACGCGCCGCCGTCCCGCGGCGGACGACACCGTCGCGCTGGAGAAGCTCGCCAAGACCGAGGAGGCCAAGCGTCGCCTGCTGCTGCAGCTGGCAGACCTCGGCCTGCCGATCGTCGGCTGGGACGTCGAGAAGGGCGGCCTCGGGTTCGACCTCATCTCCAGCCTGTCGGACGGCAAGCCGGTCACGATCGGCCACGCGAACGGCATCATCACGATCGACCTCGCCGAGAGCCTCGACGATCGGCGCGAGGCGCTTCGGGTGAAGCTCGGCGAGCCCTACCGCACCATCCTCGGGCATCTGCGCCACGAGGTGGGGCACTACTACCAGAACGTGCTGCTGACCGATCCGGCGCTGTGGGACCGCTGCCGCGAGCTGTTCGGCGACGAGCGGACGAGTTATCGCGACGCCCTGCAGCGCCACTACAAGCTCGGCGCCCCCGCCGACTGGCACGAGGCTTTCATCTCGGAATACGCGACCATGCACCCGTGGGAGGACTTCGCCGAGACCTTCGCGCACTATCTGCACATCACCGGCACGCTGCAGACGGCAGCGGTGATCGGCATCCATCTCGACGCCGCCGTGACGAATCTGCGCGACACGGATGTCGTGCCACTGGGCTCATACGAGGACGAGCCGATCCAGCGTCTGCTGACGGACTGGGAGTGGATGTCGCAGGGGTTCAACCGCATCAACCGCTCGATGGGATTCGGCGACCTCTACCCGTTCACCATCGTGGCGCCGGTGCGCCACAAGCTGGCCTTCATCCACGACATCGTCACGCGCGCGCCCCTCAGTGCTGAGGAGCAGTACGCGCTGGCCACGGCTGGTGACACGGAACGCTCATGAGCGCCACACACTGTGTCGAGAATCAGGCGCCGTGGCGGGTCGATCTCGACGAGTACTCCGTCAACGCCCCACTCGCGGACGCGGTGCGCAGTCTCGGGGCCGCGTGGGCGGACGATGGGCTCCGCGAGGCCGGTGGACTCGTCGGCTCGGCCGACTTCCAGCGCGACGCGGAGCTGGCGAACGTTCACACGCCGGTGGCGCGGCTCCACGACAGGTGGGGCAACCGCATCGACGAGGTGGAGTACGACGCGTCGTACCACCGGGTGATCGGCGACGCGGTGGCCCGCGGTGCGCACACCTCTGCCTGGGCCGACCCTCGTCCGGGCGCCGCCGTCGCGCGGGCCGCCATGTTCATGCTCTTCGCGCAGGTCGAGCCCGGCCATGCCTGCCCGGTGTCGATGACGCACGCCGCGGTCGCATCGATCGAGGGTTCGCCGTGGATCGCCGACGAATGGATGCCGCGCCTGCTGTCGCGGGAGTACGAACCGCGCCTGCTCGGCGGCGAGGACGGCCCGAAGCGCAGCGCGCTGGTCGGCATGGCGATGACCGAGAAGCAGGGCGGTTCGGACGTGCGCGCCGGGACGACGGTCGGCGAGGCGATGGGAGGGCACGCGTACGAGCTCACCGGGCACAAGTGGTTCTGCTCGGCGCCGATGTCGGACGCCTTCCTCGTGCTTGCCCAGACGCGAGACCGCGGCGTCGAAGACGGGGTGTCATGCCTGTTCGTGCCTCGCGTGCTGCCGCACGGCGTGCGCAACGTGTTCCGCATCCAGCGGCTGAAGGACAAGCTCGGCAACCGTTCGAACGCGTCGTCGGAGGTGGAGTTCGACGGCACGGTGGGGTTCCTCCTCGGTGAGCCCGGTCGGGGCGTGCGCACCATCATCGAGATGGTCCAGCGCACCCGGCTGGACTGCGTGCTCGGCACGGCGGCGGGCATGCGCCAGTCCGTGGCCGAAGCGGTGTGGCATGCCCGCGGGCGAGCGGCGTTCGGCCGACTGCTCGTGGATCAGTCGGCGATGACGTCGGTGCTCGCCGATCTCGCCCTTGAGTACGAGGCTGCGATGCTGACGGGTCTGCGTCTGGCGCAGCTGTTCGAGGCGGGCGCCTCCGATCGCGACGCGGCGCTGCGGCGTCTGGCGACACCCGTGTCGAAGTACTGGATCTGCAAGCGCGGTCCCCACCACGCCTACGAGGCCATGGAGTGCCTGGGCGGCAACGGCTACACGGAGTCGTTCCCGCTCGCACGGCGGTACCGCGAGCAGCCGGTGATGGCGATCTGGGAGGGCTCGGGCAACGTCATCGCCCTGGACGTGCTGAGAGCGCTCACGCGCGACCCGGAGTCCGCGGCGGCCTTCGCCGACGAGCTGGCGACGACCAGCGGCGCCTCCGCGCTCCTGGATTCCCACGTGGAGCGCACGCTCGCGCTGCTGCAGCGACTGTCGGCCGGCGATGCCGATCAGGCAGCCGCGCAGGCCCGACGGCTCAGTGAGAGCCTCGCGCTCGCGTTCCAGGCATCCCTCATGCTCCGCCACGCGCCGTCGAACGCTGCCGAGGCGTTCATCGCCGCGCGTCTCGGTGACGACCGGGGAGCGCAGTACGGCGTGCTGCCGACGGGGACGGATGCCGCCGCCATCGTCGCCCGCCACTGAGCGCGCCGCGGCTTAGGCTGGCACGATGAGGTCAGCACGGCGGCTATGCGCGGGCGCCCTCGCGCTCGCCGTCGCGCTGATGGCCGCCGCCGGGCCCACGGGCTCCGCTCTCGCCGCGGTGGAAACCGCCGCCGTCGTGGTGCAGCCGGCCGAAGCCGATGCCCTCGAGACCGCGGCGCACGACCGCGTGACGGCCATGAGCGTCCGGGAGCAGGCTGCGACCGTGGTGATGGGGCACATCCCCACGACGGATGCCGAGGCGCTGCGCGCCTACATCGAGTCCACCGGCATCGGCGGGTTCCTGCTCATGGGCGCGAACATCCCCGGCGACGAGGCCGCGCTGCGCGGGCTCACGGCTGCACTCACCGTCGACCCTGCGCTGCCCCCGCTCATCGCCGTGGACCAGGAGGGCGGCGACGTGTCGCGGCTGTCCTGGGACTCGTTCCCCTCGGCCCTGACGCTCAAAGGCGCTCCCGCCGCCGCCGCCGAGGACGCCTTCGCCGGCCGCGCCGCGCTCGTGCGGCGAGCCGGGATCGGCGTGAACTTCGGCATCGTCGCCGATGAGACCGACGATCCGGCATCGTTCATCTACCGCCGAGTGCTCGGCACGACCCCCGATGCCGCAGCCACAAGCGTCGCTGCGGCAGTCCACGGCGAGGCGGACGTGGCGGCATCCACCCTCAAGCACTTCCCGGGACACGGCGCGACCGCGGCCGACTCGCACGCGACGATTCCTGCCACGCCGATATCGTTCGACGAATGGCGGGCGACCGACGCCGTACCGTTCGCCGCGGGGATCGACGCGGAGGCCCCGCTGCTCATGTTCGGCCACCTCGCCTACACCGCCGTCGATCCCGCCCCCGCCAGCCTGTCGTCCGAGTGGCACCGGATCGCCCGCGACGACCTCGGCTTCACCGGAGTGGCCGTCACCGACGACCTCGGCATGCTGCAGGCCTCCGGCGACCCGCGGTACGCCGATCCGGCGGCCAACGCGGTGGCCGCGCTCGCCGCCGGCAACGACCTGGTGCTCACGGTGGTCTCTTCGACGCCCGATACGGCGCCACGCATCGTCGACGCGATCGTCGCGGCCGTCGAGTCGGGAGCGCTCCCGGCGTCCCGGCTCGAGGAGGCCGCGGAGCGCGTGACTGCTCTGCGCCTGCGCCTGGCGGCCGACGGCCGAGGCCTCGTGCCGTGCGGGGACTGCGCGCCGGTCGGCTGAATCAGGCGTCGACGATGTCGAGCAGCCTGGCGCGCAGCGCCTGACCGCGCACCGAGAACCCGCGCTGAGCCTGCACATAGGCGGCCTTGCCCTCGGGCGTCTCGATGCGCACCGGCTCGTAGCCCCAGTCCGCGAGGTCGTACGGCGAGGCCTGCATGTCGAGGACGCGGATGTCGCGGGCGAGCTCGAACGCATCGAGCAGCAGGTCGCCGGGCACGAGCGGTCCGAGCTTGACCGCCCACTTGTACAGGTCCATGCCGGCGTGCAGGCATCCGGGCTGCTCGAGCGCCGACTGCAGTTCACGGGTGGGCGCCTCGCGGTTGCGTGGCACGGCATCGGGGGTGAAGAACCGGAACGCGTCGTAGTGCGTGCACCGCAGGTCGTGCGCCTCGACGACGGCGTCGGTCGCCTCGCGACCCAGGCGCAGGGGGACGGGATGCCGGTGCTCGCGCTGCCGGTACACCATGGCCCACTCATGCAGGCCGAAGCAGCCGAACCCCGGCGTGCGATCGGCGGTGGCACGCAGGATGGTGCCGACGTTGGCGATCATCGTGCCGCGCTCGGCGCGCAACGCCGGACCATCGACCATGAGCGAGCCGGTCGTACGCCCCGGTGCGTACCAGCGCCACGCCGCGCGCGCGTCGGTGGCGGCATCCCTCAACTCGACATCCTCGCCGGGATGCCAGCGGTGCAGGATCGCCGGCTTGTAGGAGTAGTACGTGAACAGGAAGTCCTCGACCGGGTGCGTCTCCTGCCGTGCCGACCGCTCGCGGTGCGCCAGCGTGAGGGCCTGGGCGCGACGCGCGTGCGCGGCCTCGCGCGCCCGCCACTCGTCGGCGGCCAGCACCGTCGGAGCCGGGGGAGCGATCGTCACCGTTCGAGGATACGCGGGCGGCATCCGCGCTCCCTGGACGGATCAGTCCGTCACGGGCTCGATCAGCTCGGGGGAGTCGTTGCGCACGTTGCCCACGGCCTTGGAGACGACGTGGTCATCGAGCGTGTCGGCGAGGGCGGGCGCGGCGTCGATGGCGGCATCCAGCACATCGCGCACGTTGTCGGTCGTGGGGTCGAGCCACGCATCCGCGTGATCGGGGTCCAGGAACAACGGCATGCGGTCGTGGATCGAGCCGAGGTGCCCGATCGCGTCGCGGGTCAGGATCGTGAAGCTGAGCAGCCAGCGCTCGGGGTCGTCGTCGCCCTTGGTCTTGTCGCGCCACCACTCGTACAGGCCGGCCAGGAACAGCGGCTCGCCGTCGGCGGGATGGATGTAGTGCGGCGTCTTGACCCCGTCGACCGTCTTCCACTCGTAGTATCCCGACGTGGGCACCACCGCCCGGCGCTTCTCGAGCGCGCCGCGGAACATCGGCTTGTCTTCGAGCTCCTCCGCGCGCGCATTGAACGCGCGCACACCCACCTTGGTGTCTTTCGCCCACGACGGGACGAGACCCCACCGGGCCGCCTCCAGACGGCGAGTGGGCGGCTCGGTCTTCGCCGAGTCCAGCACGATCGCCGCGCGATCAGTGGGTGCGACGTTGTAGGACGGCTCGGGCAGGTCGTCGCCCTCGACGTCGACGCGCAGCACGCCCACGAGATCGGATCCGGCACTGGCCACCACGAAGCGTCCGCACATGCTCGTCAGCCTACGCGGGGGCTCCGACGCCGGACGGACCGCGTGCTCAGCCCGGCACGGTGCCGACGACGCCGACGTCTTCGAGCCGCCCCAGCAGCCCGGCGCCGTCGTTGTCGCTCACCCAGGGCACGGCCGCAGCCGCGTGGTCGTTGACGGCCGTGCGGCCGCCGGCGAGGACCGCCTCGGCGGGCGAGAGCCGCCGGATCGCGACCGCGACCACCTGCTGCGGGTGCTCATCGGTGAACGTCGTGTAGATGGCGTCGTCGTGCTGGCCGTCGTCGCCGATGAGCAGCCACCGCACGTGCGGAAACTCCTGCGCGAGCCGGCGAAGGTTCGACAACTTGTGCGCCTTGCCGCTGCGGAACCAGCGGTCGTGCGTGGGGCCCCAATCCGTGAGCAGCATCGCCCCGGGCGGGAACACGTGCCGGCCCAGGAATCGCATGAGCGTCGGGGCGATGTTCCAGGCACCGGTCGAGAGATACACGAGCGGCGCGCCGGGGTTCTCACGCACCACCCGCTCCATGAGCACCGCCATGCCGGGCACGGGCTGGCGCGCGTGCTCGTCGACGACGAACGAGTTCCAGGCGGCCAGCAGCGGGCGGGGCAGCGCCGTCACCATGACGGTGTCGTCGACGTCCGAGACGACGCCGAACCGCACCTCGGGCGCCACGATGAACGCGCGGGTCTCGACCGGCGCACCGCCCTCGACCGACATCGTGAACGTCTGCCAGCCGGGCTCGAGCTGTGCCGGGATGCGGGTGTCGATCACCCCGCCGCGGTCGGCGACGACCTCGTGGGCGACGCCCGAGATGGTGACCGTGACCTGGGCGTAGCCGATCGGCACGGCCACGAAGCTGCGCCAGCCGCGCACCCCGGCGTACTCGCCGTCGCCCACGGGCTTCGCCGGCGGCACGATCATCACGCGGCCGAGGACACGCACCCAGTCGGGCGCGCCGTAGCCCGGGAACGGGGTGACGGTGGGCGTCTGGCCGCGCCGGCGCGCGCGACGCTCTCGCCACGCGTGGAACCGGTACTCCAGACGCGCGAGCCACAGGACTTTGGCGCGCGCGGAAGACGTGACGGTTTCGGGCATCCCCTTCAGTCTTTCACGTCAGGCATCGGCGCTCCGGCCGTGCCGTCCGCGGACGCGTCGTGCTCGAGGTGCTTGCGCTCGCTGCGTTCGATGATCTTCTTGATGACGTACACCAGCACGAGGAACACCACGATGACCGCGACGAAGATGTACCCGGCATAGTGAAGCTGGTCGGCGAGCTCGCGGTACGTGCCGGCGGCGGCCGCGGCGACGGAGATGTACAGGGTCGACCAGATGACGCACGCGGGGATCGTCCACGCCAGGAACCTGCGATAGGAGTAGCCGCTCATGCCGACCGTGAGCGGCACCAGCGAGTGCAGCACCGGAAGGAAGCGCGACAGGAAGATGGCCGGTCCGCCGCGGCGCTGCAGGTAGCGCTCGGAGCGCGCCCAGTGGTCCTCGCCGATCCAGCGGCCGAGCCGGGAGTGGCGGATGCGCGGACCCAGCACCCGGCCCAGCCAGAAGCCGATGCTCTCGCCGGCGATCGCGCCCGCGACGACCGCGATGCCCAGGAGGATGCCTTCCAGCGGCGACGACACCGCGGTCGCCGCAACGATCACCACCGTGTCGCCGGGGATGACGAGACCGATCAGCACGCTCGTCTCCAGCATCATCGCAACGCCTGCGAGGAGCGTCCGGACGAGTGGATCGACGCTCTGCACGGCGTCGAGCAGCCACGTCAGGAACTCGTTCACGCCAAGAGCCTAGAGGGCGTTCCGCCCCTCTAACCTGGGAACATGTCGGAGGCTCTCGTCGCGGTCGACCTGCACGGCTGGGTCGACCCCGCAGACGTCTTCGCGACGCTCTTCGCCGACGCCCCGCACGTGTATTGGCTGGATGCCGGACCCGACGCGACCACCGGGTTCAGCTGGATGGGGACCGGCGTCCCCGACGATCCGGGCCGCGTCCGTGCGACCGTCATCTCGCCCCGGCCCGCCGCCGGGTTCCGCGGCGGCTGGGTCGGGTGGTGGGGCTACGACGAGGCTGCGGCACGCGCAGGGGCCCCGGCACGCTGCGACGACGGCGCCACATCGCCGCAGCTGTGGCTGCGCGCAGACCGGATCGTCGCGTTCGACCATGCCGCGCGGCGGGTCACCGTGCGTGCCGCACCGGAGGCCGCGGCTCGACTGGCGACCGCGATCGGCCTGCTGGCGGCATCCGATCCGGTCCCGCGTCAGCCTCACGACCTGCAGCCGCGTGACACACACGCCCGGCACGCGCCTCACGCGTACGCCGCGCTCATCGAGCAGTGCCGCGACGCGATCCGCGAGGGTGACGCGTACCAGTTGTGCCTCACGACCCGGTTCGACGTGGACGGCGACGTCGACCCGCTGGACACGTACCTGCGGCTGCGACAGGCGACCCCCGCTCACCACGGCGGAATCGTGCGGTCCGGTCGTGTCGCCCTGCTGAGTGCGAGTCCCGAGCAGTTCCTGGACGTCGCGCGCGGCGACACGGGCGCCACCGTCCGCACGCGTCCCATCAAGGGCACTCGGCCGCGTGGGTCCGATCCCGCCGGCGACGCCGCGCTGGCCGCCGAACTGCGCGCGAGCGAGAAGGAACGCGCCGAGAACGTCATGATCGTCGACCTCATGCGCAACGATCTCTCACGCGTGTGCGATCCCGGGACGGTGGGCGTGGACGCGCTGCTGGAGGTCGAGTCGTACCCCGCCGTGCACCAGCTCGTGAGCACGGTGTCGGGCGCGCTCGTCGTGGGGACGACCGTCGGCGGGCTCCTCGACGCGACGTTCCCGGCGGGATCCATGACCGGTGCGCCGAAGCTGTCGGCGATGACGATCCTCGAACGGCTGGAACAGGCGCCGCGCGGCGTGTTCGCGGGCTGCTTCGGCTGGGTGGGCACGGACGGAGCCCTCGACCTCGCCATGGTGATCCGGTCGATCGTGGTACACCCCGAGGGCGCGTATGTCGGTGCGGGCGGGGGCATCACGTGGCGCTCCGACGCCGCGGCCGAGGTCGCCGAGGTCGGGATCAAGGCGCGCGGCCCGCTCGCCGCCCTGGGTGCGACGCTGCCTCCGGGCTGGTGAGGCGGCCCGTCCGCTAACCTGGAAGATGCGCTGGGCGGCGCTTTCTGCGTCGCGCCCGCATTCCGGCACCCCAGGATTGGTACTTCCCACGTGAGTCAGACCATGTCTTCCGACACCACTGCGCCCGCCGAGGGCTACGACGCATACGCGATCCAGCAGAAGTGGCAGGCGCGCTGGGCCGAGGCCGACCCGTTCCGTGCGGGCGGCGCCGAAGACAAGCGACCCCGCAAGTACGTGCTCGGCATGTTCCCGTACCCGTCGGGCGACCTGCACATGGGGCATGCCGAGAACTACGCCTACGTCGACGTCGTGGCCCGCTTCTGGCGCCACCGCGGGTACAACGTGCTCAACCCGATCGGATGGGACTCGTTCGGCCTGCCCGCCGAGAACGCGGCGATCAAGGGCGGCGCCGGCTCCGACCCGCGCGAGTGGACGTACGCGAACATCGAGCAGCACAAGAAGAGCTTCCACGAGTACGGGTCCTCATACGACTGGTCCCGCATCCTGCACACCAGCGACCCCGAGTACTACCGCTGGAACCAGTGGCTGTTCCAGCGGCTGTACGAGCGCGGGCTGGCATACCGCAAGGCGAGCCCGGTCAACTGGTGCCCGAACGACCAGACGGTGCTCGCCAACGAGCAGGTCGTCGACGGCCATTGCGAGCGCTGCGGCGCCGAGGTCGTCAAGAAGAACCTGACGCAGTGGTACTTCAAGATCACCGACTACGCCGACCGGCTGCTCGACGACCTGAACCAGCTCGAAGGCTTCTGGCCGCAGAAGGTCCTCCGCATGCAGCGGAACTGGATCGGCCGTTCCGTCGGCGCCGATATCGACTTCGAGATCGAGGGCCGCGACGACAAGGTGACGGTCTTCTCGACGCGTCCCGACACGCTGCACGGCGCGACCTTCATGGTCGTCGCCCCCGACAGCGATCTGGCCGCCGAGCTCGTGGCGGGCTCCACCGCCGAGGTGCGCATGCGCTTCCAGGACTACCTCGAGCGCGTGCAGCGCGAGACCGACATCGAGCGCCAGTCGACCGACCGCCCGAAGACGGGCGTGTTCCTGGACCGTTTCGCGATCAACCCCGTGAACGGCGACCGCCTGCCGATCTGGGCGGCCGACTACGTGCTGGCCGACTACGGCCACGGTGCCGTGATGGCCGTTCCCGCGCATGACCAGCGCGACCTCGACTTCGCCCGTGCGTTCGACCTGCCCGTGAAGGTGGTCGTCGACACGACGGCATCCATCACCGGCGCGATCCCGGTGATCGAGCTCGACGACGAGGGCGTGCCGCTGGATCCGGGCCCGTTCGATTCGCTGACCGAGCTCGACCCGGCCAAGACGGGCATCGCGCTGACCGGCGAGGGACGCCTGACCAATTCGGGCCCGCTCGACGGGCTGTCCAAGCGCAACGCGATCGTGCGCATGATCGAGCAGCTCGAGGCTGCCGGCACGGGGCGTGCCGCGAAGTCCTACCGCCTGCGCGATTGGCTGATCTCGCGGCAGCGCTTCTGGGGCACGCCGATCCCGATGATCCACACGCAGGACGGCCGCATCGTGCCTGTCCCGGACGACCAGCTGCCGCTGGAACTGCCCGACGCGCGCGGGCTGGACCTGAAGCCGAAGGGCACGTCGCCGCTGGGCGGCGCGACCGAGTGGATGCAGACGACCGACCCCGAGACGGGCGACCCCGCGCTGCGCGACCCCGACACGATGGACACGTTCGTCGACAGCTCGTGGTACTTCCTGCGCTTCCTCGCGCCGAACGACCCGACGCAAGCGTTCCCGTCGGCCGAGGCCGCCCGCTGGGCGCCCGTCGACTCCTACATCGGCGGCGTCGAGCACGCGATCCTGCACCTGCTGTACGCGCGCTTCATCACGAAGGTGCTGTTCGACATGGGCCTGATCGACTTCACCGAGCCGTTCACGAGCCTGATCAACCAGGGCATGGTGCTGCTGGGCGGCTCCAAGATGTCGAAGTCGAAGGGCAACCTCGTCGAGTTCGCCTCGAGCATGGTCGACCCCGGCGCCGACGCGTCGCGTGTCGCGATGGTGTTCGCGGGTCCCGTGGAGGACGACATCAACTGGGAGGACGTCTCGACCACCGGCGCCCAGAAGTTCCTCGCGCGTGCCTGGCGCGTCGCGAACGACGTGACGAGCACGCCGGACGTCGTCTGGGCCGAGGGTGACGAGGCGCTGCGCCGCGTGACCCACCGACTGCTGGCCGACGCACCCGGTCTGGTGGAGCAGACGAAGTTCAACGTCGTCGTCGCGCGTCTCATGGAACTCGTGAACGCGACCCGCAAGGTGATCGACACGGGCGCCGGCCCCGCCGATCCCGCAGTGCGCGAGGCGGCCGAGGTCACCACGATGATCCTGGACCTGTTCGCTCCGCACACCGCGGAGGAGATGTGGGAGATCCTCGGCTACGAGGGCTTCGTCGGCCTGGTGCCGTGGCGAAGCGCCGACCCGACGCTCCTCGTCGAGGAACGCGTGACCGCGGTCGTGCAGATCGACGGCAAGGTGCGCGGCACGCTGCAGGTATCTGCCCGCATCGACGCCGCTGAGTTGGAGCGGCTCGCGCGCGCCGATGAGAAGGTCGTGCGTTCGCTCGGCGACCGTGAGATCGTCCGTGCCGTCGTGCGTCCGCCGAAGGTCGTGAGCTTCTCCACGAAGTAGGCATGTGAAGTGATGCCGGATGCCGTGCCCGCATGTTGCGGGCACGGCATCCGTCTTTCGTGGTGAGGACTCCTCCACAGGACGCGCACCCGTCGACGTGTCCACAGAACGGAGCACATCGACGGTCACGGGGTACGCCGGCGCCTAGCGTGGCGGCGTGACCCCCGGTGAGCCCTCACGCGATGCTGCCGTGGCGGATGCCGCCACCCCGCGTCGCAGGCTCGGCATCGGCGCCGTCGTGGTGCTGGTCGTCGCCGCCCTCGCCGTCACCGTCGGCATCGGCATCCTGCGCGGCGCGATGGCCCCCGTCGAAGAGGTCGTGGTGGATGCCACGCCCACGGGGGTCACGGCGTCGTCGGCGGATCTCTACGTGCACGTGTCCGGCGCGGTGCGCGCGCCCGGACTCTACGTGCTGCCGCAGGGATCGCGGGTGGTCGATGCCCTCGCCGCGGCCGGCGGGTTCGCCGAGGATGCCGACCGGGATGCGATCAACCTCGCGCGCGCCGTGACCGACGGCGAGCAGCTCCCGGTGCCGCGCAAGGGCGAGAGTCCCGCGGCCGCGGCCGCCCCCGGTGCCGCCGACGCGCGCGTGAACCTCAACACGGCGGATGCGACGCAGCTGGAGGAGCTGCCGCGCATCGGCCCGGCCCTCGCCGAGCGCATCGTCGCGTGGCGTGACGACAACGGGCGCTTCACCAGCGTCGACGACCTGCTCGCGGTACCCGGCATCGGCGACAAGATGCTGTCATCGCTGCGCGACCTCGTCACGGTGTGACATGGCGGGTGCTCGAAGACTGCGACTCGTGCCGGTGGCGGCGGCCGCCTGGGCCGTCGCGACAGCAGCCATTCTGCTGCCGGCGTGGTCGGCCGCCTTCGCACTGGCCCTGTGGATCGCCGTCGCCGGCGTCATCGTGGTCGTCGGCGCGCGCCGGCGAAGAGGGATGCCGTCGCCCGGCCCGTCGACGGCGGCGCTGGTGGCGATCCTTGCGCTCGGCGCCGCCGCGGCAGCCTCGTCGCACGTGGCGCTCGCTCAGCCGGCCCGGACGCAGGTCGCCGCCGCGGCGCTCTCGGGCGGCAGGGCGGTCGACGTGACGGCCGAGGTGGTGGGCAAAGTCGAGCGACGCGCGGACGGCGCACTCGCGTTCGACGCCCGCGCGACGCGGTTCACGACCGGCTCGATGACGCGTGAGGTGGGTGTGGAGGTCGTGGTGCGCGTCGCCCCCGATGACGTCGACGCGCTCGCCGACCTGGATGTCGGCGCCCGTGTGATCGCCCGTGGCACCGTGAAGCCCGGGTACCCCGGAGAGCGGTCCGTGGTCACTGTATGGGCGTCGCGGGGCGTGGAGATCACTGCTGCGCCGTCGGGTCTCGCCGCCGCAGCGGCGGGGCTGCGCAACGGACTCGTGCGTGCCGTCGGGGGACTGCCCGGCCCGGGGGCCGGACTGGTCCCCGGTCTCGCCGTCGGCGACACGTCGATCGTGTCGGCGGAACTCGATGCCGCGATGAAGGCGTCGTCGCTCTCGCATCTCACCGCCGTCTCGGGCGCGAACTGCGCGCTGGTGGTGGGGATCGCGTTCGCCCTCGCCGCGCTGCTCGGCGCGTCGCGCGCGCTCCGGGTGGCCATCGGCCTCGTCGTGCTCGTGGGGTTCGTCGTGCTGGTGACACCCGAGCCGAGCGTCGTGCGCGCGGCGGCCATGGCCGCCGTCGCGATGCTCGCGGTGCTGCTCGGTCGCACGGGTGCCGGCACCGCCATCCTGGCGCTGGCCGTGACGACGCTGCTCGTCATCGATCCCTGGCTGGCGGCATCCCTCGGCTTCGCCCTCTCGGTGGCGGCGACGGGCGCACTGCTGCTGTTCGCCCGACCCCTGGCCACAGGGCTCGCGCGGGTGATGCCGCGCACACTCGCGCTGGCCCTGTCGATCCCGCTCGCGGCGCAGCTCGCGTGCGGCCCGCTGCTGGTGCTGATCGAGCCGTCGATCCCGGTGTACGGCGTGCTCGCCAACCTGCTCGCCGAGCCCACCGCCCCAGCGGCGACGGTGCTCGGCCTGGCCGCATGCCTGGCGCTGCCCCTTCCCTGGTTGCAGTCCGGGCTCGCCGCCCTGGCGTGGCTGCCCGCGTCGTGGATCGCCGCCACGGCCGGCACCGTGACTTCGCTGCCTGCCGAGGCGCTGCCGTGGCTGGAGGGCTGGCCGGGTGCGGTCGCCCTCGCGCTCGTCGGCGCCGCGGTCGCCGCGATCGTGGTGCTCCCGCGGGCCGGCGGGCGCCGCCGACGCCTGGTGCGCGGCGGCTCCGTCGTGCTGGTGGCGGTGCTGGCCGGCAGCGCGCTGGGCTCCGGTGCGCTCGGGTCCGTCGCCGGGCGGTGGACGATCCCGGCCGACTGGAGCGTCCTCGCGTGCGACGTCGGCCAGGGCGACGCGGTGCTGTTGCGCTCGGCCGGTGTGGTCGCGCTCGTCGACACCGGGCCCGACCCTGCGCCGCTGGCCTCATGCCTCGACCGCGTGGGGGTCTCGCACATCGACCTGCTCGTCCTGACGCACTCCGACCTCGATCACATCGGCGGCGTGGCCGCGGTCGCCGGGCGCGTCGGCACCGTCCTGCACGGCCCCGACGACGCCCCCGGACATGCTGCCGTGGCCGGGCTCACGAAGACCGGCGCCCGGGCTGTCGAGGCGTCCGCCGGCATGTCCGGAGCGCTCGGCGACGCGACGTGGCGGGTGCTGTGGCCGAGGCCCAGAAGTCGCGCGTTCGCGGTGGGCAACGACTCCAGTGTCGTCCTGGACGTGCGCGGCGGGGCGATCCCGCCGATCCTGCTGCTCGGCGACCTCGCGGCCTCGCCGCAGCGCGCGCTGGCGGCATCGGGGGTACTCGACCCGCCGTACGCGATCGTGAAGGTCGCCCACCACGGCAGCGCGGATCAGGATGCCGCGCTCTATGCCGTCGCCTCGCCCGCGGTCGCGCTGATCACGGTGGGCATCGACAACGACTACGGCCATCCTCGCGACGAGACGCTCGCCGTCCTGGAAGATGTCGGCGCCCATATCGCACGCACCGACCAGGACGGCGTCGTCGCACTGTGGGCGGGCCACCGTGGTGTCGCGGTGTGGCGCGAGCGGGGCGGCTGACACGACGGCGATGTCGGAGTCCTCGGTAGGCTGGAGCCATGGCATCCTCCGCGCGTCGCCCCGCTTCCAAGGCCCCGCGCAGTGCCATCCCGCAGCTGTCGTGGCGTGCGCCACAGCCGGCACCCATCGTGCTCGTCTCCGGACCAGAAGAGGTGTGCGCGGAACGTGCCATCGCCGGCGTGCGCGACTATCTGCGCGCCGAGGATCCGTCTCTCGAAGTCACCGACCTGCGCGCCGACGACTACGCCGCGGGCACGCTGCTGGCCGTCACGTCGCCGTCGCTGTTCGGCGAGCCGCGGCTCGTGCGCGTGAGCGGCGTCGAGAAGTGCTCCGACACGTTCCTCGCCGAGGCCGTGGCCTATCTGGCCGTGCCGCAGGACGGGGCGACCGTCGTGCTGCGCCACACCGGGGCGAGTGTGCGCGGCAAGAAGCTCCTCGACGCGGTCCGGGCGGGGGAGGGCGCCGGAGTCGAGATCGCCTGCCCGGCGGTCAAGCGCGACTCCGACCGCTACGACTTCGCCGCGGGCGAGTTCCAGACCGCCAAGAAGCGCATCGCCCCGCCGGCGCTGCGTGCCCTGGTCTCAGCCTTCAGCGACGATCTCACCGAGCTCGCCGCGGCGTGCCAGCAGCTGATCGCCGACGTCCCCGGCGACATCACCGAGCAGGTCGTGGAGCGCTACTACGGCGGCCGCGTCGAAACCTCCGCGTTCACGGTGGCCGACACCGCGATCGCCGGCCGCTACGGCGAAGCGCTGATCGCGCTGCGGCATGCGCTCGCGTCGGGCGCCGACCCCGTGCCCCTGGTCGCCGCCGTCGCGATGAAGCTGCGGTCGATGGCGCGCGTCGCGGGCACTCGCGAGTCATCGGCGGCACTGGCTGCGCGCCTGGGCATGAAGGATTGGCAGATCGACCGCGCCCGGCGTGACCTGGTGGGCTGGAACGAAGAGAGCCTCGGTCGCGCGATCCAGGCCACGGCGCGGGCGGATGCCGAGGTCAAGGGCGGCTCGCGCGACGCCGTGTTCTCACTCGAGCGCATGATCACCGTGATCGCGACGCGCGCGCCGTACGGCTCCTGACCGGCACTTGTGCCGCGAATGCGAAAGGCCCGCCCCTTGCGGGACGGGCCTTTTCAAGCTCGTGTGAGCGGGCGATGCGTCAGAGCGCGGCGACCTGCTTGGCGATGGCCGACTTGCGGTTCGCAGCCTGGTTCTGGTGGATGACACCCTTGCTGACGGCCTTGTCGAGCTTCTTCGACGCGGTCTTGAGGGCCTGCTCGGCGGCGGCCTTGTCGCCCGAGGCGATGGCCTCGCGGGTGCGACGCACCTGGGTCTTCAGCTCGCTCTTGACGGCCTTGTTGCGCTCGCGGGCCTTCTCGTTGGTCTTGTTGCGCTTGATCTGCGACTTGATGTTCGCCACGTGTCGACGGTTCTTTCGTTCGGAGGTGAATCGGTTGGAGTTTGCCGTTCGGCGAGAGAGGGCGCCTCGCGGCGGTCGTGAGGGACGAACCCACACGCAAGCCAAACAAGGATTCTATCAGGTCTGCTCGAGCGTCGTGATCGCGACCTCCAGGACGGCGTTGAACACGCGCGGACGCATGGCCGTCACGAGGTGGCTGGTGCGAGGCACGACGATGAGCTCGGCGTCCTTCGCGATCCGCATGAAGAGCTGCTCATTGACGCGCAGCTGGTCGAACTGCCCGTTGACGAACCACAGCGGCACATCGATGCGCTGCAGTGCGGCGAGCAGGTCGAGCACCGAAAGGCTCCGCAGCGCCGTGTCCTGCGCGTCGAACGCATAGCCGCCGGCAGCGAAGTCCGCACGCGTCTCCGTCGGAAGGGTTCGGTCGAGCATCCGCTCCGTGAGCCACATGCCACGATCGGGCAGCGAATCGAAGCCGCGCGCCAGCACCCGATAGGTCGTCAGCGCCGCGCCGCGCGGAATGGCGGTGCAGGATGCCGCGATGAATGCGTCGACGGGCGGACGGTCTTCGCGACCGACGTATTCGATGCAGAGCAGGCCTCCCATGGAGTGCCCCACGAGCAGGACGGGACCTCGGGTGGCGGCATCCCTCACCGCTTGGTCGATCGTCGCGAACGCACCGTCGAGCGTGAACGTCTCGGCCATGCGCGAGCCGTGCCCGGGAAGATCGACCGCGACGACCGGAGTCCCCCGCGCGCCGAGGTACTCGACCTGCGCCCGCCACATGGTCGCGGACGTCCGGATGCCATGGACGAGCACGACCTGAACCCCCATGCAGCCAGGCTAGTCACCCTGCTCGCAGGGTCCCGCCATCCGGCACCCGTAGAATCGATCCGACATGTCACCGCGCGCCCTGAAGTCTCTCGAGCCGTCTGCGACCCCTCCTGAGCTGATCCGCAATTTCTGCATCATCGCCCACATCGACCACGGCAAGTCAACGCTGGCCGACCGCATGCTGCAGATCACCGGCGTGGTCTCCGATCGAGACATGCGCGCGCAGTATCTCGACCGCATGGACATCGAGCGCGAACGCGGCATCACGATCAAGTCCCAGGCGGTCCGCATGCCGTGGGCCCTTCGACAGGCTCAGGGACCGGAGCAGGTCTTCGCTCTCAACATGATCGACACGCCGGGCCATGTCGACTTCACCTATGAGGTCAGCCGATCGCTCGCCGCGTGCGAGGGTGCGATCCTGCTCGTCGACGCCGCGCAGGGCATCGAGGCCCAGACGCTCGCGAACCTCTACCTGGCGCTCGAGAACGATCTGCACATCATCCCGGTGCTCAACAAGATCGACCTTCCCGCGGCCGACCCCGAGAAGTTCGCAGCCGAGCTCGCGAACCTCATCGGCGGGTCGCCCGACGATGTGCTGCGCGTGTCGGGCAAGACCGGCATGGGCGTCGAGACCCTGCTCGACCGCATCGTCGAGCAGATCCCCGCCCCGAAGGGGAATGCGGATGCCCCGGCCCGGGCCATGATCTTCGACTCGGTGTACGACTCGTACCGCGGTGTGGTGACGTACGTCCGCATGGTCGACGGAAAGCTGGAGCCGCGCGAGCGTATCCAGATGATGTCGACGAAGGCGACCCACGACCTGCTGGAGATCGGCGTGTCCAGTCCCGAGCCGATCCCCACCAAGGGGCTCGGTGTGGGTGAGGTCGGCTATCTCATCACCGGCGTGAAGGACGTCCGCCAGTCCAAGGTGGGCGACACCATCACGAACGCCCGCAAGCCCGCCACCGAGTCGCTGGCCGGCTACACCGATCCGAAGCCGATGGTCTTCTCGGGCATCTACCCGATCGACGGCAGCGACTACGGCGACCTGCGCGAGGCGCTCGACAAGCTCAAGCTGTCGGACGCGTCGCTGCAGTACGAGCCCGAGACGTCTGTCGCGCTGGGGTTCGGGTTCCGCTGCGGGTTCCTGGGCCTCCTGCACCTGGAGATCATCACCGAGCGCCTGTCGCGCGAGTTCGACCTGGATCTCATCACGACGGCGCCCTCGGTCATCTACGAGGTCACCACCGACACCGGCGAGCAGGTCACGGTCACCAACCCCAGCGAGTACCCGGACGGGCGCGTCGCCTCGGTGAGCGAACCGATGGTCAAGGCCGCGATCCTGCTGCCCAAGGACTACGTCGGCACCGTGATGGAGCTGTGCCAGTCGCGCCGGGGAAGCCTCCTGGGCATGGAGTACTTCAGCGAGGAGCGCGTCGAACTGCGCTACAACATGCCGCTCGGCGAGATCGTCTTCGACTTCTTCGACCAGCTGAAGTCGCGCACGCAGGGTTATGCGAGCCTCGACTACGAACCCGCCGGCAGCCAGGAGGCCGACCTCGTGAAGGTCGACATCCTCCTGCAGGGCGACAAGGTGGACGCGTTCAGCTCGATCGTCCATCGCGAGAAGGCGTACGCCTACGGCACGATGATGACCGAGCGGCTGCGCAAGCTCATTCCGCGCCAGCAGTTCGAAGTGCCCATCCAGGCGGCGATCGGCGCCCGCATCATCGCGCGCGAGAACATCCGCGCCATGCGCAAGGACGTCCTGGCCAAATGCTACGGCGGCGACATCACGCGCAAGCGCAAGCTGCTGGAGAAGCAGAAGGAGGGCAAGAAGCGCATGAAGATGGTCGGTCGCGTGGAGGTGCCGCAGGAGGCGTTCATCGCCGCACTGTCGGGCGACGTCGAGACAGGCAAGAAGTAACGCGCCGTCGACCAATTTGATCGATCAGGACGACGCCTTTGGAGCCCTGGTACAAGTACCCCTAACATGCTCAACTATGAGCGTGTCCTCCACCCCGCAGCCCGCCACTTCTGAGCCTCCTGGGCATCGACGCCCTTTCGCCGCGAAGTATGCGCACAAGGGCTGGGGAATCGCGCTCGTGGTCATCGGCGGCCTCTACGCGCTCTCGTCCTTCGGCTCATTCTCGAACAACGTCGCCGCGGGGATCATCGGACTCATCCTGGGGCTCGCCCTCGTTGCCTGGGGTGTGTTTCTCCTCCGAGGGCGCGGGCTCAGCCCTGCGGCCGCGGAGCGGCGGCGGCAGGCGCAGGCGCAGCAGTCGCACATCGCCGCGACCAGCGTGCAAGCCGCCATCGCCGCGCTCAGCGCCGCCGGCATCGGCGGTGCAGGCGTCGTCGCCTGGCGGAACCTTGATGCGACCATCCGTCAGTTCTATCCAGGGGACTTCGATGCGCAAGCAGGCCGCGCCATCGCAGCGTCGAGGGTCGACTTGTCGCAGTTGAGCTCACCACTGATCGGGACCATTCCTTCGCTCGATGGCCGCGGGGTGATGGAAGTCTTCCAGAGGTGGGTGATCCTCGGGCAGGAGGCGCACGACATCGATGCCTCGACGCACGGTGACGTCTTCGTCGACGGTTCGATACAGGTCGGGCCCAACGCGCGACATGACCTGCGCACTGCATCGGTTCTGCTCGCCAGCAGCACATGGTCGGTACAACTCGATATCGACCCGAACCGCGCAAACGATGCGCGGCGCATCATCGCGCAACTCGCCTCTTATGTCCGCACGCTGCAGTCGACGGGCGTGTCCGGTGCCGACATCCAACACATGATCGACATGATCCTCAGCAACACCGGGCAGCCGCCGGCTGAGAAGCTGCAGCAGCTGTCGAATCTGCGCTACGACAGGCTCATCTCCGACGATGAGTTCGAGCAGGCGAAGTCGAAGATCCTGGGGATTCGGTGATGGGGCTCTTCGCTGCTGCCGCTGGTGCGATCGGCGGGACGTTCGCGGACCAGTGGAAGGACTTCTACACCGTCCCCGAAGGTGTCCGGCCGACAGTCGCCCTCGTTGCGGCCGTGCCGCGCGGGACGAATACGGGCCGCGGATCGAACACGCGAGCGTCGGAGGGTGTCATCACCAACGGGAGCCGGATCGTGGTTCCCGAGGGTTACGGGCTGCTGCTCATGCAGGAGGGCGCAATCACCGGATTCGCCACGGATCCGGGTGGCTACGTGTGGGACTCGGAGGCACAAGACTCCCAGTCCGTCTTCTCGAGCGACGGACTCGTCGACCCGATCGTGACGACGTCGTGGGAGCGCTTCAAGTTCGGTGGCCGCCCCCAGTCTCAGCAGCGGGCGTTCTTCGTGAGCCTCAAAGAGCTCGCCAACAATCGTTTTGGAACGCCGTCCGAGATCTACTGGGACGACGCGTACCTCGGTGCGCAGGTGGGGGCGATGGTGCGTGGCTCCTACTCGATGCGCATCGTCGATCCGATCCTGTTCGTCAAGAACTTCGTGCCGGCGACCTACCTTCAGCCGGGGCCCGCGTTCGACTTCACAGATCTTCGCAACGATGCAGCCGCGCAACTGTTCAATGAAGTCATCGGCTCACTCGCTCAGGCGTTCGCCGTCTATACCAACGATCCCGACAAGGGAAACCGGATGGCGCGCATTCAGCAGGACTCCGTGGGATTCGCCCGGACGCTCGCTGCGGCGGTGGAGAGTTCCTACCACTGGCGCGCCGAGAGGGGACTGCAGATCGTCAGCACCGCGATCGTCTCCGTCGAGTACGACGAGAGCTCTCGCGAGCTGCTGAGGACTGTGCAACGCGCCGATGCGCTGCATGGCGCCCGCGGCAATGCGAATCTCCAGGCGTCGGTCGCCCAGGGCATCCAGAGCGCCGGGGCCGAAAGCGGGGCGGCGGGGATCCTCGGGCTGGGAATCGCCGGCGGCGCGCTAGGTGTGGGCAGTCTCCAGCAGCCGGTCACCGAACCTGCAGCGAGCACGGCACCCGAGCCCGGAGCATCTCCTGCGGCCGTGCCGGCAACCGAAGACCCGATGGTCACGCTGCAACGCTTCAAGGCGATGCTGGAGGCCGATCTCATCACGCAGGCGGACTACGATGCCGCAAAAGCGAAGGTCCTCGGGCTGTAGGGGTCGATTCGCGGGGCGGCAGCTCCTGAGGACGCCGCTGCCACGGAGCACTCAGAACGCCCGGGTAGGCTGGTGTCCATGCGCCGCGGGACGTTCAGAGACGACACTGTCGACTACGCCGCAGTCGGGGCTACGCAGGCGCCCGATCTGATGCAGTATCCGCCGGAGCGCAGCATCCCGGCGGAAGAGTCGTGGCGCATCGGCAGCGGCGAGACCCGCTTCCGCGCCGCTTCGGAGGCGCTGATGTCGTGGACCGCGCAGCGGGGCGCCGGCCTCGCGGTCAAGGACGTGAGACCGGCATCGGGTCCGGCCTACTCCGGTGTCAGCTTCGACCCGGAGGGCAACCCCATCGCGCCGAGCCGCTCAGAGGCCGAGCAGCGCTTCGACGCCGACGGCACGCCCTACGTCGGCGCCGGTGCGACGGTGCGACTCGACGGCAGAGTGAACGGCCTCAAGGCCGACGCCGAGCTGCGTGTCATCTTCGCCATCGAGGAGCCGCGACGCGTCGGCTTCGCCCTCGGCACCGTGAGCGACTCCGTCGTCAGCGGCGAGGAGTCCTTCATGCTCGAGTGGTACGACAACGACGAGGTGTGGTTCACCGTGCGCGCATTCGACGCACCGCACGCGTTCCTGTACAAGGTGCTGCCGGCTCTGACGCGGCGTCGGCGGCGGGAGCTGTTCACCCGGTATCTGCGCGCGATCTCGCCGTTGTACTCGACGCCCGCGTGAACGCGAGACGCTGATGGGCTCGGCGCTGCCCCTGGGGGACCCGATGCCGACGGACGGAGCACTGCCCGACGGCATCCACGTCGATCCCGCGGTCCCCTTCGGCGTGTACCTCCACGTGCCGTTCTGCCGTGTGCGCTGCGGCTACTGCGACTTCAACACCTACACGTCCTCGGAGCTGCGCGGGGCGCGGCAGGACCAGTACGCCGACACGCTGCTGCGCGAGGTCGGCCTCGCGACGTCTGTGCTCACGGCGGCCGGCAGCCTGCGCCCCGCCTCGACCGTGTTCTTCGGCGGCGGTACTCCGACGCTGCTGCCGCCGGGTGATCTCGCCCGGATGCTCGACGGCGTCCGCGACGCGTTCGGGCTCGCCGACGGCGCCGAGGTGACCGTCGAGGCGAATCCCGACACGGTGTCGCCGGCCGTCGCGCGAGAGCTCGCGGCTGCGGGGGTCACGAGGCTGTCGATCGGCATGCAGTCCGCCGTTGCGCACGTCCTGGCTGCGCTGGACCGCACGCATGACCCTGACAACGTCCGCACCGCGGTCGCGGCGGCGCGCGAGGCGGGCCTCGACGTCAGCTTCGACCTCATCTACGGCGCGCCGGGGGAGTCGCTCGGCGACTGGCGGGCCTCGCTCGAGGCCGCCGTGGAGCTGGAGCCGGACCACGTGTCCGCATACGCGCTCATCATCGAGGACGGCACGAAGCTCGCACGACAGATCCGCCGCGGCGAGGTGCCCGCGCCGGACGACGACCTCCAAGCCGACATGTACGAGCTCGCCGACGACCTGCTCGCTGCCGCCGGCTACGACTGGTACGAGGTGTCCAACTGGTCGCGCGGCGTCGAGCACCGCTCGCGGCACAATCTGGCCTACTGGACCGGTGCCGATTGGTGGGGTTTCGGTCCCGGCGCGCACAGCCACGTGGCCGGCGTCCGTTTCTGGAACGTCAAGCATCCGGCGGCGTACGCGCAGCGGCTGGCGGCGGGGGAGTCTCCCGGTGCCGGGCGGGAGATCCCGGATGCCTCGGCCCGTGCCTTGGAGGGCGTGCTGCTGCGCACGCGCATCCGCGAGGGGCTCGACGTGTCGGAACTGCTCGGCGAGGGTCGCCACGCCGTTGCGGCACTCATCGCGGACGGGCTCATCGAGGGCGCGGACGCCCTGCACGGTCGCATCGTCCTGACCCGGCGGGGACGACTGCTGGCGGATGCGGTCGTGCGAGCCCTCACCGACTGACGGGGCAGCGACGCCGACGCGCGCTGCGGGGTCGGCGATCACGGGATGCCGATCGGATAGAATTGGCACTCCAGACATGCGAGTGCCAGAAGCGCATGGCGTCCACGGTGAGGCGAGGAGGCGAGATGGTCAGCGAACGAGGTCTGCAGGTGCTGCGGGCGATCGTGCAGGACTACGTCGACACGCGCGAGCCGGTCGGCAGCAAGGCGATCGTCGAACGCCACGCGTTCGGCGTGTCGGCGGCGACCATCCGCAACGACATGGCACTCCTGGAGGACGAGGACCTCATCGTCGCCCCGCACACGTCCTCAGGTCGTGTGCCCACCGACAAGGGCTATCGCGTCTTCGTCGACCACCTCGCCGAGCTGCGCCCGCTCAGCACCGGCCAGCGTGCGGCCATCGCGTCGTTCCTCGACGGCTCAGGCGATCTCGACGACGTGCTCGTGCGTACGGTGCGGGCGCTGACCCAGCTCACCGGCCAGGTCGCGATCGTGCAGTACCCGTCGTTCGCCCGCGCGAACGTGACGCATGTCGAGCTCGTGCAGCTCGGGGGCGGCCGCATGCTGGTCATCGTCGTCACCGACACCGGCCGCGTCTCGCAGCGCCTCACTTTCGTGGGCGACGAGTTCGACGAAGCCGATCTGGCCCATATCCGCGCCGAGCTCGGCACACTGCTGGTGGGGCGCCCGGTCCGCGATGGCCTGCAGCGCATCGGGGACCGCCTCGCCGCCCGTGCGGCACCGGCCCCCGCGCATGTGCGCGCGACCGATGAGATCCTGAGGGCCGTCGCCGAGGAACTCGAGGAGTTCCGGCAAGACAAGCTGGTGATGGCAGGCAGCGCCAACCTCGCCCGGCGCGAGGCGGACTTCCGCGGCAGCATCTATCCGCTCCTGGAGGCCATCGAGGAGCAGGTGACGCTGCTGCGCCTCATGGGCGAGATGGTCGCCGACGAGCAGGGGCTCGCCGCCAGCATCGGGCGTGAGAACGAGCCGTTCGGCCTGGCCGAGGCGTCCGTCATCACGAGCGACTACGACGCGACGGGCGCCCGTGCCCGCGTGGGCGTGCTCGGTCCCACGCGCATGGACTATCCCACGAATCTCGCGGCGGTACGTGCCGTCGCGCGCTATCTCACGCGCATGCTCGAGCAGGACGACAGCTCCCGCTGACACAGGGCGCACACGATTCCGCGGCGCGGCCGCGGCAGGAAGGCGAAAGTGGCTGACCACTACGAGGTCCTCGGCGTCTCACGCGACGCCACCCCCGACGAGATCAAGAAGGCGTACCGGCGTCTCGCGCGTCAACTGCATCCTGACGTCAACCCCGGCGAGGAGGCATCCGAGCGGTTCAAGCTCGTGACCCACGCCTACGACGTCCTGAGCGATCCTGAGCAGCGCGCGCGTTACGACATGGGCGGCGGCGATTCGCCGTTCGGCGGCGGTGCGGGTGGCTTCGGCGGGTTCGGCGACATCTTCGAGACCTTCTTCGGCGCGGCCGGCGGCGGGCGCAGCGGACGCCCGCGCTCGCGTCGCGAGCGCGGGCAGGACGCCCTCGTGCGGGTGACCCTCGAGCTCGGCGACGTCGTGTTCGGCGTGCACCGCGACATCGAGGTCGACACCGCGGTGATGTGCGAGACGTGCGAGGGGTCGTGCTGCCAGCCGGGCACCACCCCCGTCACGTGCGACATCTGCCACGGCACCGGTCATGTGCAGCGTCAGGTCCGCAGCCTGCTGGGCAACGTGGTCACCACCCAGCCGTGCAACGTGTGCCAGGGGTACGGCACGACCATCCCCTACCCGTGTGCCACGTGCCAGGGTCAGGGCCGCGTGCGCTCGCGCCGCACGGTGTCGCTCGACATCCCGGCCGGCGTCGAGACGGGGCTGCGCCTGCAGCTGCCCGGCTCGGGGGAGGTCGGCCCCGCCGGCGGCCCCAACGGCGACCTGTACATCGAGGTCACCGTCACGCCGCACGAGGTGTTCAGCCGCGACGGCGATGACCTCCTCGCGACCCTGGAGGTCTCGATGCCCGACGCGATCCTGGGCACCACGACCACGATCGAGTCACTGGACGGCCCCGTCGACCTCGAGGTGCGCCCGGGCGTGCAGGCCGGCGACATCCTGACGATCAAGGGCCGCGGCATCACACCGCTGCGCGGCTCGCAGCGCGGCGACCTCAAAGTCGGCGTGCACGTGGTGACGCCGACGCGCCTGGACCACAAGGAGCGCGCCCTCATCGAGGACTTCGCCAAGCGCACGAAGGCCCCCGCTCCGAAGCTCGCAGAGTTCCACCAGGGACTGTTCTCGAAGCTGCGCGACCGGTTCCGGAACGCCTGACCCGTGGCCCTGCACTTCCTCCTCGACGCGCCCGCCGCGGCCGGCCCCGGCGACGCGGTGACGCTGACCGGCACCGAGGCGCACCACGCCGCCACCGTGCGCCGCGTACGCGTCGGCGAGGAGGTGACGCTCGGCGACGGCCGCGGCGCCTGGCTGACGGGCCGGGTCGCGTCGGTCGCGCCGCGCGAGGTCGTCGTCGGCATCGACGGACGAGTGGATGCCGCAGCCCCGAGCCCGCGCGTCGTGCTGGTCCAGGCGCTCGCCAAGGGGGACCGCGACGAGCTCGCCGTCCAGGCGGCGACCGAGCTCGGAGTAGACGAGATCGTGCCGTGGCAGGCGTCACGCAGCGTGTCGCGCTGGGACGCGGCCAAGGCCGCCAAAGGCCGAGCGCGATGGGCGACGATCGCCCGCGAGGCGGCCAAGCAGGCCCACCGCGCCTGGCTGCCCGAGGTCGCCGAGCTGAACACCACGAGCTCGCTCGTGCAGCGGGCCGCGGCATCCATCGTCCTGGTGCTGGAGCCGACCGCCGACGACGCGCTCAGCGCGCTCGTGCTCGACCCCGAAGATGCGCGGGACGTCATGCTCGTCGTCGGCCCCGAGGGCGGGATCGCGCCCGAGGAGCTGGACGCCCTCGTCGCGGGCGGCGCACGTCTGGTGCGCCTAGGCGAAACGGTGCTGCGCACCTCGACCGCCGGGCCCGCCGCCATCGCGGTGGTCAGCACGCGGCTCGGCCGCTGGTGATCCGCGCGACCGGCTCGCCGCCCGGTCGTCGAGCCCGGCGGAGGGCCGCGTCGGTAGACTTGCGGGCATGAGCGAACCCTCGATCTTCACGCGCATTCTGAACGGCGAGATCCCGGCCGAAGTCGTCGGTGAGACCGAGAACGCGGTGGCGATCAAGGACATCGCTCCCCAGGCCCCCGTGCACGTCGTGGTCTTCCCCCGCACGCAGGAGTACCGCAACGTGGTCGAGCTCGCCGCCGCCGACCCGGCGCTCCTGACGGAGATCGTCGGCCTTGCCAACACCGTCGCCGCCGAGCTGTCGGACGGCGACTTCCGCCTCGTATTCAACACGGGCCCCCACGCGGGCCAGACCGTCTTCCACGTGCACGCGCACGTCCTGGCAGGCGGACTCGATGAGAAGAGCCTCGGTGCCTGAACACCACGCTGAGAACGCCGTCACCGACCGGGTCTATGCCGACGGCGTCGCCATGGTGCAGCTGCTCGGCCCGCAGGACCGGCTGCTGCGTGTCGTCGAGAAGGAGCATCCGGGCGTCGACGTCCATGTGCGCGGCAACGAGATCACGCTGACCGGCGACGCCGCAGCCGTCGCGGCGGCACGGGCGCTCGTGGACGAGCTGCTGGCGATGACGAAGGCCGGGCACGCACTCGGAGAGTCCGATGTGACCTCGTCCAACCGGATCCTGCGCAGCACCGCCGACTCAGGCGGTCCGCGGCCGTCGGAGGTGCTCGGGGAGGCCATCCTCTCGTCGCGCGGGCGTGTGATCCGTCCCAAGACCCTCGGACAGAAGTCGTACGTGGACGCGATCGACGAGCACACGATCGTATTCGGCATCGGCCCCGCCGGCACGGGCAAGACCTACCTCGCGATGGCGAAGGCCGTGCAGGCCCTCCAGCGCAAGG
>Ga0160453_100341_pt1 | contig 40268 bp, 38 predicted proteins | sample HID1971K_E6MG_FD_108228 | JGI IMG/M metagenome (GOLD analysis project Ga0160453, IMG submission 108228) | Enriched millipede-associated microbial communities from UW Madison campus, WI, USA - HID1971K_E6 MG | ecosystem: Host-associated > Arthropoda: Insects > Digestive system > Unclassified ...
CCTTCACGAGCTCGGCCCGTTCGGGCGATCGGGCTCGGCGATCGGGAGGGCGACGACCATCGTGAGCCCTCCTCCCGGCGTGTCTTCGGGGGTGAGCGTTCCGCCCATGCCCTCGGTGAACCCCTTCGACAACGCGAGTCCGAGGCCGAGCCCGGCGGTGTTGTCGGTGTCGCCGAGACGCTGGAACGGCGTGAACATGTCGTCGCGTCGCTCGGGGGCGACGCCGGCGCCGTGGTCGACCACGCGGATCTCGGCGGTGCGGCCGAGGCGGCTCGTCGACACCCCCACCCGCGCCCCGGGCGGGGAATGCCGTGCCGCGTTCGCCATGACGTTCACGAGCACGCGCTGCAGCAGCACCGGATCGGCGCGCAGGGCGGGCAGGTCGGGGTCGAGGGCGAGCTCGAACCGGTCGGGCCCGCCACCGTCGCCCCCGCCGAACGCCTGCGCACCGAGCTCATCGAGAGCCGCCAGCACGACCTCGGCGCCGTCGATGTCGGCCGGCGACACGGCGAGCACGCCTGCCTGCACGCGACTGACGTCGAGCAGGTCGGTGACGAGGGCCGAGAGCGTCGCGAGCGACTCGTCGGCGGTCGCGACGAGTTCGGCGCGGTCCTCCGTCGACAGCTGGGGGCCGGCAGCGCGCAGCCCGCCGACCGCAGCCACGGCTGCCGCGAGCGGACGCCGCAGATCGTGGCTGACCGCCGAGAGCAGGGCACTGCGCACCTGATCGGTCTCGGCGAGCACATCCGCCGTGCGGGCGGTCGCGGCGAGGTCGGAGCGCTCCAGCGCAGCCGCGAGCTGCGCGGCCATGGCGTCGACCAGTCGCCGCTCCGAGTCGTCGAGCGGGTGGCCGTGCAGTTCCAGCGTCGCCCGGGGGCTGCCGTCGATCGTGCGTCCGATGCCCACCGCCTCGAACCGGCCGTCTCGCAGCGGCTCACCGTCGGTGGCGATCGGGATGCCGTCGGGGCCGATGAGGCGCACGCCGGCGAGGCCGAGCGACTCGCGTGTGCGGCTGACCATCGCAGGTATGGCGGACTCCCCGCGCAGTACGCTGCCGGCAACGGTCGCGAGCAGCTCCGCCTCTGCCTCGGAGCGTTGCGCCGCGCGGGCCGCCCGCGCGGCGCGGTCGACCACGAAGCTCACCAGCACCGCGATCACGACGTACAGGATGAGCGCCCACACATTCCGCGGGTCGGCGATCGATGCCGTGTAGTACGGCGCCACGAAGAAGTAGTTGAGCGTGAACGCCGACATCACCGCAGCGAACACGGCCGGCCAGATGCCGCCGACGAGCGACACGAGCACTACGAGCAGCTGGTATGCCAGCACGTCGGCCGTGATGGTCTCGTCGCTGCGGATCGACACGAGCAGCCACGTCAGCAGCGGTCCCCCGATGAGCGCCAGCGCGAACGCCCAGAGCTGGCGGCGGGCGCTCAAGGCTCCGCCGCTCACGCGGGGCAGCGCGAACCGCGCGCCCGCCGCCGGCGCGTCGGCGTCGCCATCGCCGTCGGCGTCGCCGTCGCCCGGGGCGGCAGCGTGCGGCCCTCTGAGCTGCCCGCGGTCCATGGGGTCACCCTACGGCGTGCGCGGAAGCGGACGGATGCTGCAGCCGTCGTCCTCACGGAATCCGAACGGCTGCGCTCACGCTGAGGGCTCGTTCACGACGACGCCGGGGAGTCCCTCGAATCGACCCGCGGCGTCGCGACTGATGATCGCGCGGCCCGACTCCGCGGCGTGCGCGGCGATGATCAGGTCGTCAGGCCCGGGCGACAGCGTCCTCGAAGGCGACCCACGCGAGCATCGCGCACTTCACGCGGGCGGTGTACTTCGACACCCCCGAGAGGGCGGCGGCGTCGCCGAACACCTCTTCGTCCAGCGGCAGCTCGCCGCGCGAACGCAGCGCCTCGCGGAAGCCTTCGACGAGAGTGGATGTCTCGGCCCGAGGCATCCGTCCCCCTTCTTCTTCCAGCAGCGAGACGAGCATCGAGGCGGACGCCTGCGAGATGGAGCACCCGGCGCCGTCCCACGTGACCTCGGTCACCTCAGCGCCGTCGTCCGACACGCGCACGCGCAGCGTGATCTCGTCACCGCAGATGGGGTTGCGCTGGTGCGACGTGGCGGTGTGGTCGGCCTCGTCGGCGAGACCCTTGCCGTGCGGCCGCTTGGAGTGGTCGAGGATGAGCTCCTGGTAGAGCGATTCGAGGCCGTTCATGCGCTGACTCCGAAGAACGAGCGGACGCCCGACAGTGCGTCGAGGAAGACGTCGACGTCGTCCGCGGTGTTGTAGACCGACGTGGATGCGCGCACCGAGGCGGTCAGGCCGAACCGGCGGTGCAGCGGCTGGGCGCAGTGGTGCCCGACGCGCACCGCGACCCCGCGCGAGTCGAGGAACTGGCCCACGTCATGGGCGTGCACGCCGTCGACGTCGAACGCCCACAGACCGACGCGCTCGGCAGGTTCCCCGGTCGCTGAGCCTGTCGAAGCATCGCCGAGTAGACGGACCCCGTCGATCTGCCGCAACCCTGCGCCCATGCGCGCCTCGAGCGTCTTCTCGTGTGCGTGGACCGCCGGCATCCCGAGGGCCTGGAGGTACCGGACGGCGGCGGCCAGTGCGATCGCCTGCGACACGGGCTGCGTGCCGGCCTCGAACCGCTGCGGCGGCGCCAGGTACTGCGCCTCGTCGAGGGTGACGGTGGTGATCATCGAGCCGCCGGTGAGGAAGGGCGGCAGCGCCTCGAGCACGTCGGCGCGGCCGTACAGTCCACCGACGCCGTACGGGCCGAGCATCTTGTGGCCCGAGAACACGGCGAGGTCGACGCCGAGGGCGGGCAGATCCAGCGGCAGGTGCGGCGCCGACTGGCAGGCGTCGAGCACGGTCGTCGCGCCGACCGCCTGCGCCAGGGCCACGAGCTCGGCCACCGGGTTCACGATGCCCAGCACGTTCGACACGTGTGTGAACGCCACGACGCGCGTGCGGTCGCCGATGACGGCGGTCGCCGCCTCCAGGTCGAGCGTGCCGTCGTCGTGCACGGGGATATGACGCAGCACGGCGCCGGTGCGTGCCGCGAGCTCCTGCCACGGGATGAGGTTGGCGTGGTGCTCGGCCTCGGTCACCACGATCTCGTCGCCCGGGCGCAGTGCGAAGCGCGCGCTCGCCGGGGCCCCGCGGCCCACCGACGCGTTGCCGATCGCATATGCGGCGAGGTTCAGCCCCGCCGTGGCGCCGCTCGTCCACACCAGCTGCTCGGGCCGTGCGCCCACGAACCCGGCGACCGTGTCGCGGGCGTCCTCGAACAGCTCGGTGGCCTCGGCCGCGAGCGTGTGCGCGCCGCGGTGCACGGCGGAGTTCGCACGCGTGAGGAACGCGACCTCGGCATCGATGACCGCCTGCGGCTTCTGACTGGTCGCACCCGAGTCGAGGTAGACCAGGCGCTGCCCGTTCACGCGCTCGCCGAGGATCGGGAAGTCGGCGCGGACCACGTCGGCGTCGATCAGCGAGGGTGCAGGTGCAGAGGTCACCCCTTAAGGCTACGCGGGATGCCGCCGCCCCGGGTCGGCCGGCGCTTCACGCTGAAGGGGCCTTTGGTGTCGGTTCCGGGTTCGGATGCGGCAGTTCGGGCCCTTTTCGGTGTCTGCGGTTTTTGGCGATGGGGCCCTTGGTGTCGGTTCCGGGTTCGGATGCGGCAGTTCGGGGCCCATCGTCGGCGGACGGGTGCGGATGCTGCCCGCTCGTGCCGACCGGCAGCCCGGGCCGGTGGCATCCACCCCTTCCCGCTGCCGCACCGGCGGGAACGGCGGGCAGCGGACTCAGGACCGGCGTGATGCCTCGGCGGTCTCGGTCGGGGCGGGCGGGCCGGCCGGGCGCACGACGCGACGGCCACGGCGCTCGACGGTGGGCACGGCGTGCTGCCCGGCGCGGCCGGCGCGCTCGTCTCCGGGCAGCACGCGCGAGCGGCGGCCGTAGATGAGCTCGGACGAGTCGAGCAGCCACGGCACGAGCGTGATCGAGACGCCGTGCACCAGCATCAGCTGCTGCGCGATGCGTCGCGAGCGGCGGTTGTGCAGCAGCGTCTCCCACCAGTGCCCGACGATGTACTGCGGCAGGTACACCGTGACGACCGACGAGCCGTGCTCCGCGCGGTACTTGCGCACCCACTCCGCGATCGGCCCGGCGTAGGTGCGGTACGGCGACTCGATGATCTTCAGCGGGATCGGCATGCGGTGCCGACGCCACTCGGCCTGGATGTCTGCGGTGTCGTCCTTCGAGACGGCGATGTGCACCGCGAACGTCTTGTCGTGCTTGGCGGCCAGGGCGTAGTCGACGGCCTTGACGACGGGCTTCTGCAGCCTGTTGACGAGGATGATCGCGACGTCTCCCGACGAGCCGAAGTGGGTCTGGTCGTCCATCTCGATCTCGTGCTCGACGTCGCGGTAGTACCGGTGCACGCCCACCATGAGGAAGGACAGCAGCGGGATCGCGAGGAACACCAGCCACGCGCCGTGGGTGAACTTCGTGATCGTCACGACGACGAGCACGGATGCCGTCATGGTGGCGCCGAGCGAATTGATGAACAGGCCCTTGCGCAGGCCGAGCAGATCGCCGCGCACGCTCTGCGAGCTGCGCTGTTCGGCGGGCAGTTGCCCGATCCCGCGGATGCCGCGCGTCCAGTGCCGGATCATGCCGATCTGACCGAGCGTGAACGACACGAACACCCCGATGATGTACAGCTGGATCAGGTTGGTGAGGTTCGCCTGATAGACGATCAGCACCCCGATGGCGATGAGACCGAGGACGATCATGCCGTTCGAGTACACGAGCCGGTCGCCACGGGTGTTGAGCGCCTTCGGGGCGTAGCCGTCGCGCGCGAGCACCGAGCCCAGCAGCGGGAAGCCGTTGAACGCCGTGTTGGCCGCCAGCAGCAGCACGACCGCCGTCGCCGCCTGGATGATGAAGAACGGTATCGAGCCCATGCCGAACACGGCCGACGACACCTGCGCCATCAGGCTGGGCTGCGGGTTGCTGCAGTCGAACCCGATGAGGTCGCACGGGTTCTCGGCGTAGTGGACTCCCGAGACCAGCGCGATCGCGGTGAGGCCGGTGAACAGCAGGATCGCGATGCCGCCCATCAGGGCGAGCGTGGTCTGCGCGTTCTGCACCTTCGGACGCCGGAACGCCTGCACACCGTTGGACACCGCCTCGACGCCGGTGAGGGCCGAGCAGCCGCTGGAGAACGCCCGCAGCACGAGCAGGATGACCGCCGCCTGCGTGATGTCCTGCGTCTCGACCGCATACTGGGCGCTGGAGGCGACCGGGGCGTTGCCGGTGGCGATCTCGACCAGGCCGACGAGGATCATGAGCCCCACGGATCCGATGAACACGTACGTCGGGATCGCGAACGCGCGGGATGCCTCCCGCACGCCCCGCAGGTTGATGATGACGATCAGGACGACGAAGCCGACCGCCAGCTCCACTCGCCACGGGTTCAGCCCGGGCAGGGCCGAGATGATGTTGTCGACACCGGACGCGACCGAGACCGCCACGGTCAGCACATAGTCGACGAGCAGGGCGGACGCCACGATCACGCCGGGGATCTCGCCGAGGTTCTTGCGCGCGACCTCGTAGTCGCCGCCGCCCGACGGGTAGGCCTTGATGAGCTGCCGGTAACTGATCACCACGACCACCAGCAGCACGACGACGGCGGCGGCGATCCAGGGTGCGAAAGCGAGGAACGCCAGGCCGCCGGTCATGAGGATGAGCAGGAGTTCCTGCGGCGCATACGCGACGGACGACAGCGCGTCGGAGGCGAAGATGGGCAGCGCCAGCTTCTTCGGCAGCAGGTGCTCGTCGGAGTCGGTGGAGGCCAGCGGATCCCCCAGGATGAGGCGCTTGGCGATCGGTTTCTCATCGACCGACTGCTCGCGGCTTTCGTTCGTCACGGCGGGCGATGTTACCCGCGCGGAATCCGTGGGAACGCATCCGGACAGCCATCCTCACGGAATCCATACGGCGGCCCCCTCTGGGAGACTCGCACCGTGGGTGAACAGGTGATTCTGGGGGCGCTCGCGATCGCCGCCGGCCTCGTGGTCGGCGTGTTCCTCTTCGTCCCGTTCGTCGCCGTCAGCTATCGCCGACGGGGCGGGTTCGGGGTCGGCCGGTTCGTGCTGTGGGGCGCCGCCCTCGTGTACCTCATGGCGATCTGGACGTACACGCTGCTGCCGCTGCCCGACCCCGATGCGATCCGGTGTGCGGGCGTGAACCTCGACGTGCTGGCGTTCGTCGACGAAATCCGTGGGGCGCTCGCGCGTCCTGGTCGCACCCTCACCGACCCCGCCGTGCTGCAGCTGCTGCTGAACGTGCTGCTGTTCGTGCCGCTCGGGTTCTTCGTCCGGGTGCTCGGCGGTCGCGGCATCCCCACCGCTCTGCTCGTCGGTCTCGGCGTCTCGGCGTTCATCGAGACCACGCAGCTCACCGGCGTGTGGGGCCTCTACCCGTGCGCGTACCGGGTGTTCGACGTCGACGACCTGCTGACCAACACGCTGGGCGCGCTGGTCGGATCGGTGCTCGCGCTGGGCGTGCCCCGTCGCCACTGGGGCACGCCGAAGTTCGCCGACGCCGAGTCGCCGCGCCCGGTCACCCGGCGCCGCCGGTTCCTCGCGATGCTGTGCGACGTGCTGGCCGCGTGGGTGCTGGGGGCCGCGGTCGCGGTCGGGTTCCAGCTGCTGCTGCACGCGCTGGGCGCCGACCGGGCGGTGCGCGAGGGCACCGCGGCGACCGTCGTGGCCGGCGCCGTGCCGATCGTGCTGTGGCTGGTCGTCACGCTCGCCACCGGACGCACGATCGGCGACCACGCCGTGCAGCTGCGGTACACCGGCGGGCAGCTGCCGACCTCGCTCGCTCGTCCGCTGCGGTTTCTCGGAGGCATCGGCGGCTACCTGCTGCTGAGCGCCCTGCCCGGCGCCTGGGGCATCGTCACCGGCGCCTTCGCGCTCGTCTCGGCGGTGCTGGTGCTCACCACCGACGACCGCCGCGGGCTTCCGGGCATCGTGTCGGGCCAGGCCCTCGTCGACGCCCGCGAGTCCATCGAGCCCTGACCGGGTGGATGCCGGCGGCCGCGTCTGCTCGTCGGGCGACGCGTCTCGTCTTTGCGTTTCGACTCGCTTCGCTCGCTCAGGGACCGACTTGCGACGTCGAATCGTCCCTGGCGCACGGATGATCTCGTGCCGGACCCCGTTTCGTCTTCGGGCGCGAGAGCGCCCTCCGCGGGGCGACCGGGAAGCGCCGCCCTGCTCGTTGAGCGGAGCGAGGCACGAGCGACGACGAAACGCGCCGACGGTCGGCCGTGGGCGCCGGCATCCGATCGGCTACTCGGCAGCCGAGCCCAGGAACTCGCGCGCGGCGACCACGAGCGCATCCACGCCGCGGCTCAGGGTCGGCTGGATGACCGGGGCGAAGAACGGCGAGTGGTTCGTGGGGATGTCGTGCTCGATCGTGCCGGCGGCTGCCGCGGCGGCGAACGCCGCGGGATCGACGCCGCCCCAGAACCAGTACACGAGCGGCACGCCGGCCTCACGGGCGAACCACGAGACGTCCTCGCTGCCGGTGAACATGCCGGGGTCGATGACCGTGCCCTCGCCGAACGCCGCATCGAAGGCGGCGGTCAGGTGCGCGGTCGCCGCCGTGTCGTTGATCGTCGGCGGCAGGCTGTGGTCGGTGACGATGACCGGCGGCTGTTCGGCTCCCGAGGCCTGCGCCTCGGCGCGGACGATGCGTTCGACCTTTTCGAGCACGCGGGCGCGGGCCTCGTCGTCGGGGTAGCGCAGGCTCAGCTCGAGCTTCGCCTCGGCGGGGATGATGTTGTTCTTGAGGCCGGCGTGGATCGAGCCGACCGTGACGACCGCGACGTCGCGCGGGTCGACCTCGCGCGAGACGATCGTCTGCAGCCGCATGACGGTGGCCGCTGCCATGACGACCGGGTCGATCGTCGCCTGCGGGCGGGAGCCGTGGCCGCCGCGACCCAGCAGGGTGACGGTGAGGCCGTCGGATGCCGCCATCTGGGTGCCGCCGCGCACGCCGATCGTGCCGGCGGGCAGGGGGGTGACGTGCTGGCCGAGCACGATGTCGGGCTTCGGGAACCGGTCGAGCACGCCATCGGCGATCATCGCCTGCGCGCCGGAGCCGTACTCCTCGGCGGGCTGGAACACGGCGACCACGGTGCCCGACCACTCATCCTTCGTGGCGACGAGGCGCTCCAACGCGCCCAGCATGGCGGTGACGTGCATGTCGTGGCCGCACGCGTGCATCACCGGCACGTCGTTACCGGCAGGATCGGTGCCGCGCGCCGTGCTGGCGTACTCGAGGCCGGTCTGCTCGGGCACCGGGAGAGCGTCCATGTCGGCGCGCAGCCACACCACGGGGCCGTCGCCGGACTCCCCTGAGCCTGTCGAAGGGTTGCGGATCACGCCGACCACACCGGTCTTGCCGATCCCCTCCTCGAACTCGATGCCGAGGTCGGTGAGGTGCTGCGCGATCACCCCAGCCGTGCGGGTCTCCTGGAACGACAGCTCCGGATGCCGGTGCAGATCGATGTACAGCGCTTCGAGGTCGATCGTCATGATCCCGAGCCTAGCTGCGCCGCCGATCCTGCTCCCCTGTCGCGAAGTGCTGTCGGCGGGCACACTTTGTGACAGGCAAGAGGGGGACCAGGCGCGTCGGAGGCGGGGGCAGGCGAGCGCGGACTGGCACGCCGGGGGTGGGGACAGACGAACGGGGGACGCGAGCGGCGGACTGGCACGCCCGGGGCGGGGGCAGACGAGCGCGGCCCTGTGAGAGCGCCGTCAGTCCTGCAGACGGGCTGTGGAGCCGCGCACGATGAGCTCGAACGGCAGCTCGCCGGGCCGGTGAGCCGGAGTCTCGGCCTCGGCGGATTCGAGCGCCTCGAGCATCGCGTCGGCGGCGCGCTCGCCCTGTCCCATCGGGAACTGGTCGACCGTCGTCAGCCGGAAGAACTCGCCCAGCTCGTGGCCGTCGATGCCGATCACCGAGAGGTCCTCGGGCACGCGGTAGCCCAGATCGCGCGCGGCCAGGAGCGCGCCGATCGCCATCTCATCGGATGCCGCGAAGATCGCCGACGGCCGGCCGGGCTTGCCCAGCAGCTGCTTGGCTGCACGGAACCCGCCCTCGATCGTGAAGTCGGCGGGCTCGAACAGCGACGGGCTGACCTCGATGCCGGCGTCCGAGAGCGCCTGCTCGAAGCCCTGACGGCGCTGGGTCGGGATGTGGAAGTCGATGTCGAACTCCGGGCTCGCGCCGATGTGGGCGATGTCGCGGTGGCCGAGCGCCAGAAGGTGCTCGGTGGCCAGGCGTGCGACGGCCACGTCGTCGACCGCGAGGGTCGTCAGGCGCGGGTTCGGGCCGCCGATCGCGATCACCGGCAGGTCGAGCTCCACCAGCCGCTCGGTCTCCTCCTCGCCGAGCTCGAGCGAGATCGCGATCACGCCGTCCACCCGCCCGCGGCGCAGGAACGTGTCGAACACGTCGTGGCGCTCGCCGCGGTCGGCGGTGAGGCTGTACAGCGTGATGTCGTAGCCGCGGCGCATGAGCGCCGACGCGATTCCGCTCAGCACCGTCGAGAAGAACCAGCGGTCGAGGAACGGAACGAGCACGCCGATGTTGCGCGTGCGACCCGAGGCCAGGCTCGACGCCGACGCCGACACCACATATCCGAGGCTCTTCGCGGCCTGCTCGACCTTCGTCTTGGCACCGGCCGAGACGTGGCCGCGCCCGCTCAGTGCCCGTGAGACGGTCGCCGTCGAGACGCCCGCCAACCGGGCGACCTCGTCGATGCTGACCACGTCGTCACCTCTCTCTCGTCTGTCGCGAAGCTCGGCCGCCGCCCGACGTTTCTGGCGATTCGCCAGAAACCGCCGGACGATCGCGTTGTTCTTGGCGACTCGCCAGGATCGACGGATGCCGCAAGCCGGCCCGCCCGTTCAGTTCTGGTCGACCACCCAGACCGCCGTGTCGGCGGGGATCACGTCGGTGACGGGACCGCTCGCCGCGATCACGATACCGCTCGGCAGCGCGACAGACCCGGAACCGGTGTTGGCAACGACCGTGACATTCCCGTTGCGGAATGCGACGGCATCCACTCCGTAGCCCTCGAGCCATTCGAGCGAGCCCGCTCCGAGACCGCGGGAGCGGCGCTCGGCGAGCAGCGTGCGGTAGAGCTCCAGCGTCGATCCGGCGACCCCCGCCTGGGCGTCGCGCGCGAGCACGGACCACTCGGCCGGCTGCGGCAGCCAGGAGGCGCCGCTGTCGTTGAAGCCGTAGGCCGGCGCGTCGGCGTTCCAGGGGAGCGGCACGCGGCAGCCGTCGCGACCGTAGCGCTCGCCGTTCGTGCGGAACCAGGTCGGGTCCTGCCGAGCCTCGCCGGGGATGTCGATGACCTCGGGGAGGCCCAGCTCCTCGCCCTGGTACAGATACGCCGAGCCCGGCAGGGCGAGCATGAGCGTCGTCGCGGCCCGGGCACGCGCCAGTCCCACCTCGGGGATCGGCTGGCCGGGCGAGTCCGGGCCGATGCCGTGGCCCTGCGGGTTCTCCGCCATCAGCGCCAGACGCGATGCGTGGCGCACGACGTCGTGGTTCGACAGCACCCACGTCGAGGGTGCGCCGACGCCCGGGAAGGCCCGCAGCGACACGTCGATGACCTCGCGCAGACCGGCGGCGTCCCACTCGGTCTGCAGGTACGGGAAGTTGAACGCCTGGTGCATCTCGTCGGGGCGGACCCACTCGGCGGTGCGCTCGGCCGTCGGCAGCCATGCCTCGGCGGCGAGGGCGCGATCGCCCGGATACTCATCGAGGATCTTGCGCCAGTCGCGGTACACCTCGTGCACCGTGTCCTGGCCCCAGTACGGCACGTTCTCCTCTTCGCCGCCCATCGAGCCCGCTTCGGGATCGGGGAGGTAATCGGGCAGGCCCTCGGCCTTCATGAGGCCGTGCGCGACGTCCACGCGGAAGCCGTCGACACCGCGGTCGAGCCAGAAGCGCAGCACGCGGCGGAACTCGTCGCGCACCACCTCGTTGGACCAGTCGAAGTCGGGCTGCGACGAGTCGAACAGGTGCAGGTACCACTGGCCGGGCGTGCCGTCGGCCTCGACCACGCGCGTCCACGCGGGACCGCCGAACACCGACTCCCAGTTGTTCGGGGGCAGTTCGCCGCTCGTGCCCTTGCCGTCGCGGAACATGTAGCGCGCGCGTTCTGCGCTGCCGGGGGTCGCGGCGAGGGCCTCCTGGAACCACACGTGCTGGTCGGACGAGTGGTTCGGCACCAGATCGACGATGACGCGGATGCCGCGGCCATGCGCTGCCGCGAGCATGTCGTCGAAGTCGCCCAGCGTGCCGAACAGCGGGTCGACGTCGCAGTAGTCGCTGACGTCGTAGCCGGCGTCCTTCTGCGGCGACCGCTGGAACGGGCTCAGCCAGATCGCGTCGATGCCGAGGCTCTGCAGGTCATCGAGGTGCGACGTGATGCCGGGCAGGTCGCCGATGCCGTCCCCCGACGCGTCGGCGAAGGAGCGCGGGTAGATCTGGTAGATCACGGCGGTGCGCCACCACTCGGAGCCCGTGGGCTCTGCGGACGGGAACGGCGCAGCGGTGCGCTCGGCGGTCTCGGCGGAAGTCATCCGGCCAGTGTACTGCAAGCGCTTACACTCCTTGATCGGCGGGTCCCGGCATCCGCTCGCCGTCGGTGATCTGCCGGTCGTCGGGTTTCTCGCGTGCATCGGTCCGCATCTCGGCAGATCCCCGAGACCGAGTGGATGCCGCGACTCGGAGATCTGCCGAACGTCGGGCGTGTCACCCGCAGGCGCCCGAATCCGGGCAGATCCCCGAGTCCGGGGGTCCAGGCCTCGAGCGTAGGGTGAAACGCGTGTCCGAAGCCCTGACCCGCGCCGAATCCCTCATCCGCACGATCCCGGACTACCCCGAGCCGGGCGTGCTGTTCCGCGACATCACGCCGCTGCTGGCGGATGCCTCGGCCCTGCGCACGGTCATCCACGCGATGATCGCACCGTTCGAAGGGTCCTTCGACGTCGTCGCCGGCGTCGAGGCCCGGGGGTTCCTGCTGGCGGGCGCCGCAGCCATGGAGGCGGGCGTCGGCCTGGTGCCGATCCGCAAGGCCGGCAAGCTGCCCCGGCCGGCGGCATCCGTCACGTACGACCTCGAATACGGCACGGCGACCATCGAGGCGCACGACGACATCGCCCCGGGCACCCGCGTGCTGCTGATCGACGACGTGCTGGCCACCGGCGGCACCCTCGTCGCCGCCCACGAGCTCGTAGGCGCACTCGGCGGCGTCGTGGTGGGCACCGCCGTGCTCATGGAGCTCTCCGCTCTGGGCGGGCGCGAGGTCGTCGGCGACGTGCACACGGTCTTCACCGCCTGAACCCGCGAACGGGATGCCGCGACCGCAGGCCGCGTCAGCCCTCGCGTTCGGCATCCGGCGCGATCGGGGTCGCGCCGGTGGCCGGTCCGAAGTGCGGGATCGGCTCGGGACGTTCATCCCGCCCGCGGTGCGGCGCCGGCTCTTCGGCGGATGCGGCCGCCTCGGCCTCGAACTCCACGAGGCGATCGACATGCCCGCCGTGCGCAGGGAAGCGGCGACCGCTGATGGTGTTCACGGCGATCCGCATGGCGAACAGCTTCGCCGTGGGGCTCCACGAGGCCAGACCCCGGACGCCGCTGTCACGGAGCTCGTCGTCGCGGGTCACGCGTTCGGCGCGCCCGCGGATCACGACGCTCCACAGGACGTCGTCCGTCATCCCGTCAACCTCGTAGGCGACGAGCGGGTGCTGCGCGATGTGCAGCAGCTTCGCGTCGCGCGCGGTGCGGATGTAGAGCGAGCCCTCGTACGCCCGATGGTTGACCGGGAAGATGTCGGGCGCGCCGTCCGCGTTGATCACGGCCAGTCGTCCGAGGTCGGCCTGCTGCAGGTACTCCCAGCACGCTGAGGCGGGAAGTCGCTCGACTCCGGGTGTGCGTGCGGCGCGAGAGGAATCGTTCATCGGCGGTCTCCGTTCCCTCACTTCCGTCCTACCTCAGGGTCGCGACGAAGAGAAGAGCGGTCGTGAGACCCCGGGCGTCGTGCACCCCGTCTGCGCAGCCGACCGATGCCGTCCGTCAGACCAGGAGCGTCGCGAGCAGGATCGCGGCGCCGAGGAACGCGCTCCAGCCGCGGACGTGGTTGCCGATCGTCCACTGACGCGCCGTCGCGCGCCACGTGCGCTGGGCCGCGGCGTCGGCGGGCGACAGCTTGTCGACCGCCGTGTTGCGCGGGATGTGGAACGCCGCGGTGATGAAGAAGTGCGCGACGATCAGCACGTCGCCGACCAGGCGCCACGCCGACCCGGCGCCCTGCCACGCGATCAGCTCGGCGACTGCCGACGCGATGGCCACCAGCGCCGAGCCGAGGAACAGCAGCAGGAACACCGGCCCGATGGAGCGGTTGATCTGCTGCATGACCCGCAGGGCTGCGTCGTCGGGCGAGCGCGAGAGGCCCGGCATGACGAGCAGCGAGAAGCCGAAGTACACGCCCGCCATCGCGGCGCCCAGTAGGGCGGCCGCTGCCGCCAGGGTGTCCTGCACGTCCATGTGCGCTCCTTGAGGGGTATCAGGCGCCGAGCACGACGTTGAGGGGCGGCTCGCCGGCGACGAGACGTTCGATCTGGGTCCGCACGAGCTTCGCGACCCGCGGTCGCATGGCGCTGGACGCGCCGCCGACGTGCGGGCTGATGAGCACGCCCGGCAGGCTCCACAGCGGGTGACCCTCGGGGAGGGGCTCGGGCGCCGTCACATCCAGCGCCGCGCGGATGCGGCCCCGTCGCACGTGGTCGACGAGCGCATCGGTGTCGACCAGCGAGCCGCGACCGACGTTGATCACGAGCGCACCGTCGGGCAGGGCGGCCAGGAACGCGTCATCGACGAGGTTCTGCGTGGCTGCGCCGCCGGGCAGCGTCAGGATCACGATCTCGGTGCGGGGGAGCAGCTCGGGCAGCTCGTCGACACCGTGCACGGCGACGCCGTCCTCGTCGCGGGCGCGAGAGGCCACGGCGGTCAGCTCGACCTCGAACGGCGCGAGGCGCGCGGCGACGGCCTTGCCCACTCCGCCGTAGCCGAGCAGCAGCACGCGGCGGTCGGCGAGGCTCTGCGCGAACACCGGCGCCCACCGCCCGGCGGCGGTGTCCACGGCGAACTGGTCGATGTGCCGCTGCGCCGCGACCGCGAGGCCGACAGCGAGTTCTGCGGTGGAGGTCTCGTGCACGGAGGCGGCATTGGCGAATGTCAAGCCTGCGGGCAGGATGTCGGCCACGCCGTCGTATCCGATCGACTGGCCCTGCACGAGCCCCACCTCGACGCCGTCGAGGCGCTCAAGCACGCGCGCCATCGACATGTACGGCGGCACGACGATGTCGAACCGGTCACGCGGGGAGGCGGCATCCATCGGCCAGATCACGAGCTCGACTCCGTCCGGAAGTGGACCAAGATCCGCGGCGAGCTGCTCGGTGGGGACGCTGACGACGAGATTCGGGATGCCGGTGCTCACGCCCTCCACGCTACCGGCGGGGTGCGGGGCCGGTGTCGTCGTGTGACGCTACGCTCGCCTCGAGCGGGGCGCACGGCCCGAGCGGCCCCCGACGGAGGAGGCAGTCGTGGTTCCCGAGATCAACTACTGGGCGGTGCTGCTCGCGACCGCGTCGAGCATGGTCGTCGGCTCGATCTGGTACACGCCGAAGGTGTTCGGCACGCGGTGGGCGAAGCTCGCGAACGTCGACATGGACCGGCCCGCCGCGACGGCGGTGCTGCCCATCGTCACGACGGTCATCGTGAGCTTCGTGACGGCATGGGTGCTCGCCGGCGCGTCGTCGATCGCATGGCACTTCTACGAGGGCAGCTACCTGCTGGGCGCGCTCGGCACCGGCGTCATCCTGTGGGCCGGATTCACGGCGGCGCGCTTCATCACCCACGACGCGTTCGAAGGGCGTCCGTCGTCGCTCACGGTGCTCAACATCGCGCACGAGCTCGTCACGATCGTCATCATGGCGCTGATCATCGGGGTCTGGCCGCCCGCCGGCACCGTCTGACGGCGGTCAGGGCGTTTCGTCTCGCTCGTTCCTCGCTCGCTCAACGACCGGGAGTCCGGGTTTCGGTCGTTGAGCGGAGGGCGCTCTGGCGCCCGAAGACGAAACGCGTTCGACCTCAGGCGGCCGGGGGTTTCGTCTCGCTCGCTCAACGACCGGGAGTCCGGGTTTCGGTCGCTGAGCGGAGGGCGCTCTGGCGCCCGAAGACGAAACGTGTTTCGACCTCAGGCCGCCGAGGCGTTTCGTCTCGCTCGTTCCTCGCTCGCTCAACGGCCGGGAGTCCGGGTTTCGGTCGTTGAGCGGAGGGCGCTCTGGCGCCCGAAGACGAAACGCGTTCGACCTCAGGCCGCCTGGGCGACGACGGCGGCGATCGCCGACGAGAAGAAGCTCAGGCCGTCCACGCCCGAGCGCATCGCCTCCGGGGTGTTCGGGCCGAAGCCGGGCTCGACGGCGTGCTCGGGGTGCGGCATGAGGCCGACGACGTTGCCGCGCTCGTTCGTGATGCCGGCGATGTCGCGGAGCGACCCGTTGGGGTTGACGCCGACGTAGCGGAACGCGACGAGCCCCTCGCCCTCGAGGCGGTCCAGTTCGGACTCGGACGCGATGTAGCCGCCGTCCGCGTTCTTCAGCGGGATCACGATCTCCTGGCCAGACGCGAAGTCGCTCGTCCAGGCGGTGTCGTTGTTCTCGACGCGCAGGCGCTGGTCGCGGCGGATGAACTGCTGGTGGGCGTTGCGGATCAGGCCGCCCGGCAGCAGGTGCGCCTCGACGAGCATCTGGAAGCCGTTGCAGATGCCGAGGACGGGCATGCCCTGGGCCGCGGCATCCTTCACCTCGGCCATGATCGGCGCGAGCGCCGCGATCGCACCCGCACGCAGGTAATCGCCGTAGCTGAAGCCGCCGGGCAGCACGAGTGCGTCGACGCCGTCGAGGTCGTGCGAGCCGTGCCACAGGGCGACGGGCTCGGCGCCGGCGACCTGGATCGCGCGCTGCGCGTCGCGGTCGTCGAGGGAGCCGGGGAAGGTGATGACGCCGATACGGGCGGTCATTGGACGACCTCGATGCCCACGACGTCTTCGATGACCGAGTTCGACAGGATCTCGTCGGCGACGCGCTGTGCCTCGGCGAGCAGTTCGTCGGTGACCTCACCCTCGACGGTCAGTTCGAACCGCTTGCCGATGCGGACTCCGGTGAAGTCCGAGACCCCGAGTCGCGCGAACGCGCCGGCGACGGCCTTCCCCTGGGGGTCCAGCAGTTCGGCCTTGGGCATGACGTCGACGACGATGGTGGGCATGTGACAGCTCCGAGTGTCGCGGGCAGGGGTCTGCTCCAGTCTACGGGCCCCGGCATCCTGTCTCTCCTCCCCTCCCTGGAGCGACTCGTGAACGACTCGTGACACAACCGTGACCGTTTCGTGGGAGCGCTCCCTTGACATTCGTGGGAGCGATCCCATAGCGTTGCCTCCCGGTGGATGGGAACGCTCCCACGACCAGCCGGCACGGCACCCGTCCGAGTCGGTCCTGCAACACAGACAACCCCTGAAAACACAAAGGAGTGACAGTGAACGCACGCGCCTTCCGCAGAAGCGCCGTGGCACTCGCCGCATTCTCGGCCTCGGCCATCGTCCTCGCCGGCTGTGCCAGCGGCAGCGGTGACGACGCCGGCGGCTCGGACGAGCAGATCACGCTGACCGTCGCCACCTTCAACGACTTCGGATACACCAAGGACCTCCTCGCGGAGTACACCAAGGAGCACCCGAACGTGAAGGTCGTCCAGAACAAGGCGGCGACGTCGAACGACGCTCGCGCCAACTACTTCCAGAAGCTCGGCAAGAAGGGCCTCGCCGACGTCGAGGCCATCGAGGTCGACTGGCTTCCCGAGGTCATGAAGTACTCCGACCTGCTCGCTCCGGTTCCGGACGACCTGAAGGACCGCTGGCTCGACTGGAAGACGTCGTCCGCCACCGACGCCGACGGCAACCTCATCGGGTACGGCACCGACATCGGCCCCGAGGCGGTCTGCTACCGCCAGGACCTCTTCGAGGCGGCCGGCCTGCCCAGCGAACCCGCTGACGTCGCCGCGGCGATCGACGGCGACTGGGCGACGTACTTCGCGCTCGGCGACCAGTACACCGCCGCAACGGGCGAGGCGTTCTTCGACTCGGCCGGCAGCACGTACCAGGGCATGATCAACCAGGTCGAGGCCGCCTACGAGGACCCCAAGACCGGTGACATCACGGCCACCGACAACCAGGACGTCAAGGACATCTACGACCAGGTCCTGGCCGCGAGCGCGACGCAGTCCGCACACCTCGGCCAGTGGTCGGACGACTGGTACGCCGGTATGTCGAACGGCGCCTTCGCGACGCTGCTGTGCCCGGGCTGGATGCTCGGCCAGATCACGGGCAACGCGCCCGACACCACCGGCTGGAACATCGCCAACGTGTTCCCCAACGGCGGCGGCAACTGGGGCGGCTCGTTCCTGACCGTTCCCGCCAACGGCGCGCACGTCAAGGAGGCCCAGGAGCTCGCTGACTGGCTGACCGCTCCCGAGCAGCAGATCAAGGCGTTCGAGAACGCCGGCACGTTCCCGAGCCAGGTCGAGGCGCTCGAGTCCGACACGCTGCTCAGCTCGACGAACGAGTACTTCAACAACGCGCCGGTGGGTCAGATCTTCACCGACCGCGCCAATGCGGTCACCGTCTCGCCGTTCAAGGGCCAGTTCTACTTCCAGATCAACGACGCGATGCAGAAGGCTCTGACGCGTGTCGAGGATGGAACGCAGGACGCGAAGACGTCGTGGGACCAGTGGGTCTCCGAAGTCGGCGCGATCGGCTGACGATTCCGGATGCCGGAGGCCGCTGCCGCAGCGGCGGCCCCCGGTACCCCGTCTGAGACCCGGGCGGGGCGGGTTCTGATTGCGACCCGCCTCGTCCGCACCATGTCACCCGCACCCCGGTGCCGGTGCCCACCCGTCCGCTCCGGACCCGAACCGAGGAGCCTTCGTGACCACCACCGTCCCGAGCACGCGATCTCCCAAGCGCATCGGCTTCGGCCACCGGATGAGCGCGTGGGACCTGAAGCTGTCGCCCTACCTCTACATCTCGCCGTTCTTCATCCTCTTCATCGTGGTCGGGCTCTTCCCGATCGGCTACACCGCGGTGATCTCGTTCATGGACTGGGACCTCGTCCGCAACACCGGTGAGTTCATCGGCTGGGGCCAGTACGAGTGGGTCCTCTCGAACCCGAAGTTCTGGATCGCACTGCGCAACACCTTCAGCATCTTCCTGCTGTCGAGCATCCCGCAGCTCATCGCCGCGATCTTCATCGCCGCGATGCTCGACCAGAACATCCGCGCCAAGACGTTCTGGCGCATGGGCGTGCTCATCCCCTACGTGATGGCACCGGTCGCCGTCGCCCTCATCTTCAGCAACATGTTCGGCGACCAGTACGGCATCATCAACACGATGCTGAACCGCATCGGCATCCCCGACATCGCATGGCACTCCAACGCCTTCGCGAGCCACATCGCGATCGCCACGATGGTCAACTTCCGCTGGACCGGGTACAACACCCTCATCCTCCTCGCCGCGATGCAGGCCATCCCGCGCGACTACTACGAGGCGGCCACGGTCGACGGCGCCGGCAAGATCCGGCAGTTCTTCTCGATCACGGTGCCGAGCCTGCGCCCGACCCTCATCTTCGTCATCATCACGTCGACCATCGGCGGCCTGCAGATCTTCGACGAGCCCCGCATGTACGACCAGTACGGCACCGGCGGCGCGAACTCGCAGTGGCTGACGATCAGCCTGTGGCTCTACGACATCGGATGGGGGGAGTGGAACTTCGGCCGGGCCGCGGCGCTCGCCTGGATCCTGTTCCTCATCATCCTGGCGATCGGCATCGTGAACCTGTTCGTGTCCCAGGGCCTCATCCGCGACGAGGGCGGGCGCGGTCAGCTGACCCGCAAGCAGCGGCGTGCGGCGGTCCGCGCGGCGCGCGCATCGGTCGCCGCCGAAGCGCACGGCACCCCCGGCACCTCGTCCGCCAGCGCCCAGAAGGAGACCGTGCGATGAGCGCGACGACCTCGATGCCCCTGCATCTCGACGACTCCGAAATCCCCACGGAAGAGCGCCGTCCGCGCCGCCGCCGCCGCGGCATCGCAGTCGACCGTCCCGGGTGGTTCGTGTACACGGCCCTCGGCTTCGTGCTGCTGGCGTCGCTGCTGCCGTACTACTGGTCGCTGCTGATCGGCTCGGGAGACTCCTCGACGATCCGCGACACCAACATGTCGTGGATCCCCGGCGGCAACTTCTTCGCGAACGCCGCCGCAGTGGTCAACAACGAGGCCGTCAACTTCTGGACGGCCCTGTGGAACTCGATCTGGAGCTCGGCCGTCATCGCGCTGTCGGTCGTGTTCTTCTCGACCCTGGCCGGCTGGGCGTTCGCGAAGCTGCGCTTCAAGGGCGGCAACATCCTGCTGATCTTCGTGATCGCGACGATGGCGGTGCCCACGCAGCTCGGCGTCGTGCCGCTGTACATCCTGTTCGCCGATCTCGGCTGGACGGGACAGATCGGTGCGATCATCGTGCCCGCGCTCGTCACCGCGTTCGGCGTGTTCTGGATGACGCAGTACCTGCGCCAGACGGTGCCTGACGAGCTCATCGAGGCGGCCCGCGTCGACGGCGCGAACTCGTTCCGGACGTTCCTGACGGTGGGTCTGCCTGCCGCGCGTCCCGCGGCCGCGATGCTGGCCCTGTTCACCTTCGTGACGGCCTGGAACAACTTCTTCTGGCCGTTCATCGTGCTCGACCCGCAGAACCCGACGCTCCCCGTGGCGCTGCAGCTGCTGCAGTCCAACTACTTCGTCGACTACTCGGTCGTGCTCGCCGGCGTGCTCCTGGCCACGATCCCGCTCCTGATCCTGTTCGCCTTCGCCGGCAAGCAGCTGGTCAGCGGCATCATGGCCGGTGCGGTCAAGGGCTAGGGCTACCGCCCCCGCCCGGCCCCCGGCATCCTGAAATCCAGACGCTTCTTCCAGAGAGGACCCTCCCCTCATGACGACCGCGATCTCGCGCGCCTTCCCGTCGGACTTCCTGTTCGGCGCCGCGACCGCTGCCTTCCAGATCGAAGGCGCCGCCCACGAGGACGGCCGCCGCGACTCCATCTGGGACGCGTTCTGCCGCGTGCCGGGCGCCGTCATCAACGCCGACAACGGCGACGTGGCCTGCGAGCACTACCACCGCTACCCCGCCGACGTCGCGCTCATGAAGGACCTCGGGCTGCAGACGTACCGCTTCTCGACGTCGTGGTCGCGGGTGCGACCGGATGGCGGTGCGGTCAACGCGCAGGGCCTCGACTTCTACAAGCGACTGGTCGACGAGCTGCTCGGCGCCGACATCCTGCCGTGGCTGACGCTGTACCACTGGGATCTGCCGCAGGCGCTGCAGGAGCAGGGTGGCTGGGCGAACCGCGACACCGCCGACAAGTTCACCGAGTACGCGCTGACGATGCACGATGCGCTGGGCGACCGGGTGAACGTGTGGACGACGCTCAACGAGCCGTGGTGCTCGTCCTTCCTGAGCTACACCGCGGGGCTGCACGCGCCGGGGCACTACAGCGTCGAGGAGGGCGTGCTCGCCGCGCATCACCTGCTGCTGGGTCACGGCCAGACGGTGCGCGAGCTGCGTGCGCGCGACGAGTCGCTCAAGCTCGGCATCACGCTGAACCTGACGGTCGCCGAGCCGGTCGACGCGAACGATCCGGCCGACCTCGACGCCGCGCGACGCATCGACGGCCAGTTCAACCGCTGGTTCCTCGACCCGATCTTCCGCGGGCAGTACCCGGCCGACATCGTCGAAGACATCCGGGAGGTGGATGCCTCTGCCGTCGCCGCGTGGGAGGCCGCGGTCCGCCCCGGCGACCTCGAGGCGATCTCGACCCCGATCGACACGCTCGGCGTGAACTACTACCACGGCGAGTATGTCGGCGGCCACGAGCCGGTGAACCCGCCGATCGGCGGCGACGCGCCGACCGACCGCCCGGGCGGTTCGCCGTTCCCGTCGCACGAGGGCATCTTCTGGCACGAGCGGGGCCTGCCTCGCACGCCGATGCAGTGGGAGGTGCAGCCCGAGGGACTCACCGAACTGCTGCAGCGCGTGTGGGACGAGTACGCCCAGCCCGCCGGCACGGTGCTGTATGTCACCGAGAACGGCGCCGCGTATGACGACGAGCTCGTCGTCGACGACGGTGAGAAGCGGGTGCACGACGCCGATCGCGTCGAGTTCCTGCGCGGCCACCTGGGAGCGATCCTGGATGCCGCCGACGCCGGCGTCGACGTGCGCGGCTACTTCTACTGGTCGCTGCTGGACAACTTCGAGTGGGCGTGGGGCTACGAGAAGCGGTTCGGCATCGTGCGGGTCGACTACGACACGCAGGAGCGCACGCCGAAGGACAGCGCACGGGAATATCGCCGCATCATCGGCGCTCGCGCTCTGGACGTGGCCGCCGCAGACACGGCGGCGACCGCGTCTTAGCGCGACTGGCCGTAGATTCGGACCGTAGGGTCGGCAAGGGAGGGACAGCGATGAGCACCGATGTCGCGCGTCAGACGGTGACGATCGAGGAGGTCGCCGCCGCGGCCGGCGTCTCGCGCTCGACCGTGTCGCGCGTGGTCAACGGCTCGACGGCGGTCAGCCCCGAGGCGCTCGAGGCGGTCACGCGAGCGATCGCCGAGCTCAACTACGTGCCCAACCGCGCGGCGCGCTCGCTCGCGAGCCAGAAGACGCACGCGGTGGCGCTGATCGTTCCCGAAGACACCACGCGGTTCTTCGGAGACCCGTTCTTCGCGGCGATCGTGTCGGGCATCAACTCGCGGCTGAGCCGTTCGGACTACGTGCTCAACCTGTTCATCGCGAGCGACGACCCGGGCGACAAGACGACGTCGTACGTGCGCTCGGGCGCGGTGGACGGCGCGATCGTCGTGTCGCATCACACCAGCGACACGTTCATCGACCGCATCGCGAGCGTCGTGCCGGTGGTGTACGGCGGTCGCCCGGTGCGCGAGCGCGAGCGCGACTACTACGTCGACGTCGACAACGCGCGGGGCGCGTACGACGCGACGGTGTACCTGATCGAGAACGGCCGCAGCCGCGTCGCGACCATCACCGGCCCGCACGATATGCCCGCCGGCGTGGACCGGCTGCGCGGCTACCGCGATGCGCTGAAGGCGTTCGGACTCGAAGAGGCGGGCGTCGAGGACGGCAACTTCACGGCCGACGGCGGCGCGGAGGCGATGCGTCGCATGCTGGAGTCGGGCGTCCGGCCCGACGCGGTGTTCGTCGCGAGCGACCTCATGGCCCGCGGCGTGCTCACCGTGCTGGCCGCGTCCGGCCTGCGCGTGCCGCTGGACGTCGCGGTCATCGGCTTCGACGACTCCCCGGTCGCCACGTCGGTCACCCCGCCGTTGACGACGGTCCGCCAGCCGTCGTTCGCGCAGGGTGAGCGCATGGCGACGGTGCTGCTCGACATCCTCGCCGGCCGGCACCCGCGCCACGTCACGATCCTCGAGACCGAGCTCGTCATCCGCGACTCGGTCTGACCCGATCGCCTGCCGGCGGTGCCGATCGCCGGCCGGGTGGTCGTCAGCCGCGACCGGGAACCGTCGCGTGCAGCAGGTTGCGCCACGGGTCGTCGAACGACACGGTCCGTCCGTCGTCGCGCACCTCGAACCCGTGGTGGCGCAGACGCTCCGACAGCTCGCCCAGCGTGTCGGCATCGGGAAGATCGAGGTCGACACGTCCCAGGCCGAGGGCCGGCATCCGGGGTCCGGCGCCGCGCGAGTTCCACACGTTCATCGCCATGTGGTGGTGATAGCCGCCCGCGCTGACGAACAGCGCCTGACCGCCCAGCGCCGCGGTCTGGTCGAAGCCGATCGCGTCGACATAGAACGCGTGCGCCGTCTCGACATCGCCGACCGAGAGGTGGACGTGCCCCACGGATGCCGCATCCTGGGCGGTCCCGCCGCCCGCAGCGCTCTCGGTGAGGTGCTCGCGCAGGAAGGTGTTGGGGTCGAGGTACAGCGTCGCCATCTCGATGGAGCCGTGGGTCCACGACCATTCGGTGCGCGTGCGGTCCCAGTACAGCTCGACGCCGTTGCCCTCGGGGTCGGTGAGGTAGAACGCCTGGCTGACCAGGTGATCGGCCGAGCCGGTGAAGGTCTGGGGAGCCTGCGTCGCGACGCTGTAGAGCGCGGCGGCCAGGGCCTCCTGCGTCTCGAAGAGGATCGCGGTGTGGAACAGCCCCGCCGCCCCCGCCATGGCGTGCCGCAGGCCCGGCTCGTGCTGCAGGACGACGATCGGCCCGGCGGCGCGGCCGAGCACGACCCGGTCGCCGTCCGCCGCGAGAACCTGCAGCGTGATGACGTCGCGGTAGAACGCGGTCATGCCGTCGAGGTCGCCGACGAGCAGCGTGACGGCACCCATCGCGGTGTCGGGGGCGAGTCGGTCGGCTAGTGCATTCACGCGAATGAGAACCGCCGGCATCCGATGTTCATTCCCGCTCGTGACGACGCGGAGGGGGCCGATCTCGTCGCTTCCGGCGGCGGTCACGACGTGTGCGGCCCCCTCTGCGGAGGGGGCCGCGAGTCGATGGGGCCGCAAACGTCGCGTCGCACGGTGGATGCGACACGATGGGCCCCTTACACGTGCACGGGCCGGCGTGCAGAAGAGTGGATGCCGCCACCCCGGCATCGGCGTGAGCCCGGGTGGCGGCATCCATCGTCTGGATTATTGCGGGTCGCCGCCGAGCTGGCCGACGGCGGGGATGGGGCCGCCGTCGTCGGCGCCGGTCTTGCGCCAGCGGGCGATGAAGTTGCCCAGGTGGTAGATCAGCAGGGCCGCGGCGGCGCCGATCACGATGGCGCCGAGCTGGAAGTCGCCCCACTGCATCGTGAAGCCGGCGATCGCGATCACCAGCGCGACGGCACCCGTGTACTGGTTGACGGGTCGCGAGAAGTCCACGCGGTTGTCGACCCAGATCTTGATGCCGATGATGCCGATGAGGCCGTACAGTGCGGTGGTCACGCCGCCCAGCACGCCGGCGGGGATCGAGTTGAACACCGCGCCGACGACCGGTGACAGCGACAGCAGGATCGCGAACAGGCCGGCCACCCAGTACGCCGCGGTCGAGTACACGCGGGTGGCCGCCATGACGCCGATGTTCTCGCCGTAGGTCGTGGTGCCCGAGCCGCCGAACGTTCCGGCGAGCACGGTCGCGGCGCCGTCGGCGATGAGCGCGCGGCCGGTGTACTTGTTGACAGACGCGTCCGTCATGGTCGCGACCCCGCGCACGTGGCCGACGTTCTCGGCGATGAGCACGAGCACGACGGGCAGGAACATCGCGATGACGCTCCACGTGCCGGGCGACCCGAAGTCGGCGATGTGGAACGTCGGCAGGCCGACCCACTGGCCGTCGGCGACGAGCTTGTTCACCGCCGTGAAGTCCACCTCACCGGCGATGAGCGCCGCGATGTAGCCGATGATCACGCCGAGGAAGATCGAGATGCGCCCGAGGAACCCGCGGAACAGCACGCTGCACAGGATCACGGCGACGAGCGTGATCGTGGCCGTGACCGGCGCCTGCTGGTAGCTGCTCCACGCGACCGGCGCCAGGTTGAAGCCGATGAGCGCCACGATCGCGCCCGCGACCACCGGCGGCATGAGCCTCTCGATCCAGCCGAGCCCGGCGAACTGGACGATGAACCCGACCGCTGCCAGCAGCACACCGACCGCGACGATGCCGGCCAGGGCCGAGCCCATGCCCTGCGAGGCGGTGGCCGCCGTCACGGGAGCGATGAACGCGAACGACGACCCTAGGTAGCTGGGGAGCCGGTTCTTCGTGACCAGGAGGAACAGCAGCGTGCCGATGCCCGAGAACAGCAGCGTCGTCGACACCGGGAAGCCGGTCAGGATCGGCACGAGGAACGTCGCGCCGAACATCGCGATGACGTGCTGCGCGCCGATGGCGATCGTCGCGGGCCAGTTCAGGCGTTCTTCGGGTCTGACGACCTGGCCCGGTTCGACGGTCCGGCCGTTGCCATGCAGGGTCCACAGGGGCATGAGCGCTCCTTCGTGCTCGGGTTTGTGCTCGCCTCACCCTAGCGGCGCGCTCGAGCGCTGATCGGTCCCTCCCCGCTCGTTGCGCGAGCGAGGAACGAGCGAGACGAAACGCGTCGGCCGCCGGGCGACCTCGCGCGAGACCGCGTGTCGTCTTCGGGCCCCAGAGCGCCCTCCGCTCAGCGGCCGGGTGTCGAGGTCAGCAGCTCCAGCAGCTCGCGGTAGCGGGCTGCGGTGCGCTCGACGATGTCGGCGGGCAGCGACGGAGGTTCTCCCTCGCGCGGCGGGGCCCAGTTGGCCGCGAGCCAGTTGCGCACGATCTGCTTGTCGAAGCTCGCCATGCGCTCTTCGGGGGTGGTGCCCTCCGCCCAGGCTGCGGCATCCCAGTAGCGTGACGAGTCGCTCGTGAGCACCTCGTCGGCAAGCGTCAGCACGCCGTTCTCGTCGAGCCCGAACTCGAACTTCGTGTCGGCGAGGATCACGCCGTGCGCCTCGGCGGTGCTCGCCGCGCGCGCGTAGATCTCCAGCGACAGGTCGCGCAGCTCGGCGGCGCGCTCGGCGCCGACCAGCTCGACGGTGCGCTCGTACGAGATGTTCTCGTCGTGCTCGCCCATCGGCGCCTTGTACGCGGGCGTGTAGATCGGCTCGGGCAGCCGGTCGCCGTTGCGCAGCCCCTTCGGGAGAGGGATGCCGCACACCGTGCCGCCGGCCTGGTACTCCGCCCAGCCCGATCCGGTGAGGTACCCACGGACGACGCACTCGATGGGCTGCATGTCGAGGCTCTTGACGACCATCGCGCGCCCGACGACGGCATCCGGGATCAGGCTCTGCAGGTCGTCGGACGTGTTGGCCTCGCCGTCGGCGCCGAGCCCGAGCGTGTGCGAGGCGACGAGATGATTCGGGATGCCGCGCCCCCCGTCGGCGCCGGCGAGCTGGTCGAACCACCACAGGCTGAGGGTGGTGAGCAGCTCGCCCTTGCCCGGGATCCCGGGCGAGAGCACGTGGTCGAACGCGCTGACCCGATCGCTCGCGACCACGAGCAGGCGTTCGGGGCGACCGCCGGACTCGGTCCCTGAGCCTGTCGAGGGGTCGCCGGGCACGTACAGGTCGCGGACCTTTCCGGAATAGGCGTGGCGCCAGCCGGCGAGTTCGGTCGAGGGGGAGTTAGCCGTCACCCGACCATTATCCCCACGCCCTGATCGGCCTCGCCCGGGTGCGACCGAGATTGTGCGATGGACGGAGTCCGATGTATAGTCCACGTGGACTAATCGGGATGGAGTGATCGTGAAAGACGATGTGGCGCGCCTGACCCCACTCGGGGTGATGGCGCTCGCGCTGCTCGCCGAAGGCGACATGCATCCGTACGAGATGATCCGATTGATGCACATCCGCCGGGATGACCGTCTGGTGGCGATCACCAACGGCACCGTCTACCACACCGTCGCCCGCCTCGAACGGGCCGGACTCCTGGCCGAGGTGGGAGTGGACCGCGAGGGCAACCGCCCGGAGCGCACCACGTACAGGCAGACGGACGCGGGAGCCGCGGCCGTCGTCGAATGGGTGCGGCGCGAACTGCCCCATGTCGACAGGCCGGCCGAATTCCGCGTCGCGCTCGCCGAGGCCCACGAGCTCGACCGCGACGAGGTCGTCGAGCTGCTCCGTGCACGCCGGGAGGCGCTCGCCGAGAAGCTCGAAGAGGTGACCAACGGCCGTGCCGGTGCGCTGCTCAAGGGTGTGCCCGAGCAGTACCTCGTCGAGATCGGACGCGACGAGGCGCTGCTGCGCGCCGAGCTCGACTGGATGGATGCGACCATCCCGCGCATCGCCGATCCCGAATTCCCGTGGGGTCCCGAAAGGACCCACTCGGACCGCTACCTCGCCCAGAGAAAGGCTGCACGCCAGTGACAATCCCGAACACCCCGGACTCCGCCCGCACAGCGGCCGCGGCATCCAGCGCCGCGCACCCGCCCACCGGCGCCTACGCCGCCGGGCACAAGCCCCGCAGCCCCTGGCCGGCGCTGTGGGCCCTCGTCATCGGGTTCTTCATGATCCTCGTGGACACCACGATCGTGTCGGTGGCGAACCCCGCCATCAAGGCCGCGCTCGACCCCGACACCAACAACCTCGACAACGTCGTATGGGTCACCTCGGCCTACCTGCTCGCGTACGCGGTGCCGCTGCTGATCACCGGGCGCCTCGGCGACCGGTTCGGCCCGAAGAACATCTACCTCATCGGCCTGACGATCTTCACCCTCGCGTCGCTGTGGTGCGGGCTGTCGGGCACGCTCGAGATGCTCATCGTCGCGCGCGCCGTGCAGGGTCTCGGTGCCGCGCTCATGACGCCGCAGACGATGGCCGTCATCACCCGCACCTTCCCGCCGAATCGCCGCGGTGCGGCGATGGGGCTGTGGGGTGCGACGGCCGGCGTCGCGACGCTCGTCGGGCCGCTGGCCGGCGGCCTGCTCGTCGACGGCTTCGGCTGGGAGTGGATCTTCTTCATCAACATCCCGGTCGGGGTCATCGCGTTCGTGCTGGCGTGGGTCCTCGTGCCCAAGCTGGAGACCCACCCGCACCGCTTCGACATCGTCGGCGTGCTGCTGAGCGCGCTCGGCTTGTTCCTCATCGTCTTCGGCCTGCAGGAGGGTGAGAAGTACGACTGGGCTCCGTGGGTGTGGGCGATGATCATCGCGGGTGTCCTCGTGATGGCGCTGTTCGTCTGGACGCAGGCGCGCACCAAGAACGAGCCGCTCGTGCCGCTGCCGCTGTTCCGCGACCGCAACTTCTCGGTGTCGAACCTCGCCATCTCGATGGTGGGCTTCACCGTGACGAGCATGTCGCTGCCGCTGATGTTCTTCATCCAGCTCGCCCGAGGCCTCACCCCCACCGAGTCGGCGCTGCTGCTCATCCCGATGGCGGTGCTGTCGGGCGTGCTCGCGCCGTTCGCCGGAAAGCTGCTCGACCGCACCGACCCGCGCTTCCTGCTGGTGCCCGGCCTGCTCATGGTCGCCGGCTCCCTGTTCTGGTACTCGTCGCTCATGAACGTCGACGTGCCGATCTGGATGTACCTGCTGCCCTCGGCGCTCATGGGTATCGGCAACGCCGGCATGTGGGGTCCGCTCGCGACGACCGCCACCCGCAACCTGCCGCCGCGGCAGGCGGGCGCCGGCGCCGGCATCTACAACACGACGCGCACCATCGGCTCGGTCATCGGGTCGGCGTCGATCGCCGCGTTCATGCAGGCCCGCCTGGAGGCGAACCTGCCCGGTGCGTCCGATGCGTCGGGCGGATTCGGTGGGGGCACCCTCCCGCCGTTCGTGATCGACGGCTTCTCGCAGGCCATGGCGCAGGCGATCCTGCTGCCGGCCGCGGTCATGCTCGCCGGAGTCGTGGTCGTGCTGTTCCTGCAGCGGCCGAAGCTGTCGTCCGCCGAGGACTGGCAGGCCGGCCACGCCGCGGCGCCCGCGGCCGAGTAGCGGCAGCCCGATTCCGCTCGCCTGTCACGAAGTGCTGCCTGCGCCGACACTTCGTGACAGGGGAGCGGATTTCGTGGATGCCGCATCCCACGCGCGTAGCCCTGTTCGAGCAGCCTTGTCAAGAGGTTGGCGTGCGGCGCGGCATCCGCTCATTCTGTAGTCATGACCGCACTCGCAGTGATCCTGCTCATCGTCGGAATCGTGCTGCTGCTGCTCGGCGTGTTCGTCGAGGCGGCCAAGTTCCTGCTGTGGATCGGCCTGGTGATCATCATCATCGCGATCATCGCCTGGCTGATGCGCTTCATCCGACGCCAGACCTGACCCCCATCCGGGCCCGGACCCCACCCGGGCCTGGATACCGCTCCGGGCTTGGACCCCCAGCCTCGCCGGGAGCACCCCATGAGACCGCATCCGGGCTGAGCATCCCCAGAACAGCATCAGCCCGGATGCGGTCCTCCTTGTCAGAGCGCGGAGTCAGAGGCCTTCGGCGACACGAGCGGCGATGTCGGTGCGGTGCTGCCCGCCCTCCAGGCCGATCTCGCCGAGCGCGCGGTAGACGCGATCCCGAGCCTGCGCGAACGTCGTCGCGACCCCCACGACGTTGAGCACACGGCCTCCGGTCGCCACGAGGCCCCCGTCGGTCTCAGCAGTCGCGGCGTGCGCGAGGTGCACGCCCTCGACGGTCTCGGCCGCCCGCAACCCGGTGAGGGCGCGGCCGGTGAGCGGCGCCTCGGGGTAACCCTCGCTTGCGAGCACCACTGTCACGGCCACGTCGGCGGCGAACGCCGGTCGCGGCTGGTCCTCGAGGTGACCCGAGGCGGCCGCCAGCAGCAGCTCCGAGAGCGGGTCGATGAGCCGTGGCAGCACGACCTGGGTCTCGGGGTCGCCGAAACGCGCGTTGAACTCGATGACCTTGACGCCGGCGTCGGTGAGGATGAGTCCCGCGTACAGCAGGCCGATGAACGGCGTGCCCTCGGCGTCCAGCTGGCGGATGACCGGCTCGGCGACCTCGCGCGTGACGAGGTCGACGAACTCCGCCTCGCTGCCGAACTTCCCGTCCAGCCACGGCAGCGGCGAGTACGCGCCCATGCCGCCGGTGTTGGGACCCTCGTCGCCGTCGCGCAGACGCTTGTAGTCCTGCGCGGGGCTGAGGGGAAGCACGTGGTCGCCGTCGCTGAGGAAGAACAGCGACACCTCAGGGCCCGCGAGGAACTCCTCGACGAGCACCGGGCCTGACGGCAGGTACGCGTCGGCGTGCGCGAGAGCGGCATCGCGGTCGGACGTCACGATGACGCCCTTGCCCGCGGCCAGGCCGTCGGCCTTGACGACGTGCGGGGCCCCGAGCTCGTCGAACGCGGCCTCGACCTCGGCCCGGTTCGCGGCGCGCACGGCGCGGCCGGTGGGCACGCCCGCGGCATCCATGATCCGCTTGGCGAACGCCTTCGACCCCTCCAGCTGCGCGGCCATCCGGCTGGGGCCGAACACGGGGATGCCGCGCTCGCGGACCTCGTCGGCCACCCCTGCGACGAGCGGGGCCTCGGGGCCGATGATGACCAGGTCGACGCCGTTCTCGTTGGCGAAGTTCGTGACGGCGCCGGGGTCGTTCGCGTCGAGGGCGACCAGCTGCGCGTCCTGCCCGATCCCGGCGTTGCCGGGGGCGGCGAAGATCTCGTGCTCGGCCTCCTCCGACCGCAGCGCCAGGATGATGGCGTGCTCGCGCGCGCCCGAACCGAGGACCAGGATCTTCACCCGATCAGCCTACCGGCGGGTGCCCGCGGGGTTTCGAGGCGATTCCTTTCGGCGCGCGGCCGCGTCTGTACAGGCATGACCATCGAGCGCCTTCTCACCCAAACACCGGCTCCGCCCTGTGGGGGGCCAGTAACCTACCAACATGCCTGGCCTAGGTCTCATTTTCCAAGTCATCGTCCCAACGCTGAACCTGGTGGCGCTCGTGTGGATCCTCATCGAGGTCCGCGGCGTACGCCGCGCACTCTCGTCTAGGACGCAACCGAAGGACTCCACGTCATCGCAGCCGTAACTCGTTCTCGGTAGAAGCGAAGGCAATGCCCCGGCTGATCGTCAGCCGGGGCATTGTTCTGTCTGGCGGTGGTGTATCGCAAGTGCCTGGGCGTCGCCCCACCGCGCACAGACGGTGGCCGAACGGCTCAGGATGAGTAGCCTGCGTGATGGCGCCCGCGCGTACGGTGGAGGGGTGGCCACGCGAAGGATCTCGACCGACGACGGCCGCGCCGCACTGAGCGCGGTCGCGGCGGCGGTGGCGGCATCCGTTCCACCGTCCCGCACCGACAACGCGACGGCGGTGCGCTACCTGTTGCAGTTGCTGGTCGAGAAGGCGCCGGGCAACTCGGTCGAGGTGCGCGTGCCGCCGTTCGGCGCGGTGCAGGTGGTCGAGGGGCCGCGGCACACGCGCGGCACCCCGCCGAACGTGGTCGAGACCGATCCGGCGACGTGGATCGCGCTCGCGACAGGCGCGGAGGAGTGGGTGGATGCCGCAAGCGCGGGCCGTATCAGCGCCTCCGGCACGCGCGCCGACATCGCGCATCTGCTGCCGCTGCGGCCCTGACCCGGCGCGGACCGGGTAGACGAGTGGGACAATGGACACATGCCCGAGCACAGCCAGGACCGCATCGAGACCGTGCGCGTGCGCCGCGCGCCGAAGATCTCGGTGTTCCTGATCCTCGGCGCCGCGGTCGGCGTCTTCGTCGCGATGATCCTCACGTTCGCGTTCAACGGCACCGCCGAGGCGAGCCCCAACACCGGCATGGAGTACTCGCAGGGCCAGGTGTTCGGCTTCCTCGTGCTGATCTGCGCGCCCGTCGGTCTCGTGCTGGCCGGCATCCTCGCGCTCGTCCTCGACCGTCGCTCGCGGCGTCACACGCACGAGATCGCGGTCGATCACGAATCTGTGCACGTCGACCCCGAGCCCGGCACGAACGGCGACGGCCCCGGGCACTGACCCTAGGGCCCTACCTACGCGAGCTCGGCGATGATCGGGTGGATCGCGGCGTCGAACGCCGCGACGTCGCCGCGCAGTCCGTCGGTGACGGCGATCGTGAGCGCGCCGATCCACCACACGCCGCGCTGATTGAGCGGCAGCACCTGCACGTTCAGCTCGAACGCGTGTGCGCGGCGCCCGACCTGCCGCTCGTGCTCGGCGATCGCACCGGCGTACGCCCGGTAGCTCGTGCCCGTGCTGTGCGACGCCTCCTTGCGGTACCGCTCATGGGTCGACTGCGCGAACGCGAGAGCCTCCGCCGCGTGCGGCACGACGGCGGCGCGCAGCGCATCGGCACCCCCACTGGGCAGCGCCAGCGACATGCCGAACTCGTCCACCAGCTCGAGCGGCACCGCCGATGGATGTGCCTGCGGCTCGACCGTCATCTCCCAGTACGACTGCCACTGCTCTTCGAGCGCCTCCTGGGCCTGGGCGCTGCGGTCGTTCGCCCGCGCCGGGATGCCACGCAGATGCGGCAGTTCCTCCGGCGAACGGATGCCCAGCACCTGGCGCAGATAGAGCGCAAGAAGTATCGGCTGACCGGCGTCTTCGCGGATCAGCCACTCCGGAGCACCGGCGCCTCCCATACCCCTCATTCTAGGTCCGCGCCGCCGCTTCCTGGCGGGTTTGAGCGGGTCCGCGGCGTCCGGATGTGGATGCCGCCACCCCCGGCTCCCGCGGCGGCCCGGGCGTCGCGGGCCGCAAGCGGCGACCCGGGCGTCGCGGCCCACCGGCGGCTCCCGTGGCGACCAGCGCGCGGCGGTCCGCCCGCGGCGGGCCGACGGATGGACATCCGGCGTCCGCTCAGGCAGGCCGCCGGTAGGCTGGAGGCGTGGCCTCATCCGATCGCGATGCCCCCTCCCGCCCCCAGCCCCCCGTGAACCCGTACGCGGCGGCCGGCGTCGACACCGCCGCCGGCGACCTCGCCGTCGAGCTGATGAAGTCGGCCGTGCGCCGCACCCACGGTCCCGAGGTGCTCGGCGGAGTCGGCGGCTTCGCCGGACTCTTCGACGCGACGGCGTTCAAGGCCTACGACAAGCCGCTGCTGGCGACCAGCACCGACGGCGTCGGCACGAAGGTCGCGATCGCACAGGCGATCGACAAGCACGACACGATCGGGCAGGACCTCGTCGGCATGGTCGTCGACGACATCGTCGTGGTCGGGGCGAAGCCGCTGTTCATGACCGACTACATCGCGTGCGGCAAGGTCTTCCCCGAGCGCATCGCCGACATCGTCCGCGGCATCGCCGACGGCTGCGCGGCCACCGGCACCGCCCTCGTCGGCGGCGAGACGGCGGAGCACCCCGGCCTGCTCGGCGTCAACGACTACGACGTCGCGGGCGCCGCGACCGGCATCGTCGAGGCGTCCCGCGTCCTGGGCGCCGAGCGCGTGCGCGACGGCGACGTGGTCCTCGCCCTGGCATCGAGCGGTCTCCACTCGAACGGCTACTCGCTGGTGCGGCACATCGTCGCCGGCTCCGGCATCCAGTACGGCGACAACGCCGCCGACTTCGGCACGACGTGGGGCGAGGCCCTGCTCGAGCCGACGCGCCTGTACACCCTGCCGCTGCTGCGGCTCATCGCTCAGACCGGCGATGCAGTGCATTCGCTCAGCCACGTCACCGGCGGCGGCATCGCCGCCAACCTCGCGCGTGTGCTCCCGCAGGGCACGTGGGTCGAGGTCGACCGCTCGACGTGGTCGCCGTCCCCGGTGTTCCGTGTCCTCGCCGACCTCGGCGGCCTCGACCTCGACGCGACGGAGGGCACCTGGAACCTCGGCATCGGCTTCCTGGCAGTCGTGTCGCCCGAGAAGGCGGAGGCCGCGGCATCCGCGCTCTCCGGCGAAGGGATCGCGACCTGGCAGGTGGGCGTCGTGCGGGGCGGCGAACGCCCGGCCGGCGAGCACTGGGAACAGGGCGCCAAGGGCGTCGACGGCGGCGCGGTGCGCCTCGTCGGTGCCTACGCAGACCACGCGGCTCACTGAGCCCGCACCGAACGAACAAGAGCAGGCAACACCCATGTGCGGAATCGTCGGGATGGTGGGCCGTGGGCCCGTCAACCAGGAGATCTACGACTCCCTTCTCCTCCTCCAGCACCGGGGACAGGACTCCACCGGCATCGCGACCGCCGAGGGCAACGGCGTCGTGCACATGCACAAGGTGAAGGGGCAGGTGCGCGAGTCGTTCCGCACGCGCGACATGCGCGCGCTGCCCGGCGAGATCGGCCTCGGCCATGTGCGCTACGCCACCAAGGGCACCGCCTCGAACGAGGAGGAGGCGCAGCCGTTCTACGTCAACGCCCCCTACGGCATCGTGCTCGTGCACAACGGCAACCTCACCAACACGCGTGAGCTGACGGACGAGCTGTTCCACAAGGACCGCCGCCACCTCAACACGAGCTCCGACACCGAGCTGCTCGTGAACGTGCTGGCCAACGAGCTGCAGTCCTCGATCTCGGGCCTCGAGCTCGACCCCGAGCAGGTGTTCCAGGCCGTCACGCGCGTACACGAACGCGTCGAAGGCTCATACGCGGCCATCGCGCTGATCGCCGGCTACGGTCTGCTCGCCTTCCGCGACCCGTTCGGCATCCGCCCGCTCATCCTCGGCACCCGCAAGAACGTCGACGGGCACTACGAGTGGGTCGTCACGAGCGAGTCACTGGTGCTCGAGAACGGCGAGTTCGAGATCGTGCGCGACGTCGAGCCCGGTGAGGCGGTCTTCGTCGATCTCGACGGAAAACTGCACACGCGGCAGTGTGCCACCGACCCGAAGCTGATCCCCTGCTCGTTCGAGTACGTCTACCTCGCGCGTCCTGACTCGGTGATGAACGGCATCTCGGTCTACGAGGCGCGTCTGCGCATGGGCGAGCGCCTGGCCGACACCATCGCGAAGTACACGCCGCCCGAGGCGATCGACGTCGTCATGCCGATCCCCGACTCGTCGCGTCCCGCGGCGATGCAGGTGGCACGCAAGCTCGGCGTCGAGTACCGCGAGGGCTTCTACAAGAACCGCTACGTCGGCCGCACGTTCATCATGCCGGGGCAGGCGGCGCGCAAGCGCAGCGTGCGCCAGAAGCTCAACGCGATGTCGAGCGAGTTCAAGGGCAAGAACGTGCTGCTCATCGACGACTCGATCGTGCGTGGCACGACCTCGAAAGAGATCATCCAGATGGCTCGGGATGCCGGCGCCAAGAGCGTCACGTTCGCCTCGGCCGCGCCGCCCGTGCGCTACCCGCACGTGTACGGCATCAACATGCCGTCACGTCACGAGCTCGTCGCGCACGGCCGGACGATCCCCGAGATCGCCGAGGAGCTGGGCGCCGACTTCGTCGTGTACCAGGAGGTCGAAGATCTCAAGGCCGCGATCCTGGAGGGCTCAGACGTGGACGACCTCGACATGAGCTGCTTCGACGGCCGCTACGTCACCGGCACCGTCAGCGACGAGTACCTGGCCTGGGTCGAGGGCTCGCAGGAGTCCTGACGCGAACCGTGCGCCGAGACTCGGGGATCTGCCCAGTCTCGGAGGCATCGGCCCCAAGCATCCGAGTTTCGCCGGATCGCCGTGACTCGGCAGCAGGTGGTGGTTGCCGGGACTCGGGGATCTGCCCAGTCTCGGAGGCATCGGCTCGAAGAATCCGAGTTTCGCCGGATCGCCGAGTCTCGGCAGCAGCGGCCCGCGGCGTCCCCCCGGAGACCGCGGGCCGCTGCGTTCGTCAGGCCGTGACCTTCGCGCCCTCGAGCACCTCGAGGAACGCCTTCATCCAGGTGCCGTTGTCGGGCCATGCCCGGGCCGAGACGAGGTTGCCGTCGACGACCCCGCCGCCGTTCTCGAACACGCCGCCGGCCAGTTCGACGTCGATCGCCAGTTCCGGGTAGGCCGACGACGTGCGGCCCTGCAGCACGCCGGCGGCAGCGAGCAGCAGCGGGCCGTGGCAGGTCGCGGCGACCGGCTCGTTCTGCGCGAAGAAGTACTGCACGATGCGCTTCGCGTCGGCGTTGTTGCGGATGTACTCGGGTGCGCGCCCGCCCGGCACGACGATGGCGACATAGTCGGTCGGGTCGACGTCGGCGAAGGCGATGTCGGCGTCCCACGTGTGGCCGGGCTTCTCGGTGTAGGTGTCGAAGCCGTCGACGAAGTCGTGCACGACGAACTGCAGCTTGCGCTTCTCGGGGGCGCCGATGTGCACCTCGTAGCCGGCCTCCTGCAGGCGGTGGTATGGGTAGAACACCTCGAGGGTCTCGGCGGCGTCGCCGGTGAGGATGAGGATCTTGTCTGACATGTCGGGTTCCTCTCTGACGTCAGTGTCCCTTTCAGGGTGCGCTCGCGGCGCCCTTCGTCGCGAACCGGATTCTCACGATGTGCGAAACGGCGCGGACGTACACTGACGGCATGAGCGCCACCCTGCGCGACACCGGCGGTATCCGCTCGGCTGATCGCGTGCTGCAGATCCTCGATGAGGTGTCCGGAGACGCCGAGGGCCTCACCGCCGCCGACCTCGCGCTGCGGCTGGAGCTCTCGACGGCGACGACGTACCGGCTGCTGGCGACGCTGCAGACGCACGACTACCTCGTGCGCGGCGCCGACGCCCGCTACACCCTCGGCCGGGCGGTCGACGGTCTGGGCCGCGCCGTGCGCTCGCAGCTGGTCGCGACGCCCGAGGTGCGCGAGATCCTCGCGCGCATGCGCGACGCGGCGCGCGCCCCCGCCTACCTCACGGTGTTCCGCGGCGACGACATCGCCGTGGCGCACGTGGCCGACTCGGCGGCCCACCCGCGCATCGGGCAGCTGCACGTCGGCTTCGCCGAGGCCGCGCACGTCACCGCGTTCGGCAAGCTCATGCTCGCGGCGCGCGACGACGCCGAGGTGCGGCGCTTCCTCGAACGCCGGGGCGCGGCCGCCGTCGCGCGGCGTTCGATCACGGGAGAGCGCGAGCTGCTCGAGCAGCTCGACGAGGTGCGCGCTCAGCAGCTCGCCGTCGAGGTCGAGGAGTACATGCCCCAGCTCGCGTGCATCGCCGCGCCGGTCAAGTCGCGCAGCGGACGCACCGTGGGCGCGGTGTCGCTGTCGACGACGGCCGATGACTTCGCCTCCCGCGCCCACGAGCTCGAGCGGATCGTCCGCCGCGGCGCGTGGCACGTGTCGAGCAGCCAATAGCCTCGTCGTCGCGGCGGTCGCGACATGCCGCATCGACGCCGGCGAAACAGCGCTTCGCGGCAGCTGAAGCCCCGTGGGGCGACGCTGTGGAGAGTGGATGCCGGAGCCCCCGGCATCCCTCGCCACCGTAGGCTGGGGGCGTGATGTCGACCCCGCGCCCGCTGTGGCAGGGGAGGACCCTCGCGGTGGTCGGGATCGTGCTGTTCGCGTTCTCGCTGCGTTCGGCGGTCGCCTCTCTCTCGCCCCTGTTCGACCACATCTCGGCGGAGTTCGATCTGCCCGCGGCGGTCATCGGCCTCATCGGGACGGCGCCGCCGGTCTGCTACGCCGTGTTCGGGCTGCTGACGCCGGCGCTCGAACGGCGCTTCGGACTGGAGCGTCTCGCCGTCGCCGCGATGATCGTCGTCGCACTGGGGCTCGTGGCGCGCAGCCTCGCACCGAACGCCGGTCTGCTGCTGGCCGGCACGGCCCTCGTGTTCGCCGCCGTCGGGACCGGCAACATCCTGCTGCCCCCGCTCGTGAAGCGCTACTTCCCCGATCGCATCGGGCTCATGACGACGGTGTACTCCACCACGATGGCCGTCTCGACGGCGCTGCCGGCGCTCATCGCGGTGCCGGTGGCCGACGCGTCGGACTGGCATCTCTCGCTGGGGCTGTGGTCCGTCTTCGCTCTCGTGGGCACCATCCCCTGGATCGGGCTGGCCGTGCGCCACCGCGCCGAGACGGCCGCCGCCGGTGTGCCCGACGTCGGCGACGAGGAGGACATCGAAGAGCCGAGCCCTCGTGCGTTCGGACGCATGTGGCGCGTGCCGCTCGCGTGGGCGCTGCTGGTGACCTTCGCCGCCTCGGCCACGATGGCCTACACCTCGTTCGCGTGGCTGCCCAAGATGCTCGTCGACATCGCCGGGGTGACCCCGGCCGCCGCGGGCGTGCTGCTGTCGCTGTTCGGTGTCATGGGGCTGCCGGCATCTCTGGCCGTCCCGCTGCTCGTGGCCCGCTGGAACGCGACCCGTCTGCTCATCGGCATCGCGATCGCCTGCGGGTTCATCGGTCTGGCCGGCCTGCTGTTCGCACCGGCCGCGGCGCCGTGGCTGTGGGTGGCGCTGTTCGGCCTGGCCCCGCTGCTGTTCCCGCTCGTGCTGGTGCTGCTCGGGCTGCGCACGCGCACGCACGAGGGCGCCGTCGCGCTCAGCGGCTTCGTGCAGAGCATCGGCTACGGCATCGCCGCACTGTTCCCGCTCGGGATCGGGCTGCTGCACGACGCCACCGACTCGTGGACGGGACCGCTCATCGTGCTCGCGGTCGTGGTGGCCGCGGTCATCCCCGCCGGCGCGGTCGTGGCGCGCCCGCACACCGTCGAAGACGAGTGGGAGCGCCGCCACGGCGCGTGGTGACTAAAGCGCGAGCGGCGCCGCTGACGCGCGGCAAGGGGTGCGCAGTCGCGGGTGGTGCGGCATCCCGCACCTCACGAATCGGGGAGATCGTGCGAGGTCGCCGCAGACGTCATCGCGCGGCGCGCGGTGCTGCGAACGGTGCCTACGCCTGAGATGACGAGAGAGGACTCGTCTCGTCCTCGTCTTCGTCGGCGTACTGGTCGGCCCACTTGTCGACGTACTCGTCTTCTGATGGGTGCCCGAGCTCGCGCTGCAGCGAACCGAAGTTCACACTGTGCACGTCGTACTTCAAGTCACGGGCGATCTTGGTGTGTTTCGCCTTCTGACGGCCACGCCCCATGCGAGACCCCCTCATTTAAGGTCGCGGGCTGTTTCTGCGGGCTCTCGGCCTCGCAAACCCGGGCATTCACGAATCCGGCTTCGAACCGGTAAGAGTAGCATTCAGGATAACACGGAGCCCCGGTAACCCGGCGGTTGGGGGCCCACCGGAGCACGAGGAGCGCGAACGTATGACCGACGAGGCATCCGAGCCGCAAGGCGATGCGACCACCGACGAGAGCCTGCGCGGCGCCGTGATCGCGGGAGTGATCCCCGAGCAGTCGCCACGGGTGCTGAAGGAGGCCGCGCGGTACGCGAAGCTCCTCCAGGTCCCGCTCGTCGTCGTCCACGTCGACGTCACCCGCTTCGTCACCTACGAGGACCCCGACGGCTATGTGCACTCCGCGCCCATCGACGTCAACATCGCCGCCGGCGAGGGCGAACTGACGAGGGTGCAGGACGCCGCGGCATCCGTCCTCGGCGACTCCGGACCGCAGTGGTCCGTGCGCCAGCTGGTCGGCGACCCCGCGATGGCGATCAAGCACTTCGCCGATCAGATCGATGCGCGCCTGATCGTCGTCGGCACGCGCAAGCGCGGCTTCGGCGAGTCCGTCCGGGAGTTCTTCACCGGCTCGGTCGGGGCCCGCCTCGCGCACCGGCAACACCGGTCGATCCTGATCGTGCCGCTGGGCGAGCCCGTGCCCGACGACGAGGAGATCTGGCCCGCCTGAGCGGGCCCGATCCGCCGAGACTGCAGCTGACCGCCGAGACTGCGGTTGTCACCGCTGTCTCGGCGGCCAGATGAAGTCTCACGGAGGTTTGCCTCGCGGGAGGCGGGCGGATGCTGCGCCTCAGCCGCGCAGCGCGCGTGTCACGTCGCGGGCGACGCGGTCGAGTTCACTCGCGAGCTGGTCGACGATCGATGCGGCCAGGTCGCCGCCGCGGGCGACGTGGACGCGGACGTCGCCGCGCACGTTGGCGCGGAACTCGTTCACGAGGGCGTCGACGCGCTGCACCTGCTCGCGGCTGCGCACGCGGGGGTCGTCCTCGCGGGAGGGCTGCGGCGTGGACTGGCGTTCCTCGCGCGATGCGGCCGCGAGGTCGGCCCGCAGGCTCTTCATCGCCTCGCGCACGCTGCCGCGCACTTCATCGGCGATGAGGCGCACCGAGTCGGCCAGGCCGGCCTCGATTCCCTCGAGCTCGCCGGCGCGCGACTGCACCTCGGCGTGGCCGGCCTCCGTGATCGCATACACGGTCTTGCGGCCGTCGACGCTCTTGGTCACGAGGCCCTCCTCTTCGAGCTTCGCCAGGCGCGGGTAGATGGTGCCGGCGCTGGGGGTGTAGGTGCCCCCGGTGCGGTCCGACAGCGCCTGCATGATGTCGTAGCCGTGGCGCGGCCCTTCATCGAGCAGGTTCAGCAGGTACAGGCGCAGGTCGCCGTGGGAGAAGACCGGAGTCATGACCACTCCTCTTCATCGGCGCCCGCGGTCTCGGCAGTGGTCGGCGCGGCCGTGGTGGCAGCTTCCGTCACGGGCTGCGGGGCATCCGTCGACGGGACGGCCGCGCGGCGCAGCACCGTGATGTCGCCCGACACGCTGTGGGCGCGCACGTCGGCGAAGCTGCCGCTGAGCTCGCCGACGGAGCCGGAGTAGTTCGTGGTGGGGC
>Ga0160453_100343_pt1 | contig 40005 bp, 34 predicted proteins | sample HID1971K_E6MG_FD_108228 | JGI IMG/M metagenome (GOLD analysis project Ga0160453, IMG submission 108228) | Enriched millipede-associated microbial communities from UW Madison campus, WI, USA - HID1971K_E6 MG | ecosystem: Host-associated > Arthropoda: Insects > Digestive system > Unclassified ...
GTCAGGCAAATTCAAGAAACAGCTGTCATTGCTCGACCTCACCTTCATCGGCCTCGGCGCCATCTTCGGCTCCGGCTGGCTGTTCGCCGCCAGCCACGTGTCGGCCATCGCCGGCCCGGCCGGTATCCTCTCCTGGTTCCTCGGCGGTTTCGCCGTGTTGCTGCTGGGCATCGTCTACTGCGAGCTCGGCGCCGCCCTGCCGCGCGCCGGCGGTGTGGTGCGCTACCCGGTGTACTCGCACGGCCCGCTGCTCGGCTACCTGATGGGCTTCATCACGCTGATCGCCTTTTCCAGCCTGATCGCCATCGAAGTGGTCGCTTCCCGCCAGTACGCCGCCGCCTGGTTTCCCGGGCTGACCAAGGCCGGCTCCAGCGACCCCACCGTGCTCGGCTGGCTGGTGCAGTTCGCCTTGCTGGGGCTGTTCTTCTTGCTCAACTACCGCAGCGTGAAGACCTTCGCCAAGGCCAACAACCTGGTCAGCGTGTTCAAGTTCATCGTGCCGTTGCTGGTGATCGGCGTGCTGTTCACCTTCTTCAAGCCTGAGAACTTCGAGGTCCAAGGGTTTGCCCCGTTCGGCCTGTCCGGCGTGGAAATGGCGGTGTCGGCCGGCGGCATCATCTTCGCCTACCTAGGCCTGACGCCGATCATCTCGGTGGCCAGCGAAGTGAAGAACCCGCAGCGCACCATCCCGATCGCGCTGATCCTCTCGGTGCTGCTGTCCACCGCGATCTATGCCCTGCTGCAACTGGCCTTCCTCGGCAGCATCCCGACCGAAATGCTCGCCAACGGCTGGGCCGGCGTGACCAAGGAACTGGCCCTGCCCTACCGGGACATCGCCCTGGCCCTGGGCGTCGGCTGGCTGGCCTACCTGGTGGTGGCCGATGCGGTGATCTCGCCCAGCGGCTGCGGCAACATCTACATGAACGCCACCCCGCGCGTGGTCTATGGCTGGGCGCAGACCGGTACCTTCTTCAAGTACTTCACCCGTATCGACGAGCAGTCCGGCATCCCGCGCCCTGCCCTGTGGCTGACCTTTGGCCTGTCGGTGTTCTGGACCCTGCCGTTCCCGTCCTGGGAAGCGCTGATCAACGTGGTTTCCGCCGCCCTGGTGCTGAGCTACGCCGTGGCCCCGGTCACCGTCGCCGCCCTGCGCCGCAATGCACCGGACATGCCGCGCCCGTTCCGGGTCATGGGCATGGGCGTGCTCGGCCCGCTGTCGTTCATCATCGCTGCGCTGATCGTCTACTGGTCTGGCTGGAAAACCGTGTCGTGGCTGCTGGCCCTGCAGATCGTGATGTTCGTGCTGTACCTGCTGTGTGCCCGCTTCGTACCTACCCAGCACCTGTCGCTGGCCCAGCAAGTGCGCTCGTCGGCCTGGCTGATCGGGTTCTACGCGGTGACCATCCTGCTGTCCTGGCTGGGTAGCTTCGGCGGCCTGGGCGTGCTCGCTCACCCGTTCGACACCCTTGCCGTGGCCGCCTGTGCACTGGGCATCTACTACTGGGGCGCGGCTACCGGGGTGCCGGCTCACCTGGTGCGCCTGGAGGGTGAGGATGAAAGCGAAAGCAGCCACGAGGTGCAGGTAGGCAAGCGCCCGGCGGCACTGGCTTCTTGAAGGCTGCTGGCCCTATCGCCGGCAAGCCGGCTCCCACAATGCCTGCGCTGTACCTGTGGGAGCCGGCTTGCCGGCGATGAGGCCCGCAAGCGCACCACACATTCGGAGATGTCCATGAAACACGTTCACGTCATCGACTCCCACACCGGCGGCGAACCCACCCGCCTGGTGATGAAGGGCTTCCCCATCCTCAATGGCCGCAGCATGGCCGAACAGCGCGACGAACTGCGCGAGCTGCACGACGACTGGCGCCGTGCCTGCCTGCTGGAGCCACGCGGCAACGACGTGCTGGTCGGCGCGCTGTACTGCCCACCGGTGTCGGCCGACGCCACCTGCGGGGTGATCTTCTTCAACAACACCGGCTACCTGAACATGTGCGGCCACGGCACCATCGGCCTGGTCGCCTCGCTGCAGCACCTGGGCCTGATCGAGCCCGGCGTGCACAAGATCGACACCCCGGTCGGCCAGGTCAGCGCCACCCTGCATGAAGACGGTGCAGTTACCGTCGGCAACGTACCGGCCTACCGCTACCGCCAGCAGGTGCCGGTGGACGTTCCCGGCCATGGCGTGGTGCACGGCGACATCGCCTGGGGTGGCAACTGGTTCTTCCTGGTGTCCGAGCATGGCCAGCGCATCGCACTGGACAATCGCGAAGCCCTCACCGAGTACACCTGGGCCATGCTCAAGGCCCTCGAAGCCCAGGGCATCACCGGCGAGCACGGCGCCCTCATCGACCATGTCGAACTGTTCGCCGATGACGCCAACGCCGACAGCCGCAATTTCGTCATGTGCCCCGGCAAGGCCTACGACCGCTCCCCCTGCGGCACCGGCACCAGCGCCAAGCTGGCGTGCCTGGCCGCCGACGGCAAGCTCGCCGAAGGTCAGACCTGGGTCCAGGCCAGCATCACCGGCAGTCAGTTCCACGGCCGCTACCAGCGCGAGGGCGAGCGCATTCGCCCGTTCATTACCGGCCGCGCCTACATGACCGCCGACAGCACCCTGCTGATCGACGAACAGGATCCGTTTGCCTGGGGCATCTGACGCCCCTGGCCTTTTTCTTCGCAACCCCGACTGAATACTGCAAGGAGTGACACCCATGAGCGACAACATCTTCACCGGCTGCATGCCCGCCCTGATGACCCCGTGCACCGCCGCGCGCAAACCGGACTTCGACGCCCTGGTGCGCAAGGGCCTCGAGCTGATCGAAGCCGGCATGAGCGCGGTGGTGTACTGCGGCTCGATGGGCGACTGGCCGCTGCTGACCGAGGCCGAGCGCCAGGAAGGCGTGGCGCGCCTGGTGGCCGCCGGCATCCCGACCATCGTCGGCACCGGCGCGGTAAACACCCGCGAGGCCGTGGCCCATGCGGCCCACGCCGCCAAGGTCGGCGCCGCCGGCCTGATGGTCATCCCCCGTGTGCTGTCGCGCGGTGCCTCGCTGATCGCCCAGAAGCACCACTTCGCGGCGATCCTCGCGGCCGCGCCGAAGCTGCCGGCGGTGATCTACAACAGCCCCTACTACGGCTTCGCCACCCGCGCCGACCTGTTCTTCGAACTGCGCCGCGAATACCCGAACCTGATCGGTTTCAAGGAATTCGGTGGTGGCGCCGACCTGCGCTACGCCGCCGAGCACATCACCTCCAAGGATGACGACGTGACCTTGATGGTCGGCGTCGACACCCAGGTGGTGCATGGCTTCGTCAACTGCAACGCCACCGGCGCCATCACCGGCATCGGCAACGCCCTGCCGCGTGAAGTGCTGCAACTGGTGAGCCTGAGCAAGCAGGCTGCCAAGGGCGATGCCCGGGCCCGCCGTCTGGCGCGTGAGCTGGAGTCGGCGCTGGCGGTGCTGTCGTCGTTCGATGAAGGCTGCGACCTGGTGCTGTACTACAAGCACCTGATGGTGCTCAACGGCGACACCGAGTACAGCCTGCACTTCAATGAAACCGACGTGCTCACCGAAGCCCAGCGCAACTACGCCGAGCAGCAGTACACGCTGTTCCGCAGCTGGTACGCCAACTGGTCGGCCGAGCAGAACCTGGCCTGATCTGCCCCCTGTGGGAGCGGGCTCGCCCCGCGAACACCGGCGAAGCCGGTGCCAGACACCGCGGCGTCTGCTTCGCGGGGCAAGCCCGCTCCCACACTCCAATCCTGAACTTGATTTCGAAGGAGGCTCCATGCCCCTGACAGGCAACCTGCTGATCGGCCAGCGCGCCGTGATCGGCAGCCAAGCAGCCATCCGCGCCATCGACCCGGCCACCAACGAGCCGCTGGAACCCGCTTACGCCGGCGGTACCGGCGAGCACGTTGCCCAGGCCTGCGCCCTGGCCTGGGCGGCGTTCGACCGCTACCGCGAGACTTCACTCGAGCAACGTGCAGCGTTTCTCGACACCATCGCCGAACAGATCGAAGCGCTGGGCGACGCCCTGATCGACCGCGCCGTGGCCGAAAGCGGCCTGCCCAAGGCACGTATCCAGGGCGAGCGTGGCCGCACCTGCACGCAACTGCGCACCTTCGCCCGCGTGGTGCGCGACGGCGAATGGCTGGATGTACGGGTCGACAACCGGCTCCCCGAGCGCCAGCCCCTGCCCCGTGCCGACCTGCGCCAACGCCAGCTGGCCCTGGGCCCGGTCGCCGTATTCGGCGCCAGCAACTTCCCCCTGGCCTTCTCGGTCGCCGGGGGCGACACCGCCTCGGCCCTGGCGGCCGGTTGCCCGGTGGTGGTGAAAGCCCACGGTGCCCACCCCGGCACCAGCGAACTGGTCGGCCAGGCCGTGGCACGCGCCGTGAAACTGTGCGGGCTGCCCGAGGGCGTGTTCTCGCTGCTGTATGGCGCGGGCCGTGAAGTCGGCATTGCCCTGGTCAGCGACCCGCGCATCAAGGCCGTCGGTTTCACCGGGTCGCGCAGCGGCGGCATCGCCCTGTGCCAGGCCGCCCAGGCGCGCCCGGAACCGATCCCGGTGTATGCGGAAATGAGTTCGATCAACCCGGTGTTCCTCTTCGATGCGGCCCTGCAGGCCCGGGCCGAGTCACTGGCCCAAGGCTTCGTCGCTTCGCTGACCCAGGGCGCCGGCCAGTTCTGTACCAACCCCGGCCTGGTCATCGCCCGCCAGGGGCCGGCGTTGCAGCGCTTCATTGCCGCCGCCAGCGAGCAAGTGCGCCAGGCCACTGCGCAGACCATGCTCACCCCTGGCATCCACAGCGCCTATGCAGCCGGTATCGCTGCCTTGGCCGACAACGCCAATGCCCAGGTCGCCGCCAGCGGCCAGCCGCCGCAAGGCCCCAACCAGTGCCAGGCGCAGCTGTTCGTTACCCAGGCGGGTGCATTCCTCGCCGATCCGGCGCTGCAGGCCGAAGTGTTCGGCGCCGCCTCGCTGGTGGTCGCCTGTGAAAACGACGCGCAAGTGCGCCAGGTTGCCGAGCACCTGGAAGGCCAGCTGACCGCCACCCTGCACCTGGACGACGGCGACCTGGACAGCGCCCGCGCCCTGCTGCCGACCCTGGAACGCAAAGCCGGACGCATTCTGGTCAACGGTTGGCCAACGGGGGTGGAAGTGTGCGATGCCATGGTCCACGGCGGGCCGTTCCCGGCCACCTCCGATGCCCGCAGCACCTCGGTGGGCACGGCGGCGATCCTGCGCTTCCTGCGCCCGGTGTGCTACCAGGACTTCCCGGATGCCCTGCTACCGCAGGCGTTGAAGCACGGCAACCCGCTGCAGCTGCGGCGCTTGCTCGACGGCAAGCGGGAACGCTGAATCATGCTCGATGCCTCCCCTGAAACCGATATCGCCGTGGTCGGCGCCGGCATCGTCGGCGTCGCCTGTGCCCTGCAACTGGCCCGCCAGGGCCGCCGGGTGCTGCTGATCGACCGCCAGGCGCCGGGCCACGGCGCGTCCTACGGCAATGCCGGGCACCTGGCCACCGAGCAGGTGTTTCCCATCGCCGACCTGTCGATCCTCAAGCGCCTGCCACGCATGCTGCTGGACCCGATGGGCCCGCTGCGGCTGGACTGGAAGTACCTGCCAAAAGCGCTGCCCTGGTTCACCCGCCTGCTGCTCAATCTGCGCCCGGCCCCGTTCCAGCGCAGCGTGTCGGGAATTCGCGCGTTGAACGAGGGCAGCCTCGGGGCCTGGCAACGTTTGCTGGGCTCGATCGGGCGTAGCGACCTGTTCAAGGAAGATGGTTCGCTGCTGGTGTTCGAACGGCCCGAGTCGCGCCAGGCGCTGGAAGCCTTGCGCACACGTATGCAGCAACAGGATGTGGCAGTGGACATGTGGTCGGCCGGCACCGTGCACGAAGCCGCGCCGCAGCTTGACCCTTCGCTGCTCGGCGGGCTGTTCTTCCCACGTACCGGGCACTTTCTGGACCCCTATCGGGTGGTTTGCGAACTGTTCGAGGCGGCCAAGGCCAGTGGCGTGCGTTTCGTCCAGGGGCAGGTCAACGGCGGGCAGCTGGACGGTCAGGGCGTCACGCTGGCCAGTGACCGGGGCATCTTCAGTGCGCGCCAGGTGCTGATCAGCTGCGGCGCCCATTCTGCGCAGCTGACGGCCACGCTGACGGGCAAGCGCGTGCCCCTGGACACCGAGCGCGGCTATCACCTGATGTTGCCTGGCGAGCACCAGCGCCTGCCGTTTGCGGTGACCTCGCTGGAGCGCAAGTTCATCATGACGCCGATGGCTGACGGCCTGCGCCTGGCCGGCACGGTGGAATTCGCGGGGTTGGATGCGCCGCCGAGCATGCAGCGGGCGTGGCAGTTGCACCGGCTGAGCAAGGGGTTGTTCAAGCGGGATCTGGAGATCGAGGGGGCGACGCCGTGGATGGGGTTCAGGCCTTCGCTGCCGGATTCGTTGCCGGTGATCGACCGGGTGTGCGATGGGCGGGTGTTGCTTGCGTTTGGGCATCAGCACCTGGGGTTGACCCAGGCGGCGGTGACGGCGGATTGGATGGGGCGGTTGGCTGAGCGGGAGGCAGGCGCTGATCTTGGGGCTTATCGGCTGGATCGGTTTTGATGTTGCATGCGGTCTAGGTGTTCGCCTTTATTTTTATATTGGGGCACAGATCGAGCGCCGCCCGCGCGGCGCATCGCGAGCAAGCTCGCTCCTACATTTGTTGCAACGTACCTATGCCTGATAAGCCATGGTTGTCAGCCTGGTTGGTCCGACGCGATTCTTCGGTGGACGCTAAAAAGCGGACAACCATGGCCTGACAGACCGTGGCACGTTGCAACAAATGTAGGAGCGAGCTTGCTCGCGATGCGCCGCGCGGGCGGCGCTCGGTCTCAAAACCACCACAAATGTATCGGCGAAATACCTCAGCGATAACGCTCAAGCCAATGCGCGTACGGCGCCGGCAAGGTCCACGCCGCTTTATCCACGCCCAACGCCTTGGCCGCAAAATACGCCCAATGCGGGTCGGCCAAATGCGCACGCCCCACCGACACCAGGTCAAGCTGATTGGCCTGCAGCGCCGCTTCCGCCAACTGCGGCGTACCAAAGCCCCACGCCGAAGTCACCGGCATCCCCGCCTCGCGGCGCACGCGCTCGGCAATCGGTCCCATGAACGCCGGGCCCCACGGAATGCTGGTTTCAGGAATGGTGAAGCCAACGCTCACACTCAGCAGATCGAGGCCACCTGCCTTGAACATACGCGCCAGCTCAATGGACTCATCCAAGGTCTGCTCATCACGGCCGTCATACTCCAGCACGCCGAAACGGGCCGTCAGCGGCAGGTGTTCCGGCCATACCTCACGCACGGCAGCCAGGGTTTCCAGCAGGAAGCGGCTACGGTTCTCGAAGCTGCCGCCATAAGCGTCGGTACGCTGGTTGGCGTGCTCGGAGAAAAAGCTCTGGCCCAGGTAACCATGGGCAAAGTGCAGCTCGATCCACTCGAAGCCGGCGTCCCGCGCACGGCGGGCGGCATCGACGAAGTCCTGCTTGACCCGGGCGATATCGTCCAGGGTCATCTCACGCGGCACTTTCGGCAGGTGCGCACCAAAGGCGATGGCCGAGGGGGCGATGGTTTCCCAGCCACGGGCATCGTCAGCGGCGATATGATCGTCACCTTCCCACGGGCGGTTGGCGCTGGCCTTGCGCCCGGCATGGGCGATCTGGATACCGGGCACCGAGCCCGCGGCCTTGATCGCCTGCACCACCGGCACGAAGGCCTGGGCATGGGCGTCGCTCCAGATACCGGCGCAGCCGGGGGTGATGCGCCCTTCCGGCGCCACGGCAGTGGCCTCGACCACCAGCAGGCCGGCGCCACCCCGTGCCAAGCTCGCGTAATGCACCTGGTGCCAGTCGTTGATCATGCCGTCCTCGGCCATGTACTGGCACATCGGCGGAATGGCAATGCGGTTGCGCAGGGTGACGTCCTTGAGGGTATAGGGTTCGAACAATGCAGACATGAGCAGACTCCAGGGTCTTTCGAATACGATTGTTCGATCATATTCGAACTATGGCAATTTGTGAAACCCCCGTTATCATGGCGACCATGCGAGCCTACAAACATCCCAACCCCGAAGACCTGATTCTCGAGCGCGTGCTCTATGCGCTGAGCGACCCCGTGCGCCTTGAGATCGTGCGGCACCTGGCGGGCGTGACCGAAGCCAGCTGCGGTGAGCTGGACGGTGGCCGGCCGAAGTCGAGCATGTCGCACCATTTTCGCGTGTTGCGCGATGCGGGGCTGGTGCATACGCGCAATGTGGGGACCACCCATATGAATTCGCTGCGCAGCGAAATGCTCGACGGGCGGTTCCCTGGATTGCTGGCGAGCATCCTGCGACAGCAGTGATTCGGCGATGACTGTGGGAGCAACTGTCTTGCTCAATTTCTAAAAGCAGGCGCGATTCCTGTGGGAGTCGGCTTGCCGGCGATAGGGCCCGAACAGGCTGTACAGGGCTATCGTGTCGTGCCTGCCTCGGCCTCATCGCCGGCAAGCCGGCTCCCACAGGGATCGGGTTTTCTTATCTAAGTGTCGTGCTTGCGCAGCGCGAAGCGGCACACCTGGCCGCCGCGCAACATGCATTCCTGATGCTCCACCTCTCCCCCACCCAAGGCCCCGATCAGCGCAAGGTCCAGCTCGCAGACCACCGGGTGCGCCTTGGCCAGGTGATGAAACACGCAGTTGTGCGCAACGATCTGCGGCTCCCCGCCTGAACGAAAGAACACTTCAGCTTCATACCCGGCCGCATTCATGTGCTGCACGATCTGCGCCTCATCAACCACTTCGGGCTGCAGGTCACTGGCCAGCTTGCGCCCCAGTTGCCGCATCAGCGCCAGCAGCGCCGGCTCGCCCAGCAGGCCGGCCACTTCACCGATCAGCAGGTTGGCCAGCAGCGGGTACTGGCGGGGGAACAATTCACGGCCCTGCTCGGTCAGCTGGTGCAATTGCTCTGGGCGTCGGCCGGTAGGGCGTGTTGCGCCACGCATGACCAGCCCGTCGCGCTCCAGTGCGGCCAGGTGCTGACGCACGGCCGTGCGGGTGACGGACAGGGCCTGCGCCAGGTCGTCGATGCTCATGCCGGTTGGCTGACGCAACAACGCATGGAGCAGGTCCTGTTGGGTACGGCCCAGTCCTTCGAGCATCAGAACTTGTCCGGGAACTGCTTGACCAGCGCCGCGGCGAGGGCGTCGGACAAGGTCAGGATATGCTCGCGCATCATCGCCCAGGTGCGCGCCTCGCCCGTGTAGTCACCGGCGGCCAACTGGTCGATCTGCGCAACGTGATGGCCACCGTGGGCGCTGAGCAGCGTGAGCAGGGTCGGCTCGGGCAAATAGGGGTTGGCCTTGGCCAGGAAAGCAGCGATGGCCTTGGCGTTGCTGGTCAGCTCATCGACGGCGGCCTGCTGGCCTTTCTTGTCCTTGGCCACGGTGGCATCGCTGTAGTGCTTGATCGCGCCCCAGTGGCCGGCGAGCAACTTGAGCAATTGATCGGCGGCAGGCTGGCCGTAGAGCGGGGCGATGCTGTTGGCTATCTTGGTGGCGTCGGCGACGACTTCATTGGCGGCGACGGTAGCCTGCTTGGTATTGCCGGCCTGGTTGGCGACGGCGTAGCTGCGGACCCAGAAAATGTGCTCGACCCACAGGTCGCGCAGGGCCAGGCGCGTGTTCAGTGCAGCGGATTCGGCGGGTTTGGCGGCGGGGGCTGCGGTGGAGTAGCTCGCGCTCCACGCCGGTTGGGCGCACAGGGCGAACAGCAGTAAGGCGGCAATCTTGAGGTTCATGACGGCACCCTCCTGGAGGGGAACGGCTGACAAGATTAATTTAAGCATCAAAATATGCTTTTATTGGGCTTGGGCTAAATTTCCGATCAGTGGTGGCCCTATCGCCGGCAAGCCGGCTCCCACAGGTACACCACAGGGCTCAAGGGCGGTGGGGTACCTGTGGGAGCCAACTTGCCGGCGATAGGGCCAGGACAGACAACAAAAAAGCCACGAGGTCACCCCCGTGGCTTTCGATCCCAACAAGGCAGCTGCTTACAGCGCCATGTCGTTCTCTGGCTTGCTCTCGACCGGCTGGCTGGCAGCAGTACTGGTACCGACGCTCTGGTCGATGACCGGTGGCTTCTCCAGCTGCAGCACCTCAGCGGTGTAGTTCCACTCTTTCTGAGTAGCGGCAGCCGAATCATTGAGCTTGGTACCGTAGCTCGGCACGATCTCTTTGATCTTGGCCTGCCACTCCGGGGTCGCGACCTTCTCCTTGAACACGGTTTCCAGGACGGTCAGCATGATCGGTGCAGCGGTCGAAGCACCTGGCGATGCACCCAGCAAGCCGGCGATGGTGCGGTCCTGCGAGGCCACCACTTCGGTGCCCAGCTTCAGCACGCCGCCCTTCTCTTCGTCACGCTTGATGATCTGCACGCGCTGGCCGGCCTGCCACAGCTTCCAGTCTTCCTTCTTGGCGTTCGGGAAGTAGGTGCGCAGCGCTTCGAAACGGTCGTCGTCAGACTGCATCAGCTGGCCGGCGAGGTATTCCACCAGCGGGTACTGGTCGATACCGACCTTGGCCATCGGCCACACGTTGTGCGTGGTGGTGCTTTTCAGCAGGTCCAGGTACGAGCCGTTCTTCAGGAACTTGGTCGAGAAGGTGGCGAATGGCCCGAACAGGATCACGCGCTTGCCATCGAGCACGCGGGTGTCCAGGTGCGGCACCGACATGGGTGGCGCACCGGTCGAAGCGATGCCGTAGGCCTTGGCCATGTGCTGCATGGCCACGGTCGGGTTCTCGGTCACCAGGAACGAACCGCCAACCGGGAAGCCTGCGTATTCCTTGGCTTCAGGAATGCCCGACTTCTGCAGCAGCTTCAGCGCGCCGCCGCCGGCACCGATGAACAGGAACTTGGCGTCGGTGGCCGTTTCGGTACCGTCCTTCAGGTTCTTGTACTCGACGTGCCAGGAGCCGTCCTCGTTGCGGGTGATGTCCTGGACTTCGCTGGACAGCTGCAGGTTGAAGTTGTCCTGGGTCTTCAGGTGGCCAACGAACTGGCGGGTGATCTCGCCGAAGTTGACGTCGGTGCCGATCGGCGACCAGGTCACGGCCAGCTTCTGGTTCGGGTCGCGCCCTTCCATCATCAGCGGGACCCACTTGGCGATCTGCGCGTGGTCCTCGGAGTACTGCATCGAGCGGAACAGCGGGCTGGCCTGCAGCGCGTCGTAACGCTTCTTGAGGAACTTGATGTTGTCATCGCCCCAGACGAAGCTCATGTGCGGGGTGGTGTTGATGAACGAATGCGGGTTCTTCAGCACACCCTGGCGCACTTGCCAGGCCCAGAACTGACGGGAAATCTGGAAGGATTCGTTGATGTCGATGGCTTTGGAGATGTTGACGTTGCCGTCTTTGTCTTCCGGGGTGTAGTTCAGCTCGGCCAGGGCGGAGTGGCCGGTGCCGGCGTTGTTCCAGCCGTTGGAGCTTTCTTCGGCGACGCCGTCCAGGCGCTCGACCATCTCCATCGACCAGCTTGGCTCCAGCTCGTGCAGCCACACAGCCAGGGTGGAGCTCATGATGCCGCCGCCGACCAGCAGCACATCGACTTTCTTGGTTTCTGCGGCATGTGCTTGCATGAAGCTCGCCGCAACAGCCAGACCCAGCAAGGTCTTGCCAGCTTTCTTGAACATTGATCAATTCCAGTCTGTAGAACGGAGGACGGGCCCGTGGCTGGCCCAGGTGTTTCATGTTCTTCCGCGCAGGCTTGTTGTGGTCATTGTTCAGCGGCCAGAGAAACAGAAAACGACCCAGGCTATTGTCGAATTGACCGACAGGGCTGAATCGTTTCGCTGATTGTATCTTAAATGCCAGCACAAACAAATTGCGTGGCCGGAGGCAAGACGGCAGGTTGTCCCAGCGGCAGGTTGTCACGCCCGAGAAACAAAAACCCCCGGGCATCTGCATGACCGGGGGTCTTGGATCAGGTCGCAAGCGACGCGATCAGGGTACCGCCAAGCTTACTGCGGCTGAGGCAGTTTATCGATCGGGCCGCAGCCTTCGATAACCTTGGAAATGGAAACCGAAGGGTGGAACAGGTAGTCGTACGAGCAGTTTTTCTGCTGGTTGTAGACTTGGCCCGTGCAACCGGACAGCAGGGCAACGCCGGAAACGACCGCAACGGCGACGGTGGCCTTGAACAGCTTTTTCATTACTCAGTCCTTTAAATGAATCATCGGGGATCCAAGTTTCGTGGCGGACTTGGCCAAACGCTGTAGGCCATTTCGGAAAATAGTCAGTTACCCCATCAAGTAATTGCTTGAGCTTACTCGTCAACCTAGCCTCGGGAGTCCCAGACTGACAGGAAGTAGCTAGTAGGCTACAATCGACAATGACGAATGAGATCGGCAGCACGCCCGACTTCGATAAATGGCTCAATGGCGTCAACGACTCCATCGGCAAGGCTGCAATCCTTGGCCGTATCAGCCGAGCAGAATGCGGAAACTTTGGCGACACAGAGCCAGTGGGTGATGGTGTCAGCGAAATGCGTGTGTTCGTTGGGCCCGGTTACCGCATGTACTACGTACGAACGGGTCAGACCCGCTATCTGATGCTCTACGGCAGTGACAAAACTGACCAAGGTAGAAGCATCAAACGAGCAAAGGAAATCCTGGACAACCTGCGAGGTGGGAAAAGATGAGCGATAAGTACAGCCACGAAGAAATGCCAATCCTCGATCTGGACCTGAGCAACACGCAGCGCTTTGAAGCTTCCCGCTTTCTCGATAGCCCTGAAACCATTGCTGCCTTCTTGGCAGAAGCACTGAAAACCAACGACACACACGTCCTGATGCATGCAATGGGCGAAGTGGCAAAGGCGAGAGGCGTAAACAAGCTCGCTCAGGACGCAGGCGTCAATCGCGAGTCTCTCTACAAGACCTTCAAGGGAGGCAGCAAGACACGCTTTGATACCATCCAGAAGCTGATGCTGGCCTTGGGTGTAGAGTTGACCGTAAAACCACTGGCTGACTCGGCTCTTTCGCCTGCGACCAAATAGCCGCGCTCACCTGCGAGTCAGCCAGCCCTCATCAGAACAACTTGACCGTATAACTCAGGATCAATCGGTTCTCGTCGATGTCGGTCCGATAGTTCGAGCGGGCCATCACATTACGCACCCGCACCCCCAACCCTGCCAGAGGGCCGCTCTGCACCACGTAGGCAAGGTCCAGGTCGCGCTCCCGGTCACGCCCTTCGAAACCCAGGCCGGTCTCGACGTCGCGCCCCTTTACATAGCGCAGGGTCGAGGTCAGCCCCGGAATCCCCAGCGCGACGAAGTTGTAGTCGTGCCGCACCTGCCACGAGCGCTCCCCCGTCGCCGAGAATTCATAGGTTGGCAGCGTATTGCCCATCGGGTTGGTGTTGGCACCGACCTGGATGAACCCGTCGTCCCCGCCGATCTGCTGATACCCCACATAGAAGGTGTGTCCACCGGTCTTGGCCGAGAACAGGCTGAACAGCGCATGGTTGTCGTAATTGCCAGCGATCTGCCGACCATCCTCCTGGGCATCGAAGTAGCCGGCATTCACCCCCAGCGTCCAGTCACCCACGGGCTCGGCGTGCTTGAGGCTGTAAAAGCGCTGCTGGTAGATATCTTCCAGTTGCGCCTGCCACACGCCGACACTGGTGCGGTTGTCGTTGAAGGCATAGTCGGCGCCGACATAGTTGAAGCGGTCACTGGTGAACCGCGCCAGCCGCGCCGGGTTGATCGGGTCGTTGACCAGCGCATACATCTTCTGGCTGTTGGACGAATCACGCAGGCTGGTCGACCGGAACTGCCCCGCGCTCAGGGTCAACCCGGGGAACTCGCGGGACTCGAGCATCGCGCCCTGGTAGGTCGGCGGCAGCAGGCGCAGGTCGCTGAACAACAGCACGGGCAGGTTAGGCATCAACTCGCCCACTTTCAGTTCGGTGCGGGAAACCTTGAACTTGATCGCTGCGCCCATGCGGCTGTATTCGTCTGCCGACTTGCCGCTTTCGAGGCTGGGCAACAACCCCGACTTGGCGTGCTCCGGGCTGCTGTCGAGCTTGAGACCGAGCAGACCGATGACGTCGACACCCATGCCGATCATGCCCGGGGTATAGCCGGAGGTGGCATTGAAGATGAAGCCCTGGGCCCACTCCTGGGTACGCGACTGGGTACTCGGGCCTTTGATATCGGCATAGTCACGACTGAAAAAGTAATTGCGCGCTTGCAGCGTAGCGCTGGCGCCCGCGATGAAACCTGGCTCTTCGGCCGTCGCCTCGGCGCACAGGGCGGCGGCGATGCAACCACCGGCCAGGCGAGCGGTCGGGGAATAACGCTGTGGCATGTAACCGAGCATGAAAGCAACTCCTGGATGCGGGCAACAGCAGCCCGCCGCGGCGGCCCAGGGGCCATCCTCGTCGGGTTGCGTTGAAAGGGATCGGCAGGCGAGCCAGGTGCCCGCCTGCGCTGCCGTCAAAAGAAGCGCTGGACCGTTAACGGTTGACCAGCTTTGCCGGCAAGGCGATGACCAGGAAACAGCTGAGCAGCAGGCACAGGGCAAACACCCACAAGGCCGCGTGGGAGGTGCCGGTCAGATCGGTGACCATGCCCATCAGCGAGTTGCTCACCAGCCCCGCGATATTGGCCACCGAGCACGCCAGGGCAAAACCGGTAGCGGCCGCGGTGCCCTTGAGGAAGGTCGCCGGCAGGCTGAAGAACACCGGCACCGCACCGATGATCGCCGCCGAGGCGATCGCAAACAGCACCACCGTCATCACCAGGTTCTGGCTGAACAGGGTGCTGCTGGCCATGGCGATGGCGCCGATGATGAACGGCACGATGATGTGCCAGCGGCGTTCGCGATGCCGGTCGGAACTGGCACCGATCATCAGCATGCCAGCCAACGCCGCCAGGCTCGGAATCGCCGTGAGCAGGCCGATGTGGAAGGTATCGCTGACACCCGCGTCGCGAATGAAGGTCGGCATCCAGAAGCCCATGGCATAGGCGCTGAGCAGGATCGAGAAGTCGATGCCACCGAGCATCCACACCTTGAGGTTGAAGAAGCCATCGCGGAAGCTGTGCTTGCTGTCCTTGCCCTCGGCATCGTCGGCGGCAAGGTCCGCAGCCAGCTGTGCCTTGTCGTCATCCGACAGCCACTTCGCCTGCTGGAAATTGTTCGGCAGCGCCCAGAACGTCAGGATGCCCAGCAGCACGCTGGGGATCGCCTCCAGCAGGAACAGCCACTGCCAGCCATGCAGGCCGTGTACCTGGTCGAAGTGGCCCATGATCCAGCCAGAGATCGGCCCGCCAATCACGCTCGACAGCGGCAGCCCGATCATGAACAGGGCAATGATGCGCCCGCGTCGGTAGGTCGGGTACCACATGGTCAGGTAGAACAGCACACCCGGCAGGAAGCCCGCCTCGGCCGCGCCGAGCAGAAAGCGCAGGATGTAGAACTGCGTGGTGCTGGTGACGAACATGGTGCAGGCCGAGAGCAGGCCCCAGGTGATCATGATGCGGGCGATCCACAGCTTGGCGCCGACACGCTGCAGGATCAGGTTGCTGGGGACCTCGAAGATGATGTAACCGACGAAGAACAACCCGGCGCCCAGGCCATAGGCCGCGGTGCTGAATTGCAGGTCTTCGAGCATCTGCAGCTTGGCGAAGCCGACATTGATGCGGTCCAGATAGGCGGCGAGGTAGCAGAAACACAGGAAGGGGATGAGCTTCCAGGTGATCCTGCGGTAAAGCGCTTGAGTACCCCGGTCGACTTCAACGTGGACCGCGGTTGCATTCGCAATTGGCATTTCCTGTCTCCTGGCGGGCGACTTTGTGGTTGTTTTAAGGCCAGCAGTTTTCGACGCTCCGGGCGCGCCGCGCACTATACGCGGCACGCCCGGGGGGGCGTCACAAGACCCCGAGTGCTCCTGCGGGGCGACCGCCTGGACAGCGGACGGTCATGGAACGGGCTTCCCGCGCCGTTACTTGATTGTTATGGGTGCAAGGTGACGGGTTGATTCAGTTCTCCAGACGCTGAAGCTGCTCCATGGCCTCCTGCCGGCTGACGACATCGCCGTACTTGCTGTCGATGTCGAACAGGTTGGCTTCGTGGGGATCGTTGTGGCGATCACCGACACATTCGCGCACCACGATGGTTCGGAAACCGTGCTGCAGGGCATCCACCGCACTGGCGCGGATGCAGCCACTGGTGGAGCAGCCGGCCAGCACCACGGTATCGACACCTTGTGCATGCAGCAGCGAGGCCAGGCTGGTACCGAAGAAGGCGCTGGCGTACTGCTTGCTGAGCACCACTTCATCCGCCCGTGGCACCACGGCCTCGCAGAATGCCGCCAGCGGGTTGCCTTCGACCATGTCCTTCATCACCGGCGCCTTGCGCACCCACACACCGCCGTCGGCGAAGTGCGGGGCCTGGTAGCGGATGTTGGTATGGACCACCAGCGTACCGCAGTCTCGGGCCAGGGCCAGCAGGCCGGCGGCCTGCTCGACGGCCGTCACCACGCCGGGAGCGTAGAGCGGCGCACCAGGGGTGGTGTAGCCCTGCATGAAGTCGATCATCAGCAGGGCCGCCTTGCGGCCGAAGCCGATGCGCTGGCCCCATACGCCCTGGTAGTTGTCGCTGGCGCTTTGTGCGTCGCTCATGTTCGTCTCCCGATCAGTAAGCGCCCGACAGCAATGCGCCGGCGCCCGGAACCACCGGTTCCAGGGCCAGCGCCTTGAGCATGGCGTAGGTGGTGGCAATGGCGGCGGTGACCACCGGCTTGCCGGTTTGCGCCTCGACCTTGGCGACCGCCGGCAGCGATTGCATCTGCACGCAAGCCGAAAGCACCACCACATCGACGCCTTCAAGGTTCATGCCGGCGACGATGCCCGGCAGGTTGGCCGGGTCGTGGCGGGCCACGGCGAGGTTGTCGGGGATTTCGAGCGCGCGCCAGTCCTGCACTTCGAAGCCTTCCTCGCGGATGTAGTTGACCACCAGTTCCGTCAACGGCTTCATGTAGGGCGCGACGATGGCGATGCGCTTTGCCTTCATCACATGCAGGGCCTCCACCAGCGCACCCGCACTGGTGATCACCGGCGCCAGCGCGTCGTTGTCAGCGGTGGCTTTCTGCAGTCGTTTCTCCGACTGGCGGTGATAGCCCAGCCCCATGGCCATGATCGCCACCAGGCAGGCATAGCCGAGCACGTCGACCTTGGCGTCGGACAATTCCACCGCGCAGCGGTCGGACTCGCCGTCCATCGCTGCCAGTTCTTCCTTCTTCACCTGCTTCATGCGCATGCGGCTGGAGTGGAAGGTGAAGCGTTCCGGGCGGATCGCCTGGCGCGCTAGGAGCATCGCCGGGATCTCGGTTTCCATGGTGGTGTTCGAGCTCGGCACGATCTGGCCGATCCGGTAAATCTTGCTCATGTCTTGTGCTCCGTCAGTCGAAGGTGTGGTCGAGGAAATCACCGAAGGCGGCGAAGAAGCCTTCGAGGTCATCCCAGGGGATCATGTGGCCGGCGTTGTCGACCTGAGCGACCTGGATGTCCGGCTTGAGCTCGCGGATTTCGGCGATGTCCTGGGGCTGGATCACGCCGCCCCGCCCGGCCACCATCAGCAGTGCGGGCTGGCGCACGCGGGGCAGGTCCTGATGGATGTCCACCTGGTGGAAATCGTTGAAGGCACGCACGATCGCCGGCTCATGGCAGGTGTGCAGCCACTCGGCGCGCAGGGCCAGTTGCTCATCGGTCCAGGTCGCGCAGAAGGCGCGCATGTCATCGCCGCTCATGCCAACGGTGGCCTGGCGAATCGAGTCGACGTACCACGGCAGCTTGCTCGGGTACTCGCGCCGGCCAGGTCCGGACACCGGCGGGTCGACCAGCACCAGGCGCTGCAGCCCTGGCGCGCCCTGCGCAGCGGCGCGGATGGCGAAACGTGCCCCCATCGAGTGGCCGACCAGGTGATAGCGCTCCAGGCCCAGCGCCGCCGCGAAGGCCGGGATGTCCGCCGCGCAGGCATCGGTGCCGTAGTCCAGCTCAGGGCCGCTCGAAGACAGGCCGCGGCCACGCACATCCAGCACATAAGTGTCGAAGTGCTGACCAAGACGCTCGGCGACGAACCCCCAGGTGATCGCCGGGCTGGTGATGCCCGGCACCAGGATCAGCGCATGGCCTTTGCCGCCGTAGCGCAGGTAATGCTGGCGGATGCCGTTGGCGCTGACGTTGCCGCCGGCGACGAAGGTGCTCATGCCGCCTCCCCGCTTTTCAGTTCCTGGCCGTAGAGGTCATAGCCATACACCCAGGCCGGGTCTTCCTGGTTGTAGAGGAAGGTGTTGGCGTTGGATACCGACTGCACACGCGATGCGCGCTCCTTGCGGTTGGCCTCGTACAGCGCGAAGGCGGTGCGGTGGTCGGACAGTCCGGTCTCTTGCAGGCAGCGGGTCAGCATCGCCGCATCTTCGATCGCCATGCACGCGCCTTGCGCCATGTGCGGTTTCATCGGGTGGCAAGCGTCGCCCAGCAGCACGAGGCGGCCACGGCTCCACAGCGGCAGCGGGTTGCGGTTGCGCAGCGGCCACTTGGTAATCGATTCGGTGGCGCCGATCAGCTTCTGCACGGTGGGATGGTAACCCTCGAAGGCCGCGCGCATTTCTTCCTGGCTGCTGTCGACGAAGGCGCCCTGGAAGTCCCAGGCCTCGTGCGGTACGCCGGTGACGAAGTAGTACTCGTCGCGCTTGCCGGTGGTGTAGTAGACCATCATGTGGCGGTCTTCGGTCCACCACTTCACGCAGTCCTCGAACACGTCGGCGTGCTGGGCCAGGTGTTCGCCGCGGATCAGCGCGCGGTGGGCGACCCAGCCGCTGTAGATCGGCGCTTCGACACCCAGCAGCTCTTCGCGGATCTTGGAGTGGATGCCGTCCGCGCCAATGACGATATCGGCCACGGTGTGGGTACCGTCGGCGAAGTCCAGGCGCACCTGGTCGCCCTCATCGACAATCTTTTCCAGGCGCTTGCCGAAGTGCACGGTGCCCGGCTTGATCGCATCGATCTGCAGTGCGTGCAGGTCGCCGCGGTGAATGGTGATGTACGAGGCGCCGTACTCACGGCGGGCGAACTCACCGAGCGGGATGCGCGACAGGTAGTCGCCCGTGTTGCCGTCGCGGCTGAACCAGAAGTCCGGGTGCGAGCTCATCACCTCCAGCTTCTGCTCCAGCCCCATGCGGCGGAAGATCTTCATCACGTTGGGGCCGATATGGATACCCGCGCCAAGGCGGGTGAATTCCGGTGCCTGCTCGTACACGTCGACTTCGAAGCCGGCCTGTTGCAACAGCGTGGCGGCTGCTGCACCACCAAGACCTGCACCGACGATTGCGATTTTCTGCCTGCCCCGCATAGGTATATCCCCTCTTGTTCTGTGATGTGGTCAGCGGTTCGATCACCTGACGATTTAGAGTGTATACGCTGTAATTTTTTAATTGGAAGGGCGGAGCTCAAATATTTTCAAACAGCTGATCGAATGTAACAAACGGCCTCGTGTAACCGATTTATATAGGGATTGTGTGAAATGGTAACGTTTGGAAGTACGGCTTGCGCTTGTCGAACGGATGCGATTACATCTACAAGAATATGGCGTACACACTATTAATTCGCACCGAGATGACGCGCCATGCACCGCCGCAGTGCAGCATCTCGAGCCCACCAAGGCCTGCCCAGGAGAAAGCCGATGCCCGTTAGCAACGCAGAACTGACCCAGATGTTCGAACACGTGCTGAAACTGTCCCGCGTGGATGAGACGCAGAGCGTCGCCGTGCTCAAGAGCCACTATTCCGATCCACGTACGGTGAACGCCGCGATGGAAGCCGCGCAGCGGCTCAAGGCCAAGGTCTACGCGGTGGAACTGCCGTCGTTCAACCACCCCACTGCCATGGGCAACGACATGACCGCCTACTGCGGCGACACGGCCCTGACCGGCAACCTGGCGGCGCAGCGGGCACTGGAGGCCGCCGACCTGATCGTCGACACCATGATGCTGCTGCATTCACCTGAACAGGAGCAGATCCTCAAGACAGGCACGCGCATCCTGCTGGCCGTCGAGCCCCCGGAAGTGCTGGCGCGCATGCTGCCCACCGAGGACGACAAGCGCCGCGTGCTGGCCGCCGAAACCCTGCTCAAGCAGGCGCGCAGCATGCATGTGCGCTCCAAGGCCGGCAGTGATTTTCGCGCCCCGCTCGGCCAATACCCGGCCGTCACCGAATACGGTTACGCCGACGAGCCCGGCCGCTGGGACCACTGGCCCAGCGGCTTCCTGTTCACCTGGCCGAACGAGGACAGTGCCGAAGGCACCCTGGTGCTGGATGTCGGCGACATCATCCTGCCGTTCAAGAACTACTGCCGCGAGCGCATCACGCTGGAGATCGAGAAAGGCTTCATCACCGGCATCCATGGCGGCTTCGAGGCCGAGTACCTGCGTGACTACATGAAGTATTTCAACGACCCCGAGGTGTACGGCATTTCCCACATCGGCTGGGGCCTGCAGCCACGCGCCCAATGGACCGCCATGGGCCTGCACGACCGCAACGACGGCATGTGCATGGATGCCCGCGCGTTCTATGGCAACTTCCTGTTCTCCACCGGCCCCAACACCGAAGTCGGTGGCAAGCGCAAAACCCCCTGCCACCTGGATATTCCGCTGCGCAACTGCGATATCTACCTGGACGACAAGGCCGTGGTCCTGGCCGGCGATGTGGTCGCACCTGAGGAGTCCAAGGCACGATAGTGGTTATACTGGCCCGGCGCTCCACTTCGGGGCCCGGCCAGCCCAATCCATACAGCCCAAGCCCTCCCATGTCGAAGAAAACCACTGAAGCGCCCGCTGCACCTGACACCGCCCCCTATGACGTCACCGAACAGGTCGGCCACCTGCTGCGCAAGGCGTATCAGCGGCACACCGCGATTTTCCAGCAGCAGGCGTGCGACCCGCAGCTGACCTCGATCCAGTTCGTCACCCTGTGCGCCCTGCGCGACCACGGGCCCAGCTCCCAGGCCGAGTTGATCAAGGCGACCGCCGTCGACCAGGCGACCATTCGCGGCATCGTCGAACGGCTCAAGGCGCGGGAACTGGTGAAGCTGTCGCCGGACCCTGATGATCGACGCAAGGTGATTGTCGAGCTCACCGACAGTGGCGCGGCATTGCTGGATGCGATGATTCCTTGCGCACGGCAGATCAGTGAGCTGAGCATGGGTTGCCTGAATGCTGCGGAGCGGGTGGCGATTCTGTTTTTGTTGCGCAAGATGATTGATGGGGATGAGATGGCGGGGTGATTGCGGCGCCTCGCTTTGGATTTGTGGTGATGCGTGAATCGAGCGCCGCCCGCGCGGCGCATCGCGAGCAAGCTCGCTCCTACATTTTGTTGCAACGTACCTATGTCTGATAGGCCATGGTTGCCTGCCTTGTTGGTACGACGCGATTTTTCGGTGGGCGCCAAAAAGCGGACAACCATGGCCTGACAGACCGTGGCACGTTGCAACAAATGTAGGAGCGAGCTTGCTCGCGATGCGCCGCGCGGGCGGCGCTCGATTTCAACGGCACTAAAAATCTCAAACCCTGCACTTCGCGATACACCCCTCCCCCCAAAAATCATCCCTGGCCTGCTTCTTGCCTGACCCTTTCATGTAGTGAGTACTTACCGAAACAAGCGCCCCCGTTGAGTGGTTTGGTAGCGCGCTGGTACTCGCTTTCGAATGGCAAGCAACTTCCAGAGATGATCCAACAATGCAAACAACCATCTCCCTGCGGATCAACGGCCAGAGCATCGAAGTCAGCGCCATGGCCGACACGCCCTTGCTGCTGATCCTGCGCAACGACCTGCGCCTGAACGGCCCCAAGTACGGCTGCGGCCTGGGCGAATGCGGCGCCTGCACGGTGATCATCGACGGCGTCGCCGCGCGCTCCTGCGTGATCCCCCTGTCCGGCGCCGCGAACCGCGACATCACCACCCTCGAAGGGCTGGGCAGCAAGGCCGCGCCGCACCCCGTACAGCAAGCGTTCATCGATGAGCAAGCCGCCCAATGCGGCTACTGCATGAACGGCATGATCATGACCGCCAAGGCCCTGCTCGACCGCATCCCGGACGCCAGCGACGAACAGATCCGCAACGAGCTGTCCGGCAACCTCTGCCGTTGCGGCACCCACGTCGAAATTCTGCGCGCCGTGCGCCGCGCTGCCGGCCGCCAGGCCTGAGAACCGGAGAAGAGCATGAACCACTCGCAACACGTTCCCACCCGCGACCAGCTGCTGGGCAAAGCCGGCGTCCTGCTGATCGTCGATGAGATCACCCCGCCCTCGGGCCCTGTGGCCAAGGGCGTGACGCCCACGGTCAAGGCGCGTGAGCTGGCGTTGTTCCTGGCGGTCAGCGATGACGGCAGGGTCTACGCCTTCAACGGCCACGTCGACCTGGGTACCGGCATCCGCACGTCTCTGGCGCAGATCGTTGCCGAAGAACTCGACCTGCGCATGGACCAGGTGCACATGGTGCTCGGTGACACCGAGCGCGCGCCGAACCAGGGCGCCACCATCGCCAGCGCCACCCTGCAGATTTCCGCCGTGCCGCTGCGCAAGGCGGCGGCCACCGCGCGGCGCTTCCTGCTGCAACAGGCGGCGCTGCGCCTGGGCTGCCAGGCCGATACGCTGCGCATGGAAGAAGGCACGCTGATCGCCAGCGATGGCCGCACCCTGAGCTTTGCCGAACTGGTGCAGGGAGAGAATCATCAACTGCGCATTGCCGACGATGCGCCGCTCAAGGCCATCGAGGACTACCGCCTGGTCGGTCGCAGCGCGGCGCGGGTGGATATCCCTGGCAAAGCCACCGGCGAGCTGACCTACGTCCACGACATGCGCCTGCCCGACATGCTCCACGGCCGCGTGATCCGGCCGCCCTATGCCGGTCACGACAGCGGCGATTTCGTCGGTAAAAGCCTGCTGGCGGTGGACGAATCCTCCATTGCCCATGTGCCTGGCGTGATCGCGGTGGTGGTCATCCGCGACTTCGTCGGCGTGGTCGCCGAGCGCGAAGAGCAGGCGATCCGCGCCGCCGAGGATCTGAAAATCAGCTGGAAGCCGTTTACCGGCAAGCTGCCCGACCTCAGCGATGTCGCCCAGGCGATCCGCGACAACCCCCGGGTGCAGCGCACCGTGCTGGACAAGGGCGACGTCGATGCCGGCATCGCCAATGCCAGCCAGCGCCTGAGCCGCAGCTATCTCTGGCCGTATCAGCTGCATGGCTCGATCGGCCCGTCCTGCGCCCTCGCCGACTTTACCGAAGGCCAGATCCGCGTCTGGTCCGGCACCCAGAACCCACACCTGCTGCGCGCCGACCTGGCCTGGCTGCTGGCGTGTGACGAACAGCGCATCGACATCATTCGCATGGAAGCGGCCGGCTGCTATGGCCGCAACTGCGCCGATGATGTCTGCGCCGACGCGGTGCTGTTGTCACGCGCGGTAGGCCGCCCTGTGCGGGTGCAACTGACCCGCGAGCAAGAGCATGCCTGGGAGCCCAAGGGCACTGCACAGCTGATGGAAATCGATGGCGGCCTGAACGCCGACGGCACTGTCGCCGCCTACGACTTCCAGACCAGCTACCCCTCCAATGGCGCCCCCACCCTCGCCCTGCTGCTGACAGGCGCGGTGGAGCCGGTACCGGCCTTGTTCGAGATGGGCGACCGCACCTCGATCCCGCCCTATGACTACGAGCACATGCGCGTCACCATCAATGACATGACGCCGCTGGTGCGCGCCTCGTGGATGCGCGGTGTGTCGGCCATGCCCAACAGCTTCGCCCATGAGTCGTACATCGACGAGCTGGCCTTTGCCGCCGGTGTCGACCCGGTCGAGTACCGCCTCAAGCACCTTTCCGATCCGCGTGCCATCGACCTGGTCCAGGCCACCGCCGAACGCGCCGGCTGGCAGCCGCGCACCGAGCCCATGCAGGTGCCCGCCGAAGGTGATGTCTTGCGCGGTCGCGGTTTCGCCTACGCACGCTACATCCACAGCAAGTTCCCCGGCTTCGGCGCCGCCTGGGCGGCCTGGGTCGCGGATGTCGCGGTGGACCGGCGCACCGGTGAGGTAGCCGTGACGCGCGTGGTGATTGGCCATGACGCCGGCATGATGGTCAACCCCGAAGGGGTGCGGCACCAGATCCATGGCAACGTGATCCAGTCCACCAGCCGCGTGCTCAAGGAACAGGTGAGCTTCGAGGATTCAAAGGTGGCGAGCAAGGAATGGGGTGGCTACCCGATCCTGACCTTCCCCGAGGTGCCGGCCATCGATGTGATGATGCTGCCGCGCCAACATGAGCCGCCGATGGGCAGTGGCGAGTCGGCCTCGGTGCCGAGCGCGGCGGCCATCGCCAACGCCATCTTCGATGCCACCGGGATACGCTTTCGCGAGTTGCCGATCACTGCCGAGCGGGTGCGTGCGGCACTGGGCGCAGAAGGCCCCCGCGCCGACGGGCCGGCGCCAGCGCCGCCCGCGCCGAAACGCTCGAAATGGTGGTTCGGCTCGCTCGCCGGCGTGTTCGGCGCCGCGCTGGGCATGGCGGCCACCGCCCTGCCCTGGCGCGCCGAAATCGCCCCGGTAACGCCGCCCGCCGCCGGTAGCTGGTCGGCCTCGATGCTCGAACGCGGGCGCCAAGTGGCTGCTGCCGGCGACTGCGCAGTGTGCCATACGGTCAGCGGCGGCAAGGTCAATGCCGGGGGGCTGGCGATGGAGACACCGTTCGGCACGCTCCACAGCACCAACATCACCCCCGACCCGGACACCGGCATTGGTCGCTGGTCTTTCGCCGCGTTCGAGCGGGCCATGCGCGAGGGCATCAGCCGCGATGGCCGCCACCTGTACCCGGCCTTTCCCTATACCTCGTTTCGCAACATCACCGATGCCGACATGCAGGCGCTGTACGCCTACCTGATGTCACAGGCGCCAGTACCGCAGGAGGCGCCCGCCAACCAGATGCGCTTCCCTTTCAACCAGCGCCCGCTGATGGCTGGCTGGAACGCGCTGTTTCTCTCGCGCGGCGAGTACCAGCCCGACCCGCAGCGCAGCGCGCAATGGAACCGTGGCGCCTATCTGGTCGAGGGCCTGGGCCACTGCACGGCGTGCCACTCGCCGCGTAACCTGATGGGCGCGGAGAAGAGCGGCAAAAGCTACCTGGCCGGCGGCAGGGTCGATGGCTGGGAAGCGCCAGCGCTCAATGCCTTGGGCAAGGGGTCGATACCGTGGAGCGAGAACGAATTGTTCACTTACCTGAGCACCGGTTTTTCCGACAAACACGGCGTCGCTGCCGGCCCCATGGGGCCGGTGGTCAGCGAATTGGCGACACTGCCGCAGAGCGATGTACGCGCTATCGCCCACTACCTGGCGTCGCTCGACGGCACGCCGCAGACGCCTGCTGCCAAGCCAGCGGCGCAAGTCGATCCGCAGGTTTCGCTGAGCAATGGCGAGCGGGTGTTCAAGGGCGCGTGCATGGCCTGCCACAGCGACGGGCTTGGACCGAAGCTGTTCGGGGTCAGCCCGTCCATGGCGGTCAACAGCAACGTCCATGGCGACCTGCCGGACAACCTGCTGCGCATCGTCTTGCACGGCATTCCAACGCCGGCGACACGCGACCTGGGTTACATGCCGGGGTTCAAGGGCAGCTTGTCGGACCGTCAGGTAGCGGACCTTGCCGCTTACCTGCGCCAGCGCTTTGCGGCCGACAAGCCGGCCTGGGAGGGGCTGACGGCCAAAAGCGCTCAAGTGCGCGCCAACCCTGGCAGCCACTGAATCTCAGCAGCGCAGCCCGCGCAGGGCGAGATCGCTGATGAAGTCCAGCCAGTCGGACTTGGCCTGCTTTTCGGCCAGGTCCACGGCCAGGAACGAACTCAGCGTGTAGAGGTTGGAGTTATAGAAGTAGCAGAGCGAAGCGATCATCAGGTAGGTGTGCTTGATGTCGATATCCGCGCGAAACAGGCCCTTGGCCTGGCCGGCCTCGATGATCGGCCGCAGCACACCGAACGCCTCGCCGGACAATTCCTTGAGGTTCGGCGACTTCCTGGCGTGTTTGCCCTGATGGAGGTTCTCGGTGGCCAGGATGGTGACGAACTCGGGATGGCGCACGTAGTAGTGCCAGATGAATGCGACCAGTTCGCGCAGCGCGCCCTCGGGGTCGGAGAGGTCCAGGCGCAACTTGGCTTCGGCCTGGTTGAAGCTTGCGTAGATGTGCTCCAGCACGCAGATGAACAGCTTCTCCTTGCTGCCGAAGTAGTAATAGATCATTCGGTCATTGGACTTGGCCAATGACGAGATCTGCTCGATGCGCCCGCCGGTGAAGCCTTCCTTGCTGAAGACCTTCACTGCAGCCTGGAGGATGTTTTGCTTGGTGCGGTCGGCCTGCTGGGCGCGAACACCGGTTTTGCGAGTTTGCATGGGCAATCACTGTGGAGCTGGCCAGAACGCTAACACTGCCACAGACGTTGGGCCTTTGCGCGGCTTTTTCAGCTGTGCTGTCAACCCTTGGAACGAGGTAGCGGAACATGCATCATCTTGACCTGCAGGTGATCGACCAGGCCCTGCAATGGGCACAAGCCGGCCAGACGATCTGGCTCTGCACGGTGCTCTCCACCTATGGCTCGGCACCGCGTTCGCCAGGGGCGATGCTGGTCAGCAATGGCGGTGTGGCGTACGTCGGATCGTTGTCGGGTGGGTGTGTTGAAGAGGAGTTTCTGCAGAGCCTCTGGCGCGGAGAATTCAGGCAGGTGGCGCAGGTGGCGCGGTATGGCGACGGGCAGGCGGAAAGTCGTCGCTTGCGCTTGCCGTGCGGTGGCGTGCTGGTCGTGCTGGTTGAGCGACGCGAGCCGAACGACCTGTGGCTGGCGCACTTGCAGGTATTGCGTGCTGCGCTGCTCGGCCAGCAACGCGTGACGCGCAAGGTCGGATTGGCAACGGGTGACTTTGAAGCCCAGGGTGACAGCAGGGTTGCCGTGCAAATGAGTGAAGATGCCGTGCATATCGGCATCGGCCCTGCCTTGCGCGTGCTGCTGGCCGGGCTGTCACCGGTGGCTGAAGCGTGCGCCGCCATCGCCCGCACGCTGGGCTGCGAGGTCGTTGCCTGCGACCCGCGCGAGGAGATGGCGCACGTGCATCTCGAGGGTGTGCGGATGCATCGCGTGCTGCCCTCGCTGTACATCGCCGAGGGGGGTTGCCATGCAGCCACTGCGGTGGTGGCGCTGACCCACGACCCGAAGATCGATGACCTGGCATTGCTGGAGGCGGTGAACACCCCGGCGTTCTACATCGGCGCCATGGGTTCGGCAGCGACTTCGGCCAAGCGCGCCGAGCGCTTGCGACGCATTGGCGGGCTGTCGCAGGCGCAGATCGAGCGGTTGCACATGCCCATCGGCCTGGACCTGGGCAGCAAGTCACCGGCAGAGATCGCACTGGCGGTGATGGCGGACGTCTTGCGGGTGTACCGGGGAAAGGCGCGGGACGCGCTGTAGCATCCGCAGCGCTAGATCTGCCTCAGCCAGTACTCCACATCCAGCTCATCGATCTGCTGCTCCTGGAGGAACCGCTCGGCATACTGCCGATACACACCGCTGCTCAGAAACAGCCGCAGTAGCTGCCCGTCGATGTGATTGCCCCGCGCCATGGACACCATGATCTTCACCGATTCGGACAAGGTCTTCGGCGCCTTGTACGGTCGGTCGGCAGCCGTCAGGGCTTCGAAGATATCGGCGATCGCCATCACCCGCTCGGCGATGCTCAGGTCAGCTTTGCCCAATCGCCTCGGATACCCGCTGCCATCCATCTTCTCGTGGTGGTTGCCGGCGATGTCCGGCACCCGCCGCAGATGACGCGGGAACGGCAGGCTGGAAAGCATGATGATGGTCTGCACGATATGTTCGTTGATCTTGAAGCGCTCCTCGTCGTTCAACGTGCCACGGCGGATCGACAGGTTGTACAACTCGCCCTGATCGCTGGCATTGGCCGGCAGGCTCATGTCGAAGCCCCAGGCATTACGCGGGTCGCCCTTGTCCACCGGCGGCTTGCGCGCGCCCCAGGGCAACCGATGCTCGGGACGGTCGGCCAGGAGCGGCTCATCCACCGGCAATGGCAGCGCGGGTACGCCCTTGAAGCGCTCCTCTTCGTCGCGGGAAATGCCCAAGCGGTTGTCGAAATGCCGCCGCCAGCGGCGCTGGCCGATCTGCTGCAAGCGTTCGATATCGCCCTCGTCCATGAGCTCGCTACCAATATTGGCCCTGGCAACGAACGCGAAGTCCTCCTGCAACCGGGCATGGCAAAGCGTCAGGGACGCCTGCAGCACCTGCGGATCTTCGCCACCTGCCAGCCCTTGCCAATAAGCCAGATCGGCATCGCGCCAGAGCACCTCGAAGCGCATACGGATTTCGTGGATGCGGTTGTACAGGCCCTCCAGCTTGGTCGCCTTGTCCACCACGTACTCGGGACTGGTGATCTTGCCGCAGTCGTGCAGCCAGGCGGCCACCCGGAACTCGTAACGCTCGATTTCGGTCATGCTGAAGCTGGCGTAGGGGCCGCTGTCGGCCTGCACGGCCTGGTCCAGCAGCATCTGCGCCAGTTGCGGTACCCGCTCGCAGTGGCCGCCGGTATACGGACTCTTGGCATCGATGGCATCGGCCAGCAGCTTGATCATGGCGTCCAGCAGCCGTTGCTGGGCTTCGGCCAGTTGCCGCGTCTCGATGGCCACCGCCGCAGCACCGGACAGCTCCTCGACGAATTGCCGGAACGGCTGACCCGCTTCATCACCGGCCTGCCCCTCATCCAGCTGCAAGACCAGGATACCGAGCAGCACCTGGCCACGGTCCCGGAGCACCACCGCAAGGCTGCGCCCACGCAGCTCCAGCGCGTGTTTCACGACAGCCACCAGGTGCTCGTGCTCGTGCTCGGCGACCGCCAGTTCGTCCGGGTAGTCCTCGCCCCGGCATGAAGCGGCCAGGCGCAGCAGGGACTGGTCGTCATCGAACAGGTACACCGCACCCGCCTTTACCCCGGCGGCGTCCACCAGATGCCTGAGCACACCCTCGAGCATGCGCTCCAGCTGGCTTTCCCGGCTGAGCGTGAGGGTGATCGCCTGGAAATTGCGGATGGTGCCGGACATGCGGCTGAGCACCTGGCTCAGTTCACGCACCTCGGACACCTGTGACGTCACCCCCACCTCGCGGCTGAAGTCGAAGTTGGCAAGGCCGTGCACCTGCTCGGCCAGCAGGCGCAACGGACGGCCGATGCGCTGGCCAAGCACTGCGCCCAGCAGCAGCAGCAAGGCCATCAGCGCCGCCGCCCACAGCAACTGCTCGAACAGCACCTTGCGCGCACCGGCCAGCAACTCGTCGCCCGGCACGGCAATCAGCACCTGGAAGTCCTCGCCGACCAGCGTGGTGAGCGGTATGCGCATGCCATACCAGGTCTTCCCTTGCACCTGATAAGGTTGCGGCCGGTTGTCCTGGAGCGGGTTGGCGTGGATGCGCGCCAGGCTGGGTATCCCCAGTTCGTCGATACGCGACAGGCGAACCGCCGCTCCCTCCTGCAGGATGACCCGCTTCAGGTCCGGGTACGCCACCACACTCCCCCGCTCATCGATCACGGCGGTCTCGGTGCCGGGGGTCATGCGCAGGTCCTGGCTCTCGCTGGCCAGATCATTGACCGAAACATCCATGCCGATCACCGCCGCGCCGTCGACGCTGCGCTGGGCCATGGTCACCCCGACTTCACGGGTGGTGAAGAAGACGTAAGGGTTGGTAAGCACGGTGGTCGAGCGCCCTGAGGCTTCGATGAACCAGGGGCGCTGGCGCGGATCGTAGTGATAGTCCGGCTTGACCTGGGTTTGCAGCAAGGTCAGCTGCGAATCGTAGAAACGCCACTCGCCCAGGCTTGTACCGTCATCCCCCTTGCTGATGCTCTGAACCAGAAAGCGGGTGCCGGCTGGCGCAGCGTAGCGCTGAAGCGATTGCGGGTCGTGCAACCGACGGACCAGCAGGAACTCGCCATTGGGGTAGCCGACGTAGGCGGCGCTGAGCATCTTGTTGGCGTTCAGGCTCTCGACCAGTTGCGGCAGCCGCTCCAGTCGCTGAGCCAAGGTACTGGCGGCCGGGTTGAACGCGAGCAGGCGGATGCTGCTCTGGGCCGGGTCGAGCAAGCGCCGGGCGCGTTCGTCGATGGTCTTGCCCAGTTGCTGGGCGGAATCGCCGGCGGCAGCCACCAGTGCCTGCTGGGTGCCGCGATAACCTTGCCAGGCCAAGCCCATGCCGAGCAGCAGCATGCCCAGCAAGATGGCCAGGGTCACCAGCAGTTGTAGCGAGATGCTACGTCCTTGGTCATTCATGGCTGCAGGGTCTGCTAGCACGCATTTCCGGCAGCGGGAGCCGGAAACACTGAGTACCTCACCCGGAAATTTGCCAACCCGGCATCGTGACCAATCAACACATAGCCCATCCAAGGTGCTCCATGTGCAGCGAGTTCATCAGCGTTATCTGCCACATCGTCATGCCGGCTTTACACCTACCGCGAGGAGCTTAGCTGCTATGGCGCACAATCGTCAGAGAAGATGAACTAGCCCTTAGCCATCACCACGGGGCGATGGTTTGAAAGCACGACGGGCGAGGGATGCAAAGTGTGTCCGGAAAACCCAATACTGAAACGACGAAGCCCCCGAAAACTCAAGGTTTTCGGGGGCTTCGACTACTTCGCGTATGGCGGAGAGATAGGGATTTGAACCCTAGGTACTGTTGCCGCCTTTAACCACGCAATCATTGGCCAATTCCGGAAATTTACGTACAATCTCTACGTACAATTATCTAGCAGTCGGCCCCATCATGGCAAACAACCTCGAACAACAAGGCGGCACCTGGCACGTTCGCCTTGCCATCCCGGCAGATGTGCAAAAAGCGTTTGGAGGGAGGAAGGTCCTCTCAAAGTCACTGGAGACAGGCCAACGCTCCGAAGCGATGAATCGGCGCCTACCTTATCTCGCCCAGTGGAAGGCTGAGATTGCCGCAGCCAGGGCACAGGCAAAGGCACCAAGGGAAGACTGGCGACCTAAGCTCGCAACATTCGGTGAACAGCACTTGGCGGACTTCAACGCCAGAGTTCTCAATGCTGTGAGTCCTGCTGGAGCGAAGAAGCTACCCATCCCCAGCCTGGTTGATAATGAACTGAGCTGCCTGATAGGTGATTACCCTGCCGACGTTCCTAGCCTGATGCGGATTTCAGATCAGAGCCGCCAATTCGCTACGGCTTTGATCACATATGGACACGACCTCACAACGGCTGAGCAGGACGAGGCGAACGCTATAGCCCTAGACCCCACTCACTACAAGCCAAAATCCCCGATCACTAAGGCACGGCTCGCAGCATTCCGCACCGTGCGGGAAAAGAGTGTCGCCGCTAAGAACGTAGATCAGCAGGAGTCGAAACTTCAGAAACTGTCCGCGTTCCTCGCTGAAACTGGCAAGCCTCTGGACTTCGATTCCATCGCCACGTGGCTCGACTCGCTGGGGGTAGCCTCCAAGACAAAGGCACAGTACATCAACGCTGGCGCTACCTTTTGGAAGTGGGCGATGAAGTACGATGTGAAGTGGCGGGAGGATTTCAAGGGTGTCGCAAACCCCTTTGAAAACCACGACCTTCCTCAGGCCAGAGGCAAGGAAAAAGCCGATGGTAAGCGCCAGGACTTCAGCCTGTCCGACCTGGCCAAGCTCCACAATGCAGCCCAGGCCAAGGGACTAGATACGCTTGCAGACCTGATCCTGCTCGCCACCTATACAGGTGCTCGAATCGAGGAGCTTTGCCAGCTCACCACAGAGAACGTTGTCACGGTGGAGCAAGTGCCGAGCTTCGACATTGTGGATAGCAAAACCGTAGCGGGGATTCGTGAAGTTCCTATTCACCCTGCCCTCTCGGAGCTGGTGCAGCGCCTCCTGGACAAGTCTCAGGACGGATTCCTAGTGCCCTCCGCCTCCAAGAACAAGTACGGGAATCGTTCAGACCTGCATAGCAAAGCGTTCGGCAGACTCAAGAAGTCTCTCGGGTTCGGGGAGCGCCACGTTTTCCACAGCATCCGCAAAACTGCGATCACTCAACTGGTAAGGGCGGATGTGCCCGGCCCCCTGATTGCTGAGCTGGTCGGGCACGAAACAGGCACTGTTACCTACGACATTTACAGCCAGGGTGCCAGTGCCGCTCAGAAGCTGGCAGCAATTTCCAAGATCCCTACCCTTCCCGAAGTTTGATGCAACGGCGGTGGCTCGACGCCCCGCCCAAGTGACCGCCCGTCAAAATAATTGATAAAACACTTGCATTACTGACTGAATTATGATTGACAATTTTGTAAAATCTGCTATACTAGACGCTTCTTTTGAGATGTTCTGTCTCAAGCTCTTGTAACACCCTTTCCTAGTTGGATAACGCACAGGCCACTACAGGCGGTCCCTGTGTGTAGTTCATCCTGTCGTTCAATCCGGGTCAGATTGAACACTCATGTTGATAGTTGTACTGGTTAGTGGGCGAGCTCTGCTCCGCTCACTTCAAGGTATTCCCCGGCCAGGGGAGCAACGATTCTGGCCACTAATTTCTATATTCGTCCGCTCGGACAAATCCCTGCACTTACCCAAGTGCATCTGCAATACCCATCTACTGCTAAATGCCCTTTGCCCCGAACCTCTCACGAGCGACGGGGTATTTTTTCACCTCTCGCTCCTAACTAATTCATTACAAGGGATACACACAATGAAACAACGTCCTCTACGACGTCACACTTGTGAAGGTTGCTCACGCACCTTCTATTCTCGCAGTCCACTTAGCCGCTTCTGCAACTCGACATGTCAGAGCCGCACTTGGAAGCAAAACAACAAAGCTAGCCAGGCCGAGCTTGAACTACTGTTCATCGCCCAGGAAGCGACAAAGCAACAAGAGGCCGCTTAATGACCGATACCAACGTCTGGCTTGAAGTCGATAAGAGCAACGGTGCCCTTCTAAGCTACTTCCTGGACCGCCCAACTACTCAATCCGCAGCAGTGGAGTATGTCGAAGCAACCCAGGATGAACTTCTGTACTTGAACACCCTGGAGGACTACATCCTCCCCGCTGGCACAGTAGTAACTCTAAGCGATCTACAAGAGCACAGGGAGCGCCTACAAGAGGCGAAAAGAGCAAAGGCAGCCCAACATACTAAGGCAGCCCAGAAAGCCCTTCAGAAGCCCTCCCAGGACGCTACAGCGGCAAGTAAGAAACAATCTAACAGTAAGTCAAAAATCCTTCAATTCAAAGCCGGGTTCAAGCCAGCCCGCACCAAAGGAAATTAAGTTATGACCACAAAATATAGATACGGAACTGACGTTGTTGAGTTCTTCAAGCACGACGCCGATGAACTTCAAAAGCTAGTAGACAAACGTACCACGCAATATTACCGCCACTCGGAGTCGCCAGCTTACCCACAGCTAGGTGCCAGAGTTGATTTCTTCAGCGACAAGCCTTTGTCCTACGCCCTCAACGATATGCTGGCGTGGACTAACAAAGGGTACGAAATCGCCGCTGCTTTCCATGAGCCGCTGAAGTTGAAATTACAACTGAAGAAACCTCAAGAACTTATCGACGCCGATCTTGCCGTCCTTGCAAAAGAAGTAGCAGAGGCATATGCCGAAAGCCGCTATGCCCGCAACGTTGCAGAACACGCCCGCCAGGTTGAAATCAGCCTTGCCCGTGAAGTTCGGGAGCAAGAGGCGGCGGCAGCAAAAGCCCTGGCCGAAAAGGTGGAAGCAGCACGCCAGAAAGCACACGCAGCATTGATCGCTGAGTATGCCAAGCCTGCCAAGACGAAGGCCAAGACAGAAGTGGAGCAAGCAGCGTGAGCAACGAATACGAACACACGAAGGCACTGGGAGTCAGCTTCAATGCTGCTGACTTCCACACACTTAACCACTACGCCCGCAAGCACGAGATGCCTGTAAAGGAGTTCATTGAATGGATGGTGAGGTGCTACGTCAAGTCGATGCGGGCCGAGGAACAGAAGCGGGCGAAGTAGCCGCCTCCTATCAACTTGATGCAAAAATACGATTAGTCATTCCCTCCAGCCTCACCATAATACTGACCTCCCCACGACAAACGCCCGGACGATCAAGCCAATAAGGCCGCTGATTCCATCGGGATTCGTGCATCCCGCATAAATGATCACGAGGGACCGCATATGGACTGATAAGATTTAAGGAAAAACCTTCATGAGTTTTAAAACGACCATCCCAATACCAATAGAAGCTCTGACCACGCAACCCCGCGTTAGAAACCCCAGGGTGCGAACTATCGCAATCGAAGACAATATCTACGATAAAGACACCGGAGAGTATTACGGGACTTACATAAGGACCCCATATACGCCGGAGCCTGAATTGGTAAGCGAGCATAAACCTACATGCTTGAAAAGCACTTGGTACATTGCTGAAGATGGTAGCCCTCTCCCAGTTGAAAGTTTTTCATCCGTCCTCGTACATACCGGTACAGTGATAGAGATTTTTCCACAAAAAACGACTCAGCCCAAGGAAAGAAAGACAACAGCAGGCAGACCACCCCAGGTCATCGCAAATCCACTGAGCACCGCGTTAGTAACACTGAAGCTCGAAGAACGGCCTACCCCCTGGCTCGACGACATAGTGTTCGGAGCGATATATACCGGCCCCGGTTTGGTTAATCGCAAACACAGCGTTTCCCTTGCTGATGTCAAGCGAGTGCTCCGCCTCCCAGCGATATCAGTAGCAGGAGCAGCCAGCGTACTTCTCAACCATAATCGAGAGCCGATGAGTACGCGACAACTACAGCGCGTGATTGAGGCAGCAAGGACGGCATTGGGTGGAATCGCAATGCACCTCGAACGTCAACCAGACATTCTTAGATCCGTTGATGTTGCAATTGACTTCGATGAGTTTTGGAAGTCCCGAGACGGCCAGGCCAAGCCAGCGACCACCAGAGAGCACCCTATGAAACGGAGGGCGCTGGAGATGATCAGGGCTAAAGCTGCAACCAAGACTATTGCCAAGGTCCTTGGCATATCCAAGAACACGGTCAAGAGCTGGACTGAAGAGGCAGGTATCGGGCTGGTTGTAGAGGGGTCAATGGCCAGTGATTAACGACAGATAATATAGAGTGAAACTCGCCATGCTCGGCATGGTGAGTGAACGCATCGCCAAAGCGGAGCTTTGAGATTATTTACCTCTATACATTTACAATTGTGGCGTAGCCGCCACAGCATAATAACCTGTGCCCGAGGCACGGATAACAACTCTATACAGTGGGGGAGAGAAGGGGCAACCAAGCCCCTCCCCGCTCTTGATCTTGCTTTTAACCTTGCTTAGAACTGTAGATACTATTACAACGTGACGGAACGTCACCATGTATTTGCACAGTTAAAATCAAAATCTTTGGGGGGGCTTCTCTGCCCTGCCCCCTGATTACATATATGCCGTGAGGCAATATAACAATTCTATTCAGCAGGGTGGGATAGGGGCTCAGCCTCCACCCGCTCTTGCTGTTAACCATGCCGAGCGGCATTGATTGATAATCGCGTGACGGTACGTCACATATCACTCTACAACACAATGTTCTGTGCGGGCGAGAGCGCCAGAGACAGAAGATGAATACCGGGCAGCAGCGTGATGAGGTGAGACCAGCTCACGCTACTTGTCAATAAGGATTGACTACCTATGAGAATGACAAAGAACAAACGGCAGGTGCTAGAAGCCCTGGCCTGTATAGATACCGCAGACAACGTATACCCGCCCCACCACGCGACACGCGTACAAGAGCTGCTGAGGGACAACCTGGGCTACGGTGACTTTGACTTGGCCAACCTAACCCGCACCTTGAAGGCCCTTGCAGATCAGGGGCTGGTCAAATTCACCACCAGTTCGGCGGATGTCTCTGGTGACACTTTTGGCTGTATCTCGCGAAGGTACGAACGGGAGATGGTTCAATACTGGCCAACAGACTTGGACCTTGATGCGATGCGGGTGCAGTACAAGATCACCCCGGAAGACTACGACTTGAGGTTTCACAACTTCTTCCAGCGGAGATATGGCCTACCAGAACTCACAATGGACGAGTTCCGAGAATACAACGCACGAAAGGCAGCAGGGCGCTAAGGAAGAACCAATAATGGTTTCTCCTCCTCCTTTCGCTCCCGACTTTTCGGGAGTCTCTGATAACTAATTCCCGATCTAGGCAATATCTAATCGCCCTCCAGCGCCTGTTCTGGCTCTCGCACACCCTCACACCCCTACAAGCCCCTATTTACGCGGGGCTGCGAGTGGACTACCTAAGCAAATCCCGCCACACAATCAATTTCCTACATTCCATGTGGATTTACGCCACAGGCCTGCCTGATATGCACCACAGCCCCACAGGCAGATGCCCCAATTCCTATCTGCCCAATTTCTTTTTCTTCGCAATGCGAAGGAATGAATTACCCCTCGGGACTTTATAGCTGCCCGATAGGAGCCTCCAAAAATGGAGCCTCCTCCCAGCCGCCATGTGCGGGCATTTTTGTGCCTGGAGGAAAACCAGTAGCAGCGGCAATAATCCAGAACAAAGACCATAACGTTTAGTAGACGTTCGTTAGCAATATGTTATGATGGACGCACACCCGACGATGAGGCGAGAAAATGATGCAAGTAGTGGCCTATGCAAGGATGAGTACAGATGACCAGTGCTTGTCGGTGGGTGGCCAGTTTGCAGCCATCAAGATCGCAGCAGAGACGCACGGCTGGGAGATTGTCGCCCAGTTCACTGATGAAGGCGTATCAGGTGCCATCGATCCGCAGGACCGCCCCCAGTGCCGCCTGGCTCTTGCTATGGCGAAAGGTCTGGATTGTCCAGTTGTCGTGCATCGGGTAGACCGCCTTACACGCGATCACGCGCACTTCGTCACCTTGCAGAAGAGATACAAGTTCATTGAGGCCGAGGACGTTCATAGCAGTGGCTTGCTACGAAACATTAAGTCGTTGCTAGCCGAGGAAGAGCTACTGAAAATCCGTGCCCGTACAAAGGCAGGATTGGCCGAACTGAAGAAGCTCGCTGCCAGTGGTGATGCTGAAGCTCAGGAAAAGATTGCCCGTCGTGACGCTGGCCGTGCGAAGGCTTGGGCAATGGGCAACGGCGCTGCTGTAGAGGCTAAGAAGGTGAATGCTGACAATCGGGCTGACGCTATCGCTCACCATATCAAGGCGTGCTTGTACGATGGTTGCACTTCGTTTGCTGCCATCGCCCAGTGCCTCAACTCCAAGGGTGTGACCACGGCCAGGGGCAGTGCTTTCCAACCTATGACTGTATCCCGCCTGATGACTCGCCTTCAGTTGTCCTTCAACACTAACGGCTGAATACGCCTGTAGCCTCATAGGAGGCGAATACAGCAACGTCCCTGGCTAGCCTGTGTCTACCCGGTGATATTTTGGAGTTTGAGTCAGTGGACCTCCACGGGCGCCCCGTGGGCATTAAGCACCGGGAGCGATACGGCCAAGTTTTCAGCCGACTGGCCAGCTCCCATCTGATATTTTCCTGCCTGGGACACAAGCGATATTTCCGCCTGGGCAATGTGCCGTAGAAAAATTTTAGATGGGAGCCGCCTGAAAAAAATTGCCCCTCCACTCAGCTCACATTTCAGCTCAGTGCCCTGCAAGCAAGCCTTACCGTCCTGTAAGCTCCCATCACCGTGCATCACCGCCAGGATAAGGGAATCACTGATATGGACGACAAAGCCGCTGCAACCGCTGATGCCCTTGAGCTGCTGCTGATGAATCAGACAGCCCTCAGAGCTGCTATCGAGGAACTGAGCACCTGGATTCGCCAGCGTGGCTCTGTGAACATCCACGACAATGTGATGGTGGCTTTGCAGGCTCTCGACACAAACGCCGATGCAATCACCTCAGTAATTGAACACCTACGCCCCTAGTCGAAACTGTCAGGAATGCTCAATGCCGGGCGAGTTTAACCCCTAAAGCAGTAGGGTTAACTAACACCACCCGTCATCAGATTTTTAGTACAAGCGTCGGCTTGGAAACATTAAGCAGACCTTGCGAAGCATCTGATTCTGTATTATTTCCCAGGGATATCTTAGACTCCGCTTCACGCAATTGGCGCTTACCTGCAGCACACTTACTTTGAAACTCTTTCGCTTCTGCAGATTTCTTTCTCAAGGCCATAGCAAACCTGTCATGTGAGTACTCTGAGTTTGGCTCGTACTTTACCGCTCGCTCCAAATACACACAAGCCTCGGTTGGCAAGCCTTTATTTGTCAGCAGGTTTCCAATGTTCGCGGATATCCACTGCGAGTCACCGTCAACCTTCATCAGTTTCTCAGCTCTTCGGTATGCGTAAAGCGCCATATCATCCAAGTCAAGATTGAGGCAAGAGTTCCCCAGATACCCCCAATACTCCGCCGACTCTGGATCGTCCAATGTCAGGCGATCTAGTAGGTAGAGTGCAATCGTATCCTGATCTACGTCTTGAGCCAGACGAGCATACTTGAATCGTAGCTCTCTGTTATCTGGGTGCTTTGCGTAGCAGCGCTGAATGGCTAGCAACGCATCGTTTTTTCTATCATCACTTTCAAATATTTCTGCCAATCGTACTGCCACATCTGGAAATTCATCCGAGCCAGTAAACTGAAGCGCAGCGATAGCGCTATCACTATCAACTGCATCCGTATGGCAAAGCGCTATCGCCAAGGCAATTTTGCTATCTTTTGGCCTAGTCGCCTGCACAGCACACAGGAGTTCGAGCGCTTTGCCGCTATAGCCCTCAAAGCGGAGTAGAGATGCGACCAGCGATTGCAAATCCGAGTCATTAGAGTGCTCGGTTGCAAGATCTATTAGCGGACCTACATTACCATCATTTTTTAGCTTAAGGTCGCAATACAAAAGCCAGGCTTTCTTCTGCAACAACTCTTCACCTGCCAGACTTGCCATTTCGTCTTGGAGTGCGGACTTCGCCTGTTCATATTTTTTATCAATGAAGTCAAATAACCAATCGCGCTTTTTGTTTTCGACTGAGTCTACACCCCCGACTTCCTCCTCAACAGAAACACGACCAGGCACCATACCCAGTTTCTGGATTTGTTGTCGAATTTGGTGGCACACAGGACCCGTCGCCGCTTGCATACTGCCATCAGACCGATTGGACTCATACTTTCCGGCTGTTACCCCTAAAAGATCAGTCGGCAGGTGTAATTCCCCCCCAGATGGAAGAATAAAGAATACTCGATCTCGACCAAGTTTTCCGATAAACAAGCCAAACTCAAATAATACGTTATCTCTAACTGCCGTTGCAGTTTCATTCCTGATACTTAGCAAATCATCAGGGGAAAAGACAAAAACAGCGAAGTCATTTTCAGAGAGTGCCGCTGTCAAGCTTTCCATCGTAGTGCGAGACAACACAAATACACCTTGATCCCACACCGTGACTTCAGCTACATGCAGGAGATTTTGTTGCACCGAATAGGCAACATTTAGCCCCTCAACCGAGGATCCGATGAACACACGAGGTTTGGCCATTGTCGCTCCTATGCGCCTGAGAAACCCAACAGAGGGGCTCTGTACCAGATAAGGTTAACGTGCGACAGAAGCGAAAAACAATTCGGAAAGCAGGATTTACCAGCGTTGATTTCTAGGCTATGGCTAGAGGCCAAGGCAACCGCGTTGCACGGAAGAATTCTACGTACAATTGCTACGTACAATCCAGAAACGAAAAAGCCCCGCAGACCTTAATCTGCGGGGCTTCTCGATGTATGGCGGAGAGATAGGGATTTGAACCCTAGGTACTGTTGCCAGTACAACGGATTTCGAATCCGTCCCGTTCGACCACTCCGGCATCTCTCCAATGCCGCGCATCATACCAGCGAATTCTGA
>Ga0160453_100346_pt1 | contig 39849 bp, 36 predicted proteins | sample HID1971K_E6MG_FD_108228 | JGI IMG/M metagenome (GOLD analysis project Ga0160453, IMG submission 108228) | Enriched millipede-associated microbial communities from UW Madison campus, WI, USA - HID1971K_E6 MG | ecosystem: Host-associated > Arthropoda: Insects > Digestive system > Unclassified ...
ACCGCGGTGCGCAGCGAGAACGACTCCAGGCCGATCGAGACGAGCAGCACCACGATGGGCAGCCACCACCACTTCTCGTCCAGCGCGTGCGGGTGGGTGATCTTCTCGACGCCCTCGTAGATCGCGAACAGGCCGCCGACCGAGAACAGGATGATCGACACGACGAACGCGTACACGTAGCGCTCACGGCCGTAGCCGAACGGGTGCTCGCGGTCGGCCGCCTTCTTGGCGCGGCGGCCGCCCAGCATCAGCAGGAGCTGGTTGCAGGAGTCGGCGACCGAGTGGATCGCCTCGGCGAGCATCGACGCCGACCCTGACAGGAACCACGCGACGAACTTCGCCAGGGCGATGCCCATGTTCGCCAGGAACGCCGCGAGGATCGCCTTGCCGCCGCCGGAAGCACTCATGCCGACGAGTCTACGGATGCCAGGACCCCGGCTCGTACGCGTGTCGGGGCCCCGCGCGCCGACGTCGTCTCAGTCCGACGAGCGCAGGATGATCGCCTCGGTCGGGGGAGCGGGGTCGTGCGGATGCCCGACGTACCCGATCCCCTCCAGCAGCGCGTGACGGAACTCGGCGGGACGCTCCAGGTGCGGCGAGTGACCGACGCCTTCGAGGCTGACTTCGGCGACCTCGCCGCCCGCGGCGGCGTACCGGCCGAGCACGTCGCGGGTCTGCGACACCATCTCCTGCGCCGGGGCGACGTCGTCGCCGGGCCAGCCGGGGATCACGCCCAGCTTGCCGAGGTTGTTGAGGTCGTAGAACGAGGAGTCCGACACGATCGCGTCGGCGGTGCCGTGGATCCACAGGATCGGGGGCTTGGGGTCGAGGTCGACGATGCCCGACACGTCGAAGTGCCCCGGTGTCATCGTGTTGAGAACGCCGAGCCCGCCCGCGCCGAAGCCGGGCCAGCTCTGGCTCGCGACCGAATCGCCGGGGTAGTTGCCGGTCGCCGTCGAGGTGCTGAGCATCGACTCGACCCACGCGTCCTCGTGCTCGGTGGTGTAGCCGGCGGCGACGTAGCCGGAGCGGAAGACGCTGCGCGGCGAGGTCGGCGCCTCATCGGTGGTGTCGTGGTCGATCAGCCGCTGCACGAAGTCGGGGTTGGCGCCGCCGGCCCCGCAGCCGGCGTCGTCGTCGGTGAGGCGGGAGCCGTCGCGGCGGGTGCCGCCGAAGCCGTACGGCGACACCGGCGACTGCAACGTCAGGCTCAGCACCGGGTGGTCGAGGGCGTACTGCATGACCACTCCGCCGCCCATCGACCACCCCACGAGGTGGGCGGTCTCGATGCCGAGCGCCACCAGTGTCGCGCGCAGGTCGTCACTGAAGTCGCGCACGCCGCGCGTCGCGTCCACGGGGGCGTTCTCGGTGTCGCCGAACCCGCGCAGGTCGACCGCGATGACGCGCAGGTCGGAGGGGAGGTCCTGCATCGTCTCCTGCCAGAACAGCGAGGACGACACGTTGCCGTGGATGAAGACCACGGTCCGCTCCGCCGGAGCCGCGGGATCGTCGCCCTCCCGCTCCAGCACGTTGACGGACAGGTGGGGCGTCTCCACAATGCGTGCGGTGATGCCGTCGAAGAGGGTCATGTCGGGTCTCCACGTCTCGCGGAAGCTCCTGCGCCCCGCACCCTCAGCGTAGACCGGGTGACCAGCTTTGTGAATCATCTTTCATGTTGCCGGATCGGGAGAAGTGGATGCCGCACCGCAGGCGGTGCGGCATCCACTTGTCACTCGCCCGTCGGCGACTGTCCGGTGTAGAACGCGAAGGTGTTGCCGGCTGCGCGTTCGGCGTCGGCCGGATCGGCTCCGGCGGATGCGTGGGCGGCGCCCCACGCGTCCGCGGCGCCGCGGTAGAAGGCGCGACCCTCGTCGGTGAAGGCCCAGGCCTCCGCCTCTTCGGGGGAGGGCCCGCTGCCGCCGCTGAGATGCAGCGCCAGGCCGAGCAGGCCGCCGTCCCAGCCGACACCGGTGGCGCCCGGGCCGTACGTCTCCCAGAACCCCGGAGGCACGTCATCCGTGCGGGCCACGTGCTCCAGCTCGAGGCGCGTCGCGTCGTCGCCCTCGGACGTTAGACGAACGGTGATCCAGGTCACGCCGCCGCCGTATTCCCACGTGGCCTTGTAGTGCGCGGCTCCGCGGTCTGGCGGTGCGCACTCCTGGATCTCGCCGCCCGCGTTGTTCTCGATCTGATAGCGGCCGCCGACGCGCAGATCGCCCGAGATCGGCTGGAACCATCGGGCGATCCGGGATGCCGTCGTGACGGCATCCCACACGTCGTCGATGGGCGACGGGTAGATCTGCGCGAGCGTCTGCACGTGCGCGGCGTACCCGTCGATGTCTTCGTCGGCGATCTCGCGCGTGACCGCGTCGAGCTGGCCCTGTACATCGACCATGTCAATCCTCCTGAGGTTCGGTCGTGTCCGGTTCATCGGTCTCGGCATCGTGCTCCCGTTCGGCGGTCAGCCGGCGTTCGCGCCGGCCCCGGGCGAGCTCCGTGGCGAGCGCATCCAGGTGCGGCTGCCAGAACCGCCGGAACGGGTCGAACCACGCCGCCGCGTCGGCGAGCGGCTCCGGCGCGATCGCGTACAGGCGACGGGTGCCCTCGGGGCGCACGGTCGCGAACCCCGACTCGCGCAGCACCCGCAGATGCTGCGAGACCGCGGGCTGTGAGATGCCGAACTCGCGCTGCACCTCGTCGCCGATCTCGCCGGCGCTCAGCTCGCCCTCCGCGAGGAGTTCGAGGATGCGCCGTCGGACCGGGTCTCCGAGGATGTCGAGCGCGTGCATGCCATCATCCTTGCGTGCCAACTTATATAAGTCAAGCCTGATTGAATGGATGCCGTCACGCCCGGCTCGTAGGATGACGCCATGGCTGAAGACACCGCGACCCTCCCGCCCATCGCGATCCTCGGAGCCGGCTCGATGGGCGGCGCGATCGCTCGCGGGCTGTCGCGATCGGGCCTGGCCGCCGGGGGAGTGACCACGACGAACCGCTCTCTCGTGCGGGCCGCCGAGCTGGACGGGCTGCCGGGCGTCACGAGCGTCGCGCTCGAGACGAAGCCGTCCGGCAACACGGACGCCGCAGCCGCGGCGGGCATCGTGCTGGTCGGCGTCAAGCCTGCGATGGTCCCCGACCTGCTGCGCGAGATCGCCCCGGCGCTGCGCCCGGGCACCATCGTCGTGAGCCTCGCCGCCGGCGTCACGATCGAGACCTTCGAGCAGATCCTCGGCTCCGACGCCGTGGTGCTGCGCTCGATGCCGAACACGCCCGCCCTCGTCGGACGCGGCGTCACCGGTCTCGCCGCCGGCTCACGGGCCGACGCCGCCGCCGTCGGGACTGCGAGGCGGCTCTTCGAGACGGTCGGCACCGTCGTCGAGGTGCCCGAGTCGCAGATCGACGCGCTGTCGACGATCTCGGGCTCGGGTCCCGCCTACTTCTTCCTCGTCGTGGAGGAGTTCACGAAGGCCGCGATCGGCAAGGGTTTCGCCGAGGCCGAGGCGCGGCTCATGGCCGAGCAGACCTTCATCGGCGCAGCGGCCCTGCTGGAGGCATCCGATCACGATCCGGCCGAGCTGCGGCGGCAGGTGACGAGCCCGAAGGGCACCACGGAACGTGCCGTCGCCGTCCTGCAGGACGCGCACCTGGACGACGTCTTCGCGCGTGCCACCGATGCGGCCCTCGCTCGTGCGAAGGAACTGGCCGCCGGCGCCTGACCGGCCTCAGCGCTCGAGCGATGCGAAGCGCTCGATGTCGGAGTTGGTGCCCGACACGATGATGAGGTCGTGGTTGGTCACGACCGTGTCGGCCTCGGCGTAGCGGAACGGCCTGCCCGGGCTCTTCACGCCCACGACCGTCACGTTGTACTTGGTGCGCACGCCGGACTCGTTCAGGCCCTTGCCGCGGATGAACTTGGGCGGGTAGAGCTTGGCCAGGGCGAAGTCGTCGTCGAAGCGGATGAAGTCCAGCATCCGGCCGCTCACGAGGTGCGCGACGCGCTCGCCGGCCTCGCGCTCAGGGTAGATCACATGGTTGGCGCCCACGCGGGCGAGGATCTTGCCGTGCGACTGCGACACCGCCTTCGCCCAGATCTGCGGCACCTTGAGGTCGACGAGGTTGGCGGTGATGAGGACGGATGCCTCGATCGACGAGCCGACGGCGACGACGGCGACCTGGAAGTCCTGCGCGCCGATCTGCTTGAGGGCGTCGATGTTCTTCGCGTCGGCTTGCACGGTGTGGGTCACCCGCTCGGACCACTTCTGTACGAGGTCGAGGCTCTCGTCGATCGCGAGCACCTCGCGGTCGAGCCGGTCGAGCTCGCCCGCGCAGGCGGCGCCGAACCGGCCCAGTCCGATGACCAGGACCGGTGCGTCACCCCTCATCCGCTCAACCAACGATGGGCCTTTCGACGGGCAGCGAATACAGCTGCGATCGGTTCGTCGCGGCTACAGCCGCGGCGAGTGTCACTGTACCAACGCGACCCATGACGATCGTGATCGCGAGCACGTAGACGGCGGGATCGGGCAGCGTCGCGGTCAGGCCCGTCGACAGGCCCACGGTCGCGAAGCCCGAGATGACGTCGAACAGCACATCGCCGAGGTCGGCCTTCGTGATCTGCGTGATCGTGATCGTCGAGAGGGCGACGATCGTCGCGCCCCACGCCACGACCGACAGCGCGACGCGCAGCACGTCGCTCGGGATGCGGCGGCCGAACACCTGGTTGGACGCGCGGCCCTTCGCCTCGGAGATGACGGCGAGTGCGATGACCGCGAGCGTCGTGACCTTGATGCCGCCGGCGGTGGACGCCGAGCCGCCGCCGACGAACATGAGCATGCACGCCACGAGCAGGCTCGACTGGTTGAGCTGGCCGATGTCGAGGATCGCGAAACCGCCGGATCTCGTCATCGCCGACAGGAAGAACGCCTGGAAGGTGGTGTCCCACGCGTCGTTCGTGCCGAGCGTCAGGAGGTTGTCGTACTCCAGCACGAGGAAGACCACGCCACCGAGGAAGAACAGGGCGACGGTCGTGATGATGGTGAGCTTCGCGTGCAGCGACCAGCGGCGCACATGCCACAGCTGACGGCGGAGCGTGTAGATCACCGGGAATCCGATCGACCCCATGAAGACGCCCGCCATCAGCACCGTCAGGAAGAAGTAGTCGTGGCGGAACGGCTCCAGCCCCTGCGGATTGGGGGTGAACCCGGTGTTGGTGAACGACATCGCCGCGTAGAACGGCGCTTCCCAGAGCGCGACATGCCACGGCACCCCCGCGAAGAGCAGGCCCGGGTAGAGCAGGATCGCGATGCCCGCCTCGATGACGAGGGTCGACAGCGCGACCGTGGCCAGCAGGCTGCCGATCTGGCCCAGCTGCACGGTCTGGCTCTCGTTGACCGGGCCGCCGTGCGTGCGCAGCGGGTTGGTGTCGCTGGCTGCCATGAGCTTGGCGCGCAGACCCAGCCGACGTGAGATGACCAGGCCGAGGATCGAGGCGAGCGTCAGCACGCCGAGCGCGCCGATCTGCACGCCGACGAAGACCAGCACGTGCCCGAACGGCGACCAGTGGGTCGCCATGTCGAGGGTCGCGAGGCCGGTCACGCAGATCGTCGACACCGCCGTGAAGAACGCATCGGCGAACGGCGTGCTCTTCCCGTCGGCCGCCGCGATCGGCAACGAGAACAGCACCGTGAACACGAGGATGAACGTCAGGAAGATGATGATCGCGAAGCGGGCGGGGGAGCGCTGGATCAGTTCGCGGAAGAACTCCATGAATCCGTGACCGATCGCCCGGGCACGGCCCTTCACACCGACGGGGGCGCGCCTGCCAACCGTCATGCGGAGTCCTCCCTGGCTGTATCGGCACGCGTGCACCCGACACCCCGTGGGCCAGGCGGTCGTGCTCATGGTACTCGGCAGGGGTCCCGACTACTCTGAGCCTATGGCGGACATCTTCGACGTGATCGCGGACGGAACGCGTCGCGACATCCTGCGACTGCTGCTCGATCGCTCATCCGCCGGGGAACGCGGCACCAGCGTGTCGCACATCGTCACGGAGCTCGGCGCCAGCCAGCCGACGGTGTCGAAGCACCTCAAGGTGCTGCGCGATGCGCACCTGGTGTCGGTACGCGAAGAAGGCCAGCACCGCTACTACAGCCTGTCGTCCGCGCCCCTGGACGAGGTCGATGACTGGCTGGTCCCGTTCCTGGACGACGACGGTGCGGACTCGGCCGACGCCGCCGCCACGCTCACCGACTCCGCCGCGCATGCCGCCGAGGTGGTCGGCCGGGCGGCGGCATCGGCCAAGCACGCGTTCGAGACGGCGCTGAAGAAGCTGCCGGGTCGCTGACCCTTCGACAGGCTCAGGGACCGTACGCGGGTCGCTGAGCCTGTCGAAGCGTCGCACTCAGCGCCGCCCGCTCTTGCGCCCGAACAGCCACGCGCCCCACACGACCGAGACGGCGAGGATCAGCGCGCACCAGCCGATGGCCCAGAACGCCTCGGTGCCGAGCTCTGTGCCCATCAGCAGTCCGCGGATGGTCTCGATGATGGGCGTGATCGGCTGATTGTCGGCGAACCACTGCAGCCACGTCGGCATCGTGTCGACGGGCACGAACGCGCTCGACAGGTACGGCAGGAACAGCAGGATGAATCCATAGCCGGAGGCCGCTTCGGGGCTGCCGGCGGCGAGGCCGATCGCGGCGAAAAGGTAAGTGATCGCCAGGATGTACAGCGCGATGAGGGCGGTCGCCCCGATCCATGCCGCGACGCCCGCGCTCGGGCGGAACCCGAGCAGCAGCGCGACGCCGATCACGACGGCGGTGGCCAGCAGGTTGCGCGCGAGGCTGGAGATCACGTGCCCGGTGAGCACGGCGCCGCTGCGCAGCGGCATCGTGCGGAACCGATCGATGATGCCGCTGGACATGTCGCGGGCGACATATGTCGCCGTGGTCGCCGCGCCGAAGCCCGCGCACAGCAGGATGATGCCCGGCACGACGTAGTCGACGTAGGAGCCCCCGGGTTCGAGCGCGCCGCCGAACACGAACGTGAACAGCAGCATCAGCATCACGGGCAGCATGATCGACATGCTGAGCGATTCGCCGTCGCGCAGCGACTGCGTCATGCTGCGGCGGACGAACACCGCCTCGGCGGTGAGACCGCGCAGCCGCGGACGCGGGACCGTGGCGAGGGGTGTGGCGATGGTGGTCATGCGTACTCCTTGGCGGTGTCGGGGGTGGACGTGGATGCCGCACCCGGCGCTCCGGTGAGTGACAGGAAGACGTCGTCGAGTGTCGGGCGGCGCAGCGTCACCTCGGCGCCGGGCGCATCGTCGTCGCCGAGCTGCGCGATGGCGGCCCGCAGGCCCGCGACGGTGCCGTCGGTGGGGATCTCTCGCACCACGGCGCCGCCGGGGCGGGTGAGCACCACGGTGTCGGTGCCGACGAGCGCCTTGAGCTCGGTGGGCGTGCCGGTGGCGACGATGCGTCCCGCGTCGAGCACGGCGATGCGGTCGGCGAGCTGGTCGGCCTCTTCGAGGTACTGCGTCGTGAGGAAGACGGTGGTGCCCGCGTCCGACAGCGACCGGATGACCTCCCACAGGTCGCGGCGGCTGCGCGGGTCGACGCCGGTCGTCGGCTCGTCCAGGAACAGCACTTCCGGCACGACGACGAAGCTCAGGGCCAGGTCGAGCCGACGTCGCATGCCCCCCGAGTAGGTGCGCACGCGCCGGGTGGCGGCATCCACGAGCGCGAAGCGCTCCAGCAGCTCGGACGCGCGGCCGCGCGCACGACGCGGCGACAGGCCCGACAGGCGCCCGAGCATCACGAGGTTCTCGGTGCCGGTGAGCATGTCGTCGACCGCCGCGGACTGTCCGGTGAGCGCGATGCGCTGGCGGACCGCGTCGGCCTGGGCGGCGACGTCGAAGCCCGCGACCGCGGCGGTTCCGCGGTCGGGGCGCTGGAGCGTCGTGAGGATCGAGATCGTGGTCGTCTTGCCGGCGCCGTTCGCGCCGAGCAGGGCGAAGATCTCGCCGCGAGGGACAGTCAGGTCGAGGCCGTCGAGGACGACGGAGCGTCCGAAGCTCTTGCCGAGCCCGCGGATGTCGATGGCGGGAGCGTTCATGCGTGGCATCCTTCCGTGTATCAGTGAAACTGTGTATAACCGCAACTGTTTATGACGGTAACACACTGTTTACGCAATAAACAGTCCTAGGATGACGGCATGACCGAAGACGTCGAGCCCGAGCTCCCGCGTGGCATCGCCCTCGCGTGGGGAGTGGCGGCGAACCCCCAGCGCGGCCCCAAGCGCGAGATGAGCGTCGAGCGCATCGTCGAGGCCGCCGTCGAGATCGCCGACGCCGAGGGCCTGGCGGCGGTGTCGATGGCGGCGGTCGCCGCGCGCATGGGGTTCACGCCGATGTCGCTGTACCGCTACGTCAGCGCCAAGGAGGACCTCGTCCTGCTCATGCAGGAGGAGGCGACCGGCGCCCCGTCGGATGCCACGCGCGACGCCGGCGGCTGGCGGGAGCGCCTCGAGGCGCTGTACCGCGAGCAGCTGCAGAACTACCTGGCCCACCCGTGGGTGCTCGACGTCCCGATCTCGGGTGCGCCGGCAACGCCCAACAGTGCGGCATGGATGGATGCCGGGCTGAGCGCGCTCGCGGAGACCGGCCTGTCATACGACGAGCGTCTCGCCGTCATGCTGCTCGTCACGGGAACCGCGCACTGGGCGGGCACGGTTCTCGCCGGCTACGCGCGCGTGCAGCGCGAGCAGGGGATCGACCCCGCGACCGTCACACGCAACGAGGACGCGATGTTCCGCTCGCTGATCACGGCGGACGCGTTCCCTGAGCTGCACGCGGCGATCCAGGCGGGAGCGTTCCTCGACGAGTCCGATCCGTTCGCGTTCGCTCTCGCGCGCGGGCTCGACGGCGTCGCGGACTACATCGCCGCCGCGGACGAGGGGCGTCGTGAGCCGCGAGCGCCGTGGATTGTCGCGGACGACGCCGAGATCGCGGGCGACAAGCGGTTCCGCGAGGCGCGCAAGGCCGTTCGTGAGGCGGAGAAGATGCTGCGCGCCGCGCGCAAGGCCGAGCGCCAGATCGCTCGCGAGGCGCGGGATCGGCGCGCCAAGCAGGCACCGGAGGTCTGACCGGCGGCATCCCATCCACACCATGAGTCACACGGGTTTACACGCGTCCCGTGCGGGCTCTAGAGTGTTCTCAGCTCTCATCTGGGCTTCGGGGGCGAAGGCGATCTTGGGGAAGGTCAAGGACATGGCAGAACTGTCGGACGTGCGCTTCCTCACGGTCGCAGAGGTGGCCGAGCTGATGCGGGTGTCGAAGATGACGGTCTACCGTCTCGTGCACTCGGGCGAGCTTCCTGCGGTGCGGTTCGGGCGCAGCTATCGCGTGCCCGAGTCGGCGGTCACCGAGGCCCTGCAACGGCCCGTCGCCGACGTCGGCTAGACTGTCCTGAGGCATTTTCCGTATCTGCCCGTTCCCGGGCGCGCACACGCCGCGCCCAGACCCCGACATTGTGAGGTTTTCCGTGGGTTCTGTCATCAAGAAGCGCCGCAAGCGCATGGCGAAGAAGAAGCACCGCAAGCTGCTTCGCAAGACTCGCCACCAGCGCCGCAACAAGAAGTAAGCGGCATCCGCACCTAGCGCCTGTCTCCGGACGGGCGCTTCGTGTATCCCCCAGGACCCGAAAGGCCGTCATGAAGTCCATCACCGTCCAGCAGCTGCGCGATCGCACCGAGACGCCGCTCGTCGACGTGCGCGAGGTCGACGAGTTCGCCGCGGGCCACGTGCCCGGCGCGATCAACATCCCGATGTCGGCGATCGGCGGCCGCCTCGACGAGCTGCCCGACGGTGCGTTCGACGTCATCTGCGCGATCGGCGGTCGCTCCGGTCGCGTGGTCGAGGCGCTCGAGGCACGCGGCTACGACGTCACCAACGTCGACGGCGGCACCAACGAGTGGATCGCCGCCGGCTATCCGGTCGAGGCCTGACGCGGCGCCCGCACGGCATGACCACCCTGACACTCATCGGAAAGCCCGACTGCCATCTGTGCGATGTCGCGCACGAGGTCGTCGAGACCGTCGTCGCCGAACTGCCCGAGGGTGCTGTCGACGTCGAGGAGCTGTCGATCGCGGACGACCCGGCGCTCTACGCGCAGTGGTGGGAGAAGATCCCCGTCGTGCTCATCGACGGCGAGCTGCACGGCCACTGGCGCGTGTCGCCGGAACGTCTGCGCACGGCGCTGGGCGCCGCGCACTGACGATCGTCACTTCTCGATCTCGACGACCTCCGCGCCGGGCGCATTCGTCTTGATCGACTCGATGCCGTTCAGTGCGCTCGCCTTCGATGAGTACCCCTGGCTGCTCGCGATCACCTGACCGTTCGACGCCTTCAGGTTGAAGCGCCAGTCTCCGCCCTTGTCGACCCACAGTTCGAACGTGCCCGCCATCACAGCCCCCTCGATCGGTGTGCGGAGCCCGGCGGTCGCCGTACCCCGGGCTCACGCTATCGGCGTCGTTTCTCGGGCGGAAGAGCCGGCCGCGCGCGCCGAGACCGGGGATACGGCCTGAGACCGAGGGCGACGCCGTCGGTCTCGGGCGGAATCCCCCGGGTCGACGCGCAGGGCGGGTCAGCCCACGAGCCGCGCTCGCAGCGCGGCGAGCTCGGTCGCAGTGAGCCCGCCCGCACGGAGATACTCGGCCGACCCGCCCTGCGCGTCGACCCACGCGAGCGCCTGCTCGATCGCGGCGGGCGGCGTCGCCGTCACGAGCTCGTCGAGCTGCGGCGTGAGGGGCATGCCCATCGCGGTGATCATTCCGCGCATTCCGTCGGCCCAGGGGCCCGCGAGATTCGTGGCCGACACGGCGTAGTCCGCGACCACCGCCGTGCGCCGGGCTCCGACCGCGTCGAGCAGCAGCGCGACCGAGACGCCGGTGCGGTCCTTGCCCGCCGTGCAGTGCACGAGCACCGCGGTCGGGGCGTCGTCACGGGATGCCGCCACCAGACGCGCGACCTCGGCGAACGATGTCGCACCGTGCTCGAGCATCGAGACGTACAGGTCGCCGAGACCGGGCAGCTGAGCCAGGGCCGCGGCGACCGCCTGCTGTGCGGCATCCGGATCCGTCGACTGCAGGGCCGCCTGCGCCAAGCCGGTCATCGCGCCCTCGAGCAGGGGGAGCACGACGACCCGCAACTCGCGCGTCGCCGGGAGGGAGTCGGGGGACATGCCGCGTTCGAGGTCGGTGCGGAAGTCCGCGATCACGCCGATGTCGGACGCCGCGAGCTGCTCCACGCCCGCGGGAGACAGCGTGCTCAGCGCCTCGGAGCGATACAGCACGCCACTGCGCGTCGCACCGCCCGTCGTCAGCGGCATGCCGCCCGTGTCGCGGAAGTTCTGGAGGCCGTCGATCGTGATCACCGGTCCACTTTATGGGCGGAGCGCGGGTTCCCCGGCCGTGCGACGCTCGTGCACCGTGCGGCCGCCTCAGCCGATGCGGCGCAGCAGCAGCACGCCGTCGTCGAGATGCGCCGGTGTTCCGTCGGGCGCGGTGGCCTCGCGGCGACGGATCTCGACAGTCTCGGGCGCCCAGTCCCGCGCGTCGAGGTCGAGCAGGGCGAGCTCTTCGTCGGGAGTGCGCATGACCGGCGCGTGCGCGGGCACCTCGCGCGCCCACGGCGGCGGAGCGGCATGCGACACGATCAGCAGGCGGCCGCCGCGGGCGACCCGTGCGCTCGCGTCGCGCAGCAGGCGGATACGGGGGAAGTCCGGCTCCCAGGAGTGCAGGAAGCTCGCGAGGACGAGGTCGAACTCGCCGGGGACGGATGCTGCGCCGTCACCCACCCGGAAGTCCGCGTCGACGCCGCGCGACTGGGCCAGTGCCGCGGCGCGCTGCACCGCTGTCGCCGAGACGTCCACTCCCGTCGCACGCCAGCCGTGCTCGGCGAGCCAGACCACGTCGCCGCCCTCGCCGGAGCCGACGTCGAGTGCCGTGCCGGGCTCGAGTCCGGCGACCACCGCTGCCGTCGTCGTGTTGACGCGGCCCGACCAGAAGCGCTCCTCGGCCGCGTAGCGCTCCTCCCACTCGGCGTTGCGCAGCGCCGTGCGCTCCTCGACGGCCCGGGTGAAGTCCTCGGCGACCAGCATCGCGTTGACGCCCGCGCCGGCCATCGCGCCCGAGCCCATCGACAGCGGCACGTTGCCGAAGGGCGCGATGACGTTGCCGGCGGCGAAGACGCGGGGGTGGCTCGTCACGCCCCGCGGGTCGGCGACGAGGGGAGCGCCCGGCGCGTCCGCGCGGGCCAGTCCCAGACCCGTCGCGAATTCGAGGTCGAGCACCGGGGAGCCCGCGGTGAACAGGGCATCGACCACGTGTTCGTCGCCGTCGGCCGTCGTGACCGCCAGGGCGCCATCGCGTGCGGTCGCTCCGCGCACGGGCGTCGAGACGATGCGGACCCCGCGTGCGGTGAGCCGCGCGACCGAGCGCTCGTCGAACGGCGCGGCGGCGAACACGGTGACGTCGTCGGAGAGCTGGCGGACGAGTTCGACCTGATGCAGGCTCGCCGTCGAGGCCGCGAGCACCGCGAGGCGCCGGCCGCCGACCTCCCAGCCGTGGCAGTACGGGCAGTGGAGCACCGTCCGGCCCCACTCCTCCCAGAGGCCCGGGACGTCGGGGAGGTCGTCGCGGATGCCGGTCGAGATGACGACCGCGCGCGCGGTGTCGACCGCGCCGTCCTCTCGGGTCACGCGCAGCCGGTCGCCCTCGTCGGCGATGTCCGCGACGACGCCGACCGCGATCTCGACGCCGTACCTGCCGGCTTCCGCCCGTCCGCGCTCGAGCAGATCGGTCGGTGACGTGCCGTCGTGGCCGAGCACGCCGTGCATGTGCGCTGCGAACCGGTTGCGCGGCATCCCGCCATCGATCACGAGTGTGCGCCGCCGCGACCGCCCCAGCATCTGCGCGGCACTCAGCCCTGCCACCCCGCCGCCGATGATGACGGCATCCCAGTCGTTGTCCATGACTCCAGCCTCATCGGTGCGAGACGATCTGGCAAATGAGTTTGCAGAAATGGCAAGATGGAGGAATGGACGCACTCCTGGATCAAGTAGGGCCCCGGCTGCGGGCCGCACGCAAGGACCGCGGCTGGACGCTGGAGGACCTCGCGACGCGGGCCGGGATGTCGTCGAGCACGCTGTCGCGCCTGGAGGCGGGAAAGCGCCAGGCGTCGCTCGAGCTCCTCCTGCCCCTCACACGGCAGCTCGGCATCCGCATCGACGATCTGCTGCCCGAGGCGCCCGCCGATCCCCGCGTGCACCGTGCCGTCGAGCGGCGCGACGGAATGGTCATCGCACCCCTCACGCTCGACCACTCGCCGGTGCAGGCCTACAAGGTGACCTTCCCCGCGGCCACGCGGGCACCCGAGCCACGCGTCCACGACGGCTACGAGTGGCTGTATGTGCTGAGCGGCAGACTGCGCCTCGCCCTCGACGATCGTGAGCACATCATCGAGCGCGGTGAGGCGGCGGAGTTCGACACGCGGCTGCCGCACAGCCTGAGCGCGACCGCGGAAGGCCCTGTCGAGGTGCTCAGCATCTTCAGCGCCTCGGGGGAGCGGATGCACACGCACGGAGCCCCGTGAGCGCCGAGGCGCTCACGGGGCTCCGTGGCGGTGTGCTCAGGGCGCGAGGCGCGTGGGCCCGCGGAACAGATACGTGACCTCACGGATCGAGTCCTGACCGAGCAGCAGCATCAGCACGCGCGCGAGACCCATGCCGAAGCCGCCGTGGGGCGGGGCGCCGTAGCGGAAGAAGTCGAAGTAGAAGTCGAGGTGCTCGGCGCCCAGGCCCTTCTCCTTTGCCTGTTCGATCAGCACGTCGACACGGTGCTCGCGCTGGGCGCCCGTCGTGATCTCGACGCCCTTGAACAGCAGGTCGTACGACTTGGTCAGCCCGGTCTCTTCGTCGCGCATGTGGTAGAACGCACGGATCTCGGGGTGGTAGTCCGTGATGAACACGAACTGGTGGCCGTAGGTCTCTTCTACGTACGCGGAGATCTGCCGCTCGCCCTCGGGGTCGAGGTCGCCGTCGGTGCGGGGGATCTCGTAGCCGCGGCTCTTGACGATCTCGCGTGCCTCGGCCAGCGGAATGCGCGGGAACGGGATGCTGGGCACCTGGACTTCGAGGCCGAAGAGCTCCTCGATCTCGGCGCCGTGCTTGTCTTTCACGGCCTGGAAGGCGGTCTGCAGGAGCTCCTCCTGCATGCGCGCGACGTCTTCGTGCGAGTCGATCCAGCTGATCTCGGCGTCCACCGAGGTGAACTCAGTGGCGTGACGCGACGTGAACGAGGGGTCGGCGCGGAAGGCGGGAGCGATCTCGAAGATCTTGCCGAAGCCGGCGACCTGCGCCATCTGCTTGAAGAACTGCGGCGACTGCGCGAGGTATGCGGTCTGGTCGCCGAAGTACTCCAGTGAGAACAGCTCGGCGTTGGACTCGGATGCCGACGCCATGAGCTTCGGCGAGTGCACCTCGATGTAGTCGCGCTCGATCCAGTACGAGCGGAACGCGTGCTCCAGCGTCGTCTGCACGCGGAAGATGAGGTTGTTGCGACGCTGACGCAGGTCGAGGAAGCGCCAGTCCATGCGCTTGTCCATGCCCGAGTCGGCCGCGATCGGGGTCTCCGGCAGCGCCGCGGCGGCGATGTCGAGCGAGCCGATCTTGATCTCGACGCCGCCGAGCTTGACGCGCTCGTCGTGCTTGAGCTCGCCCTTCACGGTGAGGAAGGTGCCCGTGGCGAGGTTGGAGATGAGGTCGGTGAGAGCGAGGGCCGCGGCATCCTGGGTTTCGGCAGGCTCGCCGACCGACGGGTCGACCGGGCGCGTGGCCGGGTTGACCAGCTGCACCGCCCCGGTCTCGTCGCGAAGGATGACGAACTGCACCTTCTTCTGATCGCGGACGGTCTCGACCCATCCGGAGACGGAGACCGGGCCGTCGGCGAGGCCCTTGAGCTGGTTGACGAGAACGCGTTCAGTCACGAGCGACAAGTCTACGTGGCCCCGCTCCACACCCTTCGCCGGTCACCCGAGCCGGACGAGGGGGCGGGCACAGGGCGAACGCTCAGCCGGCCCACAGAAGACGCCCACGTAGACTGGTGCGGTGCCCGCCGCTCGCCTCCATCTCGTGCGCCACGGGGAGGTCCACAACCCCTCCCGCGTGCTCTACGGGCGACTCCCGGGGTACCGCCTGAGCGTCGACGGGCGGCGCATGGCACGGCAGGCGGCCGAGTATGTGCACTCGCTGGAGCGGCCCATCTCGGTGCTCGTGAGCTCGCCGCTGCAACGCGCCCGCGAGTCGGCCGAGCCGTTCACCACGATCTTCGGCATCGAACCGGTCATCGATGACCGCGTGATCGAGCCCACCAACGTGTTCGAGGGCCGGCGCATGAAGAAGGCGCTGGTCAATCCGCTCAACTGGCGGCACCTGCGCGCACCCGGCGTGCCCAGCTGGGGCGAGCCGTACGCGCAGGTCGTCGCGCGCATGCGCGCAGGGATGAAGGATGCCTGGTACGCGGCCCCGTCGGGCGACGTCGTGGTCGTCTCGCACCAGCTGCCCATCTGGGTGACGCATCTCGCCGTCGCGGGGGAGCCGTTCAAGCACGATCCGCGCAAGCGGCGCTGCGCGTTGTCGAGCGTCACGAGCTTCGAACTGGTCAACGGGACATGGACCGAGGTCGGCTACGCCGAGCCGGCGACGACGGCCGGGGCCGTGGATGTGGGGGCGGTATGAGTCGGGGCTTCGCGAGGGTCCGGACGGCGGCATCCCTCGTTCTCAGCCTGGCGCTGGTCGGCGGGCTCGCGGCCTGCACCGCCGATCCGCTCGCCGATCAGTACCGCGAGGGCGACAACAAGGGCTTCGTGGCGGGCGACTTCAAGGTCGTCGAGATCAAGCCCGCAGACCGCACCGAGCCGATCGATTTCGAGGGCGTGCTCGACACCGGCGACAAGACGTCGAGCGCCGACTACGCGGGCGATGTGACGGTCGTCAACTTCTGGTACGCCGGCTGCGCTCCGTGCCGCGTCGAGGCGCCTGAGCTCGTCAAGGTGTACGACTCGTTCGACGGCCAGGACGTGAAGTTCCTCGGCGTCAACCTGTACGACGGCGCCGAGGCCTCGCAGGCGTTCGCGACGAAGTACGGCGTGCAGTACCCGAGCGCTCTGACGACCGTCGACGGCTCGATCAAGCTCGCCTTCGCCGGCCAGACGCCGCTCAACTCCGTGCCGGTGACCCTCGTCCTCGACAAGGAGGGCAGGGTGGCCGCCCGCATCATCGGGCAGATCGAAGAGGCGTCGATCCTGGAGACCCTCGTGCGCGAGACGCTGGAGGAGTCGTGAGCCTCGGCGAGCTCGTCGCCGACGGCTCGCTGCTGGTCGCCGTCCCGATCGCGATCCTGGCCGGTGCGATCTCGTTCCTCTCGCCGTGCGTGCTGCCGCTCGTGCCCGGCTACCTCGGCTTCATCGGCGCGGCGGTGGCGCCGCGCGAGCCCCGGTCGTCGAGCGAGCGAGGAACGCGGTCGTCGAGCGAGCCTGCGAGCCGAAACGCAGAGACGGAACGCGCCGAGGCTGACGATACGTCACGTGCGTTTCGTCTGCGGGCGCCAGAGCGCCCTCCGCTCAACGACCGGGAAGCACGAGGCCGGCTGCTGCTGGGCGTGCTGCTGTTCATCGCCGGCTTCACCGTCGTGTTCGTCAGCATGGCGATGCTCGGCGGCACGGTCGGACGCTTCTTCGTCGAGTACGCCGACATCATCACGCGCGTGCTCGGCGTGCTCATCATCGCGATGGGCCTGGTCTTCATCGGCTGGTTCGGACTTGCGCAGCGGATCGCCCGTCCGCAGGTGCGCGGCAACCTCGGCCTGATCGGGGCGCCGCTGCTGGGCATCGCGCTCGCGATCGGCTGGGCCCCGTGCATCGGCCCGACGCTCGCCGTCATCCTCACGATGTCGTTCGATTCCGGCTCGGTGGGCCGTGCGGCGCTCTTGGGCGTCGCGTACTCGCTGGGCCTCGGCATCCCGTTCCTTCTCATCACGCTCGGATTCGGCTGGGCGACGCGCTCGGTCACGTTCGTGCGCCGCCACATCCGCGCCGTCAACCTCATCGGCGGCGGTCTGCTCATCGTGCTGGGCCTGCTCATGGTGACCGGCGTGTGGACCGCCGTGATGGCCCAGCTCCAGGGGGTGTTCTCCGGTGTCCCGGCCCCGCTCTGACTCCGAGACCTCGGCGGATCCGCTCCGCCCCGCCGATCACGCCGACACCGCCGCCGAGGCGTCCGACGACATCACCCAGCCCGCGCTGGGCGTCGTCGGCTGGCTGCGGTGGGGGTGGCGCCAGCTCACGTCGATGCGCACCGCCCTTGTGCTGCTGCTGCTCCTTGCGATCGCGGCGGTGCCCGGATCGCTCGTGCCGCAGCGCAGCGCCGATCCCAACGGCGTGCGCCAGTACTTCGTCGACAACGCCGATCTCGCACCGGTGCTCGACAAGCTGAGCCTGTTCGACGTGTACTCCTCGCCGTGGTTCTCGGCGATCTACATCCTGCTGTTCATCTCGCTCGTGGGCTGCGTCATCCCGCGCACGAAGCACCACTTCAAGGCGATGCGCGCGAAGCCGCCGCGCACGCCTGCGCGCCCGTCGCGCCTGGACGCGCACCACTCCGAGATCCTCGAATTCGCGGATGAGCGGGATGCCGCGGCCGCCGCCGCGACGGCGGTCGAGGCCGCGCAGCAGCAGCTGCGCCGGTCCGGGTATCGGGTCGAGCGCTACGACACGGCGAAGGCGCTGTCGGTCTCGGCCGAGCGCGGGTACCTGCGCGAGACCGGCAACCTCGTGTTCCACGGCGCTCTCGTGGGCGTGCTGCTCGCGGTCGGCATCGGCGGCGGGTTCACCTACACCGGGCAGACGGTGATCATCGAGGGCCGCACCTGGGTCAACACGATGCTCGACTACACGTCGTTCAATCCGGGCCGCTTCGTCGACGAGGACGCACTGACGCCGTACGCGCTGACGCTCGACCGCTTCGATGTGACGTATCAGCCCAACGGCTCGCAGGGCTCGGGCATGGCCGGCGACTTCGTCGCGAACCTCACCACGCAGTATGCGGGCGAGAAGACCGACAAGGGCGAGGTGCGCGTCAACCACCCGCTGAACATGGCGGGCGACCGCGTGTACCTCATGGGCAACGGCTACGCTCCGACGCTGACCATCCGCGACGCGGACGGCGACGTCGTGTTCTCGGAGGCGGTGCCGTTCCTGCCGCAGGACACCAACATGACCTCGCTCGGCGTCATCAAGGTGCCGGACGGCCTCAGCGAGCAGGTGGGCCTGGTCGGCTTCTTCTACCCGACGCAGGTCAAGCTCGACAGCGGCGCGTACACCTCGAGCTATCCGTCGCTCATCAACCCGGTCGTGACGCTCGACGTGTACGTCGGCGATCTCGGCATCGACGGCGGCATCCCGAAATCCGTCTACACGCTCGACACGGGCGACATGGACAAGCTGACCGGCGTGGGCACCGACGTGAAGTCGCTCGAGCTCGCGCCCGGCGAGAGCGCCGATCTGCCGAACGGCCTCGGCAGCGTCACATTCGAGAACGAGGCATCCGCGGGGGCTCATGGCTACGACGGATCCGTGAAGCGGTACGTCTCGCTGTCGATCCATCGGGATGCCGCCGCCACGTGGGTGCTCGTCTTCGCGGTGCTGGCGCTGACGGGGCTCCTGGCCGCGCTGTTCGTGCCGCGCCGGCGCATGTGGGTCAAGGCCGTCGTGCAGGGACATACGGTGCACCTCGAGTACGCGGGGCTCGCGCGCGGTGAGGACCCGACGCTCGCGGGCGCTGTCGACCAGTTCGCGGTGAAGCACCTCGCGTCGCTGCCGGAGGCGACGCCGGCTGACGCTGCCGGCCGGGACGCGGCCGGGCCCACGCGCCCGGAGGCGCCGACCGGCGGCACCGGCCGGGATGCGGCATCCACTCCGTCCGAAACCACCCCCGACATAGACTGAGGACCATGCCCGACGCCCTGCCTTTCGACCTCGACTCGATCTCGCGGCTCCTGGTCTGGACGGCCATCGCGATCTACGCCCTCGCGTTCGTCGCGTACACCATCGACCTGTCGCGCCGGGGTGCGGTCGCAGCCGACGCGAAGGACGCCTCGGCGAAGGCGGTCCGCGAGCGCGAGCTCGTCTCTGCCGGCGGGTACGCGGGCGCCGGTTCGGTCGACGCACTTCGCGCGCAGGAGACGGCGTCCGAGGCCGCGCTCAACGCGCCCGTCGGGCGCCGCGAACGCCTCGTCTGGGCGCGCATCGGCACGTCGCTGACGGTGCTCGGCTTCCTCTTCCACGTCGGCGGCGACGTCACCCGCGGCATCGCGGCGGGACGCGTGCCGTGGTCGAACATGTACGAGTTCGCCCTCACCGGGACGATGCTCATCGTCGCCGTGTACCTCGGCGTCCTCTTCCGCTATGACCTGCGGTTCCTCGGCACGTTCATCACCGGGCTGGTGGTGGTGCTGCTGGGCGGTACGGCCATCTGGTTCTACACCGACATCGTGCCCCTGATGGACCCGCTGAAGTCGGTCTGGCTCGTCATCCATGTGTTCGTGGCATCCCTGGCGACCGCGATCTTCGCGCTCGCGTTCGGGCTGTCGGTGCTGCAGCTCATGCAGGCCAGGCGCGAACGCAAAGTCGCGGCAGCCGCGTCAGCGGCGAGCGAAGACGGCGTGGGGACCGCCACCGCCGTCAAGACCGGCCCGCGGTTCCTGCGGACCCTTCCCAGCGCGGACGCCCTCGAGTCGCTCGCGTACCGGTTCGCGATCATCGGCTTCATCTTCTGGACCTTCACGCTCATCGCCGGATCGATCTGGGCGAACGACGCGTGGGGCCGCTACTGGGGCTTCGACACCAAGGAAGTCTGGACCTTCGTCATCTGGGTGCTCTACGCCGGGTACATCCACGCGCGCGCCACGCGCGGCTGGCGTGGCACCCGCTCTGCCTGGCTGTCGATCATCGGGTTCAGCGCGGTGCTGTTCAACTTCACGATCGTGAACATGTTCTTCAAGGGCCTGCACGCGTACTCCGGCCTGAACTGAGCCGCTGTCGCGGGTGATCCCGCGACATCCTGTCAGGGCGCGGGCGAGAGCACGACGACCGGGGTCTCACGGCTGCGCAGCGCGGCGTGCGCGTCGAGGTCGTCGCGGCCGTCGAGGGTGCGGTAGACCGCCCACAGGCGGTCGCGCTCGACCCCCATGGCCGCGTGCGCGACCACGTCGCGGGAGCCGTCGGGCAGGTCGACTGATGCTGCAGGCGTCGCCTCGAGGTTGAGCCACCACGCCGGCGGCGGGTCGCCCCATCCGTTCATCGCGAGTGTGACGAGGTCGTCGCCGTCCTCGAAGTAGGCCAGGATCGCGACGCGCGGCTTGCCGGACCGGCGTCCGACGGTGTGCAGGCGCATCATCCCCCACACGGTGGGGGTCGGATGCCGCAGCCCCAGCCTGCCGCCGGTCACGCGGTACAGGCCGCGGTGCACGACCCATGCCGTGCGGATGAACCAGCGCGGCGGCAGCCTGGCTGCGTCGCGCGGCGTATCGACGGATTCCGGAGGGCTCACGCCTCGATCCTGGCCCGCCCGCCCCGCCCCGGCAAGCGCTGTTGCTGCAGGGCCCGGTGGGTGAGTCGCCGCCGGCGATCTTGGCGAGTCGCCACGTTCTGCGGCGGGTGGTGGTGGTTCGTGGCGAGCCGCCAGATTGCGCGGGCGAGGGTGGATGCCGCACGCAGACGCCGCCCCGGCCGAGGCGGCCGGGGCGGCGTGAGACCCGCAGATCAGGCGGTGACGGGCGTGGTCTTCAGCAACGCGCGGGCCGAGGTGGTGCGACGTCGGGCGACGACGAGCATCGTGGCGGCCAGGGCGAGGAGCGTCCAGATCACGAGGCCGGCCAGCGCCGCGCCGAGCCCGGATGCCGACGTGAGCGCGGCGACCATGCCCTGGTACGCGGCCGACGTCGGCAGCAGGCCGGCGATGCTCGAGAGCACGCCCGGCACGGTCGAGACGACGCCCGTCGCGACCGTCAGCACGCCCACGAGCGCCGCGATCCAGCGACCCGCGCCGCCGAAGACCGCGACCAGTGCCTGGTTGACCGCCGCGAACGCGATACCCGCCACGACGCACACCGCCGCGAACACGCCCCACTCGCTCCAGGAGTATGACGCGGCCGCCTGCACGACCCCCGCGACCAGCAGGCCCTGCAGGGCGCCGATTCCGGCGGCGGGGGCGTAGGCGCGCAGCGCCAGCAGCGCCGACGGCTTGCGCGAGGTCAGCGCGCGACGCGACACCGCCTGCAGCGCGATGAACGTGCCCAGGCCGCCGAACCACAGCGCGAGCGTCGCCAGCAGCGGGATCGCCGACGCTCCGAAGAGCGACGAGCCCACACCGTCGGTCTCGACCGGGTCGGCGACGACGGTCGCCAGAGCGGTCGCCTGCTGGTCGGTGTACGAGGGCAGCGCGTCAGCGGCCGTGTGCAGGCCGCTCGCGAGATCGCCGGTGCCGGACGCCAGCTGCGAGACGCCGTCGGCGAGGGTCGACGCCCCGCTCGCGGCCTGGGTCGCGCCGTCCGCGAGCTTCGTCGCGCCGGTCGCGAGTCCGTTCGCGCCGTCCTGGATGCCGGTGGCGCCGGTCGCGAGTCCGTTCGCGCCGTCCTGGATGCCGGTGGCGCCGTCCGCGAGCTTCCCGGCGCCGGCCGCGGACTGGTCGACCCCGCCTGCGAGCTGGGTGAGCCCGCTGCTCAGCGTCGACACGTTCGTGCCGATCTCGCGGAACTGCCCGACGAACTGGGCGGTCGCTGCCGTGTCGAACTGGCTGAGGCCTGCCGAGGTGCCGGAGGCTGCGGCGTTCCCGCCCTGCGCCGCGGTCAGGAGGCTGTCGCAGTACGCCTTCGCCGCACCACTGGCCGCGCAGTTCTCGGCGATCGTCAGAACGCCGGCGGCCGCCTGGGCGCTCGCGGTCGCCGCACCCGACAGCTCGTCGGGCACGAGTCCGGTCTGTTCGAGCTGAGTCGCGCCCGCGTTCACCCCGTCGGCGAGTTGCTGCGCACCGTTCGCCGCATCGCGGGTGCTGCCGGCGATGGTCGTCAGTCCGGACTGCAGCGACGTGGCTCCGCTCGCGAGCTGGCCTGCTCCGTCGGCCAGAGACGTGGCGCCGCCCGAGAGCTGCGCCGCGCCGCCCGCGAGCTGCGACGCGCCGGTGGAGAGCTGCGTGGTGCCGTCGGCGAGCTGTGTGATGCCCGCGGGCAGCTGTGCGGCGCCATCGGCGGCCGAGGTCGCGCCGTCGGCGAGCTGCTGCGCGCCGTCGGCGGCGGTGCCGAGCTGGTCGCCCAGCGTCGTGAAGCCGAGGAACACGTTCTCGAGGTACACCTGCGACAGCTGCGTGCCCATGCTGGATGCCGCCACCGACGCGACCTGCGCGGTGATGGCGTCGTCCACGATGAGGCTGTCAGGCGGCGTCGTGACCTCGATGGTCGCCTTCTGGGGGGTCTCGCCGGGCTGTGTCGAGGTCGCCGCGGCCGAGAAGTTCTCGGGGATCGTGATGACGGCCGCGTAGGTTCCGTCGGCGAGGCCTGCGGCCGCGTCGTCGGCGTTGGAGATCGTCCATGTGAGGTTGCTGTCGGCGTCGTCCGAGCCTTCGACGAGGCCGGCGGTGAGCTGGCGGCCCAGCGGCACCATCTGCCCATCGATCGTGACGGGTTCGTCCTCGTTCACGACGGCGGCGGTGAGGCTGTCGAGCCGCTCGGTCGGGTTGTACAGTGCGGCCACCAGGATGCCGCCGATGATGACTGGCAACAGCAGGACGCCGACGAGCGTCAGCCACGTGACCGGGCGGCGGGAGCGCGAGCGCTCGATGGCCGTGGTGATCCAGTTGGGGGTCATGCGTTCACCTCTGCGGTGGTCGTGGTCTGGGAGGTGCTTGCCTGAAGCGCGAGCGTGGTCAGCTGCGGACGGTGCGCGTCGGCGAGGAGCGCCAGAGCGGCGCTATCGGTGCGCGAGGTCAGGACGAGCGTGAGCGACGGGGCCTGGTCGGCCTTCGCCCGTGCCGCCAGCGCGGCGGTGGCGTCACGCAGCAGAGCGGCGGCCTGGTCGCGTTCGGCGGCGTCGAGGGCGTCGACTCCGTCGATGACGACGAGCTCGGTGCGTCCGGCGAGCGCCCGCCGCAGTGCGTGCACGCGGTCTTCGGCCTCGCCGAGCAGCGCGAGCCCGACGTGCGCGCGCACCCAGGCGGCCCGCTCGGGCAGCAGGTGGCCGGCCACACGCAGGCGTCCGTCGGTCGGGGCGAGGCGGCCGGCGGCGACGAGCGCGAAGGCCCGCACGGCGCGGGGGTCGCCGGTCGCGACGAGCGTGCCGCCCGGCTCGACGCGGAAGGTCGCACCTTCGAACAGCGAGATCTCGCCGAGCGAGCGTCCGCCGTCGGCGTGCACGCCGACGCCTTCGCCGACGACGACCGCGGTCGTGGCGGGCTCGGGCCATTCCGCCAGCGAGAGCTCGCGTTCGACGGCCTCGCCCTCGATGTCGAAGTGGGGGAGCACCCGGTCGAGCCAGCGCGGCATCCACCACGCCTTGGCCCCCAGCAGTGCCATCACAGCCGGCACCAGCGTCATCCGGACGAGGAACGCGTCGATCGCGATGCCCGCGGCCAGTCCCAGCGCGATCGGCTTGATCGACGAGTCGCCTTCGGGCACGAACGCGGCGAACACGGCGAACATGATGACCGCCGCCGCGGTCACCACACGGGCTGACGCGGTGAAGCCCGAGCGCACCGCGCCGATCGCGACGTCGCGGTCGCTGCGGGTCGCGTGCCCGGCCGCGCCACGGCGCGCGTGGACGTAGTCCTCGCGCATGCGACTGACGAGGAACACCTGGTAGTCCATCGCGAGGCCGAACAGCACGCCCATGAGGATGATCGGCATGAAGCTGATCACCGGGCCGGTCTTGTCGACGTGCAGCAGGTCGGCGCCCCAGCCCCACTCGAACACCGCGGCGACGACGCCGAACGCGGCGAGCACCGACAGCAGGTAGCCGAGCGCCGCCGTCAGCGGCACCCAGATCGAGCGGAACACGATCATGAGGAGGATCAGCGACAGCCCGACGACGAAGATGCCGAACGGCAGCAGCGCGGCGCCCAGCAGGTCGGAGATGTCGATGCCGACGGCGGTGAAGCCGGTGACCAGCAGGTCGACGCCGTACTCGTCCTTCAGCTCCGGCGCGAGGTCGCGAAGGGCCCTCACCAGCTCGGCGGTCGCCGGGTCGTCCGGGGCGGTCTCGGGCACGATCTGGATCAGCCCGGTGTCGGCGGTCTCGTTCGGGGTCGCGAGCGCGACCTCCTTGACGCCCGGCACCTTCTCGATCTCGGCCTTGAGGTCGGCCATGAGCCCGAGCGGGTCGGTCGAGGTGACGATCGTCCCGGTCATGATGAGCGGGCCGTTCGCCCCCGGGCCGAAGTGCTTGGCGGTGAGGTCGTACGCCTGGCGTGCCTGGCTCGACTCGGGCTGCTGACCCGCGTTGGGCAGCGCCAGCGCGAGGCTGGCCGCGGGGATCGCCACCACGCCGAGCGTGATCACGACGGCGAGGGTGGTGATGAGCGGATGCTTCGTCACGAGCATGACCCAGCGGTTGGCACGTTTCGTCTCAGTCGCTGGCGCTCCCTCGCTCAACGACCGAGTGCTCCCGGTGACGTCGGCGCCGGTCGCTGAGCGAGCGTCAGCGAGACGAAGCGCGTCTTCCGGCGCCTCGGTCTTCTCGCCCGCGTCGACCGCGTTCGCCCGGCGGCGGCCGGGCAGCGGCATCCCCCTGCGCTTCTTGCCGTGGCCCCACCCGGCGACGCGTTCTTTCGCGAACCCGAGCAGCGCGGGGGTGAGCGTGATCGCGACGACCACGGCGATCGCGACGGCGACGGCCGCGGCGATGCCCATCGTGGTGAGGAAGGGGATGCCGGCGAAGCCGAGGCCGATGAGGGCGATGAGCACCGTCACGCCGGCGAACACGACGGCCGATCCTGCGGTGCCGGTGGCGCGGGCGGCGGACTCCTCGGGGTCCTCGCCGGCGCGCACCTGGTCCTGATGTCGGGCCACGATGAACAGCGCGTAGTCGATGCCGACCGCCAGGCCCAGCATGATCGCGAGCATCGGGGTGGTCGACGAGATCGACGCGAACGCTGTCGAGACGTAGATGAGGGCGATCGCGAGGCCGACGCCGATGAGCGCCGAGATGAGCGGGAACCACGCCACGGCGAACGAGCGGAACGTCACGATGAGCACGAACAGGGCGATCAGCACGCCCACGGCTTCGATGAGAGAGAGCGCGGGCACCGACGTCGAGAACAGGTCGCCGCCCATGGCGACCTGCGAGCCCGCGGGCAGCTGGTCGCGGAGGTCTGCGGCGACGTCTTCGAGCTGCGACTTGGTCTCGTCAGAGACATCCGTGGACTGGCCGTCGAACTGCAGGCGCACGATGGCTGCCGACTCGTCGTCGGCCACCATGCCGCTGACCATCTCGTCGTACGGGTCGGTGACGGCGATCACGCCGTCGATGTCTTCGAACTGCGACACGGCGTCGCCGATGTCGGCCTTGTAGGGATCAGTCGTGACGTCGTCGCCGTCGGCGACGACCACGACCATCTGCGCGCTGGTGCCGCTGGCCTGGGGAAAGCTGCGATCCAGCAGCTCGATGCCCTCCTGCGCCTCGGTGCCCGGGATCGAGAACGAGTTGTCGGTGCCCTTCATGAACACCGCGGCGCCGGCTCCGGCGAGCGCGAGCAGCAGCAGCCATGAGACGAGCACGCGCCATGGGTGGCGGTACGACCAGCGGCCGAGCGCATACAGGACAGTCGACAAGTGTTCCTCCTAGAAACGCGAGCATCTCCGCGCGAAGGGGTGAGAGATTCGGGAACTGTCGATACAGCGCTGTATCGGATACATGAGTGTATCGTAAGGCGGGTTCGCCGCCCGAACCTGAGTAGTCCGTGTGAGACTGGCGGAGAGGAGAACCATGACCGACACCCAGACGGCAGACGCTGCCGTCACGTCGCCCCGTCGCGAAGCGACGCGGCAGAAGCTGCTGGATGCCGCGGCCCTCGTCTTCGCCGAGGTCGGGGTCGATGCGGCCTCCGTTGAGGCGATCTGCGAGCACGCCGGTTTCACGCGCGGGGCGTTCTACTCCAACTTCGAGACCAAGGACGAGTTGATGCTGGCCCTCACCGAGCGCGTCGCCGGCGAGAAGATCGACGAGGTCGCCGAGCGCGTCGCCATCCTGCAGGCGCGCGGCGAGGATCTCGAGCCCGGTGCGCTGGTGCGGCAACTGCTCGACGCGGCGTTCGACAAGAAGCAGGGCATCCTGCTCACGAGCGAGATCCGCACGCGCGCGATGCGCGACCCGCGTCTGGCCGCGACGTACATCGCGTGGCAGACGGGTCTCGTCGAGCGGGTGGGTGCGTTCATCGAGAGCCTCGCGCAGACCTACGGGTTCCGGCTGCGCGTGCCCGCGACGGAGTTCGCCGGTCTGATCATCCAGACGTGGGAGGACACGTCGGCGTTCGCCGTCATGACGGGACTCGACGCCGAGGACGCCCACACGCTGGTCAACGAGCGCACGGCGCGCCTGGCGACCGCCCTCGTCGACCCCGTCTGAGCGTCACGGCCTGGGCGACCGGTCGTTGAACGAGCGAGGCACCAGCGAGACGAAACGCACTGACCGACGAGCGACCCAGGCCTTCAGCGTCACCGCCCGAGGCTGAGCACCTCGTAGCACCGCGCCACGCGGTCGAGCCACCACTGCCGGCGTTCGGCCGGCGCCGCGTGGGCGGCCAGCAGCTCCGGGTCGGGGCGCACGCGTCCGACGGTCAGCATCCCGGCCTGCGGCACGAGCGGCGGGTCGGCGACGTCGGCGGTGAACAGCGACGCCGTGCCGAGGCCGCAGTCGAAGTCGAGCCGGGGGAGTGCCGCGGCCAGCGCCACTCCCATCGACAGGCCGACGGACGTGTCGAGGGCGCTCGACACGACGGCCGGCAGCCCGGCCTCGGCCACGATCTCCAACGCGCGGCGCACGCCGCCGAGCGGCTGCGCCTTGACGACGAGCAGGTCGGCGGCGCCGGCGCGGGCCACCGCGAGCGGGTCGGCGGCCTTGCGCACGCTCTCGTCGGCGGCGATCGGGATGTCCATGTACTTGACGCGGCGTCGCAGCTCGGCGAGCTCATCGACGTCGGCGCACGGCTGCTCGGCGTACTCGAGGTCGAACTCCGCGAGGGCGTGCAGCGCCCGCTCGGCCTCGTCGACGTTCCAGCCGCCGTTGGCGTCGATGCGCACTCGACCCTCCGCGCCCATCGCCTCCCGGACGGCGCGCACGCGTGCGATGTCGTCGGCGAGGCGCTGACCCGCCTCGGCCACCTTGACCTTGGCGGTCCGGCATCCGTCGAACCTCGCCAGCACGCCCGGCACCGCGGCGGCCGCCACCGCGGGCACGGTGGCGTTGACGCCGACGGTGTCGCGGACGGGTTCGGGCCGCGGCATCCACGCGTCTTCGATCGCTGCTGACAGCCACGTGGACGACTCAGCGTCGTCGTACTCGGCGAAGGGCGAGAACTCGGACCAGCCCTCGGGGCCTTCGAGCAGCAGGGCTTCGCGCACGTCGATGCCGCGGAACCGCGTCGCGAGCGGCAGCGCCACCACCCGCGCCGTGTCGAGGATCGCGTCGAGAGGAGGGAGGGCCGCGTCATTGCTCACGCCCCCATCCTGCGCCCCCTCCCGCTGACTTGCCCTAGATGTACGCGACACGCCAGGCGTGTCGTGCATTCAAGGCAAGTCAACTGGATAACAATGTGCGCTTGACGATAGTGTGTGGCACACAGTACAGTGTGAGGCATGAGCGAAACCGAGATCCTCGAGACGCACCTGCAGGAGCTGCGGCGCGGCACCGTCGTGCTCGCCTGCCTGCGACTGCTCGAGTCGCCGGGCTACGGGTACGGGCTGCTCGAAGAGCTGGGGGACCACGGGTTCCCCACCGACGCGAACACGCTGTATCCGCTGCTGCGCCGCCTCGAGAAGCAGGGGTTCCTCACGAGCGAGTGGAACACCGACGAGGCCCGGCCCCGCAAGTTCTACCGCACCAGCGACGCCGGCATCCGCCTCGCGGAGGCGCTGACGGCCGACTTCCGCGCGATCGCGACCGCGATCGACGGCCTCTGATTCCGAACTGTGAACACCACGGAGAAAGCCATGACCACCACCGAAACCCTCACCGACCGCTACGTCGACGCCGCGATGCGCACCGTCCCCGACGATCAGCGCTCCGACCTCGCCGCCGAGCTGCGTGGGTCGATCGACGATCAGATCGAGGCGCGCATCGCCGAGGGCGCCGCGCCCGACGACGCCGAGCGCGCAGTGCTCACCGACCTCGGCGACCCCGATGTGCTGGCCGCGGGCTACACCGGCCGTCAGCTGCACCTCATCGGCCCGCGCTACTACCTGGACTGGTGGCGCCTGCTCAAGCTGCTGCTGTGGATCGTGCTGCCGTGCGCCGCGTTCGGCGTGGCACTGGGCCAGATCCTCAGCGGCGCGACGGTGGGTGAGACGATCGGCTCGGCCGTCGTCGCCGTGTTGACGGCCGCCCTGCATGTGGCGTTCTGGACGACGCTCGTCTTCGTCGTGCTCGAGCGCACCGGTCACGAGACGATGGATGCCGGTCCCTGGACGCCTGACCGTCTGCCCGAGCCGCGGCAGCGCGGCGCCGGGCTCGGCGACATGATCGCATCGATCGCGTTCCTGCTGATCATGGCGGGCGTCGTGCTGTGGGACCACTTCATCGGCCTCGTGCCGACCGAGCCGGGACTGCCGTTCCTCGCCGAGGGCCTCTGGCCCTGGTGGATCCTCGCGCTGTTCGTCGTGATGGCACTCGAAGCCGTGCTCGCGATCGCGGTCTACGGCGTCGGACGCTGGACGTGGCCGCTGGCCGTGGCCAACGGCATCCTGAACCTCCTCATCGCGGTGCCGGCGCTGTGGCTGCTCGGCACGGGCCGGCTGATCAACCCGGAGTTCTTCCCGACGATCATCGAGGGCTCCGATGGCCCCGTCGTGCAGAACATCATCGCCGCGATCGTGGGCTTCGTCATCGTCGCGGTCGCGATCTGGGACACGACGGATGCCGCACTGAAGGCGGCCCGGACGGCCCGGGCGACCCGGGCCTGACAGCGGCGGCCCTAGTCTTTTCCCCATGCCCCTCCTCGACACTCCCGTGCGCTTCGGCGTGCAGATCCAGCCCCAGCACACCCCGTACGACGGGATCCGCGACGCCGTCCGCCGGCTCGAAGACCTCGGCGTGGACATCCTGTTCAACTGGGACCACTTCTTCCCGCTGTCGGGCGACCCCGACGGACTCCACTTCGAGTCGTGGACGATGCTCGGCGCGTGGGCCGAGCAGACGGAGCGCGTCGAGTTCGGCGCCCTGGTCAACTGCAACAGCTACCGCAACGCCGACCTGCAGGCCGACATGGCCCGCACGATCGACCACATCTCGGCCAAGGGCGGCGACACCGGCCGCTTCATCTTCGGCACCGGCGCGGGCTGGTTCGCCCGCGATTACGAGGAGTACGGCTACGAGTTCGGCACGGCCGGCTCGCGGCTGGACGACCTCGCCGCGGGCCTGGAGCGCGTCGAGGCGCGCTGGGCCACGCTCAACCCGCCACCCACGCGCAAGATCCCGGTGATGATCGGCGGCAAGGGCGAGCAGAAGACGCTGCGCCTGGTCGCCCGCCACGCCGACATCTGGCACAGCTTCGTGCGGCCCGACGAGATCGCGCACAAGCTCGACGTGATCGAGCGCTGGGCCGAGCGCGAGGAGCGCGACACGTCGAACCTCGTGATCTCGAACGAGGTGCACGGGCACGGTGTCGAGCACGCCGATGCGCTTTACGACGCCGGCGCCCGCCTCATCACGTTCGGTTTCCGCGGCCCCGATTTCGACTTCGACCTCGTCGAGTCGTGGCTGCGCTGGCGCGACGGCAAGAACGCCTGATCGAGGGATGCCGCGGCCCCGACATCCCCGTGAGACCACCGTCTCGGGACGAGACCTGGGGTCTACCCCAGGGTCTCGTCCGGCAGCTGTCGTCTCACGGGGACCGGTGACCGCGGCGCGCGACTAAAATCACGGGGTGACCGCCACATCGCTCGCCCCCCGCTTCGCCCTCGACATCGACGGCGTACCGCGCCCCGAGCGCGCGCAGCGGCTGCGAGATGCGGTGCGCGAGCGCGTCGTCATCGCCGACGGCGCGATGGGCACGATGCTGCAGCGGTACGACCTCACGATCGACGGCGACTTCCAGGGTCTCGAGGGCTGCAACGAGATCCTCAACGTGTCGCGCCCGGACGTCGTCGGCGCGATCCACGACGCGTACCTCGAGGTCGGCGTCGATGCGGTCGAGACGAACACCTTCGGCGCCAACTGGTCGAACCTCGGCGACTACGGCATCGAGGACCGCATCGCCGAACTCGCCGAGAAAGGTGCGCGGATCGCGCGTGAGCGGGTCGAGGCGGCCGAAGCCGCCGACGGTCGCGAGCGCTGGGTGCTCGGGTCGATGGGACCGGGCACGAAGCTTCCGAGCCTCGGCCACACGACCTACGACAACCTGAAGCAGACGTTCGCGCTGCAGGCCGAGGGACTCATCGACGGCGGCGCCGACGCGTTCCTCGTCGAGACGAGCCAGGACCTGCTGCAGACCAAGGCCGCCATCAACGGTTGTCGGCAGGCGATCGTGAGCCGCGGCATCCGGCTTCCGATCTTCGTCGAGGTGACCGTCGAGACCACCGGCACCATGCTCATGGGCTCCGAGATCGGCGCGGCGCTCACCGCGATCGAGCCGCTGGGCGTCGACGCCATCGGCCTGAACTGCGCCACCGGACCGACGGAGATGAGCGAGCATCTGCGGCACCTGTCGAAGCACGCCACCGTGCCGATCGCGTGCATGCCGAACGCCGGCCTTCCGGTATTGGGCGCCGATGGTGCGAGCTACCCCCTGTCGCCCGCCGAGCTGGCGACGGCGCATGAGCAGTTCGTGCGTGAGTTCGGCCTGGGGCTCATCGGCGGATGCTGCGGCACGACGCCCGAGCACCTCGCCGCAGTCGTCGAGCGCCTGCGTCCCGTCGGCGGCACCGAGGCCCGCCGCCCGGAGCTCGACCCGGGCGTCGCGTCGCTGTACCAGCATGTGTCTTTCCGCCAGGACGCCTCGTATCTCGCGATCGGCGAGCGCACCAACGCGAACGGCTCGAAGGCGTTCCGCGAGGCGATGCTCGAGGGTCGCTGGGACGACTGCGTCGAGATCGCGCGCGACCAGATCCGCGTCGGCGCGCACCTGCTCGACGTCTGCACCGACTATGTCGGCCGCGACGGCGCCGCCGACATGCGCGAGGTCGTCTCGCGCCTGGCGAGCGCATCCACGCTTCCCCTCGTGGTCGACTCGACCGAGCCCGCCGTCATCCGGGCCGGGCTGGAGCTCATCGGCGGACGCCCGGTCGTGAACTCGGTGAATTACGAGGACGGCGACGGTGCGGCATCCCGATTCGGACGCATCATGCCCCTGGTCAAGGAGCACGGCACCGCCGTCATCGCGCTCACGATCGACGAGCAGGGTCAGGCGCGCACCGCGGACGACAAGGAGCGCATCGCCTCGCGGCTGGTCGATGAACTGACCCAGGACTGGGGGCTCAGGGTGAGCGACATCGTCGTCGACTGCCTGACGTTCCCGATCGCGACCGGGCAGGAAGAGACCCGCCGCGACGCGATCGAGACGATCGAGGCGATCCGCCGCATCAGCACGAAGTACCCCGGCATCAACACGACCCTCGGGGTCTCGAACGTGTCGTTCGGCCTCAATCCGGCGGCGCGCAGCGTGCTGAACTCGGCGTTCCTGCACGAGGCGGTCGAGGCCGGACTGACGAGCGGCATCATCGACGCCGCCAAGATCGTGCCGCTCGCGTCGATCTCGGACGAGCAGCGCCAGGTCGCGCTCGACCTGGTGTGGGACCGCCGCGAGTACGATGCCGACGGCAATGTGACCTACGACCCGCTGGCACGCATGCTCGACCTGTTCGCCGGCGTCGACACCGCGGCGCTGCGCAACCAGCGGGCCGCCGAGCTGGCCGCCCTGCCGACGGGCGAGCGCCTCCAGCGCCGCATCATCGACGGCGAGGGCAAGGGCCTCGAGGCCGACCTCGACCTTGCGCGGGCCGAGGGCATGGCGCCGCTCGCGATCATCAACGACCACCTGCTGGAGGGCATGAAGGTCGTGGGCGAGCGGTTCGGCGCGGGCGAGATGCAGCTGCCGTTCGTGCTGCAGTCGGCCGAGGTCATGAAGAACGCCGTCGCCCTGCTCGAACCCCACATGGAGAAGGCGGATGCCTCCGGCAAGGGTCGCATCGTGCTCGCGACGGTCCGCGGCGACGTGCACGACATCGGCAAGAACCTCGTCGACATCATCCTGACCAACAACGGGTACGACGTGATCAACCTCGGCATCAAGCAGCCGATCGCCGACATCATCGCCGCGGCCGAGGAGCACGACGCCGACGTGATCGGCATGTCTGGCCTGCTCGTGAAGTCGACCGTCGTCATGAAGGAGAACCTCCTCGAGCTGCAGTCCCGCGGCCTCGGCAAGAAGTGGCCGGTCATCCTCGGCGGCGCGGCGCTCACCCGCGCCTACGTCGAGGACGACCTGGCGTCGCTGTTCGACGGCGAGGTGCGCTACGCCCGCGACGCGTTCGAGGGCCTCACGCTCATGGAGCCGCTGGTCAAGATCGCGCGGGGTGCCGACCCGGCCGCCGTCGGCCTGCCCGAGCTCAAGAAGCGCCGCCACGCCGAGGGGTCCAAGCTCACGCTGACCGAGCCCGAGGCCATGCCGGCGCGGTCGGACGTCGCGTCCGACAACCCCGTCCCGGCCCCGCCGTTCTGGGGCACCCGTATCGTCCGCGGCATCGCGCTGCACGACTACGCCGCGTTCCTCGACGAGCGCGCGACGTTCATGGGCCAGTGGGGCCTGAAGCCCGGCCGCGGCGAGGACGGCCTGTCATACGAGCAGCTCGTCGAGACCGAGGGGCGGCCGCGCCTGCGCTACTGGCTCGACCGCATCCTCGCCGAGGGCATGCTCGACGCGTCGGTCGCGTACGGGTACTTCCCGGTGGTGTCGGAGGGCGACGATCTGGTCGTGCTGCACCACGCCGACGATCCGACCGGAGTGCTCGGCGTGCCCGGTCTGCTCGCGCCCGACGGCGGCTCGGGCGGCCCGATCGGCACCGACCGGCTGCGCTTCCACTTCCCGCGCCAGCGCCGCGACCGCCACCTGTGCCTGTCGGACTTCGTGCGACCGCGAGAGTCCGGCCAGGTCGACGTGCTGCCGGTGCAGCTGGTCACCGCGGGCGCCGCGATCGACAAGGTCACCGCGAAGCTGTTCGCCGAGGACCGGTACCGCGACTACTACGAACTCAACGGCCTGGTGATGCAGCTGACCGAGGCGCTCGCCGAGTTCTGGCACGCCCGCATCCGCTCCGAGCTGGGCTTCTCGTCGGAGGACCCGACCGACACCGCCGGCCTGTTCAAGCTCGAGTACCGCGGCGCCCGTTTCTCGCTCGGCTACCCCGCCTGCCCCGACATGGAGGACCGCCGCAAGGTCGTCGAGCTCCTCCGCCCCGAGCGCATGGGCGTCGAGCTGAGCGACGAGCTGCAGCTGCACCCCGAGCAGTCCACCGACGCCTTCGTCTTCCACCACCCCGAGGCGAAGTACTTCTCGGTCTGACCGGCGGACATCGAGCGAGTGGATGCCGGCGGCCGCGGCATCCACTCGGCTACGGCGTGTACGCGACTGCGCGGTCTGCCGCCGCAGCAGCGAGGCGCTTGTCGCGGGTCCAGAGCACGGCTGCCGGTGTGATCAGCACCGATGCGTGCATCATGTGATGCGCCGTGTGATTCTATCGCTCGCCGTCCGATTGCGGCCCGGCGTCGTCCGTAGTGTGTAGCCATGGAGACGGCGCGCACATCGACCTCGGCATCCGTCGGGCTCATCGTGGCGGCGACGACGCTCGCGCTCGGCACGATCGCGCTGATCTGGTTCGCGGCCGTGCCGTGGGGGCCGATGTGGTGTCCGGCGATCTACCCTGCGCCGCGCAACTGCTTCGCGTCCGATCGCGCCGGCACCGGGCTGGTGGCGACGGTCATGATCGCGGCGGTGTACCTCGCGACGATGCTCTTCGCCCTCAACCCGATGGTGCGCAGCCGTCCACTCGTGATCACCGGGGTCGCCCTGCTCGGCATCGCACCCGTCGTGTCATACCTCGCTGTCGCCTGGATCCCCGGCTTCGCGCTCGGCTGACCCGTGTGCCGCCGGAGCCCCGGGACGAGTGGATGCCGGCGGCCCCGGCATCCACTCGGTATCACCCGTCTCGCTCGGCGAGAACGCACATCAGCACCCTGGGTGCGCCGCGCGGGGTGCTGTCACGCGTTCTCGCGGGCTCGGACCGATCGCCCCGAAGGCAGGGCGGACGGCTGCAGCGGCTTCGCGCGACGGAAGGCGGCGAGCACCGGACGGCCGATGACGACCACGCCGATGACCGTCGTGACGGCGCGGAGGGTGTCCCAGCTGAGGGTCGAGGTGACCAGCGAGTACAGCAGGAAGCTCGACAGGTTGACCGGCAGCGGGGCTGATCCGTCATACGAGATGCCGGTGCCGAAGCCGACCGCGAAAGGCCAGTACCAGAGGTTCATCATCAGGCCGAAGACGTACGACGCGACGACGCCGTAGACGCTCAGCATCGCGATCTCGCCGGCCCGCGAGCGGAGCCGGGGGAGCAGCCCCGCCCCCGCGCCCACCCACGCGCACGCGAACATCTGGAACGGCGTCCACGGGCCGAACGTGCCGGTCACGAGCGTCGACAGGGCGATCGCGGCCATGCCGAGCAGCATGCCGAATCGCGCGCCGAACGCTCGTCCGGCGAGGATCAGCAGCACGAACACCGCCTCGACGCCGCCGACGCCGGTGCTCGCGATGCGCACCGCCGCGCCGATCGCGGCGAGGGTGCCCAGCAGCGCCAGCATGTGCGCCGACCGCACGGTGCCGTCGAGCGTCGCGATCACGACGAGCACCGCCAGCGGCGCGAGCGCGAGCGCCGCCACCGGAACGGCGGCGTGCGCCTGCGCGGGCACCGCCGTCGCCACGAGCGGCCAACAGAACGCCCCGAGCGCGACGAGGTTCGCCGCGACGAGCGCCGCGATCGGGAGAAGAGGGCGACGGGATGCCTGCGACCGGTCTCCGCGGCCACTCCCGGTGTCCGCACCCCCATCGTCCCGTCGGCGCAATTCAGCATGGGCGAGACCAGCCACGGCGGGAGTGCCGGAATGACGCGACGTCTCGGGATCGGCCGCTCGCTCATGCTGAATTGCGCCGCCGGGGGCGTGCGCGGGCGCGAGCGCGGGCGCAGCGGCGGATGTGACGGCCGGGACGTGTGCGGCGGGTGGAGTCGCGTCACGGGCCGCCAGCATCCCGGCCCTCATCTCGAGCGTGCGGTCGGCGTGCGCGGCGACCTCGGGTTCGTGCGACGCGACGAGCACCGCCGTGCCCTCGTCGGCGAGCGAGACCAGTGCGGCCCACACGACGGAGCGCGCGGCGGGGTCCAGGCCCCGCGTCGGCTCGTCGACCAGCATCACCCGGGGGGCGGTCGCGAGCTGGATCGCGAGCGCGAGGCAGCGCCGCTCGCCGGCGGACAGATCGAGGGGATGCCGCGCCAGCCGCGCCGCGACCTCGGGGTCGTCGGGGTCCAGGCCCAGGAACCCGGCGAAGCGCGCGGCGATGCCGACGTGTTCGGGATCGCCTGGGTTGCGCTTCGTGTCGGTCGTGCCTCCCTGGCTCGGCGCCCCGAACGCGGGTGCCCGGTCTGCGGACCGGGCGCTGAGCGAGCGCCGGCGAGACGAAGCGCGGCGCGCGCGGCTGTCGGCCCGCGCGCACTCGGCCGCCACGGTGTCGTACACGAAGAGGTCGTCCGAGGCGTCCGGGACCAGCGCCACGCGGCCCGAGGCTTCGAGGTCCATGCCTCGTGCGGGCAGGGCGAGCGCTGCGAGCAGGCTGGACTTGCCGGCGCCGTTGGGCCCCGTGAGCGCGATGATCTCGCCGGCGCGCAGGTCGAGGTCGGCACCTGCGACGGCAGTGAGCGCGCCGTGCCTCACCGTGAGGCCCCGCACCCGGAGTGCCGACGCGGCTGCTCGCCTGTCGCGATGTGCGCGCGGAGCCGGCACATCGCGACGGGGGAGCGGAGCAGGGGATGCCGCGACCCCCGCGTACACCGTGCCGCCGTCGATCCGCAGCACCTCGTCGGCCACGGCGGCCCACGCCGTCACACGGTGCTCGGCCACCACGACGCACATGCCGGCCTCGTGGGCCAGTGCGCCCAGCAGGTCCGCGACGCGCACGCGGGCGTCGGCGTCGAGGTCGGCGAGAGGTTCATCCACGAGCAGCAGGATCGGGTGCTCGACGATGGCGGCAGCGATCGCGACGAGCGTCGCCTCGCCGGCCGACAGTCCGCGCGTGGGCCGGTCGAGCAGACGTGCGATCCCCACCCGGTCGGCGACCTCGGCCGCGCGGGCCTCGACGATCACGCGGGCGACGCCCCGAAGTTCGAGCGCCAGGCCGATCTCGTCGCGCACGCGTTCGGTCGCGAAGGCCTCCCGCGGATGCTGCAGCACGACGCCCACCCGCTGCGCCAGGTCGCGCGGCGGCACCGTTGCACGATCGTGCCCGACGACCCGCAGCGACCCGGCGATCCATCCGCCGTCGGTGTGCGTGTGCAGTCCCGCGATCGCCCGCAGCAGCGTCGACTTGCCCGAACCCGTCGCCCCCGACACGAGGGTGAGCGTCCCGGCCTCGAGCGTGAGCACCTGGGGAAGGTGGACGCCGGGGCCCCCGGCATCCCGTGCGCCGTGGCCCACCGCCCCGAACCCGACCGCCACGTCGTGCGCCTCGACCGGAGCGAGGCAGTCGCCGTCCAGACCGCGGCCGGCGAAGCCGCGCAGCTCGAGGGCCGCGGCGACGTGTCCGGCGCGTTCCAGCGTGCGCTGCAGCAGGGGCAGCAGCAGGCGGACACCGCCGCGTTCGCCGCGAAGGCGCTGCGCGAACCGCACGGCTCGGGCGCCGTCGGCGAGCGAGGGAAGCGTCGCCCATGCGATCGCGAGGGCTCGGGCGATGCCACGCAGCGGGCCGCGGCGCGAGGCCCGCGCGAACACGCGGTGCAGGTCGACCAGGGCGTTCACCACGCCGAACGCGAGGATCGCCAGGGCGATCGGGAGGGCGCTGGCCGCGGCATCCACGAGTCCGTCGGTCGTGACCGGCCCCAGCAGCACGACATGCGCGAACGGCGGCGCGAGGCGCACCTCCGGCAGCGGCAGCAGCACCGCGCCGGAGCCGTCGGCCCCGTGGAAGAGGACGCGATAGACGACCCGGGCCGCCACGAAGCCGGCGGCGAGCACCGCCGCCGCCCGTAGCGGCCCGAGCCTCAAGGTCATGACGCGGGCGCCGCCGGTTCGCCGTTCAGGGTGAAGAGCAGCTCGACGGCGTCGCCGGGCTCGAGCTGCTGGGTCGACAGGCCCTCCTGCGCATAGCCCCACTCGCCGCCGGCGGGCTTGACCCACAGCGACCAGTACGCGAATGCGGCCGGCATCGACTCGCACTTCTCGAAGTAGTCCGAGCCGTCCTCGGCCGGGATCGCCTCGTTCTCGGCGGGCGCACCGTTGACGCGGCACACGACCTGGTCGCCGTACTGGTCGGTGCCCTCGGTCTCGATCTGCGCGGCGAGGAGCGCGTCCGAGGCGCCGATCGTCTCGTCGGCGCTCACGCACCACGTGGCCGACACGTCGTCGGCGTCGCCGAGCGCGCTCGCATCGACGACGACCGTGACGCCCTCGTCGCCCTCGCACGCGGACGCCACGGCGACGGAGGCCTCAGCGCTCGCCGACGGGGTCGACGGGGCCGAGGTCGGGTCGGGCGACGGGGACGAACAGGCGGCGAGGGTGATCAGCAGGGCGGCGGAGGCCGCGGCCACGGCCAGGGTGCGAAGAGTCGAGGTCACCGATCAAGGGTAGTCGGCGGCATCCCCTGTCCGGTTCCTCGTGACGCCCGTATGACGTGCGCCGCCGCCCCGCCGTAGGCTGGGCGGGTGAGTGTTTCGGAGCTGTTCGACGAAGACGAGTGGATGCCGGCACGCGGCGCTCCCGAAGACGGCGGGTACACCGACATCACGTCGCACGTCTCGAAGGACGGCCGCATCGCGCGCATCGCGTTCGATCGCCCCGAGGTGCGCAACGCGTTCCGGCCGCACACGGTCGACGAGCTCTACCGCGCGCTCGATATCGCCCGCCAGGACCCGCGCATCGGCGTCGTGCTGCTCACCGGCAACGGCCCGAGTCCCAAGGACGGCGGCTGGGCGTTCTGCTCGGGCGGCGACCAGCGCATCCGCGGCCGTGACGGATACAAGTACTCCGAGTCCGACCTCACGGTCGTTGAGCGAGACGAAACGCAGCAGGCACGCTCCGGGCGTCTGCACATCCTCGAAGTGCAGCGGCTGATCCGGTTCATGCCGAAGGTCGTGATCGCCGTGATCCCCGGGTGGGCGGCCGGCGGCGGGCACTCGCTGCACGTCGTGTGCGACCTCTCCATCGCATCGGCCGAGCACGGCCGCTTCAAGCAGACCGACGCCGACGTCGGCTCGTTCGACGCCGGATACGGCTCGGCGTACTTCGCCCGCCAGATCGGGCAGAAGTTCGCGCGCGAGGTGTTCTTCCTCGCCGAGGAGTACTCGGCCCAGCGCGCGTACGAGATGGGCGCCGTCAACCGGGTCGTGCCGCACGCCGAGCTGGAGAAGGAGGCGGTGGCGATGGCCCGGACCATCCTGACGAAGTCGCCCACCGCGATCCGCATGCTGAAGTTCGCGTTCAACGCCGTCGACGACGGCATGGTCGGCCAGCAGGTGTTCGCCGGCGAGGCCACCCGCCTCGCGTACGGCACCGACGAGGCCGTCGAGGGCCGCGACTCGTTCCTGGAGAAGCGCGACCCGGACTGGTCGCCCTACCCGTGGCACTACTGACGCGATGAACCTCGAACCCGTCGCCGGCGACGACCCGCGCGAGATCCTGCGGGCGCTGCGCGGTGCGCTGCACGGCGCCGGACCGGCGCTCGGGCTCGGCATGGTCGACCGTCTGCCGTCCGAGGTGCAGCCAGGCACCGCCGTCGTCGTCACGACGTCGGGCTCCACCGGGGTGCCCAAGAGCGTCGTGCTGACCCGCGACTGCCTCACCGCGAGCGCCCTGGCCACTGCCGACCGGATCGGCGACGGCGCGTGGCTGCTCGCCCTGCCGGCGAGCTACGTGGCAGGCCTGCAGGTGCTGGTGCGCTCGCTCGTCGCCGATCGCGAGCCCGCTATCTTGTCGGGCGCGTTCACTCCGCAGGCCTTCGCCGCCGCGGCGCTCACGATGACGTCGTCGGTGGGCGGCGAGCGCGTGCCCACCTACACGTCGCTGGTGCCGGCGCAGCTGTCGAAGCTGCTGGACGCCGCCGATCACGACCCCCACATCCTCGCCGCGCTGCGCTCGTTCGAACGCATCCTCGTCGGCGGTCAGGCGCTGCCCGCTGCCACCCTCGAACGCGCCGAGGCCGCGGGCGCCCGCATCGCCCGCACCTACGGCTCCACCGAGACCAGCGGCGGCTGCGTGTACGACGGCGTGCCCCTGCGCGG
>Ga0160453_100360_pt1 | contig 38487 bp, 34 predicted proteins | sample HID1971K_E6MG_FD_108228 | JGI IMG/M metagenome (GOLD analysis project Ga0160453, IMG submission 108228) | Enriched millipede-associated microbial communities from UW Madison campus, WI, USA - HID1971K_E6 MG | ecosystem: Host-associated > Arthropoda: Insects > Digestive system > Unclassified ...
ATTCGTCGGCCAGGAGCGCACGAGTACGGTCGGTCAGTTCCTGCTGCGTTCCGCTCATCGGCATCAGTTAGACCACTCCGAGTGCGGTGAGGAACGGCAGGTCGAGCACCCCGAGCCCAGTCACCGCGACGTAGACGAGTCCGGCAAGCACCGCGATGTTGATGAGGACCGTGAACCAGAACATGCGCCGGAAGGAGCGCTTGCGCGTCTTATGCCGGAACACCTGCTGTGCTATCAGCGCTCCCGGCCAGCCGCCGAGGAAGCCGACTGTGAGAAGCGTCTGCTCCGAAACGCGCCCACGTCCTGCTTTCGCCGCCGACTTGTCGATACCGTATGCGGCGAAGCCCGCGACACTCATCACGAGATAGAGGACAGGGATCCACAGCGGGAGGTCGGCCGCAAAATACGCAACCGGGAACGCGGCCGCGAAACCGCAGAGAACTGTCCAGCTCAGCGCCGGAGGAAGCGGCTTCGACATGTCGCGGGAACGATGATCGCCGACGACGAGAGGTGTCGATCTGTTTGAGCCGGTGGTCACGTGCTCGATTCTAGGGAGACGGGTCAACTCACGACCCACGCGCCGCATGCCCCGGTGCAACCTCAGCCGCGATCGTTGAGCGATCCTTGGCGCGCACTCGATCGCGTTGGGCCGCTCGACTACGTCAGCCGGGCGGTGCCGCGCACGCGTCCGATTCGCGGGAGTCGTTCGCCGACGGATCAACTGGGCGCGAGCGAGGCGCGAGAAGATGCCCTGTGACCAATTCGCCAAGGCATCCCTCGCGCCCTAGCCGCGGCATCCTGATCCTCGCGTTCGCGGTCTACCTCGCACTGCTCGCGTGGGTGGTGCTCTGGAAGCTCGAGGCTCCCTGGATCGGCGACGCCGCGGGCCTGGAACGGCCGATCAAGCTGGTGCCGTTCGTACCGAGCGGAGAAGCGGGGGCGAGCACCCCGGCGGAGATGCTGATCAACCTCGTGCTGTTCGTGCCGTTCGGTCTGTTCGTCGGGGCGCTCGCGCCGACCTGGTCGTGGTTCAAGGCCGGGGTCGCCGCGCTGGCAGCGAGTCTCGTGCTCGAAACGGTGCAGCACCTCATCTCGACCGGGAGCTTCGACACCACCGACCTCATCGTCAACACCGCAGGAGCACTCATCGGATGGGCGATCTTCGTCGTCGTGCGCAGGGTGTCGGGCGAGCACACATCGGTCGTCATGACGCGGATCTGCGTGATCGTCGCGGCGCTCGCTCTGGTCGCCGCAGTCGCGTTCGTCGCCTCTCCCCTGAACTATGGGCCGCAACGCGATGTCGTCGTGAAGGATGCGGCCTCGACGCGATAGTGCCGCGGATCGGATGCGGGCACGTCCATCGCTCCAGCGAGGGGGCGGGACTAGGGTGGCCCACGTGAGCCACTCAGCCTCGCTCGCACGCGCCTGGATCGGGACGATCGTGTTCCTCTTCGTTGCGCCGGGTGTCGTCGCGGGACTCGTCCCGTGGCTCATCACAGGTTGGCGATGGCACGACTGGGACGGCGCGGCGTGGGTCGTCCTGCCCCTCGCGTGGCTCGTCATCGCCGTGGGGGTCGGGTTCCTCCTCTACGCCTTCGGGTTGTTCGCCCTGCAGCGCGGCACCCCTGCTCCCGTCGCTCCGACCCAGGCGCTCGTGGTCACCGGCGTGTACCGCTACGTGCGCAATCCGATGTACCTGGCGGTTCTCGCGATCATCCTGGGACAGGCATTGCTGTTCGGCAGCTGGTGGCTGATGCTGTATGCCGGCATCGTTCTCATCGCCTTCGTCGCGTTCGTGACTGGTTACGAGGAACCGACCCTGTCCCGCACTTACGGCAAGCAGTATCTCGAGTACCGGCGGAACGTCCGCGGGTGGTGGCCGCGGCTCAGACCCTGGCGAGGGTGAGCGGGCGCGGGCTCGTACAGCGGCCAGTCAGCAGTCAGGTCCCGTACATCCGGGTGTGCGCGGCTCCCCAGAACCCGCCGGGTCGGTCGCCCCACGCGCGATCCACGTGGTCGACGAGGTCGGCGTAGGGCTCGACCCGGGCCGACATCGGCCAGTCGCTGCCGAATAGGAGCCGTTCGGCTCCGAAAACAGTGGATGCCGTCGTCGCGAGCGCAGCCAGACGCCCGTGATCATCGACCCCGGTGATCAGGCCCGAGAACTTCGCGGCCGTGTTGGGCTCTGCCGCCACCCGGCGCAGCGAGTCCTCCCACTCGGGCGTCGGCTCGCCGCTACCGAGCCCCAGGTGGCACAGCACGAATCGCGTGCGCGGATGCCGCGCAGCAAGGTGGGCCACCGCGTCGAGCTGCGCCGGTCGAACCAGGAGCTCGACCACTCGGCGCGATTCCCCGGTGCCGGAGCACAACTCGTCGAGCCCGGGGACGTCAGACAAGTCGGGTGCGCCACCGGGAGTAGCGACGCGGAGGCCGCACACGCGGTCGCTGAGCACGGAGGTCGCGAGACCGGCCCAGCCGTCGGGGCTGGGGACGTACTGCAGAACCACTGCACGCACGGCGGGGTCGGTCTCCGCGACCTCCAGCAGCCATTGCATCTCGGGGAGGGTGTCGCCCGCCTGGACGGCGATGGCGGCGGTGACGGTGCCGGTTGAGAGAGCGGGTTGCGGCGTTTCGTCTCGCTTCGCTCGCTCAACGAACGGGATGGTTGCGTGGGCGGGCTGCGGCGTTTCGTCTCGCTTCGCTCGCTCAACGACCGAGGTGGTCGCGGAACGGAAGTCAGCGGGCGACGCAACCCGCGGCAGGCCCATGTCGTCGCGGAACCATGAGAGCGAGAATTTCGACAGGTCCCACAGGTGGATGTGGGCGTCGACGATGGTCACAGGCGCTCGATCTCGGCCCAGAGCTCGTCGGGGATCGACGCGTGCTCGGCGGCCGCGAAGTCCTGCACCTCGGCCGGTGTGCGAGCGCCCACCACGACCGCCTCGACCGCGGGCAGCCGCAGCGGGTACCGCGCGGCCACGTGCCGCAGCTCGACCCCGAACCGCTCGCACAGCGCCGAAAGCCCGAGAGCCTGCGCCTGCATCCCGGGCGTCGCCGCCCGGTAGTCGAAGTACGGCGTGCCGACCGGGTCGGCGAGGATGCCCGAGTTGAACACCCCGGCCGCCACCACCCCGACACCCCGCGATGCAGCCGACGGCAACAGCTCGGACTCCCCGCGGTGGTCGAGCAGCGTCGTGCGGCCGGCGATCATCACGACGTCGATATCGGCCTCGCGCACGAACCGCGTCAACGGGTCGGGCCACACCATGCCGACGCCGATCGCCCGCACGACGCCCTCCGCACGCAACTGCACCAGCGAAGGTATCGCCGAGCGCAGCGCCTCGTCCACGTCCATGGGGTCATGCAGGTACAGCAGGTCGATGCGATCCGTGCCCAGGCGCGAGAGGCTGCCCTCGAGGCTCCGCAGCACGCCGTCGCGCGAAAGGTCGGCGACCGTGTCAGCGCCAACCGAGCCGGACGGGACGGCAGCGCCGCCGGCATCCACGATCTTGCGCCCGACCTTCGTCGCGAGAACCACGGAGTCCCTGGCCACGCCAGACAAAGAACGCCCCAGCCGCGCCTCGCTCGCGCCGGCGCCGTAGTGCGGCGCCGTGTCGAAGAACCGCACACCGGAGCCCAGGGCCGCGGCCACCGTCGCGTCGGCATCGGCATCGGCGACCGGATGGAAGAGGTTGCCGATCGGTGCACACCCCAACCCGAAGGTGTCGGACGCGCCCGGCGTCGGCGTCAGCGGGCGAAGGCCTGCGCGGAACGCCACAGCTCGTACTCCTCACGCGAGTCGGGCGTCAGCGGGTAGTAGTCGCTGAGGCGCGCGCCCTCGTCGAGGCGCTGGCGGCTGAAGGCCTCCCAGTCCTCGTGGTCGGCCGCGGACTCGAGTACGGAGCCGGCCATCGCCTGCGGCACGATGACGGGTCCGTCGCCGTCGGCGATCACGACGTCACCCGGCATACAGAGGGCCCCGCCCACCGCGACCGGCACGTCATAGGCCCAGGGGAACAGCTCGGTCTGCGACGCGTAGTGCGGCGTCGTGCCCGTCGACCACACCGGCAGGCCGAGGTCGCGGATGCGATCGGAGTCGCGGATGCGCCCGTCCACCACGATGCCCACGCCGCCCTTCTTCACGAAGTAGCGCGCCAGCATGTCGCCGATGCAGCCCGAGTACCTGCTTCCGAACGCCTGGATCACCAGCACGTCGCCCGGTTGGACCTCTTCGAGCACATGCCACAGCGCTGTATGCCGTTCGACGTACTCCTGCCCGTGGCCGGACGCGAGGTCCTCTCGCTGCGGCATGAACTGCAGCGTGATCGCCGAGCCCACCACGCGTTGGCCTTCCGCCAGCGGGCGGGGGCCTTCGACGAACGACCGCGTGATCCCCATGCCATGCAGTTTGGCGCATGCGGTGGCCGACGAGACGCGCTCGAGCTCCCGCAGTGTCTGCGGGTCGGCGCGACGGTACGCGTCGCCCCGCACGGGCAGGTCGAACTCGGGCCGCGGGAACGGGGCGGAGGGATCAGACATGGGGCACTCCTTCGAGGGGTGAAGACAGGGCGAGAGTGGATGCCGCACCCCGGTGCCGCGGCATGACGCCGGAGTTCACCGTGTGCAGGGTCAGGTCGGCGCGGTGCGCGGGCGGCAGCACGATCACGACGGCGTCCTCGTCGGCATCGAGCTCGTGCGTGAGAGCGACGGGGTGTCCGGGCGTGGACGCGTATGCGGTGCTGCGGCCCGGGTACACGCCGTCGGCCGACGTGTGCGCGGTGACCGACGCGATGCGCCGCTCGCCGAACCGCGACGCCCGCACCACCACGCGGCGAGCGCGGGTGGTCGAGGTGTTGACGATGGCCAGGTCGATGTCGTCGCCGTCCAGCCGCGACACCAGCGCCGCGACGTCGGGCGGCAGGCCCGGCCGACCGGCGTCAAGATCCTCGTACACGACCGCCGTGAACGGCAGGCCGCCGTTGTACAGCACCTGCGGTGTGCCCGAGATCAGCTGGCTCAGCACCTCGGTGACGACGGGGTTCACGCGCTGCCAGAAGTGCAGGTGGGCGGCATCCGGGTCCGCCGGCGCGCCCTGCATCAGCGCGACGCGACGCGCCACCTGGCCGAGCGCCATCCCGAGCGCCCGCTCGGGGTAGTCGGGCAGATCGCCGTCGAGGAACGCCAGCCACGGCGCCTCGTGCCCCGCCTCGGCCTTGTCGCGGAACGGCTTGACCGGCTCGGCCATCGGCGGCATGCCGTCGATTGCACGGCGCAGGCGCGCCAGGTCGTCGTCGCGCCGAGACCACCACCACACCCACAGCGGCAGCTCGAGCGGCATGGGCCCGTAGTCGAACCAGCCGTGGCGCCCGAACCGATGGGGCACCAAGAGCGAAGCGGTGGCGGCATCCGTTCCCCAACGGGCGAGCCAGCCGCCCCGCAGACTGAACGGGGTCTCGGCGATGGGGGCGACGATCGCGTGGTCGAGCACGGTGTCGAGCACCGCGCGCGCCATGTCGAGCGCGGCGTCGTCGCCGGTGACGAAGGCCTCGTTGATGCCGGCGATGACCGTGGCCATGCCCACCGAGGGGAGTCCGTGCGGCCAGGTCCAGCCGTAGTGTCCGCCGTGCCAGCGTCCGTCGTGCAGGCCGCCGACGACGCCGTCGGGCGCCACGTTGTCGGGGATCAGTCCGGCGTTCTCGGCGGCCCGGGCGCGCCAGCCGTCGACGTACGTCTGCAGCCACTGCGCCGACGCCTCGTCGCCGTCGTACAGCCAGCGGTTCGCCACCAGGCTCGTCGCAGCGAGGTTCACGGCGACGTCGCCCGCGGCGGCGCGGTGCATCGCCTCACCCATGGCCGTCGCGAGGGCCGGATCGGCCAGGTCGTCCCACTCGTCGACGCCGGGCACATACTCCAGCGGCAGTCCGTACGGGCGCATCTCGCGGCGGTCGGCCGAGTACGGCTCGGGCTGATCGCCGAGGCCCGGTCGCGGACCGAGCGCACCGTTGTGGGGCGCGGTGATGATGTTGTGGATGCCGTCGTAGTTGCCGTTCGCGGCATCCACGTACAGCTGCGCGAACCGGCGGGCGCGCTCGGCGAACACCGGGTCGGCCGGATCGGCGGCGCACAGCGCGTAGAAGAAGATGAGCGACTCGCCCTGGTGGAACCAGTCGTACCCGTTCTCGTACTCGCCCGTGACCATGCCGGCCTCGGCGAGCTGGGCCGTCACGCCTTCCCAGTGGCGCTTCGCCGCCGCGAGCACGTCGTCGCTGCCGCCGAGGAGGTAGAACGCCGGCCAGTTGAAGAACGGCTCGTACAGGTCGTCGACGCCGTCGCGGTCCTCGAAGACCGCGTCGAATCGGATGCGGCCGTCGGGCTGCGTGAAGTCGCGCGCGAAGAGACGCCAGGCGACTTCGATCTCGTCGAACAGGCGGCGCTGCAGCACGGCCCACGCGGGGACCGCCGGCATCGGGCGACCTGTGATCGGTGCAGACTCGGGCATGCTCAGCCCTTCGTCGCCCCGGCGGCCAGGCCGCCGATGATGTGCCGCTGCATGATGATGAAGAAGACCACGGCGGGCGCGATCGCCAGCAGCAGGGTCGGGAACAGCACGGTGTAGTCGGTGGAGTACTCGCCGACGGCGGCGTACACGCCGGTCGTCACGGTGTGGATGCCCGAACCGGGGCCGAGGATGATCTGCGGGCTGACGAAGTCGTTCCACACGCCGATCGAGTTGAGCACGATGATCGTCGCCACGACCGGCCGCATGATCGGGAAGATGCACGACCAGAACGCGCGCATGCGGCTCGCGCCGTCGAGCGCTGCGGCCTCGTCGATGTCGCGCGGGATCGTGCGCAGGTACGCCGAGAACAGGAAGATCGTCACCGGCAGCGTCGCCGCCGTCTCGAACAGGATGAACCCGGGGATCGTGTTGATGAGGCCGAGCACCCGCAGCACGAACACCACCGGGATGAGCGTCACCTGGCCGGGGATGAACAGGCCCGACACGAACACCACCAGCAGCAGGACGTGCCAGCGGGTGCGACCGCGGGCGATCACGTAGGCGACCGGTGCGGAGAGCACGATGCAGAAGAAGTTGACCAGCGCGACGAACAGCAGTGTGATGCCGTAGGCACCGACAACGTTGAACTTCTCGCTCGTGATCGCGTTCCACAGGTAGTCGAACGTGAACATGTCGGGCGTGATCGCCAGCGGATGCAGCACGATGTCCGCCTGCGGCTTGAACGCGCTGATGACCAGGATGTACATCGGCACGAGCATGATCAGCGCGAGGAGGCTGAGCAGCACCCACTTGACGATCGTCACCGCGAGCGGCGTGCGCTCGGAGGCGGCACCCGGGCCACGGCGTCGGCCGGTGCGGCGCGGCTTGCGCCGCACGTCGGCGAGGTAGACCTCGCCCGCGATGTTGGGGCCGGTGGTCTGCGTGGAGATGGTCATGATTCGCTCGCCTTCTGGTCGGCGCCGCGACGGGCGAAGGTCACGGCCAGGCCGATGGCCGCGGTCACGACGAGCAGCACGATCGACTGCGCCGCACCGAACCCGAGGTTCGCGTGCGCGAACGAGTCACGGAGGATCTGGTAGACGATCGTCTGCGTCGAGGCGGCCGGGCCGCCGTCGGTCAAGGCCAGGATGATGTCGTAGGCCTTGAGCAGGCCGACGAGGGTGAGCACGAGATTGACGGTCACCACCGGCGCGATGAGGGGCACGGTGATGCTCTTGAACTGCTGCCAGCGGGATGCCCCGTCCACCGTGGCGGCCTCGTAGTACTCGGCGGGCACCGACTTGATGCCGGCCAGGTACAGGATCATGTTGAAGCCGAAATGCGACCACACGATCGTGAGGATCACGCTCACCTTGGCGAAGGTCACGTCGGTGAGGAAGGGGAGGGGGCTCACCCCGAACTGCGTGAGCAGCGAGTTGATCGCGCCCTGGGGCGAGAGGATCGCCGACCACAGGAAGCCGATGATCAGCGCGCTGATGATGTACGGGTAGAAGAAGATGGTGCGCAGCACGGTGTTGCCGCGGCCGTTGCCGGCGATGAGCGCGGCGACGCCGAGTCCGATGCCGTTGCACAGGATCGTGCCCGCGACCGCGATGACGGCGGTGAAGGCCGCGGCGTCGATCGTGCGGGGGTTCTTGAACGCCTTGGCGTAGTTGTCGAGCCCGATGAAGTCGAAGTGCAGGCTGTAGCCGTTCCAGTCCGTGAAGCTCAGCACCACTGCCAGCACCATCGGGATGAGGAACATCGCGATGAAGACGATGAGCGCGGGGCCGCCCATGATCACGCCGGCGAGGCGGTCCTGCCACGAGGTGAGCCCACGTCGGCGGGGTGTCACCTTCGCCCGGGAACTCGTGGTGCCCGCGAGCCGGGCCACGGTATCGGCCATGTCAGTCTGCTTTCGTGTCGTCATCGATACGAGGGGGATTGCCACCGCGCCGGCTCGGCAGCGCTCGGGCGTCGCCGGCGCGGTGGCAGGTCATCACTGGATGTTCGCCGCGAACCAGGCGTCCATCGAGCTGTTCACGTCATCGGCCGGAGTGCCGCCCAGCAGCGCCTGCGTCTGCGTGTTGATCTCGCCCGAGTAGCCGTCGGGGAGTTTCTTCTCGCCGTAGCCGCCACCGGTGGGGGTGTACGCCGACGCGGGGGTGTCCGACACGATCTGCAGCAGCTCCTTGCCGAGATCGGTCATGTCGTACTCGTAGCCGTCGCGGTAGTTGCCGTCGACCTCGAGCTGGCTCATGACGGCGTCCTCGTCGGTGACGAGCCACTCGACGAGCTTGGCCGCCGCCTCCTCGTGCTCGGACTCCTTCATGATCACGTACGGGCTCGCGATGTTGGCGCCCATGGCCGGGTCCTTGACGCCATCGACCGCAGGTGCGCGGAAGACGCCGATCGGCGCCGGATCGGTCGCCTTCGCCTCGCTGCCGACGAACCAGCTGCCCATCGGGTACAGCGCCGCGTTGCCGGCGAGGAAGTTCTGCTCGGCGTCGACGTACTTCACGCCGAGCGCGTCGGCGTTCGTGTAGCCCTTCGAGATCCAGTCCGCGTAGAGCTCCGTGTAGTCGCCGTAGCTCTTGCTGAACGTGGTCTTGCCGGAGTCCATGTCGGCGTACCAGTCGGGGTTGTCGCCGACCACCGAGGGCAGCGCGAGCGTCTGCAGCGCGTGGCTCGACATCCAGTCGCCGCCGGTCTGGATCGGGGTCCAGCCCGCGTCCTTGAGCTTGGCGAGGTCGTCCGACAGCTCGTCGACCGTGGTGGGCACGTCGGTGATGCCGGCCTGCTCGAACGCGTCCTTGTTGTAGAACCAGAGGCTCTGCAGCTGCACGCCGACGCCGGCCATGTAGTACTTGCCGTCGATCGAGTACTGGTCGGCCAGTGGGCCGTTCTTCGCCCAGTCGTAGTCCGACAGGTCGACGAGCTCTTCGGCGAGGTCGGTGGACGGCGACACCGACTGCACGATGTCGGGCGCCTGGCCGGCGGCCAGCAGGCGCGGCACCGCGGCGCTCACACCCTCCTGGCCGGGGTTGTCGATCACGACGTCGATGTTGGGGTTGGCCTTCTCGAACGGGGCCACCAGCTCGTTCCACCAGTCCTCGGTGAGGTTGGGGGTCACGTTCACGAGAACGCGGAGCTGCACCTTCTCGTCTTTGCTGTCACCTCCGCTCTGCGGGCTGGAGGAGCAGCCGGCAAGAAGCGTCACGGCGGCCGCTCCGGCGCCGATCGCTGTGAGGGTACGTCTGGTGATCATCGTCGATCCTCTCGTGGGCACATCATCGGGACGGAACGAACATACACTAATCGATAATCGGTTATCAACAATCTGATCCTCATGGCGTGGAGAACCTCACGACGGCGGGTCCCGTAGGCTCCGCCGGCACATCGACGACGAGCACGTCGCCGCGTCGCTCGGCCGCCACCGGCTCGCCGTCGACGGTCGCGGCGGTGGCGGCATCCACTCCCGCCGGGCATGCGAGCTCGACCCGCCCGCTTGCGTCGATGACGGCGTTGGCGCGGTCGCCGGTGCGCGTCCAGCGCACCCAAGGGTCATCGGACGCCGGCGCCCCCGCGAGCGGCAGCGAGCCGAAGACCGCGTCGCCGTGCCGCGCGTTCCATGCGCCCAGCGCGCGCAGGGTCGCCGCCTGCGGCGGGGGGAGGATCCCGGATGCCGTCGGCCCGACGTTCAGCAGCAGGTTGCCGCCGCGCGACACCACGTCGACGAACAGGCGGATCGCGGCGGGACCGTCGAGGTTGTGCTCGGGGCCTTCGAGGCGGTTGTAGCCGAAGGAGTACCCGATGCCGCGGCAGTTCTCCCACGCAGCTGCTGCTTCGTTCGAGCGGCCGCTCTCGTACTCGCTGGTGAGGTAGTCCGCGTGCACACCTCCCCAGCGGTCATTGACCACCCCGTCGGGCGCGGCGGCGTAGAAGCGGTCGAACACGTCGAGGAGGCTGAACGGACCGGGCGCGTGCCCGGCGGCCGGCCAGCCGATGTCGCCCCACAGCAGGTCCGGCCGGTACCGCTCGATCAGGTCGACGACGTGGTTGTGGGCGTACCGGGCATATTCGTCGCCTGCCGGCGGCACCAGCTGCGCGTCGGACTCGATGGGGGCCGCGGGTCCCGCATGCCAGTCCAGTCCGCCGGAATAGTACGTGCCGAAGCGCAGACCGGCGGCTCGCGTCGCATCTGCGAACGCGCCGACGAGGTCCCGCCTGGGCCCGCGGGCCACCGTGTTGCGGTCGCCGGTGCCCGGGGCATCCCACAGTGCGATGCCGTCGTGGTGCTTGGTGGTCGGCACGACGTAGCGCGCACCGGCTTCGGCGAACAGCGCCACGAGCGCGTCGGCGTCGAACTCGTCGGCGGTCCAGTCATTCAGGAACTCGTCGTACGGCCGGCCGCCGTATGCCTCGCGGTGGTGCTCGGCCGCGGGACTGCCCTCGATGCGGATGGTGTTGGCGTACCACTCGGCATACGGGTTGTGGCGGTACCAGCGGGTGTCGTCGATCGTGCCCAGCGCGCCGATCGGCTCCGCCCAGGCGGGCACCGAGTACGCGCCCCAGTGCACGAAGATCCCGAGCTTGGCGTCGCGGAACCAGTCCGGCACCGCCCTGTCGAACCGCTCGTACTCGCGGGGTGGGTCGTGGGCGTCGTGCGGCATCGCGGTTCCTCCTCGGAGACCCGCGTCGGCGCGGGCCGAACATCGATGCTATCGATAACCGATGAGAGGCTGGCGCGTCGTCGGATCAACACGTCTCGGGAACGCGCGGGGCGAACGCACTGAACTCGAGGCGCAGCGACTCGGTCTTGCTCAGCACGACGGCGGTGCCGACGTCTTGCGTCCAGGAGCGGGGCAGCAGCAGGAGCTGGCCCCCTTCCTGCGTGATCAGGACGAGGCCGTCGTATCGATACGCGGACAGTCGCCCATCGGACGAGCAGCTCGTCTCGGTCACTCCGGCGATGTCGAGATCGAGAGGGCGTTCGGAGTAGAGGACAGCGGCGGGCCAGCCCGGCAGAGCCGCCGCGACATCGTCCGCCCGCTGCTCTCCCACGCGCGCGGACCAGTCGCCCACGGCCCAGAACAGGCCGACGCTGACCAGCATGATCACCGCGGTCCATTCGGCCACTCTCCAGGAGGCCGACGGCTTCCGCCGAGCACGCGTCGTCCCGTCGCTCGAACGCCGCATGGCGGCGATCGCCCCTGTGAGCATCAGCACGCCGAACACCAGAGCCAAGCCCCCGGTGGACGGATAGTCGACGAACAGCCGGGGCCGCAGAAAGGCCACGCCCGCGAGGACGACAAGCGCCGCACCGAGCACGGAGAAGACCAGGACGACGACCCGCAGGCTTCGACGGATCACGTCCGCACTCACCCGCGGCATCAGCAGCTGGAAGAGCCACGTGAGCCCCAGCACGGCGAGCGCCGCGAGACAGAACGGGAACATCAGCCCGTCCGCGCTGCGCAGGATGTAATCCTCGGGCGACAGCTCGAACACCGTGTAGTCCACCCCGAACCCGAGGAAGAACCAGTAGGCGTGGATGAGTCCGAAGTAGTACATCAGCGCGGTGATGAGGGTCAGTGGCGTGATGATCGCCGCGATCCCCTTCACCACGCCCCACGGTCCCGGCTCAGGCGGGCCGATCGTCGCAGGGGGCATGAGGGCGCTCTGCGCGGAGAGCGCCTGCGGCGACGGTGCGACGACGGTTCGATTGCGCATGGATCAGGGCACGATGCCAGGGTCGACCGACTCGGGCGCCGGCTCATCGGACGCCGGTGGCGCCGGCACCTCCGGCGCCGTGCCGTCGCCGGGACGCTCTTGCCTCGACGGGTCATCGGCCGGCGGCGCCGGCGGTGCCGGCGCTTCCCCCGCCGAGGTCTCGGCGGGATCGGGATCGTCGACAGGCGGCGGGCCCGGGGCGGGGTCCTCGGCCGGGGCGTCCTCGCACCTCACGTTCACGACGACGACGATCGTGCCGCCGACCGGCGTATCGACGAAGGGGAGGTGGGTGTCGGGATCTCGGCCGGCGCCCTGCACCCGTCGGATGGTGTCACAGGTCTGACCGGGTTCGAGTTGCAGACTCTCGCCGACCTTGATCACTGTCACGCACGACGTGCCCCCGCAGGCGAACGCGATCCCTCTCTGGAGATCCTCGAGCCCTGATGCGTAGCCTCGACCCATCAGCTCGTCGGTCGGCAGCGGAATCCGCAGCGGGCTGACGACGGCGTGTGGCGCGGGGTCTTCGGCCTGCGCAGGCGGCGGATCGTCGGGAGGCCGGATGGGCGGCGAATCCGCAGGGGTGGTCGGCACGGCGTCCGGAGGGGTGCCCGGCGGCGGGTTCGAGGCACCCGGCGAAGGTGTGGGCGCCGGAGGCGGTGCGGTCGTGGTGGTGACCGGTTCCCCCTGGGGCGTCCCGGCATCCTCCGCCGAACAACCGACGAGCATCAGCCCGATTCCGAGAAGCAGCGCACCGGGAAGGTGCGCGGCGGCGGCGATCATGATGTCCTCCTCAAGGACGATGACGTCACCCGCGGTGGCTTCGGCTGACGCCAGCCTCTGTCCATCAGGAGGGCGCGGCGCCGACGCAGATACTTCCCGGGCGACCCGGGCGAGGGGGATGCCGCACCGCGGGTAACGTGGCGGCATGACGATCCCGACCCCGGCCTCGTACCCGTTCGATGCGCGACCGCTCGTCGAGCCGGTGCCGCCGGGGGCGGCGCGTGCGTTCGCGCAGGAGCTCAAACGCACTGGACGCCTGCCCGGCAGTTCGGTGACCACCGCGGTGATCTTCGTGGTGATCGTTTTCGTCATGCTGTTCGTCTTCGGGTCGACGGCGCTGACGATGCTGGGCGTCTTCGTCGCGGCGATCGGCGCCTTCGCTCAGGAAGGAGGCGGCGTGGCCGCCGTGGGCGCGGTGTTCGCCGCGTTCGTGCCGCTGCTGTTCGTCGGCGGCATCGCAGCCGTCGCGATCGTGCTCGCGGTGCGCGGGACGCGCGGCGGGGACGAGCGTCGCTATCGCCTCGACCGCTTCGCCCGGGCCAATGCCATGGGCTACGTCCCGCGGCTGGACAACCCGGGGCTTCCGGGCATGATCTTCTCGCTCGGTGGCTCGCGCAACGCCACCGACCTGGTGCGCGGCGACCGCCCACGGTTCGTCGAGTTCGGCAACTACGAGTACACGACCGGATCGGGTAAAGACAAGACCACCCACCACTGGGGCTACGTCGCCGTGAAACTCGACGTGCCGCTGCCCAACATCGTGCTCGACGCGACGAGCAACAACTCGCTGTTCGGGTCGAACCTGCCCGCGTCGTTCGACAAGAGCCAGCGCCTCAGCCTCGAGGGCGACTTCGACCGCTACTTCGACCTGTACTGCCCCGCCGGGTACGAGACCGACGCGCTGTACCTCTTCACGCCCGACATCATGGCGCGCTTCATCGACCACGCCGCGGCCCTCGACGTCGAGATCGTCGACGACTGGCTCTTCCTCTACGCGCGACGCGAGTTCTCGACCCTCGATCCCGCCACCTGGGCCTGGCTGTTCTCGGTGGTCGGGGCCCTGCTCGACAAGTTCGCGCAGTGGGCGCGCTGGCGCGACGACCGCCTCGCCGCCCTGCCCCCGACGGTGATGGATGCCGCGGCCCCCGCCTTCGCGCCGGCCGCGGCCGTCGGCCTCCCGGCCGGTGGGGCGGCGGCATCCCCCGTCCCCTTCGTCGCACCGCTGGACGCGCTGCGTCCGCCGCCGGGCGTGGCCCCCCAGGGACGCCGGCTGCAGCAGCGGGTGCCGTGGCTGCCGATCGTCATCATCGGGGCCTTCGCGCTGTTCTGGATCCTGTCCCAGTTCGGGTTGTTCGGCGGGCTGCTGGGCACCCTCTTCTCGAACTGATCCGCTGTCGGCTGCGTCCAGCCGGCCCGGAGGGGCACGGGCGTATGCTGTCGGGCGTGCATATGACGGTCACGACGCCCTCCGGGCGTGAGGGGGTCCTCGGCGCTCGACGCGCTGAGGGGATGTAGCTGTGCGCGTCACCCGGTTCACAACCAGGGGTGACGCAGCCCGCATCATCCGCGAGCCGTCGGCTTGCGGCATCCATTTCGCCGACACCGGCGATCCCTCGTGAATCAAGGAATCATGCACGCATTCACCGAGAAGGACATCCGCGCGTCCTTCATCAACGCCTCTCTGCGCGAGCGCAACTCGCTCGTCGTCCCCGATCTGCGCACCGTGGACTGGGACAAGCTCGACTACTTCGGCTGGCGCGACCCCAAGCAGCCGCTCGCCGGCTTCCTGGTGGTGCCGGTCGACGACCACCCCGTGGGCATTCTGCTGCGCCAGACCGAGCAGCGCACGCGCGTGCGCGCGCAGTGCTCGTGGTGCGAGGACGTCACGCTGCCCAACGAGGTCGTGCTGTTCAGTGCCAAGCGCGCCGGCAAGGCCGGACGCAACGGCGACACCGTCGGCACGCTGCTGTGCGAGAACTTCGAGTGCTCGGTCAACGTGCGCCGTGCGGTTCCGCCCGCGTACCTCGGCTTCGACGTGAACGCCGCCCGCGAGCGTCGCATCGAGGCGCTGCGCGCGCACGCCGACGGCTTCGCGCGCGACCTCCGCGACAGCGCCTGATCGAGAGCAGTGGATGCTGCCGCCCAGTGCCCACCGTCCGCCCTCCGCGGGGCGACCGATACCGGTCGCTGAGCGAGCGAGGAACGAGCGAGACGAAACGCCCCGGGCGCACGGTCGGCCCGGGGTGGCGGCACCCACTGTCTCGACCCAAGGCTCCGCGGGCGACCGATACCGGTCGTTGAGCGAGCGAGGAACGAGCGAGACGAAACGCCCCGGGCGCACGGTCGGCCCCGTGTCCGGCATCCACCCGTGACGGATGTCACGGGCACGTCGTGACGCACGTGTGAGGGCCGGGACGCCGGCGGTGACGACCATGGAGACATGGACATCACACAGACCACGACGGCGACACGGGACGCGGCGACCGCGGCCCCGCAGTGGGCCGTCGACGCGACGGACCTGCACAAGAGCTTCGGCGCCGTCACGGCCGTCGACGGCGTGACGCTGCGGGTGCGCCCGGGCGAGATCGTCGCGTTCCTCGGCCCGAACGGCGCCGGCAAGACGACCACCATCGACATGCTGCTCGGCCTCTCGCACCCCGACACGGGGTCGGTGCAGGTGTTCGGCGAGTCTCCGCGCGCCGCGATCTCCCACGGACTCGTGTCGGCGGTGCTGCAGACCGGCGGTCTGCTCAAAGACATCACGGTGCGCGAGTCGCTCGACCTCACCGCGAGCCTGTTCGCCGACACGCGGCCGGTCGCCGAGGTGATGCAGCGCGCGGGCATCGCCGAGATCGGCGACCGCCTCGTCGGCCTGTGCTCGGGCGGTCAGCAGCAGCGGCTGCGCTTCGCCATGGCGCTGCTGTCGGACCCCGGCCTGCTCATCCTCGACGAGCCGACCACCGGTATGGACGTCGAGGGCCGCCGCTCGTTCTGGAACGCCATCCGCGCCGACGCCGCCCGTGGCCGCACGGTACTGTTCGCGACCCACTACCTCGACGAGGCCGACGAGTACGCCGACCGCATCGTGCTGATGAGCCGCGGCCGCATCGTCGCCGACGGCACCACCGCCGAGATCAAGAACCTCGTGTCGGGCCGCATCGTCCACGCCACCCTGCCGGGTGCCGACCCGGTCGCGATCGCGGCGCTGCCCGGCGTCGACGACGTCGAGACCAAGGGCGACCGCGTCGCCATCCACACCAAGGACTCCGACGCCGTCGCCCGGCACCTGCTGACGCAGACCGCGGCGCACGACCTCGAGATCACGGCCCAGAACCTCGAGAGCGTCTTCCTCGCCCTCACCTCGGAAGGGGACAAGTCATGACCATCGCCACCGACCGCGTGCAGCTCGACCGCCGCGTCCCGCCCTTCGGCGGCTTCAACCTGACCTACCTGGGCATCGAGCTCAAGCGCAAGCTGCGCAACCGCCGCACGATGATCTTCACGATCGCGTTCCCTGTGGTGATGTTCGTCATCATCGGTCTGCCGCTGCGCGACACCCAGCTGACCGCCACCCCGATCGCGCAGGCCGGACCGTCCGTCGCCGCGTACATCATGGTGTCGATGGCGATGTACGGCGCCATGATGTCGGCCACGCAGACCGGCGCCGCCGTCGCCGTCGAACGCGCCCAGGGCTGGAGCCGCCAGCTGCGCCTCACACCGCTCAACCCGTTCGTCAATGTCATCGTCAAGATGATCGCGGGCATGCTGTTCGGCGTCGTGGCGATCATCGCGACGTATGCCGCGGCCGCGATCGCCGGCATCCAACTCTCGCCGATCCAGTGGATCGCGACCGGCCTCGCCGCGTGGCTGCTCGCCGGCGCCGTCTTCACGACGCTCGGCCTCATGGTCGGCTACATGGTGCGCAGCGAGAACGTCGCCCAGATCACGAGCCTCGCCGTCGTGGTGCTCGCCTTCCTCGGCGGCCTGTTCTACCCGATCAGCACGATGCCCGACTTCATGCAGGTGATCGCCAAGTTCACCCCGGTGTACGGCATCAGCGAGATCGCCCGCGCGCCGCTCACGGGTGACCCGTTCGAGCCCCTGGCCCTCATCAACGCCGTGGTGTGGCTCGGCATCTTCATCGCCGGCACGGTGTTCTTCTTCCGCCGCGACACGAAGCGCGTGTAAGGACCGGACCGGGGATGCCGGCGGCCCAGGCCGCCGGCATCCACTCCGCCCGCGTTGCCGAGCCCCGCGCCGAGCCAGGGGATCCGCGGCGAGACCGGGGTCGTCGCCCTCGGTCTCGGCGGGAATCCCCTGGCTCGACGACGAACGCGACGGTGCCGACGGGGCGTCCTAGGGTGAAAGGCGAGGTGAGGCTGTGAGCGACAGTTCCGAGAAGCAGGCGTGGGGGCCGCTGTGGATCATGCGGCCCGGCGGTCCGCGCCCGGTCGGCGGATACTCGCTGCCGTCGGTGCTGTGGTCATCGCCGGCGGCCCGGTGGTATCTGGGCGGCGGCATCTCGCTGCTGTGGGTGTTCAGCGCGGGCACCGACATCGTGCGTGCAGCGGGATCAGCGGGCTCGGCAGCCCTCGGATTGGCTCTGCTCGCCGTGTATGCCTTCGCGTTCCTCATCGCCACGCCGATCAACTGGACGATCCCGCGACGACACCGTGCGATTTCCATCCTCGTGGTGCTCGCGCTGTCGTTCACGCTCTGGCCGTGGCTCGGCTGGGGGATCTGCGGACTGTGGACCTACGTCGGCGTGCTGATCGCCACCGCGGTCTTCCCGTGGCGGGTCACCTGGATCTCGATCTTCGGGCTCGCAGGGCTCGCGCTGCTGTTCGACGTCATCGACTCGGGCTGGAACGCCGATGTGCTGTGGGTGCCCGCCATCATCGCCTCGATCTCGCTCATGATGGCCGCGTTCATGCGGTCCATCGACTCGCTGAACCGCATGCGGATGGCCCAGCGTGAGGTCGAGCGCCTCGCCGCCGAGCGCGAGCGCGGCCGGGTGGCCCGCGACATCCACGACATCCTCGGGCACTCGCTCACCGTCATCACCGTCAAGACCGAGCTCGCCGGCCGGCTCGTCGACGTCGACCCCGCTCGCGCCAAGACCGAGCTCGCCGAGGTCGAGGCTCTCGCCCGCGGGGCGCTGGCCGACGTGCGCGCGACCGTCGCGGGCTTCCGCGGCGTGAGCGTCAGCGGCGAGCTCGCCGCCGCCCGCGTCGCCCTCGCCGCCGTCGACATCGCCCTCGACGCCCCCGCGACCACGGACGCCGTCGCGCCCGAGCATCGGGAGCTCGCCGGCTGGGTCGTGCGCGAAGGCGTGACCAACGTCGTGCGCCATGCCAAGGCGCACCGCTGCCGCATCCGGCTGGAACCCGGACGCGTCGCCGTCGAGGACGACGGTGTCGGGGCCGTCGCCTCTGCCGAGGGCAGCGGTACGGGCCTGTCGGGACTGCGGGAGCGAGTGGATGCCGCCGGCGGGCGCCTCTCGATCGGTCGCAGCGATCTCGGCGGCTTCCGCCTGGAGGTGACGCTGTGATCCGGCTGCTCATCGCCGACGACCAGGCGCTCGTGCGGGGCGCGCTGTCGGCCCTGCTCGGACTGGAGCCCGACATCGAGGTCGTCGCCGAGGTCGGCCGCGGCGACGAGGTCGTGGCAGCCGCCGTCGACGCGCAGGCCGACGTCGCCCTGCTCGACATCGAGATGCCCGGCATGGACGGGATCGCTGCGGCCGCCGCTCTCCGCGACGCCTTCCCGGCGTGCCGGGTGCTGATCGTCACGACCTTCGGGCGACCCGGCTACCTCGCCCGGGCGATGCGGTCGGGCGCGTCGGGCTTCGTCGTCAAAGACACGCCGGCCGCGCAGCTCGCCGACGCCGTGCGACGCGTCGCGCAGGGCATGCGGGTGGTCGACCCGGCACTGGCGGCGGACTCGCTCGCCCAGGGCGTCTCGCCCCTCACCGAGCGCGAGACCGATGTGCTCGCCGCCGCGCTCACAGGCGGCTCGATCGCCGACATCGCCCGCATGCTGCACCTGTCGGAGGGCACCGTGCGCAACCACCTGTCCAGCGCCATCGGCAAGACCGAGGGCCGCAACCGCGCCGACGCCGCCCGCATCGCCGACGAGAACGGCTGGCTCTAGCGTTCGGGATGCCGGCGGCCGCGGCCGCCGGCATCCCGAACCCGAGGGTCTGCCCGTCGAGACCGGGGGATCGCGTCGAGACAAGGGACAGCGCCCTCGGTCTCGACGCGAATCCCCTGGCTCGGCGAAACAGGGGAATCGCCGCGAGGCAGGTGGCCGTCAGGCACATCGGCGTACCAGGCTGCCGCAGCGAGGTCGGCGGCGTAGACGTTCTGAGGCATCCCGCGAGACCGGGGATTCTGGCGCCGAGGCAAGGGATTCCCACCGAGACCGGGGGCGTCGCCCTGGGTCTCAGCGGGAATCCCCGGTTTCGACGAGACCGGGGATTCCGCCCGCGCGGCGGAGTGGTCTACGAGGCCCGCGGCTCGAGGCGGAAGATCGTCGACGTCGACCAGCTGCTGCCCGCCGTCACCATGACGCGATAGCAGCCGGCGAAGGCGGCGGGCACCTTGAACGGCACGCGGATCGCCCGCGAGGCCGAGGGGTCGGTGCATGCGACCTCGCGCACCGACACTTTCAGCGGCAGGAACGACCCGACCGTCGTGCCGGCGAGCACGACGTACGTGCGGCTGTCGACTGTGGTGTTGCCCGCGAGGTCAGTGGCGGTGGCGGTGAGCGTGTGGGTGCCCTGCGTCGTCGCGTACCCCGAGACGGTGCAGGTTCCGGCGCCCGACAGCGCGTCGATCGCGGTGCAGCTCGGCGTAGCCGGAACGCCGCCCTGCGCGTAGGTCTCGCCGTCCAGCGGCCCTCCGGACCACGCGACGGCGGGCAGTGTCAGATCGACGTTGACCCCCGTGACCGCGGTCGACGCGGTGTTGCCCGCGGCATCGACCGCCTGTCCGGTCGCGGTCTGCGCGCTGCCCTCGCCGAGCGTGATCGGCGCGGTGCAGCCCGCGATGCCGGACTCGCCGTCGACCACGCTGGGCGGGGTCGCGTCCTGACAGTCGAAGGTCACGATCGCCGGCGTGCGGTACCAGCCGGCCGCGTTCGGAGCGCCGGACGTGGCCGCCGTGATCGTGGGCGCGATCCAGTCGATCCGCACGGTCACCGGGTTGCTGGGCGCACTGACGTTGCCGGCGATGTCTTGCACGGTCACCGGACCCTTGGTCAGCGAGCTGAGGAGCACGGTGTCGATGGGACACGATCCGCTCGGGATGCCGGAACCTGCGCCGTCTTCGCACGTGAAGACGACCGTCACCGGCGACCGGTACCAGCCGGCCGCGTTCGGCTGCGTGGTGGCCGCCGCCGTCACGGTCGGCGGATCGGAGTCGATCTGGACGGTGACCGTGTTGCTGTCGGCGCCCACGCCGTTCGAGTCCACAAGGCGCTTCACGGCCGAGGTGCCGGACTCCGTGAGCACCTGGTCCGGCGGACACGCACCCGCGGGGATCGTCGAGACGACGTTCCCGTTCGAGTCCAGTCCTCCGAGGCAGGTGAAGCGGATCGTCACGGGACCGCTGTACCAGCCTGCGGCGTTCGGCTCCGTCGTGGCGGCCGCGGTGATCCGGGGAGTCGGGACGACTGGACACACCCCGTTGACCGAGATCAATCCGCTCGGGCAGAGGTACTCGTCGAAGGCCTGCGCCGGAGGGGCGACCACGAAAGCCAAGACCGCACTGACGACCACGGCGACAAGGTACTTCACGCTGCGCATGACACTCTCCCGATCCGCTGGGGTGGCGTCCGACTCCTGCGTCGGCCGCGCTGGATGCCACCGACGTTAGGGATGCCTCCGCCTCCCGTGCATCGGGCAAATGCCCTATTCGCAAGCGAAGCCGGATCCCCGCCGCGCGCGCAGCTTCGGGTCAGCTTGCGCGCCACGCCTCCCGGCGCACCGCCTGCTCGCTCGGGTCGGGCACCGGCAGCGACGCGATGAGGCGCTTGGTGTAGTCGTCCTGCGGGTCGCCGAGCACCTGGCCCGTCGGCCCCTCCTCGGCGATCACGCCCTTATGCAGCACCACGACGCGATGCGCGAGCATGTCGACGACCGCGAGGTCGTGCGTGATGAACAGGGTCGCGAACCCGAACCGCTCCTGCAGCTCGCGGAACAGCTCCAGCACACGCGCCTGCACCGACACGTCCAGCGCGCTGGTGGGCTCGTCAGCGATGAGCAGCTTCGGGTCGAGCGCGAGCGCCCGGGCCAGCGACGCCCGCTGCCGCTGACCGCCCGACAGCTCGTGCGGGAACCGGTCGCCGTAGTCGCCCGGCAGCTGCACCGCGGCCAGCAGCTCATCGACCCGATCGCGCGCATCGGCGGGGCTGGAGGCCCGCCCGTGCACCACGAGCGGCTCGGCGACGCAGTCCGCGATCGTCAGCAGCGGGTTGAAGCTCGTCGCCGGGTCCTGGAAGACGAAGCCCATCTCGCTGCGGCGCTTGCGGAACTCCCGTTCACGCACGCCCCTCATCTCAGTGCCGAGCACGCGCAGTGAGCCGTCGGCGACCGGGGTGAGCCCCGCGATGGCGCGGCCGATCGTGGTCTTGCCCGACCCGCTCTCGCCGACGAGGCCGAGCACCTCGCCGGGCGCGATCGAGAAGCTCACGCGGTCGACCGCGCGGAACGTCGGCCGCCCGAGCCGTCCCGGGTATTCGATGACGAGATCGGATGCCGCCACCGTCGGCTCACCCTCACCCACCGCCTTGAGTCCCCGGTCGACGATCTCGACGCGCGGCACGGCTGCGAGCAGCCGCTTCGTGTAGTCGTGCTGCGGCGCGGCGAACAGCTCCTGCACCGGCGCCGTCTCGACGATCTCACCGTTGTACATGACCGCGACGCGGTCGGCGAGATCCGCGACGACGCCCATGTTGTGGGTGATCAGCACGATCGCGGTGCCGGTCTCGTCGCGCAGCGTCCGCAGCAGGTCGAGGATCTCGGCCTGCACGGTCACGTCGAGCGCCGTCGTCGGCTCGTCGGCGAGGATCACCGCGGGCTTCAGCGCGAGCGCCATCGCGATGACGATGCGCTGCTTCTGCCCGCCTGAGAACTGGTGCGGGTAGTCGTTGACCCGCTTCGCGGGATCCGGGATGCCGACACGCCGCAGCATCTCGACGGCCCGCGCCTGCGCCTCCTTCTTGCCGATGCGCTCGTGCGCGCGCAGGCCTTCGATGAGCTGCCAGCCCACCGTGAAGACGGGGTTGAGCGCCGACGAGGGCTCCTGGAAGATCATCGCCGCCTTGGGGCCGCGCAGATCGCGCAGTTCGTCGGGGCGGATGCCGACGACGTTCTCGCCGTCGAGCAGCACCGTGCCGCGCAGTGTCGCCGTCTCGGGCAGCAGCCCCAGGATCGAGCGGGCGGTGACGGTCTTGCCGCTGCCCGATTCCCCGACGATCGCGAGCACCTCGCCGCGACGCACGTCGAGGTCGACGCCGCGCACGGCGTCGACGTCGCCGCCGTCGGTCGAGAAGGTGATGCCGAGGTCGCGGATCGAGACCGGCGTCTCGGTGGCCGGGTGCGCGGTCATTCGACTTCTCCCATGAACTCACGGCTGGCCGGCTGCTGGGCGGCGACCACGTCGGCCGGGATCGCCGTCTTGCCGGCGCGACGACGTGCGCGCAGGCGCGGGTCGGCCAGGTCGTTGAGGCTCTCGCCGATGAGGGTGATGCCCAGCACCACCAGCACGATCGCCGTGCCGGGCGGGACCGAGGTCCACCAGATGCCGCTGGTGACGTCGCTGATCGACTTGTTGAGGTCGAAGCCCCACTCGGCCGCCGACGTGGGCTCGATGCCGAAGCCGAGGAAGCCGAGGGCCGCCAGTGTCAGGATCGCCTCGGAAGCGTTGAGTGTGAAGATGAGCGGCAGCGTTCGGGTGGCGTTGCGCAGCACGTGGCGGAACATGATGCGCCACGTCGAGGCGCCGGTCACCTTGGCGGACTCGACGAACGCCTCGGACTTCACGCGCACCGTCTCGGCACGCACCACGCGGAAGTACTGCGGGATGAACACCACGGTGATCGAAACGGCCGCCGACAGGACGCCTGCCCACAGCCCCGACTGACCGCCGCTGATGGCGATCGAGGCGACGATCGCGAGCAGCAGCGTCGGGAACGCGTAGATCGCGTCGGCCACGACGACGAGAGTGCGGTCGGCCCATCCGCCGAAGTAGCCCGAGACGAGTCCGAGCAGGATGCCGACGAAGATCGACAGCACCACGGCGACGATGATCACCATGAGCGCGGTCTGCGCTCCCCAGATCGTGCGCGAGAGCACGTCGTACCCACCGACGGTGGTCCCGAGCCAGTGCTCGGCACTCGGCGGCTGCTGCGAGCCGAAGTTCTGCCCGTCGACGGCCAGCTGGTTGTAGCGGTACGGCGCGATCCACGGCGCGAAGATCGCCATGATGAGGAAGAAGCCGGTGAGCACGAGGCCGGCCACGAGCATGCCTCGCTGCAGGCCCACGCTCTGGCGGAACTGGTGGAGGACGGGCAGGCGGTCGACCAGACGGATGCGCGCCATGTCAGTACCTCACCCGCGGGTCGACGAACGCCGCGATGACGTCGACGATGAAGTTCGTGAACGCCACGATGATCGCCAGCAGCACCACGATGCCCTGCACCGCGACGAAGTCGCGCGCCAGCAGGTACTGCGTCAACTGGAACCCGAGGCCCTTCCACTCGAACGTCGTCTCGGTGAGCACCGCCCCGCCCAGCAGCAGCGCGATCTGCAGGCCGATGACCGTGATGATCGGGATGAGCGCGGGCCGGTAGGCGTGGGTGCGGACCAGGCGCCCTTCGCGGATGCCGCGGGAGCGGGCCGCGTCGATGTACGGCATGTTGAACGTGCCGATGACGTTGGTGCGCACGAGCCGCAGGAAGATGCCCGCCGTCAGAAGACCCAGGCACATCGCGGGCAGGATGGCGTGGATCAGCACGTCCTGGACGTACGCGGGGTTGCCCGACGCGATCGCGTCGATCAGGTAGATCCCGGTGCCGCCCTCGCGGGTCAACGCGATCTCGGTGCGCACGTCGGCGCGCCCGCTGGCCGGCAGCCAGTCCAGCCACACCGCGAAGATCAGCTTGGCGACCAGTCCGGAGAAGAACACCGGTGTCGCATAGAAGAGGATGGCCGACACCCGCAGCACCGCGTCGGTCGGGCGGTCGCGGCGCGCGGCCGCCAGCATCCCGAACGGGATGCCGATCGCGAACGCGACGATCAGCGCGTAGATGGCCAGCTCCAGCGTCGCCGCGCCGTAGGTCAGCAGCACCTCCGACACCGGCTGGTTGTCGGAGATCGTGGTGCCGAAGTCGCCGGTGAAGATCTGGGCGAGGTACTCGAAGTACTGCACGATGATCGGGCGGTCGTAACCGGCCTCGTGGATGCGCTCCTGCAGCTGATCCGCCGGCAGTCGGCCGCCCAGCGCGGCGGTGATCGGGTCACCGGTCAGCCGCATCAGGAAGAACACGAGCGTCACGAGGATGAGGATCGTGGGGATGATCAGGAGGAACCTGACCAGCAGATATCGCCACAGGGTGCTGCCGCCACGGCCTTTGCGGCGGTGCAGGAGGGGCGGCGGTTCGTCCACGGGGACGACGGCGACGTCGGTTGTCGTCATTGACTCAGGTCCTGCCTTCGTGCTCGGTTCTCGGGTGAACGCGGGCGGACGCGGACGTGGGGCGGCCCCGGCCGGGACCGCCCCACGCTCACGGCGTTACTTCTTCTCGAGCGGGGCGAAGCGGAACTTGAACGACGCGTCCAGCGTGACGCCGCTCATGTCCTTCGTCGCGTACGCCGTCTCGTTGCCCTGCAGCAGCGGCAGGGTCGAGAGCAGCTCGCCCACGCGGGCCTGGATGTCTTCGATCTCCTGCGTGCGCGCGGCCGGGTCGGTCTCGGTCGCCTGCTTCAGGATGAGCTCCTCGGTCTGGGCGTCGCTGAAGTGGTTGCCCAGGAAGTTGTTCGTCAGGAAGAACGGCGTGAGGTAGCTGTCGGAGTCGCTGTAGTCCGGGTACCAGCCGAGCTGGTACGACGGGTACACGTCGGCCGTGCGGTCCTTCGAGTACTGCACCCACTCGGTGGACTGCAGGTCGACCTCGAACAGGCCGTCGGCCTCCAGCTGCTGCTTGACCATGGCGTACTCGTCACCCGACGACGGACCGTAGTGGTCGTCCGAGTTGTACTGCAGGCTCAGCTTGACCGGGGTCGAGACACCGGCGGCCTCGAGCGTCGCCTTCGCCTTGTCGGCGTCGGGTCCACCGCTGCCGTCGCCGTAGAGGTCCTTGAGCACCTCGGTGGCGCCGTTGAAGCCGTCGGGCACGAAGGAGTACAGCGGCTTGTACGTGCCCTTGTAGACCTGGTCGCCGATGGCCTGGCGGTCGATGAGATCGGCCGCCGCCTGACGCACGGCGAGCGCCTTGGCCGGGTCGGCCTCGGGCGTCGTGGCGCCGTACGGCATCGTGTTGAAGTTGAACACGATGTAGCGGATCGAGCCGCCGGGGCCGTCGGTCACGGCGACATCGTCGTTCTTCTTCAGGTCCGCCGTGTCGGTGGCCGACAGGGTGCGGTACGCCACATCGATGTCGCCCTGCTGGATGGCCAGCTTCAGGTTCGACGAGTCGGCGAAGTACTGCAGGACGACCGACGAGTTGACCGGCTTGTCGAGCAGGCCCCTGTAGTTCTCGTTGGGCTCGAATTCGGCCGTCTTGTTGAAGTCGTACGACGTGATCTTGTACGGCCCGCCGAAGGCGTCGGCCTTGACGATGTCGCTGTCGGGCGTGACGGCATCCGCCGAGAACACCTCGTCGTCGACGATCGCGCCGGGGAAGCTCGTCAGGATGAACGGGAAGATCTGGTCGTTCTCGGTCTTCAGGTGGAAGACGACCGTGGTGTCGTCAGGCGCTTCGACGCTGTCGAGGTTGTACAGCAGGCTCGATGCGCCGTTCGGATCCGCGATCTTGATGTTGCGGTCGAACGAGAACTTGACGTCCGCGGACGTGAGGTCGTGGCCGTTGGACCACTTGAGCCCTGCCGGCAGCTTCACCGTGTACTCGGTGGGCGACGTGAACTCGGCCGACTCGGCGAGGTCGGGCACGACCTCGGTGCTGTTGTAGTCGGTGTTGACGAGGTACGGGAACACCTGCGTCTGCACGGTCAGCGAGCCGTTGTCATACGAGCCTGCGGGGTCGAGCGTGGTGACCTTGTCGGTCGTGCCCACGATGATCGAGTCGGCGCCGGAGTCGCCGGAGTCACCCGAATCGCCTCCGTTGCCGCCGCCGGCGCAGCCGGCGAGGAGCAGGGCCGATGCCCCGAATGCTCCGATGGCGAGACCGATGCGGCCGCGCGCGCTGTGGTGCAGTGACATGAGTGCTACCTCTGCTGTGTGTCGGGTTTCGCCGCGTCTCCGATGACACGGCTCGTGCGGCTATCTTCACCCGCGCCAGGCGTCACGGCAATCGAGTGAACGATTCGTAACCGAACTGAAACCCGTCCGACTTGACACCGAGTGTCAGGCTGCGTCCTGTTGACGTGCCGCGGTCCGCCGGTCGATGACGTTCGTGGCCAGACGATGCAGCGGCCACGTCAGCAGCAGCAGGAACATCGCGTAGTACCCGACCGCGGGTGCCAGCAGCGATGTCGCGAGCGCCAGCGCGAAGAGCACGGCGGTGATCACGTCTGCGGCAAGCCCATGCCGCAGCCGGATCGACTCGATCTCGTGGAGTTCGGGATGCCGCATCACATACAGCCGCGTGACCATGAGCACCACACTCGTAACCAGGAGCGTGCCGATGTACAGGACGGTCTGTGTGGCATCCGTGTCCATCTGTCCGACGATCGCCGTGGCGACCGGCAGCCACACGATCGTGAACATCCATGCGACCGTGAGCCACACCAGGGCGCCTGTCACACGCTCCACACGGTCGAACAGCCGATGGTGGCTCATCCAGAAGTTGGCGATGAGGACGAAGCTGAGTGCGAACGTCAGCAGCTGCGTGGACTCGTCGTTCAGCCATTCGGCCGCCGTGACGCCTTCGCGGGCGAGGTCGCTGACGCTCTCCATGAGGGGGAGGATCAGCAGCGTCATCGCGATGGCGACGACAGCGTCCGTGAAGGCCTTGAGCCGCTCGGCCGACAGCACGGTCGCCGGCGAGGAGCCGGTCGCCTCGCTCACGCGCGGTCCTCCCACCAGGTCCGCAGGCGCCGCTCGGCCTCGTCTTCGCCCACGACGCCCTCGTCGAGCCGCAGGTCGAGGAGGAACCGGTACGCCTCGCCGACCTCGCGCCCGGGCGGGATGCCGAGGATCTGCTGGATGCGGTTGCCGTCGAGCTCGGGCCGGATGGCGTCGAGCTCCTCCTGCTCGGCGAGCTCGCCGATGCGCCGCTCGATGTCGTCGTAGGCCGAGGAGAGCCCGCGCGCCTTGCGGACGTTGCGGGTCGTCACGTCGGCGCGCGTCAGGATGTGCAGGCGCTCCAGCTCGGGCCCGGCATCCCGGACGTACCGGCGCACCGCGGAGTCGGTCCAGGCGCCCTCGGAGTATCCGAAGAACCGCAGATGCAGCTCGATGAGCCGCGTCACCGTCGAGATCGTGTCGGAGTCGAAGCGCAGCTCCTGCAGCCGCTTGCGTGCCAGGCGGGCGCCCTTGAGGTCGTGGTGGTAGAAGGTGACGCCGCCGCCGGGCTCGAGGCGCCGCGTCGCGGGCTTGCCGATGTCGTGCAGCAGCGACGCGAGCCGCAGCGGCACGTCGGGTGCGGCATCCGGATTCCGCGTCTTGTCGAGGTCGATCGCCTGCCGCAGCACGGTGAGCGAGTGCTCGTACACGTCCTTGTGGTGATGGTGCTCGTCCACTTCGAGCTGCAATGCCGGGATCTCGGGCAGGAACTCGGCCATCAGCCCGGTCTCGACGAGCAGGCGGATGCCGCGCACCGGGTCGTCGGTCGCCAACAGCTTCACCAGCTCGCCTTGGATGCGCTCGGGGCTCACGATCGACAGCGTCTGGCGCAGCTCGGCCATCGCCGCCTCGGTGGCCGGGTCGACCGCGAACCCCAGCTGCGACGCGAAGCGTGCGGCGCGCAGCATGCGCAGCGGATCGTCGCCGAAGCTCACCTGCGGGTCGGCAGGCGTGCGCAGCACACCGTGCACGAGGTCTTCCACGCCGCCCGTCGGGTCGACGAGAGTGCGCCCGGGCACCCGCAGGGCCATGGCGTTCACCGTGAAATCCCGGCGCACGAGGTCGCTCTCGAGGGTGTCGCCGAACTCGACGGTCGGCTTGCGGGTCACGCCGTCGTAGCTGTCGGCACGGTACGTCGTGATCTCGACCTGCTCTCCGCGCACGCGCGCGCCGATGGTGCCGAACGCCCGCCCGATATCCCACTGGGTGGAGCTGATCGGCTTGACGACCCGCAGGATGTCGTCGGGCCGCGCATCGGTCGTGAAGTCGAGGTCGTTGGTGCGCCGGCCGAGCAGCGCGTCGCGCACCGGACCGCCGACGATCGCGAGGTCGAAGCCAGCGTCCGCGAACGCCCGGGCGAGCGTATCGACGACGGGGGACTCGGCGAGCGCGCCGAGGCGCGCGATGCCCTCGGCCATGTTGAGCATGGGCTCCAGCCTATCGGCGCTCGTGCGGGACTCCGTGGCGGTCACCGGTCGGCGAACCGCAGGAATCCGGTGAACAGCAGTTCGCGCACGCGGGGGAGCAGGTCGGCCCGCAGCGCCCCCGGGTCCACTTCGAGCAGCTCGGCGATCGCGTCGATCAGCGCGCCGACCGGAAGGTCGCCGTCGCACGCGCCGACGAGTGCCGCAAGCCCGGGGTCGACGCCGAGCGCCCGCCCGAATCCGCCGCCCTGGCGCAGTTCGATGACCGTCGGGTCCTCGGCGCCGGGCAGGTGGTGGCGCGCCTCGGTGACATCGCCCGCCACGACGAGAGTGGATGCCGCCACGCCGGCGTCGTCCAACATCCGCAGCCGATCGTGCGCGGCGAGCGCGTCGGCGAGGTGCGCGCCGAGGCCGTCACCCGGAAGAGACGTGTGCAGGCGCTCGTACCGGGCGAGCGTCGGAGCGCCCTTCGACACGCTCAGGGACCGAGGCCGCCGCAGCAGGAGGTAGCCGAAGCCGACCTCGGTGACGCGGCGCTCCGAGAAGTCGTCGAGCCACGCGTCGACGAGGCGCGTGAAGCCGGGGGTCCCGGGGAGGGTGCCGCCGTCGCGCACCCACAGCTCCGCGTACGAGAGCGGATCCAGGCTCTCGCGCTCGACGACCCAGGCGTCCAGCGGAACCGGGGAGGACTCGACCCATGCACGCACGCGATCGAGCCCGTCGACACCGTCGCGCGTCTCCCAGTTGCCGAGCAGCTGGGCGACGCCGCCCGGCGTCAGGTGCGCGCCGACGCCCGTGACGAACGCCGACACGACGTCGTCGCCGACCATGCCGCCGTCGCGGTACTCGTACGCCGGAACGTCGGCCACCCGCGGCGTGATGACGAACGGCGGGTTGGACACGATCCGGTCGAACTGCTCGCCCGCGACGGGTTCGAACAGGCTCCCGAACCGCGTCTCGATGCCGTCGATGCCGTTGAGCAGCGCATTCAGCCGCGTGAACGCGAGCGCCCGCTCCGAGATGTCGGTGGCGACGACATGATCGACGTGCGCCCGGGCGCGCAGTGCCTGGATGCCGCATCCCGCCCCCACGTCCAGCCCGCGCGCCACCGGCGTCGGCAGCTGCAGCCCCGCGAGCGTCAGCGACGCACCGCCCACGCCCAGTACGTGGTCCTCGGGCAGCGGGCCGCCGAGCGCGGCCTCGTCGAGGTCGCTCGCGATCCACCACTGCCCGGAACCCGTCGAATCTGCATACGACTGCGGCCGCACCACCGCGAGCGGTCGCACCACGTCGCCCTCGACCGCCGCGAGTCCGAGCTTCACGAGCCCGTCGGCCTTCGTGCGCACGAGAGCGAGATCGGTGGATGCCGCGGCCTCCGGCATCCCGAGCACGAGAAGTCTCGACAGCACGGCCAGGGCGTCGTCGCGATCGCCGAGCGCGCGCAGCGCCGGGGATCGGAGGCCGCGTGCGATGGCGTCGTCGGCCGCCGCGCCCCACGCGTCACGCACGCCCTCGGCGGTGAAGCCCGCGTCGCGCAGGTCGGCGGCGAGCGAGCGGCAGAGGGCGGGATCCGGTTCGGGCAGCACGCCTTCACGTTATCCCGCGCTCCGACACCGGGTCGCTCGTGCGCCTGGGGCGTTTCGTCTCGCTCGTTCCTCGCTCGCTCAACGGCCGGGAGTCGGTCGATGAGTGGAGCGCGCTCTGGCGCGCGAAGACGAGACGCATCGATCGCACGAGAAGACCGGTGCACAGCCCGGCGTACCGCGGGCTCGGAGGCGCGGACCGTAGAATCGCAGTCGATCGTGCGGTCAGGACATCGCACAGGAGCGAACCCCCGACAGGATGATCGTGACCAGACCGCGAGTTCTGCGGCGCCCCCCACGCCGCGCCCCTCGCCTCGTGACCGCCGCCCTCGCCGCTGTGGCGGCACTGGCGGTCGTGCTGCCCGCTCCCGCGTTCGCCGCGACCGAGCCGACGCCCACGCCGACCCCCACGTCGTCGATCGCCCCGGGGACGACCGTGTTCACCCTGTCGCCGGTGTCCAACGGCCTGGTGCGTCCCGGCGATGCGCTGACCGTGTGGCTGTCGCTGCAGAACGGCACCGACACGGAACTCGCCGCCACCGAGGTCACCGTTTCGCTCGGCCGCACGCCTCTCGCCTCGCGCACCGCGCTGCGGGACTGGCTCGCCGGCGATCTGGGCGGGGCCACCGTCGAGCCCATCGCCACCAAGATCCTCGAAGCGGTCCCTCCGGGCACCGACGAACAGGGCGCCCTCACCATCGGCGCTGATGACCCTGCGCTGGCGGGCCTGGCACCCGGGGTGTATCCGCTGGCGGCGTCCTACACGTCCGACGCAGGCTCGGTGAGCTCCACGAGCGCCGTCGTCGTTCCCGACGAGAGCCGCGCACCCGTCGCCGTGGGTGTCGTCGTGCCGATCACCGCCGGCCCGCGTGAGGAGGGCCTGCTCACGTCGGACGAGCTGGCCGAGCTCACCGCACCGGACGGTGCGCTGACCAGTCAGCTGGGCGCGGTCACCGGTACGGACGCGATCCTCGCCGTCGACCCTGCGATCCCCGCCGCGATCCGCGTGCTGGGCACCTCGGCGCCGCAGCCGGCCCAGGAATGGCTCGCGCAGCTCGAGGCGCTCCCCAACTCCCGGTTCGCGCTGCAGTTCGGCGACGCCGATGTGACCGCGCAGCTGCAGTCCGGGCTGGCGCACCCGCTCGCCCCCACCTCGTTCACGTACGCGATGTCGGCCGACGACTTCATCGCCGCCACACCGTCACCCGAACCGACTCCGACGCCGACGTCCAGCCCCACCGCGACCCCGGCGCCGGGCGACGCGCTGCCGTCCGCCGACGAGCTGCTCGACATCGGGCCGGCCACCCGGGCGGCGGTGTACTGGCCCGCCGACGGCACGGCCGACGCGGGCGTCGTCGAGACGCTCGGCGGCCTCGACGGCGACGACACCGCGTCGCTGACGGTGATCCCTTCGGCCACGACGCGCGCCGGCGCGGCCGGCTCGACCGTGGCCGCGCACGGCATCGTGGGCGACGCCGACCTGCTCGTGTACGACAGCGACGTCTCTGAGGCCCTGCGCGAGGGGTCGCAGCTCGACGAGACGTGGCTCCGCGGCGCACCGCTCACCGCCGCGACGGCCTACCTCGCGTTCGCGACGGCCGAGGCCCCCGGTCCGCTCCTGGTCACGGTCGGGCGCGGCGAGGACCGCTCGCGCCTCGGCCTCGGCACCGCCATCACGGCCGCCGCCGCCGCGCCCGGCGTCGAGCCGCGCACACTCGCGACGCTCGCGTCCAGCGATGCCACGACCGTCGAGCTCGCCGACATCGAGGCGGCGCCCGCACGTGCGGCCGCGGCATCCGCCCTCGTCGGCGACGAAGGCGAGCTGGGCCGCTTCGCCACGATCCTCGACGAACCGCCGCTGCTGACCGGACGCGAACGCGCCGAGATGCTGCAGGTGCTGGGCGTCGCGTGGGTCGGCGACGCCGATTGGCCGACCGTGCTCGCCGACCACCGCGAGGCCACCCGTACGACGCTCGACTCGGTGGGGCTGCTGCCGACGACCCCCACCAACCTCTTCGGCTCGCGGGCGCCGCTGCAGTTCTGGGTGCGCAACGACCTGCCGTACCCGGTCAACCTCGTGCTCTACACGACGCCCGACAACCTGCGCCTCGACGTGCAGGGCGAGACCCCCGTCGTCGCGACCCCGCAGAGCAACACGCGCGTCGACGTGCCGGTGCAGGCCCGCGTCGGCCGCGGTGAGGTGACGCTCACGCTGCAGCTGCGCAGTCCCGCGTTCGTCGCCATCGGCGAGCCCGAGACCGTCGACATCAACGTATGGGCCGACTGGGAGGGCGTGGGCATCACCGCCCTCGCCGTGGTCGTGGGCGGCCTGGTGATCGTCGGAATCGTCCGCACCGTCCTGCGTATGCGCCGCCGGCGTCGCCCCGTGGATGCCGCCGACCCGGGCGATGAGACGACCGAGGCCGAGGCTGCCGACGCTTCGGCCGACGACGAGCCGGGGGACGAGGCATCCACTCCCTCCGCGGACGACGACGGGACCGAGAAATGAGCGGCATCGGGCGGGCGAGCGTCATGATCGGCGCCGGCACGATCGTGTCGCGGCTGACGGGGTTCCTGCGGTCCGTCGTGCTCGTCTCCGCGGTGGGTGCGACCAGCGCCGGCGGCAACGCCTTCGCGGTCGCGAACCAGCTGCCCAACAACATCTACGCCATCATCTCGACGGGTCTGCTCAGCGCGGTCGTCGTTCCCCAGATCGTCAAGGCCGCCGCGCACGACGACGGCGGCCGGGCGTTCGTGTCGAAGCTGTTCACACTCGGCACGGTCGTGCTGCTCGGCACCACGCTGATCGCCACCGTCGCGGCACCGTGGCTGGTCGCGCTGTACGCGCCGCAGTTCGGCGCGCAGCAGCAGGCGCTTGCGACGGCGTTCGCGTACTGGTGTCTTCCGCAGATCCTCTTCTACGGCCTGTTCGCGCTGGTCGGCGAGTCACTCAACGCCCGGCGCGTGTACGGCCCGTACACGTGGGCGCCGATCGTCAACAACATCGTGTCGATCGCCGGCTTCCTCGTCTTCATCTGGCTGTTCGGCCCGGCGGGCGCCTCGACGGTGTGGACCCCAGAGATGATCGCGCTGCTCGCCGGGACCGCGACGCTCGGAATCGTCGTGCAGACCGGCATCCTGTTCGTCTTCTGGCGGCGCACCGGCCTCCACCTCCGTCCCGACTTCCGGTGGCGCGGCGTCGGTCTCGGGCAGATCGGCAAGCTTGCCGGCTGGACGTTCCTGATGGTGGTGGCGGGGCAGCTGGCGGGGCTCGTCCAGTCGCAGGTCATGTCGAATGTCCCCAAGGGCGACCCGGGCATCTTCGTCGCTCAGAACGCGTGGCTGCTGTTCATGCTCCCGTACTCGATCATCGTCCTGTCGATCGGCACCCCTTACTTCACGCAGCTGAGCGAGCACTCCAGGGCCGGTCGCCACGAAGAAGTCCGCGGCGACATCGGTCGCAGCATCCGCACCCTGGGCTTCTTCGTCGTGGTCGCGACAGCCGCGCTGGCCGTCGCCGCGATCCCGGCCTCGCGCATCTTCACAGGCGACCCCGCCGAGGCCGTCGGCGCGGCGGAAGTGCTGCTGTGCTACCTCGTCAGCCTGATCCCGCTCGCCGTACTGTTCGTCGTGCAGCGCACGTTCTACGCCTACGACGACACGCGCACGCCGTTCTACTTCACGCTCCTGCAGTGCGCACTCGTGGTCGCCTCGGCCTGGGGGGCGCTGTGGGCCTTCACGACCGGCATCCTTCCCGCCGCACAGCTCGTCGCGGCGGTGGCACTCGGGCAGTCGCTGGCGAGCGTGGTCCAGGTGATCGTCGCGACGTGGCTGCTGCACCGCCGACTGGACGGCATCCAGGTCGCGTCGTGGCTGTCGGCACTGGGCCGGTTCGCCCTGGCCGCCATCCCCGCGGGGGCCGTCGGCTGGCTGACGTTCCAGCTCATGGGCGGCGTCGACGGCTGGACCGTGTCGAGCCAGCTGCTCGGCGCTCTGGGCGCCGCGATCATCGGCATCGTCGTGATCGCGGTCTACGTCGGCATCCTCGCCCTCTTCCGTGCACCGGAGCTGGCGGTCGCGACCGGCCTGCTGCGTCGGTTCCTCCCGCGCGGTCGCTGAGCACGCCGACACCGAACCGGTCGGCGGAATGCCACGCGGTTACCATGTGTTGAGGCATCCGGAGCTCTTTCGTCCGTCGTGACGGACGGGCTCGACAACAGGAGCGCCGCGAGCCCCAGAAAGGACAGGTGCGCACGTGCGTCAGGTCATCATCATCGGGTCGGGCCCTGCGGGGTACACCGCCGCCATCTACGCGGCCCGCGCGAACCTGAACCCGCTCGTCGTGGCGAGTTCGGTAGAGGCCGGCGGCGAGCTGATGAACACCACCGAGGTCGAGAACTTCCCGGGCTTCCCCGAGGCGATCATGGGGCCCGACCTCATGGCCAAGATGCAGGAGCAGGCCGAGCGCTTCGGCGCCGAGGTCCTCTACGACGACGTCGTGTCGCTTGACATCGACGGTCCCGTCAAGAAGATCACCCTCGGCAGCGGTGAGAGCCACGAGGCCGATTCGCTCGTCTTCGCGACCGGCTCGGCGCCGCGCAAGATCGGCATCGAGGGTGAAGCGCGCCTGTCGGGCCGTGGCGTCTCGTACTGCGCGACGTGTGACGGCTTCTTCTTCCGCGAGCGCGTGATCGCCGTCGTCGGCGGCGGCGACTCGGCGATGGAGGAGGCGACCTTCCTCACCAAGTTCGCGTCGAAGGTGTACATCATCCACCGCCGCGGCGAGCTGCGCGCGTCGAAGATCATGCAGGAACGCGCGTTCAAGAACGAGAAGATCGAGTTCGTCTGGAACAGCGAGGTCGTCGACATCCTCGGCGACGAGGCCGTCACCGGCGTCGTGCTCGAAGACACCGTCGACGGCTCGCGCCGCGACCTCGCGCTGGACGGCGTGTTCGTCGCGATCGGCAACGATCCGCGCACCCATCTGGTGCACGACAAGCTGCAGCTCACCCCCGAGGGCACGGTGTGGGTCGACGGACGTTCATCGCGCACGTCGGTCCCCGGCGTGTTCGCGGCCGGCGACGTGATCGACCCCACCTACCGTCAGGCGGTCACCGCCGCGGGCAGCGGCACGGTCGCAGCTCTCGACGTCGAGCACTATCTCGCCGCACTCGGCGAGGCGGGCGACCCCGACGACGCCGGCGACCAGATCGCCGGATTAGCGGATGCCGCAGCCGCCGTCTGAGCGGCGCACACCGTATCCGCAGCAACGGCCGGAATGATTCTCTGATCGGCGTTGTTGACGCGGATGACATACTTCCCACCGAAGGAGACAGAAAGATGACCGCCAAGGCGACGACCTCCGCCACGTTCGAGCAGGACGTGCTCCAGGCCGACGGCCCCGTGCTCGTCGACTTCTGGGCCGAGTGGTGCGGGCCGTGCCGTATGGTCTCGCCCGTCCTCGACCAGATCCAGTCCGAGCACCCCGACAAGATCACGATCCTGAAGCTCAACGTCGACGAGAACCCCGATCTCGCGATGAAGTACCAGATCACCTCGATCCCCGCGATGAAGGTGTTCAACCAGGGCCAGGTCGAGACCACGATCATCGGCGCCAAGCCGAAGTTCGCGCTCGAGAAGGACCTCGCCGCGTACATCGGCTGATCCTCGGATCCACGCCAGCCCCGTCAGGCACTCGCCTGACGGGGTTTTCTGCTGCCCGCCCGTCTCATGCCGGAGGGGGAATGCATGCGGTTCTGAACTTTTCTGCGCGGAAGTGTCGATCTCGGCCAGGCTGGTTCGACGCACAAGGTGACGGGCCGGAACCGACCCGCATCCGGGCCCGACGGCCCCGACGAGAGGGAACACCATGCGCTACATGCTCATCATGCAGGTGGATGCCGAAGCCGAAGCCGCCTTCGACCCTGCGACGACCGACATGTCGGAAGCCTTCGCCGCCATGGGTGTCTACAACGAGGAGCTGCAGAAGGCGGGGGTCTTCCTCATGGCCGACGGTCTGTCCCCGGCCGCCGAAGGATTCCGTGTCGACTTCGACTCGGCGCCCCCGGTCGTGACCGACGGACCGTATGCCGAGGCCAAGGAGGTCTTCACCGGCTTCTGGATCCTCGAGGTCGCCTCGCGCGAAGAGGCCGAGCACTGGGCGCGCAAGTGCCCGCTGGGTCCCGGCACCGCGCTCGAGGTTCGCCGCATCCCCGAGCTCAGTGAGCTCGATCAGGATGACGAGTGGGTCGCCAAGGCACAGGAGTGGCGTGCGGCCAATTCCTGACGTCCGCTCAGTTCGCGTCGACGCGCACCGTCGCATCCCAGCGGCGGTGCGTGTTCGCGTCACCGAGGAGTTGCCACACGGCCTTCGTCAGCGGCGGGTAGTCGAGGGCGATCTGGCGCAGCACGCGGTAGTGCCGGCTGGCGTTCGGACGCGAGCCGCCGTTCTCGGCGATGTTCTCGGCGCGCAGCATGAGAACGACCAGCTCGTCGACGGACGGCAGCTCCTCCATGAAGTCCCACGGGTCTTCGCCGCTGCGCAGCCTTTCGGTGACCAGCACCGACAGCTCGTCGGCGGCTTCGGCACGCAGCAGCTCTAGGCTGGCTCTTCTCCTCGGAGTCTGCTCGTCGTTCGCCACCATTCCAGGGTACGTCCCCGCGCCGACACCCGGGTCCGGTGACGGGCAGTCCCCCTACGCTGAGAGCATGACGACGACGACCCTCCCGGGCGCCGGCGCCTCGGAGCACCGTGCGGTCGAGGCGGTGTGGCGCGACCAGTCCGCGCGCATCGTCGCCGCGCTCACCCGTCACACCGGTGACTTCGCCTGGGCCGAGGACCTCGCGCAGGAGGCGCTGGTCGAGGCGCTCGATGCGTGGCCCAAGACCGGTATTCCCGACAACCCCGGCGCATGGCTCATGTCGGTGGCCAAGCGGCGCGCGATCGACGGCTGGCGACGGCGCGAGCGCATGACCCAGCGCGAACCGCTCTTCGTGACGGAGGCGCTCCAGGCCGAGGCATCCGATCCGGTCCCTGTCGAAGCCGACCCGGATCGTATCGACGACGACGTACTCCGCCTCGTGTTCGTCGCGTGCCACCCCGTGCTGCCGGCGCAGGCGCGCCTCGCGCTCACGCTGCGCACGGTCGTGGGGCTGACGTCCGAGCAGATCGCCCGCGTGCTGCTGATGACCGTGCCCGCCGTGCAGCAGCGGATCGTGCGGGCGAAGAAGTCCCTCGCGGCCGCGGATGTGCCGTTCGAGGTGCCCGACCGCGCCGAACGTCCGGCCCGGCTCGCGAGTGTGCTGCAGGTCATCTACCTGCTCTTCGCGGAGGGCTACTCCGCCGCCGAGGGGGAGCGGGCGATGCGACCGGACGTCGCGCGCGAAGCCGTGCGGCTGGGCCGACAGCTCGAGACGCTGATGCGCGGCGAACCCGAGATCTCGGCGCTCATCGCGCTCACGGAGTTCCAATCCTCGCGCTTCGCGGCGCGCATCAACGCCGAAGGGCTCCCGGTCACCCTCGAGCAGCAGGACCGTCGTCGCTGGGACCGTTCCGCGATCGCCCGCGGCTCCGCCGCGCTGCAGAGAGCGGATGCCGCCGGCCGCGGCCTCGGCTACTACGGCCTGCAGGCGGCCATCGCCGAGTGCCACGCGATCGCGCCGACATTCGCCGATACCGACTGGGAGCGGATCCTGCGGCTCTACGACGCCCTCGAGACGCTCGCCCCCTCTGCTGTGGTGCGACTCAACCGGGCGGTCGCCGTCTCGATGGTCGACGGCCCCGACGCCGCGCTCGCCCTCGTCTCCGAGCTCGAGCCCGAACTCACCGGGTTCCGGCCCCTCGTCGCGGTGCAGGCCGAGCTTCTCGAGCGCCTCGGACGAGTGGATGCCGCCACCGCCGCGTTCCTCGCTGCGGCCGCGCTTCCCGGCAATGCCGCCGAGACCGAGGTGCTGCGCCGTCGTGCCGAGGCTCTGCGCGCCTGAGCCGCCGGCGCGCCTTCACTTGCCGGTCGTGAGGAGGCCTGGGCGGCGGGCGCCGTAGCACCCGGCCGTTAGCGAGCGAGGACGCTTCGTCTCGTCGCTGGCGCTCCTCGCTCAGCGACCGACTCACGAGACGAAACGCCCCAATCACCGACAAGCCGCCTGCCCCCCGGTCGTTGAGCGAGCGAGGAACGCCCCGACCACCGACAAGCCGCCTGCCCCCCGGTCGTTGAGCGAGCGAGGAC
>Ga0160453_100363_pt1 | contig 38339 bp, 31 predicted proteins | sample HID1971K_E6MG_FD_108228 | JGI IMG/M metagenome (GOLD analysis project Ga0160453, IMG submission 108228) | Enriched millipede-associated microbial communities from UW Madison campus, WI, USA - HID1971K_E6 MG | ecosystem: Host-associated > Arthropoda: Insects > Digestive system > Unclassified ...
ATGCGCAAGAGGGAGATCCAGGCATGAGCACCGAGACCCACTCGCTCGTGACGCCGCGACCCGCGTCGGGTCGCGGGCGCCGGAAGGCGGCATCCACTCGAAAGAGGCTCACCGTCGGCCAGGTCGTCGTCATGGTCGTCCTCGCCGTGCTCGTGCTGGTCGTGGCGAGCCCGGTGATCTACGCGCTGCTGAACTCGTTCCGCTCGTACGCCGAGATCACGAAGGACCCGATGGGGCTGCCCACGCAGTTCACCCTCGACAACTACGTGCAGCTGTTCCAGCAGACCGACTACGGCGAGGCGCTGGTCAACACGCTGATCATCACCGTCGCGACCGTCGTGCTGCTGGTGGCGATCGTCCCGATGGCCGCGTACGGGATCGAGCGGGTCGGCGGCCGCACGTCGCGCTTCATGTACATCCTGTTCATCGCGGGTCTCATGATCCCCTTCCAGGTGCGGATGATCCCGCTCGTGAAGGGCTTCAACGAGGTCGGGCTGTACAGCACGCTGGCCAGCGTGATCCTCGTCCACCTCGGCGGAGCAGCGAGCTTCGGCATCCTGCTCTATTGCAGCTTCCTCAAGGGGGTGCCGATCGAGGTCGAAGAGGCGGCATCCATCGACGGGGCAGGGCGCCTTCGCACCTTCTGGTCGATCGTGTTCCCGATGCTGCTGCCGGTGACCTCGGCGTTCGTCATCATCCAGGCGCTCGGGCTGTGGAACGACTTCTTCATCCCGCTGGTGTTCCTCGACTCGTCGTCGGCGGGAACCATCAACGTCGCGATCAACCGCATGGTGGGGCTGCTCACCTCGCAGTGGCAGCTCATCTACACCGGGGCGATCCTCGCGATCATCCCGTCGGTGGCGATCTTCGCGGCGTTCCAGCGCTACTTCATCAAGGGCATGTCGGTCGGGGCGGTGAAGGGATGAGCGCGCTCGTCGCCCGGGCGCGCGCGATGATCGCGCTCGACGGGGCGCTCGCGGCCACGGTCCTGGCCGTGTTCGGGTACTTCACCGTGTCGGTGTCGTTCCTCGGATGCCTCGTGCCGCTGTTCGCGTTCACAACCCTCGTCGGGTGGCAGGCGACGCACCTGGCCGTGTGGCTCGGTGCGGCGTCGCTGCTGCCGATCGCGCCGGCCGTCTACGCGCTGCTGCGGGCGACGCGTCTGCTGCTCGCCGAGCGCGGCGAGGCCTGCGCCGCGCGAGAGTTCTGGACGGCGTTCGCGGAGGGATGCCGCCACCTGTGGTGGGCTGCGGTCGGGGTGAGCGCCGTGGCGCTCATCCTCGGCTACGACCTCGCGCTGCTCGGCGGCGCGGACGCCGTGCTGCTGCTGGCCGCGGTCGGCGCGGCGCTCGCCGTTGCGTTGCTGATCGGCGTGTGCGTGGTCCGCGGGTCTGTGTCGACCGTGAACGCAGGCGTTTCGTCTGCGGGTGCTGGAGCGCCTTCCGCGGGGCGACCGGTCGCCGGGTTCCGGTCGTTGAGCGAGCGAGGAACGAGCGAGACGAAACGCCTCGAACGCACGAGCTACGCCGGCGCGCTCGACACGATCACCGCCGCGGCGAAGGCGATCGCGCGGCGGCCGCACATCGCGCTCAGCTGGCTGCTGCTGATCGGGCTGGGCCTCGCAGCCACCGCGATCCCGCTGCTCGGCCCCGCACTGGCCCTGTTCCTGCCGGCACTCCTGGGTGCCGGCATCCACATCTGCAACGACGCCCTGCGTCTGACCCGCCCCGACGAGACGAGCCACACACCGTGACCGACACCATCACCCGCGACATCCCCGCCACCGACACCGCCCGCGCGCGTGTCGGCGCGTTCGAGCTCCGCTGGGCAGCGGATGCCCCCGCCTCGCTCGTCGCCCCGTCGTCGAGCCATGCCGGGCGCGATGCCGTCGGCCTCGTCGAGGTCTTCACGTCGGCCGAGCAGCGGGCCCGCACCAGCCAGGCGTACTGGCGGTCGGCGGTGGGGGAGCGCCTGCGGGTGCAGGGCTCGCAGGTGACCGACGAAGCCGGCGCGACCCGGGCCGTCATCGTGCAGCGCGACGCCCGCACCGGCATCGAGGTGCGCACGACCGTCACCGCGCCGGCGGGCATCCCAGCGGTGCGCATCGAGAGCGAGGTGCGCAACGCCGGGCGCGAGAGCCTCGTGGTGACCGCGGTGTCGTCGGCGACCATCGGCTTCGGACGCTCGTCCGCCGACCTCGATGCGACCGTATGGGGCACGGCTGCCAGCGAATGGCTCGCCGAAGACCGGTGGAGCGAGACGCCGGTGCGGACCCTGCTGCCCGACATCGACCTCGCATTCCATGAACAGGACGCGCGCGGCCATGCCGGACTCACGAGCCACGGCGCATGGTCGAGCGGCGAGCACGTGCCGTGCGGCTACCTCCTGCGCGCCGACGGCGAGGCGCTGGCATGGCAGATCGAGACGAGCGCAGGCTGGCACGCCGATCTGTGCCAGGCGCGGGACGGCGGCGTACTGACGCTGCTCGGCCCGACCGACCTGGAGCACCAGTTCGCCCGCGAACTGCTGCCCGGCGAGACCTTCACCGCCGTGCCGGTCGCGGTGGCGGCATCCACGCTGTCGCGCGACGGGGCGATCGCCGAGCTGACGCGCTACCGGAGGTGGCTGCGCGCCGCCGCCGGCGGGCAGCAGCTGCCGGTGGTGTACAACGACTTCATGAACACGCTGATGGGGCAGCCGACGACGGACAAGCTGCTGCCGCTCATCGGGCGGGCGGCCGAGGCGGGCGTCGAGGTGTTCTGCATCGACGCCGGGTGGTTCGCCGACCCTGACGTGAGCGACTGGTGGTCCGGCGTCGGCGAGTGGCGAGAGGCGCCCGCCCGGTTCCCCGGCGGCGGGCTGCGTCGCGTCATCGACGCGATCCGCGACGCCGGCATGGCACCGGGTCTCTGGCTCGAGCCCGAGGTGGTGGGCATCGACAGCCCCGTGGCCGCGACCCTGCCCGACGAGGCCTTCTTCGTGCGGTTCGGCCGGCGCGTGCAGGAGGACCGCCGCTACCACCTCGACTTCCGCCACCCGGCCGCCCGCGCGCACCTCGACGCGACGGTCGACCACCTGGTGGAGGAGTACGGCATCCGGTACCTGAAGCTCGACTACAACATCAACCCCGGCGTCGGAACCGAGCATCACGCGACCACCGCGGGCGACGGGCTGCTCGGTCACACGCGGGCGTTCCGCGATTGGCTGGTGAGCGTGCAGCAGCGCCACCCGTCGCTGCGGATCGAGAACTGCAGCTCGGGCGCCATGCGCGCCGACTACGCGCTGTTGGCGGTCACCCACCTGCAGTCCACGAGCGACCAGCAGGACTTCCGCCTGTACCCGCCGATCGCAGCATCGGCGCCGGCATCCATCCTTCCCGAGCAATGCGGCAACTGGGCCTACCCGGCACGCGAGATGACCGACGAAGAGACGGCCTTCACCCTGGTCACCGGCCTCAGTGGCCGGCTGTACCTGTCAGGCTTCCTCGACCAGCTGCGCCCCGACCAGCGCGCGCGTGTCTCCGAGGCCGTCGCGCTGCACAAAGACCTGCGTGACGGGCTCCGCGACGCGACGCCGTTCTGGCCCCTCGGGTTGCCCGCCTGGGACGTCCCCGTGGTGTGCCTCGGTCTGCACACGCCGGAGGGCGACCTGCTGTTCGTATGGGATCGGGATGCCGCCGCCGCGGGCTTCACGATCCCCGGCGTCTCGGGCGGGGCCGAGGTGCTGTTCCCGTCGGGTGCCGCGCCGTGGCGGCTGGACGCGTCGGCGGCCGGACTCGACGTCTCGACGCCGGCCGGCATCGGGGCGCGCGTGCTGCGGGTGAACCGTGGCTGAAGGCGGCGCGATCGTGCCCGGGCGCGTGTTCGTCGACGACCGAGGCCGCACCGCACAGCTGCACGGCATCGGCCTGCAGCGGGTCGGCGACCGCTGGCTCGCCTGGGGCGAGGACAAGACCGCCGGCGACCGGTTCACCGCGGTCGCGTGCTATTCGTCGGGTGACCTCGCGCACTGGCGCTACGAGGGCGACGCGCTGACGGCCGCGGACGGCGACCTCGGTCCCGACCGCATCATCGAGCGGCCCAAGGTGCTGCAGCGCCCCGACGGGCGCTGGGTGATGCTGCTGCACGTCGAGAGCGGCGACTATTCGTACGCGCGCGTCGGCTACGCGATCGCCGACCGCCCGGAAGGGCCCTACGAATACGTGCGCAGTGAGCGGCCGCTGGGCAACCTCAGCCGTGACATCGGCGTGTTCCAGGAGGACGGCGTCGGCTACCTGCTCTCGGAGGACCGCGACAACGGCCTGCACATCTACCGCTTGCGCGAGGACCACCTGGGCGTCGAGTCGATCGTGGCGACCCTGCGTCAGCAGGCGAAGCCCGAGATCGGCTACGAGTCGCCGACGATGGTGCGCCACGACGGCCGCTACGTCCTGTTCGGCTCGGACCTCACCGGCTGGGGCATGAACGACAACATGTACACGAGCGCCCCGGCGCTCGACGGCCCGTGGGACGACTGGCGTCCGATCGCCGCCGTCGGCACGCACACGTTCGAGTCGCAGGTGAGCGTCGTGGCACCTGTCGGTGACGGGTACGTCTACATCGGCGACCGCTGGGACCCGGCCCACCTGTCCGAGTCCGCCGCCGTGTGGCTGCCGTTGCGCATCCACGACGATCGCGTGCACCTGGAGTGGCGGGATGAGTGGCGCATCGCGGAGCTGGGCGCATGAGGGCCACGCTGCTGATGGACCCGGCACTCGTGCCGTTCGTGTTCGACGCCGCCGCACAGGCGCGGCTGGGCGAGCTCGTCGAGATCGACCTCGGGCGTGCTGCCACCTCGATCGCCGGCATCCCTGATCCGTCCGGGGTCGAGCTGCTGCTCACGGGATGGGGAGCCGCGATCAGGCGAGGCGACCTCGACATGCTGCCCGCTGTGCGGGCGATCGTGCACTGGGGTGGCGGGATCGGCGTGCTCGACGGGGATGCCGCGGCCCGCGGCATCCCCGTCTCCACCGCGACGGCCGCCAACGCGATCCCCGTCGCCGAGTTCACCCTCGCGATGATCACCCTCGCCGCGAAGGACGCGTTCTGGCTGTCGCGGCAGTACGGCACGGACCAGCGCTTCATCGACCGTGAGGCCGCTGCGCCGCGAGCCGGGCTGTACCGCGCGACCGTGGGCATCGTCGGCGCGTCGGCCATCGGCACGCTGGTGATGGAGCGGCTGCGGGGCAGTGACGTGCGCGTGCTGCTGTACGACCCGTACGCGGCCGCGGCTGCCGCCGAAGAGCTGGGGGCCGAGCTCGTCGACGACCTGGCGGCGCTCGCCGCCCGCTGCGACCTGCTCTCGATCCACGCACCCGAGCTGCCGTCCACAGCCGGCATGGTCTCGGCCGATGTTCTCGCCGCGCTCCCCGATGGCGCCACCGTCATCAACACCGCGCGCGGGGCGCTGATCGATCAGGACGCTCTGGTCGCCGAACTCGAGCGGGGGCGGCTGCGCGCGATCCTCGACGTCACCGAACCCGACCCGCTGCCGGCGGGGCACCCGCTGTATGCGCTGCCGAACGTGTTCCTCACCCCCCACCTGGCGGGCTCGATGGGGGGCGAGCTGCGGCGGCTGGGCGAGGCGGCGCTCGCCGAGGTCGAGCGGTTCGTCGCCGGCGAGCCGTTCGCGCACCCGGTGGCATCGTGACCCGTCGAGCGGGAGGTCGCCCGTGCCGCTGATCCGCAACCCGATCCTGCGAGGATTCAACCCCGACCCGTCGGTCCTGCGCGTGGGCGAGGACTACTACATCGCCACCAGCACGTTCGAGTTCCATCCCGCCGTGCGGCTGCACCGCTCGCGCGACCTCGTGCACTGGACCACGATCGGCCACGCCCTCGACGACGGGTTCGACCTGCGCGGCATCCCGGACTCCGGCGGGGTCTGGGCGCCGAGCCTCACCTACGCCGACGGCCGGTTCTGGCTCGCCTACTCTATCGTGCGCACGATGGACGGCGACGACAAAGACATCGACAACTACCTCGTCACCGCCGACGAGATCGAGGGGCCCTGGAGCGAGCCCGTGCACCTCGGTTCGCGCGGATTCGACTTCTCGTTCTTCCACGACCCCGACGGCACGCACTGGATCGTCGGCGTGCAATGGGACCAGCGCCCCGAGCACCCGTCGTTCTCGGGACTGGTCGTCGAGCAGTACCTGCCCGACGAGCGCCGCACGACCGGCGAGGCCGTGCGCATCCACCGCGAGGACGGCCTGATCGAGGGTCCGAACCTGTACCGCATCGGGGACTGGTACTACCTGCTGATCGCCGCGGGCGGCACCGGGTGGAACCACGGCATCACCCTCGCCCGCTCCCGCAGCCTCCTGGGCCCGTACGAGCGCGACCCCCGCGAGGCGGTGCTGACCACGCGCGACGCGCCGGGGCATCCCCTTCAGAAGGCGGGGCACGGCGAGCTGGTGCAGACGCCCGACGGCGAGTGGATGCTGGTGCACCTCGCCAGCCGGCCGACGCTGCACCTGGGCGAGCGCTACAGCACCCTCGGGCGCGAGACGTGCCTGCAGTGCGTGGTGTTCGACGACGACGGCTGGCTGCGGCTCGCCGGCGGCGGCCACCACGCGTTCGTCGACGTCGCCGTGGGCGGTGGCGATGCGGAGGCGGATGCCACGCCCGGCCCGCGCGGCTGGACCGACGAGTTCGACACCGGCGTGTTGGACACGCGGCGGTGGTCGACCCTGCGGGCGGCGCTGCCCCACGACGTCGCGGACCTCGGGGTGAGACCGGGGTGGCTGCGGCTGCGGGGCGGGCACTCCGCGGCGTCGGTGTTCGACCAGTCCATGATCCTGACCCGCGTCGAGGAGCACAGCGCCTCGTTCGAGCTCCTGCTGGACGCCGTGCCGCGCACCCCGCGCGAGGCGGCGGGCCCGATCGCCTGGTACGACCGGTCGGGGTGGATCCAGCTGCAGCTGACGTACGACGACGAGAACGGCCGGCACCTGCGGGTGGTGCGCCGCGACGGCACGGTCACGACGAGGTCGGCGCCGGTCACGGTGCCCGACGGTCCGCTGCGGCTGCGGATGGCGCTGGACGGCCCGGACCTGTGCTTCGCGTGGGCCGATGCCGCGTCGGGGGAGTGGATGCCGGTCCCCGGCGTGCATCCGGCATGGACCCTGTCTGACGACCACGGGCCGCGGCTGCGCTTCACGGGGCTGTTCTTCGGCGTGCGCGCCGACGACCTCGACGGCCGCGGCTGGACGGCCGACATCGGCCGCGTCGCCGTGGGCTTCGCACCGCCGCACGACGTCTGAATCGCCCCTTGACGTCGGGCGGCGCTTTCGCCATCGTTAACTGGCAAACGTTATCCAAGCTGCAACCCCTCGCGGTCGATGTCGACCGCGGCGACAGGAAGAGAGATCGATGAGGATCCAGCAACGACGCCGCCTGCGGCGCCTGATCGGGGCCGTCACCGCGGCGGCCGTCGCCGTCGGCGCTGCGCTGACAGCCCTGCAGCCCGCGGCCGCCCAAGAACCGGTGGCCGCGGCATCCCCGCCCGCGATCGTGCGCACGCTCAGCGACGCGGGCTTCGCCCACCCCGGGATCGGCTTCACCGCAGACCACCTCGAGAACATGCGCACCCAGGTGCTCGCGGGCGTCGATCCCTGGGCCGGCTACTACGACGCCATGAGCCAGACCAAGTACGCGGCCCGCGATTTCTGGGCCGAGAACGCCCAGCCGGGCACCGATACCCCGAAGAACGACGCATATGCGAGTGCGGGCATGCGCTCCAGCGCCCTGCGCGACAGCCTCGGGGCGATGGCGCAGGCGCTCGAGTACGTCGTCACCGGCGACGAGCAGTACCGCGCGAACACGCTGCACATCCTGCGCACCTGGAGCAGCCTCGACCCGGCGAAGTACGCCTACTTCGCCGATGCGCACATCCACACCGGCGTGCCGCTGTACTACATGCTGATCGCGGCCGAGGTGGTGCGGGGAACGGAGCCCGCGAACGCGTCGCTCGACGGCTACGACCTGCGCTGGACCGACGAGGACCAGCAGCGCATCGAGGACAATCTCATCCGCCCCGTGCTCGACACATTCCTGTACTCGCAGAACCGGCTGTGGAACCAGCACCTCTACGGCGTCATCGGCATGGTGGCCGCCGCGATCTTCCTCGACGACGCCGACCTGTACGCGAAGTACGTCGAGTGGTTCACCGTCAACTCCGGCTATCAGAGCGAGCATGACCTGTACGGCGGCGACGTCAACGGCGCCCTCGCGTCGCTCTTCCGCGAGATCCCCGCCGACGCCGCGGGCAACACGACCGGCGCCCCGTTCGTGCAGCACATGGAGATGCTCCGCGACCAGGCCCACGGCCAGGGCGACGTCGACCTGCTCGTCGCGCTCGCACGCCTCGTCGACAACCAGGGCACCAAGGTCGACCCGGTCGCGGGCACCGTCTCGACGGCCGCCGACGCGGTGTCGCCGTACCGGTTCCTCGATGACCGCATCCTCGCCGGCGCCGACACGTTCGACGCGTTCATGATGGGCGAGGAGGTGCCGTATGTCCCTGCGAACGAGGGCGGCGCCATCTCGCAGGCCTACCGGGGGCGGCTGCAGGACCCGCTCAGCGAGGCCTACCTGCAGTACCGCTATGTCGCGGGCGTCGACGTCGAGGCCGAGGCCCCGCACGTCGCCGAGCTCTACGCGCACCGCGACGGGCCGCTGTACTACTACGGCACCGGCATCCAGAACTTCTGGAACGACCGCGGCTCGGACTACACCGGCGCCGAGTACTGGGTGGCCTTCCCGGCCCAGCTCGCCGATGTCGAGGGCTCGGTCGCGCCGACGGCGGCGTCCGCCGAGCTGTCGGTCGGCACGTTCGGCAAGGCCCTCGGCGCCGGCGCACAGCCGGGTGAGGATGCCGACGGCACCGCGTTCGTCCGGCTCGACGCCGGCACCGGCGACGCGCAGCTCGCCGTGCGCCGGACTGTCTGGTCGGATCGCACCAAGACCGCGCTCGTGGGTGTCAAGGTCCGCAGCGACGGCATGGCACGCCTGCAGGTCGCGCGCACGTCGCAGGAGGCACCGTTCGCCGAGATCGTCGTGCCCGACACCGGCGGCCGGTGGCGCTACGTGTGGCTCGACCTGAACGTCGACGAGACACCGGGTGCCGTGGGCGACAACATCGTGTTCCTCAAGGCCACCGGATCGGATGCCGCCGTCGACGTCGCCGGCGTGCTGGCCCAGGCGAACGGCGTGCTCACGCCGCCGGTGTTCGCGGATGCGCCCGCGGTGGATGTCGTCGCCGTGGCCGGTGAGGCTTGGACCCGGTCCTTCGCCACGACGGATGCGGGCGGTGGTGACACGCAGCTGGAGCTTCAGGACGCCGCGGCGGGGGCGAGCCTGTCGGGCAGCGAGGTCGCCTGGACTCCCGCGCAGGCGGGCGAGTATCGGCTGATGGTGGTCGCGTCGGATGGCGACGCGGTGACGGCGCTGCCGGTGACGATCACCGTCGTGCCGACCCGCCAGGCCGCGATCGACGAGCTGGTCGGGCGCACCGGTGCACGCGAGGACTACACGTCGGCCAGCTGGAACGCCCTGGCGGACGTGCGCACGCGGGTCGACGCGGCACGTGACTCCGCCGGCGCCGCCGAGTTCGCCGCATTGCTCGGCGACCTCGGTGACGTGGTGACCGGACTGCAGCCGCTCAATCCGCGACTGTCGGACGGAACGCTGGACTTCACGTCCCTCGTGTCGGCGCCGCCGCTGACCTCGTCTCAGCTGCGCGCACTCGCCGACGGCGACAACCAGACGAGCTGGGGCGACCAGCGCGTCGCGAGCATCGTGTTCGACTTCGGACCGTCGTTCCGCGTCCAGGCGGGTGCTTTCGGGTTCCAGGCTCGCGACACGTTCCCCAACCGCGCCGAGGGGACGAACGTGTACGGGTCGGACGACGGTGCGACCTGGACGCTGCTGACCGACCATCCGAATGCCGGGCAGGATGCCGCCGTCGAGTGGATCCCGGTGCGCGACGAGGTCCGCGACCAGCGGTACCGGTTCTTGAAGTTCCAGGTCGACGAGCCGGGTGTGCCCTCCGACCCGGCATACCCGGGCATCTGGAGCATCGCCGACATCCGGATCGACGGGGTTCGCAGCGAAGCGACCGGAACGATGGACACCGTCACGATGTCGTCGCCCGACGGCGTGGCCGGCCGGATCGTCGCCGGCGATCACGTCGAGCTGCGCCTCACCGGCCCCGCGGACAACACCGACGTCGCCGTCACGGTGCTCGGCCAGCCCGCGCAGGTCACGTCGCCCGCCGCGGGCGAGTGGCTCGCGTCGGCGGTCGTGCCGGCGTCGGCCCAGGCGGGTGCCGCCGTCACATTCGTGGTCACGTTCACGACGCCGGATGGTCACGCTGCCGATCCGGTGGCGGCGACGACGGACGGCTCGAAGCTGTTCCTGTCGACCGCCGCGGGGCTGCTGGACGAGGCGTTCCGCAGCGCGACGGTGCTACGCCCTGACGGTGCCGAAGACGCGGCGTGGACGCAGAACGCGGCCAGGATGTTCGACGGCGATGCCGCCACGCATTCCGACACGCGGCTCAACGCGGACACGTACGGCAACATGTGGGACTTCGGTGCCGACGCACCCGTGACCCTCACCGGCGCAGAGCTGCTCGTGCGCCAGGACGGGTACGGCACATCGCGCATCGCCGACATGCGACTCGAGGGCTCGAACGACCTGCAGAACTGGACGCGCCTGACCCCTGCGGTGCCGGCCAAGACGCTTGAGTGGCAGCGCTGGACGGTGCAGAGCGAGAGCGCGTATCGGTACATCCGCATCGCCAACGGGCAGATCCTGGGGATCGCCGAGCTGCGCCTGTTCGGCACCGCGGGGGCGCCGGCGCCCGCGTGGGACGCGTCGAGGACGTACGGCGGCGGCGACCGGGTGTCGTACGGCGATGCGGTGTTCGTGGCGCAGTGGTGGACGCAGAATGAGCGTCCGGGCAGCACGGCGACAGGTTCCTGGATGGAGCAGGGCGTTCCGGTCGTCGAGGCCGGTGACGATGTGCGCGCGTGGACCGCGTCGTGGGTCTACACCGGCGGCGAGATCGTCGCCCATGACGGCCACACGTACACGGCGAAGTGGTGGACGCGCAATCAGGCGCCAGGTGACCCGAACGGCCCGTGGCAGGATCTCGGCGCGTACTGAGTTCTGAGCCGCGCCAGGGGCCGGTCCATGAGGGCCGGCCCCTTCGGCGTGCCCCGCGTCGTCCGGCTCGCGGGATGACGTCGCGGACTTGAGATATGAGACTCCCAGTCTCTACGCTGGACGGGCGTTCCCGCCTGGGGAGGGGTGCGCGCATCGATCCGCGGCGTCGCTACACGGCCTCGCACGGATCCGGTCGGTGCCGGGTTCTGGGGATCCGGCGCCGCGAGGCGTTCGGGGCCACGCGCTGACGTGGCGGTGGTCATAATCGAGGGGTGTCGCATTCCGAACCCCGAGGGCGCCGGCCTGCCGACGAGACCCGCGCGCTCATGCTCGCCGTCGCCGTCGACCGCGTCCGCGAACAGGGTCTGCGCCTCGACTACGCCAACATCGAGCTCGAAGACCTGATCCGCGCAGCAGGGGTGCCGCGTTCGACGGTCTTCCGCATCTGGCCCGATCGCGTCGCGTTCGTCGCCGATCTCGTCCGAGCACTCTTCGAGGCGGATGCGGGCTTCGAGACGGGCTTCGACGGTGAGACGCTCCTCGCCCTCGAACGAGCCGTCGCCGCACAGCGCGACGCCGACACGATCTCCCCGCAGGCGCGCGAAGCCGCGCTGCGCGATGCGGTGCGCATCGCCGTCACGCACAACATCGTCGCCGTGGAGAGCAGCGTCGCATGGCGTGCGTACAAGACGATGTCGGCCGCGCTCGCGAGCGGCGACGCCGTGCCGGGCGGCGAAGGCATCCGGGCGATGCTCTCGGATATCGAGGACCGCTACCTGGATCGCATGGCGCAGATGTACCAGGGGCTCAACAGCGCCTTCGGGCTGCGCATGCGCGACGGGGTCACCGCGCGAGACCTGGCACTGGCGATCGTGGCCATGGTCGACGGGATCAGCGACCATCGGCGCATCAACCCAGAGATGGTCGATGCCCCCCGCGTCGTCGCCTTCGGCCCCGAGGGCACCCGGGAGTGGCACCTGGCCGGCATGGCGGTGTACGGCATCTACGCAGCCTTCACCGAGTCTGTCGACTGACCACGCGATCCCCGTACCCCGACCTGGAGAGCGGATGCCCGCGGCTTCGACCGCCGGCATCCACCCATTCGCAGGTCGCGGGGGAGAATCTGCAGAAGGGCAGTGAGTCGTTCTACAACGTGTCGAGCATCATCGAGACCGATGAGCCTGGCACCGAGCCGGGTGGCGAAGGAACGGACATCTCGTTCTGGACGAAGGTCCCGTGCCCGGGCAAGAACGGCTCGCGCGACGGCTACGTGCTATGTGAGTACCGGCGCAGCCAGTCGTTGGACGGGCGCGACCCGAAGCAGGTGAGCGACGACGCGGTGGCGGCCTTCAAGGAGCTCGGTTTCGAACCCGAGACGTCTGTCTTGGGCTCGGACGACCGCGCGCAGTGGAACGTGATCGCGGAAGGCGACGCGATCGGTCGCGCCGTCGTGTCGGTCGAGGTCGATCAGCAGAAGATCCTCGTCTCGGCTGACGCGGCATGTGCGCCGGGCGACTGGACCGCCCTGGACGCGATGGTCTTCGACGACCCCGACGGCACGGCCGAGGATCTCTGGCGCCGCACCCCGGCGACGGAGGGTCCGGACTCGGTGCCGATGTTCTTCTTCCCGGCCGACGGTCCGCTGTTCTGGAACGAGGACGGCACCCCTATGGAGCCGCAGCCGGTGATCACCGATCCGCCGCAGCGCTCCAGCTGAGCGACTCGATGTAGCGAAGCAGCACACCCTCGCGCAGGGCCCAGGGAGAGACCTCGAGCTCCTCGACGTCAAGCGCGCGCATGGCCTCGTGCAGCACGACGGCGCCGGCGACGATCTGGAAGGTCCGGTCGGGGGTGATGCCAGGCAGCTCCTGGCGGGCGGATGCGGGGATGCGGGCCAGGCGGGGGATCCACGAGCCGAGCGCGGCGCGGGGCAGCAGCATCCGTTCGATTCCCGACCAGCCGGGAATCGGGTAGCCGACGAGCTTCGCGAGCGAGCGGATCGCCTTCGACGAGCCGACGACGTGGTCGGGGCGGGCGAGCGACCCGAACGACTCCGCCACGGGCGCCAGGGTGGCGCGTGCGTGCCGGCGCAGCCGGTCGACGGCGTCCTCGCCGGGCGGGTCGTCGGGGAGGAACTGGATCGTCATGCGGCCCGCTCCGAGGGGGACGGATGCCGCAGCCTCCGGCAGTTCGTCGGCTCCGGCCGCGAGCTCGAGCGATCCGCCGCCGATGTCGAACAGCAGGATCTGCCCGGCGGCCCACCCGAACCAGCGGCGGACGGCGAGGAACGTGTAGCGCGCCTCGGTCTCGCCGCCCAGGACTTGGAGGGGCTGGCCGAGCGCCTCTTCGATGAGCGCGATGACCTCGGGTCCGTTCGTGGCCTCCCGCACGGCGCTGGTGGCGGTGGCCAGCAGCTCGTCGACACGCTCAGCGGCAGCGAGGTCGCGCGCCTGTGCGACGGCGTCCACCAGCGCCGAGACGCCCTCGCCGGTGATCGAGCCGTCGGGCGCGAGGTAGCGCATCAAGCGCAGCACGGTGCGCTGGCTCGTGGTGGCCAGCGGGCGCCCTCCCGGGCGCACATCGGCGACCAGCAGATGGACGGTGTTCGAGCCGATGTCGAGAACTCCCAAGCGCACGGACACAGAGTAGCGGCCGGACACCCCCGAGGGTGTCCGGCCGCTGCGTTCGTGTCGGGTCAGGCGATGCCGCCGCCGTCCACCACGAGCGCCGACCCGGTGACGTACGAGGACTCGTCGCCGGCGAGCCATACGACGGCCGCGGCGATCTCGCGGGGCTGTCCCATGCGCTGCAGCGGCCGGTCGGCGGCCTCGGCGAGGAAGCCCGATTCGGCCTGGCCGAGCTGGCGGGCCTCGTCGCGCAGCATCCCGGTGTCGACGTCGCCGGGGTTCACCGAGTTCACCCGGATGCCCTGCGGGCCGTGGTCGATCGCGAGGGCGCGGGTCATGTTGACCACGGCGCCCTTCGAGGCACAGTACGAGATCGCCTGGCCGCCGCCCTTGAGACCCCAGCCCGACCCGGTGTTGATGATCGATCCGCCGCCGGAGGCCGCCATGACCGGCACCGCGTGCTTGCACATCAGGAAGATGGCGCGCACGTTCACGCCGAACACGCGGTCCCACTCCTCGACCGTGGTCTCGACGGCCGTCGTGCGGCGGATGATGCCGGCGTTGTTGAACACGACGTCGATCCCGCCGAGGTCGGCGACCGTCGTGGCGACGATGCGCTCGATCTCGGCCTCGCTGGAGACGTCGGCGGCGATCGCGATCGCTGTGCCGCCGGCATCCCGGATCTCGTCGGCGACGGCCTGCGCGGCCTCGGCGTTCAGGTCGACGACGGCGACCGCGGCGCCTTCTGCGGCGAATGCGAGCGACGTGGCGCGGCCGATGCCGCCTGCGCCACCGGTGACGATGGCCTTCTTGCCTTCAAGACGCATGGGGTTCCTCCGTGGGTTCAAGGGATGGTTCAGGTGCGTGGACGGGATAGAGACTGGATGCCGCGTGGCCGGTGACCACGCGGACGAAGCCGGCGAGCGCGGCGTCGGTCGCCGGGTCGCCGGTGTCGACGAGCAGCGGCCGGCCGTGCAGTTCGACGAGTTTGGACTCGGGGGCGACGACGACGAGCGGCCCGCGGCCGTCGGGCCCGTCGCCCAGCGCCCGCATGACGCGTGCCGACAGCTGCTGGTTGCCGCGGCCCAGCACGAAGCCCTGGCCGCCGATCACGCTGACGACGGCCTGCGCGGGGCCGCGTGAGATCTCGTCGAGCAGCTCGGTCTCGCTCGCCGCGCGGCACACGATGTGCCCGTCGAGCACGACGTCCACGCCCAGCGGCGTCTTCTCGACGCCGAGGGCACGCGCGAGCTCCGCCATCGTCCCGCCGGGTCCGAGCAGATACCGCACTCCCGGACGCAGAGTGGATGCCGCACCCCGCGCGGCCGCGGCGACCGCCGCCTGCTCCGACACCGGGGTGGGCGACTTGCGCGCCTGCGTGCGACCGGCCCGGTACGGCACGAGCAGGTCGCCGTACAGCCGGGGCTCAACGCGGGCCCGTCGCAGCGCCGCCTCGTCGACGTCGAGCACCTCGCGCAGCTGCGTGGGCAGCGATCCGTCCAGCCACGCGCGTGCGAGGCCGCCCGCGGCCCGCGGACTGACCGCGAACACGGGGGAGTACATCTTGACGCCGGCGGGGATGCCGAGGGCTGCGACGCCCGCCTCATCCGCGAGTCCTGCGACGACGTCGCGCGCGGTGCCGTCGCCGCCCGCGAACAGCACGAGCGTCGCGCCGGCCGCCGCGACCGCCCGCACCGCGGCGGTCGTGTCGGCGGCGGACGTCGGGGCAGCCGCGGTGAAGACGACCCGGGGGTGGAGGCCCGCGGCGGTGGCGGCATCCATTCCCATCGCGCCGGCCGCCGTCAGCACGGGGGTCCCGGGCGGCAGGGCGGCCAGCGCCGTGGTCGCGCGCGCACCGGCACGCGCCGACGAGCCTCGCGAGGCCGCCAGCGCCTGCACGTCCGCGCCGTCGGAACCGGCGAGCCCTGCGGGCCCGCCGATCCCGGCGACGGGGTTGACCACGAGACCGATCATGCGCCTACGCGGGTGCGCCGACGAGATCGATCGGTGCCGAGAAGTCGGCCGGTGTCTCGCCGAAGTACTTGCGGCGGTACGCGCGCCAGGTGATCGCCCAACGCTCCGGGTCGTCCAGGTCGTCGTGGTGCGTGTGGTGGACGGTCTGGTGGTGCGGCGCGGTGCGGACGAGCTCGGGCGTCTCGCGCGCCTCGCGGGCGACCTGCGCGAGCGCCGCGACGTACTCGTCGATCTCGGCCTTCGAGTAGCACTCGGTCGGTTCCAGCGTGAACGGCTGCGGCACGACGTACGGGTGGTGGCTGGTCCAGTAGTGGAAGCCGTAGTCGGCCATACGGATGCCGATCTCCTCCGACGTGATGCCGGTCTCTTCGAACAGCTCCTGCCACGAGTAGCGCACCTGCTCGATGCGGCGGCGGCCGGTCGCGTAGGGCGCAGAGGCACCGGGGATCTCGAGCACCTTGCTCAGGAGGTAGTTGTTGTTGAGCACCGCGATCTGCGACGCGGTCAGCATGCCCTCGGCGCCGAGCGCCATGATCCAGGCGTACGCCCGCACCACGTGCAGCACCACGCCGTGCGCCGGCGCCACGTGCCCGATCGACAGCTCGCCCGGCTGGCGCACGACGAAACGGCCGTCGACCCGCTCGACCCGCGGGCCGGGCAGGAACGGCGCCAGCGCCGCGCTCACCGCATTGGCGGCCGCCCCGGGGCCGCCCGAGCCGTGCGGTGCCGAGAAGGTCTTGTGCAGGTTGAACTGGCACACGTCGAAGCCCGCGTCGCGGGCACGGGTGATGCCGAGGATGCCGGCGGCATTGGCCTGGTCGTACGACGCGAGAGCGCCCACCTCGTGCGCGGCATCCACCCACTTCTTGATGGCCGGGTTGTAGATGCCGGTGTCTTCGGGGTTGGTCACCATGATCGCGGCGGTGCGCTCCGAGAGCGCAGCCTTGAGCGCGGCCAGGTCGGGGTAGCCGTCGGCGTCGGGATAGATCGTGATGACCTTGTAGCCGGCGACCTTCGCCGCCGCGGCGTTGGACGGGTGGCTGAAGATCGTCGTGATGACCTCGTCGCGCTGCTCGGCCTCGCCGCGCGACGCGTGGTAGGCGCGGATCATCGCGATGTTGGTCCAGATGCCCGCCGAGCCGCCGGGAGAAGCCAGCGAGACGGCATCCATTCCCGAGATCTCCGCCATGAGGCGCTCCAGACGCCAGATCGTCTCGAGCGCGCCCTGCGTGTCGGCCGGGTCCTGCGCGGGGTGGAGCGCACGCAGCTGCGGCACCTCGATGAGCTGGTCGTTGATCTTGGGCGAGTACTTGATCGTGCACGTGCCCTGGCCGATGTCGACGTTCAGATCGGAGCCGAGGTTCTCCTGCGACAGGCGCAGGTAGTGCTTGAGCACGCGCATCTGCGCGATCTCGGGCAGAGCCGGCGGCGCGGGGCGCCGCAGGTGCTCGGGGAGCGCGGCCACGACGTCTCCGACCGCGTCGCGCACGACGGGCTCCACCGGCGTGATCGCGATGCCGCGCTCGCCGGGGGTCGACAGCTCGAAGACGATGGGCTCGTCCCAGCTGGCCTGGTGGAACCGGCGCGGGCTGGTCTTGGGTGCGACGGGGAGGCTCATGCGGCCTGCTCCTTCGTGGTGTCGAGCGCCGCGGCGATGGCAGCGGCGAGGCGGTCGATGTCGGCGGCGGGGGTGGCGTCGGTCACGCACACCAGGAGGGTGCGCTCGTCGACGACCACGCCGGGTTCGATGCCGTCGGCGCGAAGCGCGGCCACCACGTCAGCGGCTCGGGCGGCGTCGAAGCGCACCGTGAACTCGCGCAGGTGCAGCGCGCCGTCGCCGAGCGCCGCCCCCGGGATCGCGGCGAGCCGCTGCTGCGCATAGGCGGTGCGCGCCAGGAGCAGCTCGCCGAGCTCAGCCATGCCCTGCGGTCCCATGAGCGAGAGGTGCACGCCGGCGGCGATGCCCCACAGTGCGGCGGCCGTGCCGACCCACTCCTTGCCCTCCTCGCGGTGTGCGAACGAGGTGCGGTCGTAGGCGACGTCGCCGAAGCCGTACTCGCCGGGCACGTCCGTGGACTCCAGGCCGAACAGGCGTGAGGGCATCTCCATCACGAAGCGGGGGTCGTCGTGCACGGCGATGAAGCCGGCGTGCGCACCGCCGAACCACTGATGCAGGCCGAGGGACTGGATGTCGCCGGTCACGATGTCGGCGCCGTGCAGCGCGGGCGGCGTGAGCACGCCGTACCCGACCGGGTCGGTGCCCACCACGACGACTGCGCCGGCGTCATGCGCCAGGTCCGAGATCTCGCGCAGTTGCGCCTCGACGGCCCCGGTGAAGCTCGGCGTCTCGACCCAGACCGCAGCGACATCGTCGCCGAGGCGTTCGCGCAGCGCGTCGAGGTCGGCGACGCCGTCGGCGGTGGGCACGCGCTCGATCACGAGGCCGGCGCGCGTGTAGTCGCGCACCTTCGACTCCTTCTCGGGCAGCACGTCGCTGAGGGCCAGCACGCGGCGGCGGCCGGTCAGGCGGCCCGCCATCGCGAGACCGGTCGCCGTGGCCTGGTACCCGTCGTACGTGGGCACGTTGACGACGTCCATTGCGAGCAGCTCGGCCATGAGCGACTGGTACTCGAACAGCGCCTGGAAGCGGCCGTGGTCCTCGTACGGCTCGCCCGCATAGGCGGTGAGGAACTCGCTGCGACGGATCACCTCGTCGACCACCGCGGGCACGTAGTGGTTGTAGGTGCCGGCGCCGAGGAAGCTCACGCGCTCCTCGGTGGTGCGGTTCTGCGCCAGGATGCCGCGCACGTGACGGGCCAGATCTTGCTCGGCCGGCAGCGGGACGGGCACGTCGAGCGGGCGCTGCAGCCGCAGCTCGGCCGGCACGTCGGCGTAGAAGTCCTCGACCGACTCGGCGCCGACGGCGGCGAGCATCTCGGCCTTGACGGCGGGTGCGGTGTTGGGGATGTAGGGATGCACGAACGTCTCGGCCACGTCATCCTGCTTTCTGGTCTGGGGTCGGGTGGGTCGGGGTTGCTCGTCGGGCGGTGCGTGTCGTCTCGCTCGTGCCTCGCTCGCTCAACGACCGGGTCGGGCGAGCGTGAGGAACGGCGGGATGCCGTCACGCGGCGTCGCCAGGACCGCCACGCCGTAGCGGTCCAGCGTGAGGGTCGCGCCGGTGCGCTCGCCCGTCACCAGGTCGAGGGCGCCTTCGGGCACGCGGACGGTGAGGGGCTCGCGGCCGTGGTTGAGGGCGAACGTGTAGTCGGTGTCGTCCGAGGAGCGCGTCAGCGCCTCGAAGTCGAGGTTCACGTCGGCGCGCGCGGCGAGTCCGGCGCCGCCGAGCACCTCGGCGAAGACCGCGGCCAAGCCCGCATCGGCGAGCATCGCGCTCACGTACCAGGCCGATCCGCCGCCGGCCTCGCGTCGGGTGACGGCGGGGTGCCCCTCGAGCTCGCCCGAGCTGTACGTGCCGACCACGGCGGTGGCGGCATCCACGTCGATCCACTCTGCCCACGCGGGGTTCTCGTGCGAGGCGCCTGCGATGTCGACGCGCTCGACGATGCCGTCCGCGTGCGGCCACTGCTCGTCGACCTCGAGGCCGAGGAGGCCGCGCAGCGGGCCGGGGGCGCCGCCGTCGTGCACCTTCTCGGTGGCGTCCACGACGCCGGAGAACGGGCCGACGACGACGTGCCCGCCGGCCTCCGCGAACGTGGTGAGAGCAGCGGCCTGCTCGGCGTCGGCGATGTACAGATTCGGCACCAGGACGACGTCGTAGCCGTCGAAAGGCCCCGCAGCGCGCACGGCGTCGACCGGCTGACCGAGCAGGTGCATCGCACGGTGCCACGAACGGGCCTGCCGCGCCCAGTTCAGGCGCTGCGACGGGAGCGACTCGATCGCGCTCGACCCCCACCACGAGTCCCAGTCGACGACGAGCGCGACGCGGGAACGCACGCGCGTGCCGCGCACGGGCTCCAGCCGCTTCAGCTCGAGGCCCAGCGCCTTGGTCTCGCGGTAGGAGCGGGATGCCTCGCCCCGGTGCCCCAGCATCGACGAGTGGAACTTCTCCTGGCCGTACTTCGCCTGACGCCACTGGAAGAACATGACGGCGTCCGAGCCGTGCGCGACGGCCTGCAGGCTGTCGACGCGCATCTTGCCCGGCGCCTTGGGCACGTTGACGTCGCGCCAGCTCGTCGCGCTCGCCGAGGATTCCAGCAGCAGCCACGGCCGGCCGCCCTTCATAGAGCGCATCAGGCCGTAGTTGAGCGCGGCGCCCACGTGGGCGATCGGGTCGGCGGGCTCGGGGTAGGCGTCGTCGGTGACGATGTCTTCGGCCTCCGCGAACGTCCAATAGTCCAGATCCCGGAACATGCTCATGAAGTTCGTCGTGACCGGCAGGTCGGGGGTGACCTCGCGCAGCACATCGACCTCCAGCTGGAAGAGTTCCAGCATCGCGTCCGACGAGAAGCGCTCGAAGTCCAGCAGCTGCGTGGGGGCGATCGGGCCGGGCGCCTTGCGCGGCGTTTCGATGTGGTCCCACGACGTGTAGCGCTGGCCCCAGACGTTGACGCCCCACGCGTCGTTGAGCCCGTCGAGGGTGCTGTAGCGGTCCTGCAGCCAGCGACGGAAGTGGCGGGCCGACTCGGGGCACCAGCAGCGCGAGGTGTGGTCGCCGTACTCGTTCGAGATATGCCACAGCACGACGCCCGGGTGCTCGCCGTAGCGCTCGGCCATGGCGCGCGTCATGCGGGCGACGTTCTCGCGCCACACCGGCGAGCTCGGGCAGTACACCTGTCGGGAGCCGAATTCGAGCCGGTGGCCGTCGGCGTCCATGGGCCGCATCTCGGGGTGGGCGCGCAGCAGCCACGACGGCGGCGTCGCCGTGGCTGTGGCGAGGTCGATCGCGATGCCCGCCGCCCACAGCTTGTCGAGGATGCGGTCCAGCCAGCCCCAGTCGTACACACCGGGCTCGGGCTCCAGCTGCGGCCAGCTGAAGATCGGCAGGCTCACGAGGTTGACGCCGGCCTCGAGCATGAGGCGGACGTCGTCGTCCCACACGTCCTCCGGCCATTGGTCGGGGTTGTAGTCGCCGCCGTAGGCGAGCGCCTCCAGCCGCAGCGGGCGGGGGTGGGCGGGGCCGGGGGTCTCAGCCACAAGGGCTCCTCTCCGAGTCTGGGCTGTACAAGAACACTGTTCAATGTATTCTGTATACACAAGCGTAGGGCGGATGCCGAGTCGGGTCAAGCCGTAGGCTGACCGCACGGCGAAGGGAAGACCATGGCCATCGAGCGCAAGAATCTCCGCTCGCAGGTTCGAGACGAACTGCTCGCGCGCATGCGCTCCGGCGTCGTGCAGCCGGGCGAGGGCATCAACGAGGTGCAGCTCGCCGCCGAGCTCGGCGTCAGTCGCACTCCGCTGCGCGAAGCGCTCATCGCCCTCGAGAGCGAAGGTCAGATCGAGAGCGAGAACGGCAAGGGCTTCCGCTTCGTGCCCCTCAGCAAGCGCGAGTTCCAGGAACTCGCGCCCATCCTGGCTGCGCTGGAGGGTCTCGCCCTCGAGCTCACGCCGCCCGAGGCGCTTCCCGCCCTCGGTGCGCGGCTGTCGGCGCTGGCCGCGGAGTTCGACCAGGAGGTCGTCGAGCACGCGCTCATCATCTCGAAGGACGACGAGTGGCACGCCGTCATGCTGTCGGCCTGCACCAACCAGCGCCTGCTCGCCCTCATCGAGAGCGTCCGCGGTGCCTTCCACCGCTACGAGTCGATGCTGGTGCCCAGCGACGTCATGATCGAGCGCGTCGCCGCCGAGCATGCCGAGATCGCCCGCCACCTCGTCGACGGCGACGTGCCCGGCGCGGTCGCCGCGCTCCGCATCAACTGGATCCACGGCATGCAGCGCATCATCGACAACGCCTCGAGCACGTACTTCACCGACTGACCCGCGCACACAGCGAAGGGGATGGATGCCTCGGGCCGAGGCATCCATCCCCTTTCTGGCGCCGGGTTCAGGCCGACAGGCGCACCGCCAGGTCGATGAACAGGGCCGCCGACCAGCCGAACGCCGTCGTCGCCGTGCCGGCCTTCTCGCCGGTATACGGGTTGAAGTACTCGTGCGGGCCGCCGCCGTGGATCACGAGGGCGAGGGTGCGCTCGGCGAGCTCGCGGGCGCGATCGGGCAGCCCCGACGCGCTGAGCCCCTCCGCGACGAGCAGGTTGGTGTTGATCCACACCGGGCCCCGCCACATGCGCTCGGGCGAGAAGTCCGGATCGCCCGCGGCCACCGTCGGAAGGCCCCACGGCGTGCCGAATCGCGACGGATCGTCCAGGGCCGCGACGAGGGTGTCGCGCACGTCGGCGGGGAGCCGCCCGGTGAGCAGCGGCATGAGTCCCACGATGGCGTCGGTGCCGACGCGCTCGCCGGCGGCACGCGCCGTGAACACCCCGGTGTCGGGGTTCCACAGCTCCAGGAGCTTCGCGAGCGTGCGGTCGGCCCGGGCTCGATGGAGGGCTGGGTCGGCGTCGCCGAACTCCTCGGCGAATCGGGCGAGCTCCAGATCCTGGCGCACCAGGTACGCGCCGAGGTCGGGCGCCGTGGTGGGCAGGGGCCCGTCGAAGATGGGGCTGTCATCGAGCCCCGACGAGTATGGATGCCCGTACTCGGGCATGCCGTCGCCGTCGAGGTCGGACACGGCGAACCACCAGTCCTGCGACCGCCGGATTGTCTCGAGGTGACGCCTCGCCCAGGCCTCGGTCTCGGGGGTGCGGGGGAGCGCCTCGAGCACCTGACGCAGCGCCCACGCCGCCAGCGGCGGCTTGGTCAGCGGCACCGGCGCGCCGGGGTCGGCGATCTGCGACCCCGCGCGGCGCAGCCGGTCGCGATCGGCGTGCGGCAGGTCGTCGCTGGTGGCCAGCACACCCTCCTCGTGCACGACATCGGGCAGCTGCCCGTTCGGCGACGGGAACCCGAACGCCAGGTCGAGCTGCTCGCGTGCGAGCTCTGGCGCACCGTGGCGGAGTCCGGCGGCGATGAAGTAGGCGTCCCACTGCCAGAGGCCGACATACCCGATCTTCGACGGGACCACGGCATGCACCTCGCCGAGCTGCTCCCGCAGGCGCGGCAGCGACACGACGTTCGCCCCCAGCACCCACCAGCAGAACGCTGTCATCTCCTGCAGGTCGTCGCGCACGATCGGGCAGCGCGCGAACCACTCCCGCCACCGCGCACGGCTCGCGTCCGCGTCGTCCTCGTGAACGGTGGATGCCGCCACCCGCACGTTCCGGTCCGCCGCGACGTCGATGCGCACGGCCGGGTCCAGCGGCATGAGCCGCGTCTGTCCGTCGGGCGTCGTCCACTCCGCCGACAGCCCGGGCGCCGCCGCACCGAGCGACAGCGCCTCGGTGCCGGCGAACACGAGTGTCGCCGCGTCGTCGCCGAACACGACGCGGTCGGGCAGCACGGCGGTGATCGGGACCGCCTGGGATGCGGCATCCCTCACCGTCAGTCGGTCCAGGACGCGGCACTGGTCGAGCCGCCGCTCGTACTCGGACGTGTGCACGCGCACCCCGTCGCCCTCGCGGAACACGATGATGCGCGAGGACGGCAGCGTGAACGGTGCGCGGACGAGGTCGAGGTGGCGGCCGGCGAGAGCGGCGAGAGCGTCGGGGTCGGTCATCAGGCTCATCATCGTCCTCCGAGTCCGGATGCGGCCATGCTGTTGAGGATGCGGCGCTGGCCGATTACGAACACGATGAGCATCGGCACCGTCGAGATCGCGGATGCCGCCATCACGAGACCGTAGTTGACCGAGCCGAACTGGCCCTGGAACGAAGTCAGCAGCAGCGGCACGGTGAACAGGTCGGGGGTGTTCAGCAGCACCAGCGGGAACAGGAAGGCGTTCCACACGCCCAGCGACACGATGATGCTGAGCGCCGCGAGGCCGGGCTTGAGGTTCGGCAGGATGACGCTCCAGAAGATGCGCCAGCGGCCGGCGCCGTCGACGATCGCGGCCTCTTCGAGCTCCTTCGGCAGCGACAGCACGAACTGGCGCATGAGGAACACCGCGAACGGGTTCGCGAGCAGCCCGGGCACGATGAGCGACAGGTGCGAATCCACCCATCCGAACTGCGACATCAGGAGGTAGAAGGGGATCAGCGTCACCTGGGCTGGGATCATCTGGGTCGCGAGGAACACGATGAAGATGACCTTGCTGCCGCGGAACGGGATGCGCGCGAACGCATAGCCGGCCATCGACGCCGTGATGAGCGTGCCGATCACGACGAGCACGGCGATGTAGATGCTGTTGAGGTACGCCTGGCCGAACGGCACCGCGTTCCACGCCTCGGTGTAGTTGTCGAACGTCCACGGGTCGGGCAGGAACGCCAGCGGGTCGGTCAGCAGCTGCGGCAGCGTCTTGAACGAGGTCAGCAGCATCCACACGAACGGGAACACCATGACGATGCCGCCGATGACCAGCAGCACGTGCAGCAGGGTCGCGTTGATGCGGCGCTTGGCGCGGTCGCGCACCGGGGCGCTGCGCTGGCGGCGGCCGGGGGCGACGATCGCGACGGTCGAGTCGGTGACCGGGGCCTGCGTGCCGTCGCTGAGACGGGTCGTGGAGCTCACGCGGCGTCCTCCTCGTAGTGGACGAACTTCTTCTGAACGCCGAACTGGATCGCGGTGATCACGAGGGTCAGGATCAGCAGGATGATCGAGGCGGCGCTCGACGGGCCGAACTCGAAGCGCCCGAAGCCCAGGTCGTAGATGTGGTAGACGATCGTGCGGGTCGCGTTGTCGGGGCCGCCGTTGGCGACGAGGACGTACACGGTGTCGAACGTCTGCAGCGACGAGATGAACGCCACGACGCTGGAGAAGAACACGATCGGCGACAGCAGCGGCAAGCGGATGCTCCAGAAGATCCGCCACGCGCCGGCGCCGTCGATGCGCGCCGCCTCGATGACCGCGGGCGAGATGTTCTGCAGTCCGGCCAGGAAGATCACGACGTTCAGGCCGAGCGACGACCAGATCGTGACGATGCACACCGCGATGAGCGCCAGGCGCGGGTCGCCCAGCCAGTCCGGGGGAGCGATGCCGAAGACCTTGGAGATCGTGGCCGACATGACGCCGTCGGCGCGGAACATCTGCTGCCAGATCATCGCGACCGCGACCGTCGAGGTGACGACCGGCGCGAAGAACAGCACGAGGTAGAGGGTGCGGGTCTTGAGCTTCTCCAGGGCGACGGCGATGATCACCGCGAGCCCGAGGCCGATCGGCACCGTGATGATCGCGATGAGCAGCGTGTTGATGATCGACCGCCACAGCAGGCCGTCCTGGAACTGGGACGAGAAGTTCTCGAATCCCACCCATTCCAGGTCGGAGAGGCCGTCCCACTTCGAGAACGCGAGGACGAGGCTCGCGGCGAACGGCAGCACGACGAACACCGCCATGCCGATCAGCTGCGGTCCGACGAACAGATAGCCCCAGCGCCGATCGCGCCGGCGCCAGGCGGACTCGGTGCGCCGGGGAGGCTCGGGGAGCGTCCCCGAAGGGGCGGCCGCTTCGCCGACCGCCCCTTCGATGTACGTCATGGTTACTTCGCCGACTTCTCGTCGACCAGGTCGGCGACGTCGTCGAGCGTGGTCTGCGCGTCCTGCTTGCCCTCGTAGAGCTTCAGGAACAGGTCCGCGATGTCGGTCGGCAGGCCCGGGACGCGCGACTCGGCGGCGTAGTTGACGAAGCCGATGTCGCGCATGTCGAGCATGGTCTGGGCGTGGGCGGGGTATTCGTCCTTCAGCACGACCTCGTCGGCGCCCTTGATCGACGGCACGGCGTTGCCGTCGCCACCCAGGCGCGCGATCTGGCCCTCGGCGCTCAGGAATTCCGTCCAGAACAGGAACGCGGCATCCTTCGACTTCGTCGCCTTGTTGATCGCGAGGTACGACACCGCCACGCCGGTGGGCGCGGCCTTGCCGTCGGGCGTGGGCCAGCGCACGATGTCGACGTCGGCGGCGGTGCCGGCGTCCTTGACGGTGCTGATCGTGTAGCGGCCCTGCGAGTAGAAGCCGGCCTTGCCCGTGACGAACAGGCTGTCGCTGCCGGCGCCGTCGGGCAGGCTGTCGGCGACGATGAAGGTGCCGTCCTGGAAGTACTCGCCGAGGGTCTCGACGGCGGCGACGGACTCGGCGTCCTTGTTGGCGACGAACGCGCCGGACTCGTCGTACGGGGCGGGAGCGCCCTGCGACGACAGCCAGCTCCAGTGCGTGGCCCAGTAGTTCCAGAACATGGTGCCGCCGATGCCGGCGTCGGCCAGCTTGTCGTTCATCTCGAGGAACTTCTCGGTCGTCCACTGGTCGCTCTCGGCGAGTGTCGCGGGGTCCTCGGTGATGCCGGCGGCGGCGAGCGTCTTCTTGTCGTACCAGAGCACGTCGGGGTTCGAGTCGTTCGGGGCGCCGAAGTACTCGCCGTCCTTCTCAGCCGCGCCGAACAGGCCGGGGAAGAAGTCGTCGGGCTTGGTCTGGCTCTCGTCGGACTCCATGAGGTCCTTGAGCGGCATCAGGCGGCCGGAGTCGACGAACTGCCCGATCTTGTCGTCACCCACGTAGAACACGTCGGGCGCGGTGTTGCTGGCGAGCTGTGCAAGCAGCTTCGGGTGGTATTGGCCGTAGCCGGCCACGGGCTGCATCTTGACGGTGATGTCGGGGTGGCGCTCCATGAACGCCTTGTTGAACTCGTCATAGCGCTTGAGCTCGTCGGCGCTGCCCCACGTCGACCACACGACGGTGTTCGCATCGTGGGAGGCGCTGCCTCCGCTGCAGGCGCCGAGCGACAGCGAGAGCGCGGCGACCGCTCCGGTGACCATGACCAACTTCGTGACTGACTTCGGGCGCGACATCGGGCTACCTCTTTCGGTGCGGGAACGACTTTGTCCGTCAGTATTCTGTATACAAAACTCAATCGTGTCAACGACCGTGACGATTCCGTGACCCGGCCACGGGATACGATGGGGCGCGATGTCCGCCGAAGAAGCCGCCGTGCACGAGACGACCGCGGCCGCCCCCGTGCTCTCGCTGTACCGCGAGATCGATCGTGCCGACTGGGCCCGCCTGGCCTCGGGGATCGCGCAGCCGCTCAGCGAGACCGAGATCGTGCAGATCCGCGGGCTCGGCGACCGGCTCGACATGGCGGAGGTCGCTCAGGTGTACGTGCCGCTGTCGCGGCTGCTGTCGCTGTACGCCGAGTCGACCAAGCGCCTGGGCGCCGACGAGTCCGCCTTCCTCGGCGAGACCGACGACACGACGCCGTTCATCGTCGGGGTCGCCGGCTCTGTGGCCGTCGGCAAGTCGACGATCGCGCGCCTGCTGCGCGAGCTGACCAGTCGCTGGCCGGGCACGCCCCGGGTCGAGCTGGTCACCACCGACGGATTCCTGTATCCCAACGCCGAGCTCGAGCGCCGCGGTCTGATGGAGCGCAAGGGCTTCCCCGAGTCGTATGACCGGCGCGCCCTCGTGTCGTTCCTGACGGAGGTCAAGAGCGGGGCCCCCGAGGTGCGGGCGCCCTTCTACTCGCACATGCGGTACGACATCGTCCCCGACGCCGTGGTCACGGTGCGCCGCCCCGACATCGTCATCGTCGAGGGACTCAACGTGCTGCAGCCCCCGCCGTCCCCCAACGACGTCGCGGTGAGCGACCTGTTCGACTTCTCGATCTACGTCGACGCGGATGCCTCGCACATCGCCCAGTGGTACGTCGATCGCTTCCTCGCCCTGCGCCGAGCGGCGTTCAGCAACCCGAACTCGTTCTTCAACGTGTTCGCGCAGCTGTCTGACGAGGAGGCCGTGGAGCGTGCCCTCGGCTTCTGGAACACGATCAACCTCCCCAACCTGGAAGAGAACGTGCTCCCGACGCGCCACCGCGCGAACCTCGTGCTGCAGAAGGCCGTCGACCACAAGGTCGAGACGGTCCTGCTGCGCAAGCTCTGACACGCCGCGACACAGACCGACGTCCGCTGTGGGGCCGCGTCGGGAGGATGCGCTAGGTTGCATCCAACGATGCGCTGGGGGCGTCGTCCGACATCACTGGGGAGTGTCATGAAAGTGTTCGCGCGCGCTCGAAACTCGGCCGGCAGCCGACTGTCGATGGCTGTCACGGCCGTCCTGGTAGGGGCATTGCTGCCACTTCTGGTTCCCACCTCCGCGTGGGCTGAGGACGTGTCGGAGTCAGAGCCGAACAGCAGTCGCGCCACGGCGGATGTGGTGGCGGTGGGGTCGACGGTGTCGGGGTCGACGCTGTTGTCGGGGTCGACGGATGGAGACTACTTCGCGGTGGATCTTCCGAGTGCGGGTCGGGTGTCGCTGGATCTGCGGTTCCCGTCGGATCTGGGTGCGGGCGATGTGTATGACGTGGATGTGTACGACGCGTCGGGGTCGCAGCTGTATCACTTCGATGTGACGGGCAACCGATCCGACGGGAGCTGGTTGCGGTCGTTCTCGACGTTTGCGCCGGAGGGTCGGCTGTATGTGCGGATCTATGGCACCAGCAATTGGGCGAGCTGGGGCAAGACGTACACGCTGACGCCCGGGTTCGCGGCGGGGAACGTCGAGACGGAGTTCAACAGCAGTCGCGCCACGGCGGATGTGGTGGCGGTGGGGTCGACGGTGTCGGGGTCGACGCTGTTGTCGGGGTCGACAGACGGGGACTACTTCGCCATCGACGTCACGACCGCACGCCGGCTTTCGCTTCTGCTGACGTTCCCGTCGGATCTGGGTGCGGGTGACGTATATGACGTGGATGTGTACAACTCGTCGGGGTCGCAGCTGTATCACTTCGACGTGACCGGCAACCGGAACGACGGCGCCTGGCTCGCGCCGCAGTACATCAGCGTCCCCGCCGGCCGCTCGTACGTGCGGATCTATGGCACCAGCAGTTGGGCCAGCTGGGGAAAGACGTACTCCCTGACCGCGCGATACGTCTTCGACAAGAGCCCGGCCCCGACGATCTCGGGCACGGCGAAGGTCGGCTCGACGCTGACCGCGAAGCCGAGCACATGGTCGCCGGCGCCGACGAAGTTCACGTATCAGTGGCTCCGCAACGGCACCGCCATCTCGGGCGCGACGAAGGCCACGTACAAGCTGACGGCCGCGGACGCGGGCAAGAAGATCACCGTCCAGGTCGCGGGCTCGAAAAGCGCCTATCGGACGATCACGACCGTGAGCACGGCGACAGCGATCCCTCTCCAGACCCTCACGAAGACGCCGACCCCGACGATCTCGGGAACCACGAAGGTCGGCTCGACCCTGACGGCGAAGCCGGGCACCTGGGCCCCGGCCCCGGTGACGCTGAAGTACCAGTGGCTGCGCGACGGCAAGGCCATCTCGGGGGCGACGAAGGCGACGTACAAGCTCGTCTCCGCAGACAAGGGCAAGAAGATCACGGTCAAGGTGACCGGCTCGAAGTCCACATACCAGACGGTGCCGAAGACGAGCGCGGCGAAGACGATCTCCTAGCTCGATCGGAGTCGAGTGGATGCCTCGGTCCCGCTTCGGGCCGAGGCATCCCCATTCGTAAGGGAGCCGCGCAAAACCGCCCGCCTACCATGGACGGCATGTGCGGAATCGTCGGATACGTGGGCCCTCGGCAGAGCCAGGACGTCTTGATCGCGGGCCTGTCGCGGTTGGAGTACCGCGGCTACGACTCGGCGGGCATCGCGGTGATCGACGCGGACGGCGTTCTCGGCATGCGCAAGCGCGCCGGCAAGCTGAAGGTCCTGCGCGACGACCTCGCCGCCCGGCCGCTGGCCGGCGGCACCACGGGCATCGGCCACACCCGCTGGGCGACCCACGGCGGTCCCACTGACGGCAATGCGCACCCGCACCTCGCCGACGATGACCGGCTTGCGGTCATCCACAACGGCATCATCGAGAACTTCGCCGAGCTGAAGGCCGAGCTGCTGTCGGAGGGCTTCACGTTCCGCAGCGAGACCGACACCGAGGTCGCCGCGGTGCTCCTGGGCCGCGAGTATCGTCGCACCGGCGACCTGGTCGCCGCGTTCCGCGCCGTCGCACCGCGCCTGGAGGGTGCCTTCACGCTCCTCGCGCTGCACCAGGAGCAGCCCGGCCTCGTCGTCGGCGCCCGCCGCAACTCGCCGCTCGTGATCGGCCTGGGCGAAGGCGAGAACTTCCTCGGCTCGGACGTGGCCGCCTTCGTCGAGCACACTCGCAACGCCCTCGCGATCGGCCAGGACCAGATCGTGGCCATCACGCCCGACGGCGTCGAGGTCACCGACTTCGCCGGCGGCGCCGTCGACGTCGAGCCGTTCGAGGTCACGTGGGACGCCGCCGCCGCCGAGAAGGGCGGCTGGTCGTCCTTCATGGCCAAGGAAGTGTCGGAAGAACCCGAGGCCGTCGCCAACACGCTGCGAGGCCGCATCCACGACGGCGCCGTCGTGATCCCCGAGCTCGATGGTCTCGACGAGCTGTTCGCCGGTATCTCGCGCATCATCGTGATCGCGTGCGGCACCGCCGCGTACGCCGGCCAGGTCGGCAAGTACGCGATCGAGCAGTGGACCCGCATCCCGGTCGACGTCGAGCTGGCGCACGAGTTCCGCTACCGCGACCCGGTGATCGGCCCCGACACGCTGGTCGTCTCTATCAGCCAGTCCGGCGAGACGATGGACACCCTCATGGCCGTCAAGTACGCGCGCGAGCACGGCGCCAAGACGCTGTCGGTATGCAACACGCAGGGTGCGACCATCCCGCGCGAGTCCGACGCGATCGTCTACACGCACGCCGGCCCCGAGGTCGCGGTCGCCTCGACCAAGGCGTTCGTCGCCCAGATCACCGCCCTGTACCTGATGGGCCTGCACATCGGACGCGTCCGGGGTGCTGTGTCGGCCGCGGACGCCGCCGAGCACGTGCGCGAGCTGGAGGCGGTCCCGGCCAAGATCCAGCGCATCCTCGACAACGAGCAGCCGCGCATCGAGCAGTTCGCGCACTGGATGGCCGACACCCGCTCGGTGCTGTTCCTGGGTCGGCACGTCGGCTACCCGATCGCGCTGGAGGGTGCGCTCAAGCTCAAGGAGCTCGCGTACATCCACGCCGAGGGCTTCGCTGCCGGCGAGCTCAAGCACGGCCCGATCGCGCTCATCGAGCCCGGCCAGCCGGTGTTCGTCGTCGTGCCGTCGCCGCGCAAGTCGGCCGAGATGCACAAGAAGGTCATCTCGAGCATCGAAGAGATCCGCGCCCGTGGGGCCCGTGTCATCGCGATCGCAGAAGAGGGCGACGCCGCGGTGCTTCCCCTCGCCGACGAGGTGCTGCGGATCCCGCTTGCAGGTCCCTTCTTCGAGCCGCTGCTGGCCGTCGTGCCGCTGCACATCTTCGCGATGGGCCTGTCGACGGCCAAGGGCCTCGACGTGGACCAGCCGCGCAACCTCGCGAAGTCCGTCACGGTCGAGTGAGGGATGCCGGCGGCCGCGGCCGCCGGCATCCACGCGCCCCCGAGGCTCCGCGCAGCGCCGAGCGATGCGTGGAGACGGCGGGCGGAGCATCCCCTCGCCCTCGCCCCCGCGGTCACACGATGACTTGGCGTATATGTACGCGACACCCTGGCGTGTCGCGTACATATACGCCAAGTCATCGCGGGGGGACGGCGGAGGGGCGGGGCCTGATCGCCCCGCGATAGTCTGGCGGATGCCGCGCACCGGCGCGGCAGGAGGTGCACGTGATCGTCGGTATCGGCGTCGACCTCGTCGACATCCCGCGGTTCGAGCGCACGATCTCGCGCACCCCGCGCCTGCTGGAGCGCCTGTTCTCACCGAACGAACGGCTGCTGAAGGCCCATTCGCTGGCCGCGCGGTACGCCGCCAAGGAGGCGCTGATCAAGGCGCTCGGCGGTTCGGACGGCGTGCACTGGACCGAGATCGAGGTCGCGTCGGAGGCATCCGGTCGTCCGCTGTTCTCGCTCACGGGCTCGACCGCCGCCGTGGTCGCAGCCCGCGGCATCACTGCGCTGCACCTGTCGATGTCGCACGACGCGGGCCTGGCGACCGCGTACGTCGTCGCCGAGTCGGCGTCCGCGCACCCGGTCTCGCCGAACCAGGGGATGCACGCCGAGACCGAGCGCGACGGCACCGGTCTCGGCGAGAATCCCTTGTCTCGGCACTCGAGCGCCGCCCCGACCCCGGAGGAACCCGCATGACCCGTCTGCCTGCCGGAGTGCTGCGCGAAGCGACTGTCGACGTCGGCGCCATCGAAGACAACGTGCGGCACCTGCGACGGCTGACCGGCTCGGAGATCATCGCGGTCGTGAAGGCCGACGGCTACGGACACGGCGCGGTGCGCACGGCGCTCGCGGCGCTGGCCGGCGGTGCGACCCGCCTCGGGGTGAGCGACATCACCGAGGCGCTGGCGTTGCGGCGTGCGGGCATCGACGCCCCCATCGTGGCGTGGCTGCACGCGCCCGGCGCGGACTTCGCGGAAGCCGCCGCGCACGGCATCGAGCTGGGCATCTCGAACCTCGACCAGCTGCAGAGGGCGGCGGCTGCGGCATCCGCGGATCGTCCTGTCGCGTTGCATCTGAAGCTGGAGACGGGGCTGTCGCGCAACGGCATCGCCCCCGACGACTACCAGGTGGTGTTCGCCGAGGCCGCGCGCCTGGAGCGCATCGGACGCGTGCGGGTGGTCGCGCTGTTCAGCCACCTCTCCAATGCATCGGACGACGACGACCGCGCCGCGCTGCGGGCGTTCGAGGAGGGGGTGGCGGTCGCGGCATCGCTGGGCCTCGCGCCGCCGCTGCGGCACATCGCCGCCACCCATGCCGCGATCGACCTGCCCGAGACCCGCCTCGGCTGCGTGCGGATCGGCATCGGCCTGTACGGGCTGTCGCCGTTCGCCGACCGGTCGTCGGCCGATCTGGGCCTGCGCCCGGCGATGGCACTGCGCGGCGCCGTCGCCGCGGTGCGCCGCGTGCCCGCGGGCAAGGGCGTGTCGTACGGCTACGACTACCGCACCGACCACGACACGACGCTCGCGCTCGTGCCCGTCGGGTACGCCGACGGCGTGCCGCGGCAGGCGTCCGGCGCCGGGCCGGTCGTCATCGGCGGGCGGCGGTTCACCGTCGCCGGCCGGATCGCGATGGACCAGTTCGTCGTCGACGTCGGCGATGCCCCGGTCTCCGTCGGCGACGAGGCTGTGCTGTTCGGCGACCCGACGCTGGGCGTCCCGTCGGCGACGGAGTGGGCGGATGCCGCCGGCACCATCAACTACGAGATCGTGACGCGCATCGGCGCCCGTGTTCCACGGCGGCAGGTGGCGGAGTGACGCTCATGGTCCGCAATTCAGTCTGTTCGCTCGGCGGTCGGGGCGCGAGGCGCGCAATGTCGGGGTCGGCCCGCCGGGGCTTTCGAGCCTGGACTGAATTGCGCACGGGGGAGGGACGATGACCGGGCTGGATCCGCTCGTCGGCGAGCACGAGATCGCGTCGCCGGGCGACATGGAACAGCTCGGCCGCCGGATCGGGGGGATGCTGCGAGCCGGCGACCTCGTCGTGCTCACGGGGCCGCTCGGCGCCGGCAAGACGACCCTGACGCGGGGGATCGGCGAGGGCCTGAGCGTCCGCGGCCCGATCCAGAGCCCGACGTTCGTGCTCGCGCGCACGCATCCCTCGCTCGACGGCGGTGCGCCGCTCGTGCACGTCGACGCCTACCGACTCGGCTCGGCCGCCGAGCTCGACGACCTCGACATCGACTACGACGGGTCGGTCGTGGTGGTCGAGTGGGGGCGCGGCATGGTCGACGGCCTCCGCGACGTGTGGTGGGAGCTGGAGATCGAGCGCGAGTGGCACGGCCACGGCGTCGACGACGCATGCGGCACCGTCGCCCACGAGGCCGAGCTCGACGCCGACGCCCCGCGACAGGTGCGGATCACGCGTCACCCGTAGCCGCGGCATCCCCTGGTCTGTGCCTGTTGCGTGCCCGGAGCGCGCCCTAACTCAGCATGGATGGGGGATGCTGTCTGCCGGCGCGCGAGAATTCCGGCGCGCCGGCAAACCTGACGCGCGATTCAGGCTGAATTGCGTCGCGGCTGGGGCCCCGGCGGGCTTCGCGGCTCCCGTGCGGAAGGGGGGGGCGGAGGTGCGGGAGGAAGCGGGAGGGGGCGGGAGAAGGCGGGCGGGGCGGAGGGTGCGGGGGCGAGCGGATGGGAGCCCGACTACCCTGGAAGAGTGATCCTCGGCATCGACACGTCGCTCGGCTCCGCGGTGGCGGTGGTCGAGCCGGACGGCGTCATCCGCTCGCAGACCGTCAGCGCCGACCCCCGCGGCCACGCCGAGGTGATCGGCACACTGATCGAGCGGGCGCTGGCCGAGGCATCCATCGCCCCCGCCGACGTGACGCATGTGGCCGCCGGCATGGGACCGGGCCCCTTCACGGGCCTGCGGGTCGGCGTCGCGGCCGCCCGCGCGTTCGCGCTCGGCCGTGGTGTGCCGGTGGTTCCGGTCGTGAGTCACGACGCCGTCGCGTTGGAGCTGCTGATCCACGACGCGCTCACGGGCGGATACGAGGATGCCGGCGACGAGACCTTCGCCGTCGTCACCGACGCGCGCCGCCGCGAGTTCGCCTACACGGTGTACCGCGGACTGGACGCCGACGGCCTGCCGGTCCGGCTCGCCGGGCCTGCGCTGACGCCCCGCGACGAGATCGATGCCGTGCTCGCGGACGCCGGGGCGGTTCGCCGGGATGCCGATCGCATCCCGGCCGCGATGCTTGCGCTGGCGGCATCCCGGGCCCTCGCCGCAGGACGCACGATCGGACCGGCCGATGCGCTGTACCTGCGCTCGCCCGATGTGACGCTGCCGCACGCGCCGAAGCGGGTGGGGCTGTGATGCTGCGCGAGCCGACGGCCACGCCGCAGCCGTGGGGCGATGAGCGGAAGCGGGCCGGAGCATGACGCTGCGCGCCGCCACCCGCCACGACCTCACCGCGATCATGGCGCTCGAGCGGGCGTCGTTCCCGACCGACGCGTGGTCCGAGGCGATGATGCGCGAAGAGCTCGCCTCGCCGCACGGCTGGTACGTCGTCGACGAGGAGGCCGGACGCCTCGTCGGGTACGCCGGGCTCCGGGCGGTGAAGAGCGCGAAGGATGCCGACGTCCAGACGATCGCGATCGCCGAGGCCTCACGGGGCCGGGGCAGAGGCCGGTCGATGCTGCGCGCCCTGCTGGCGGAGGCGGTGCGCCGCGGTGTGGGGGACGTGTTCCTCGAGGTGCGCGCCGACAACCCGGTCGCGCAGGCCCTGTATGTCTCGGAGGGGTTCCTCGAGATCGGCCGCAAGCCGAGGTACTACCAGCCCGACGACGTGGACGCCGTGGTGATGAAGCTCGATCTGCGCGGCTGGAACCGGCAGGACGCCGACGGAGGGGTGTGTTCGTGAACCGTGCGGAGCCCCTCGTGCTGGGCATCGAGACGAGCTGTGACGAGACCGGCATCGGGATCGTGCGCGGACGCACGCTGCTGTCGAACACGATCGCGAGCTCGATGGACGAGCACGCCCGCTACGGCGGCGTCGTGCCCGAGGTCGCCGCCCGTGCGCACCTGGAGGCGCTGCAGCCGTCGATCGAGGCTGCGCTGGCCGAATCGGGCGTCGCGCTGGGCGACGTCGATGCGGTGGCGGTGACGTCGGGTCCGGGTCTGGCCGGAGCGCTCATGGTCGGTGTCGGGGCCGCCAAGGCGCTCGCGGTGTCGCTGGAGAAGCCGCTGTACGCCGTCAACCACCTCGTGGGCCACATCGCCGCCGACATCCTCGACGACGACGCGGAGCCGCTGGAGTACCCGACGGTGGCGCTCCTGGTGAGCGGCGGGCACACGTCGCTGCTCCTCGTGCGCGACCTGACCACCGACGTCGAGCTGCTCGGCGAGACGATGGACGACGCGGCCGGCGAGGCCTTCGACAAGGTGGCCCGGCTGCTCGGGCTGCCCTACCCCGGTGGGCCCGAGATCGACCGGGCGGCGGCATCCGGCGATCCTCGCGCGATCGCGTTCCCGCGCGGGCTCTCGCGCGCGAGCGACATGGCTCAGCACCGCTACGACTTCTCGTTCTCGGGACTCAAGACGGCGGTCGCCCGCTGGGTCGAGCAGCGTCAGGCCGCGGGCGAGCCGGTGCCGGTCGCCGATGTGGCCGCGAGCTTCCGCGAGGCCGTCGTCGACGTGCTCGTGACCAAGGCGCTCGCGGCGTGCCGCGACTACGGCGTGCCACGTCTGCTGCTCGGCGGCGGCGTGATCGCCAACCGCCGGCTGCGCGACACCGCGCTCGAACGCGGAACCGCCGAGGGCGTGACGGTGCGCATCCCGCCGCTGTCGCTGTGCACCGACAACGGCGCCATGATCGCGGCGCTGGCCTCCGAGCTCATCATGTCGGGCCGTGAGCCGTCGACGCTCGCCTTCGGCGCCGACTCGACGCTGCCCGTCACCGAGATCCAGGTCGCGGAGTCGTCATGACCGAAGAGCTGATGCCGCCCCCCGTGCCCGACCCCCGGCCCTCGAGCGAGCGAGGAACGGACGCCCCCGGCGCCGGGCCTGTTCCCGCCGACACGGAGGGCGAAGGGATGCCGGCGGCCGCGGCATCCACGTCTCCGAAGCCGGTCGCGGCACAGGTCGAGCCCGCCTCACCCGACATCGACATCGTGGCGGCCTCGTCGCTGCTGCCGGGCTCGCACCGCGGCGGCTTCTTCCGCCTGCCGACCGCGCCCGTCGCGGTGACCGTGCAGTCCGCCCCGGACGAACCGGTGGGCGATCTGACCGCCGCGTCGGCGCAGTGGCTCGCCGCCGACGAACCGGGGATCCACAAGGGGCTCGCGGGCTGGGCGCTCGCTTTCGCGATCATCGGGTTGGCGGTGTCGCTGTTCGTCGGCTGGGGGTTCCCGATCGGCCTGGTGGCCGTGGTGTCGGCCGTCTTGGCGCTGCGGCGGCCCCTCGAGAACCGTGCCGTGGCGGTGTGGGCGATCGTGATCGGTGCGATGTCGATCCTCTACAGCGCGGGCTGGCTGATGTACGCGGCGATGCGCGCCAATCTCTTCGGCTGACGGGATCCGGTCAGACGCGATCGGCGAGGATCGCGGTGCGCCGCGTGCCGATGCGGGTCACGAACAGCGTCGCCGCCCCCGAGCCGCGCAGCTTCAGCTTGGTGCGGAACGTCGCGGGGTCGATGTCGACGCCGCGCTTCTTGATCTCCAGCCGGCCGATGTCGCGCTCGCGCAGCGCCTTCGACAGCGCCTTGGGGTCTGCCGGAAGCACTTCGCGCACGTGGAAGGTCGACACGAACGGCGACGTGAGCGGGGCATCCGAGGTGAGGTAGGCGATGTGCTCGTCGAGCATGCCGGCCTGCAGCGTCCGGGCGACGTCGCCGATGAGGCGCGCGCGGATCACGGCACCGTCGGGCTCGTGCAGATACTCCCCGAGTTCGCGCGCGGGCTCGTCGGCGGCATCCGCCCCCGCCGTCAGCTCGTACGCCCGGGCTTCTGCGTCGGCACCGCCCCCGCGGATGACGAGCGCGGCCCGCCGCACCCCTTCGCGCGCGAGCGCGCCCGACCACAGCACGAGCTCGACCGTCGAGCCGTCGGCACTCACCCATTGCGCCTCGACGTCCTCGGGGATGAGGTCGCGGTCCAGACCGGGCCCGAGCTTGACGCCGGCCGGCATCCGCCGCGCCAGGTCGAAGACCCACTCCAGCGACGGCGACCAGTCCTCAGGCCGCGTGCGGGTCGTCTCGCCGTGCCCGGCGGTGCGGCGCGCCGGATCGAGCCACACCGCGTCGACCTCGGACAGATCGGATGCCTCGGCCGTACTGTGCCGCACCTCGACGTCGTCGCCGAACGGGGCCAGGTTGTAGGCGGCGATGCCGGCGGTCACCTCGTCGGCGTCGACCGCGAGGACGCGCATGCCGAGCGCGGCGAGGCCCAGGGCATCGCCGCCGATGCCGCAGCCCAGGTCGGCGACCCGGGCCAGTCCCGCGTCGCGGAAGCGGGCTGCATGGCGGGCCGCGATCGGCAGTCGCGTGGCCTGCTCCAGGCCTGCGCGCGTGAACAGCATGCGCTCTGCGAGGTCGCCGAACTTGGCGTGCGCCCGCGTACGCAGCCGGGCCTGCCCGACGACGGCGGACACCAGGTCGGGGGAGTGCCCGTCGCGCCGCAGCCGCGTGACGACGCGGGCGATGTCATCCGACGATTCCACGCGTGGCAGGGCGTCGAGCAGCCGGAGCCCCTCTGGCGTCAGGAGGGCGGTGAGTTCGGCTTTCTCCACCGGGCAAGCCTATGCCGCGGCATCCACTACCCCGCGTGACGCGCATTGGCACTCACGTTGCGGGAGTGCCAATCCGTTGCCTAGACTGGCGTCAGCACTCTCAACGTCAGAGTGCTAACGAGTCTTCAGTCTCAAGAAAGAAGAGGTAGACCGTGTCGGTTTCCATCAAGCCGCTCGAGGACCGCATCGTCATCAAGCAGGTCGAGGCCGAGCAGACCACGTCCAGCGGTCTGGTCATCCCCGACACCGC
>Ga0160453_100380_pt1 | contig 37311 bp, 33 predicted proteins | sample HID1971K_E6MG_FD_108228 | JGI IMG/M metagenome (GOLD analysis project Ga0160453, IMG submission 108228) | Enriched millipede-associated microbial communities from UW Madison campus, WI, USA - HID1971K_E6 MG | ecosystem: Host-associated > Arthropoda: Insects > Digestive system > Unclassified ...
CTCAGCGTGACCGCCTGCACCTCGCCGGGCAGCGACCGCTGATCGGCCACCGAGAATGCGCGCATCTCGTCGACCTCGTCGCCGAAGAACTCGACACGGTACGGGTGGGGTGCCGTCGGCGGGAACACGTCCAGGATGCCGCCGCGCACGGCGAACTCGCCACGTCGCGACACCATGTCGACGCGGTGATACGCGAGCTCGACCAGTCGCGTCACGACCTCGCCGAGCTCCTGGCCGCGCCCGCCCCTCACCAGTTCGACCGGGGAGACGTCGTCGAGGCCGCCCGCGAGCGGCTGCAGCGCGCCGCGCACCGACGCCGTGACGACGAGCGGCGTGGCCCCGTCCCAGCGGGCGACGCGCGCGATGATGTCGAGCCGTTCGCCCACCGTCTCGGTGCTGGGGCTCAGCCGTTCGTGCGGCAGCGTCTCCCACGCCGGGAAGTGCAGCACCTCCGAGCCCGGCAGCAGCGCACCCAGCGCCGGGCCGAGCGACTCGGCGCGGCGGCCGGTCGGCGCGATCAGCAGCACGATGGGCGGCCTGCCGGCGGCCCGCCGCTTCTCGAGCAGCGCCGCGAGCAGCGGAGCGTCGAGTCCTTCGACGAGAGAGAAGTCGGCATCGATGGATGCCGCGGCCATCGCGTCCCGGAAGGCTTCCGCCTGTTCGAGGGCGCGCACGATCCCGGGAACTGTCACCGGACGAGTCTACGGCGCGGCGCCGACATCGCGGCGCGTACGCCGTGCACAGCGTCGCCGCGCCGCGCCACGCTCATAAGACCAGGCCGCGCCACGCTCATAGGACCAGGCCGCGCCACGCTCATAAGACCAGGCCGCGCCACGCTCATAGGACCAGGCCGCGCCACGCTCATAGGACCGGGCCGCGCCACGCTCATAGGATGAGTCGCGTGACGACCCCTGACGCCCCGCAGCACTCGCCCGCCCCTCCGGGGGCGTGGGTCCCGCCGGCTGCCCCGCCGTTCGGCGTGCCACAGGCACCCCCTGCGTCACCGCAGCCGGGTGGTGTGCCCGTCGCCCCACCGTCGGGGTACGCGCCGCCTCAGGGCTATGCACCGCCGCAGGGATACGGGATGCCGGCCGCCCCGGCCACCGCTTCCTCGTACCGTCAGCCGGCACAGGTGCGCCGCGGCGGCGGTCTGGGGATCACGGCGCTCGTGCTGTCACTGATCGCGACGCTCGGCGCAGGGCTGGGCGGCGCGGTCGCGAGCTTCAACATCGGCATCGGCGCGGGCAAGGCTCTCGCGAACCTGCCCGCCGACGGCACCTGGGACTGGTCGATCCTCACCCCCGTGCGCGACTGGGTGCTGCTGGGCGAGGTGTCGTTCTGGGCGGGCACGGCCCTGGGCGTCTGGGCGCTGGTGCAGGGCATCGTCGCCACCATCACCGGTCGCGGGCGCGCCGCCGGCATCGCCGCGATCGTCGTGGCGGCTCTCGGGCCGATCGTGTTCGGCGTCGTCGTGCAGGGCTTGATCACGGCGGGCCTGGCCGCAGGCACCGGCATCGGGGGCTGATCCGAGCGCGGGTGTCCGAGAAGCCGCGGCGTCAGGCGCGAGGCGCGTGGTGCTTCTGCTGTGTGGCGAGGAGGCCCTCGTCGACGAGCTGCTCGACGGCGTCGGCGGCGTCGCCCACGAGGATCGGGAGGTTCTTGCGCTCGGTGGCGCCGAACGGGTCGAGCACCCAGTCCGCCGGGTCCTGCCGGCCCGACGGGCGGCCGATCCCGACGCGCACGCGCGGGAACTCGGGGGTGGCGAGCGCCTTGGCGACGTCACGGACGCCGTTGTGACCGCCGTGCCCGCCCCCGACCTTGAGCTTGATGGTGTCGAACGGGATGTCGAGCTCGTCGTGCACCACGACGACGTGCGACGGGTCGATGCCGTAGAACTTGGCCAGGCCCGCGACCGGGCCGCCTGACACGTTCATGAACGTGTTGGCCTTGGCGAGCACCATCTTCGGGCCGCCGGGGCGAAGCCACGTCTCGACGACGCGCGCGTTCGCCTTGTGCGCCCGGAACGTCTCGCCGCGCCGACCCGCGAGCTCGTCGACGACGAGCTGCCCCACGTTGTGGCGGGTCAGCTCGTAGCGGGGTCCGGGGTTGCCGAGCCCGATGACGAGCCACGTGTTCTCGGCCATCCCGACGTCCTCTCCGGCCCGCGCCGGAGTGGCCGCGAGCCCACACGAGCGTACCCGGTCAGAACGTGGCCTGATGCGAGTGGTCGTAGGCGATGCTGTCGGCCAGCATGCCGCGCAGCGGCAGGGTGAGGCGGGTGAGCGAGGCGAGTTCGTCGGCCGTGGGCGTCGTGAGCGTGTCGATCAGGCGCTCGGTGCCGTCGGCGAGGATGCCGCGGATCGATGGCGTATAGACGACCACGTGTCCTTGCACCGTCAGTGTCGTCGCGGTGTTGCGCAGACCGCCCTCACCCGACGGCACGTCGAGACGGAATCCCTGGACGACGATGCGGTCGGCGCTCAGCCGGATCGCCCGCTCCATGCTCCCGTCGGCCAGGCGCACGCTCACGATCGCGATGCCGCTCAGCCCCTCGATCGACAGGCCGTCCCCCGACAGCGTCGCGGGGTCGCCGGTGAACACGGGGGCGCCCTCGTCCAGCGGCGCGAGGGGCAGTCCCTCGGGTGCGGCCGGTCTCGCCTCACCTGCCGGCGGAGTGGATGCCTCCTGCCGGTCGTGTTCGTCGGGCGGCGTCGCAGGGCCGGGGGTCGGGGTCGGGACCGTCGAGGGCCTCGAGGTCGGCGTCGGGGTGGGTGTCGGCGTCGGGGTGGGTGTGGGCGTCGGGATCGGCGTGCCGATCGGATCCGCTCCGGGCTCGGGCACGGCGCAGTCGCCCAGTCCGAGCAGCGGGCCGAGCGGGTTCGGGATGAGGCATCCCTCCTCCTCCGCCGCTGTGCGGGTCACCGGAAGCGCCGTCGCGGACTGGCCGGCGCCGGTCACCAGCAGCAGTGCAAGAGCGGCGGCCGCCACGGAACGCACCGGAGCGCTGCGCCTCATGCGCGCCCCTCCGCGATGCCGCGCACCCCCGACGCCTGGTCTTCTGCCTGCTGCGCCTCGGCGACGGCCGCCACGGCCGCGTCGGATGCCGCATCCACCAGCTCCGTCGTCGCCGCTGCGCCGCGCGGCGCCCACGAGACGACCATGATGCCGCCGACGCATCCCAGCAGGAATCCGACGAAGAAGCCGCCCAGGTTCACCGCCACGAGCGAGTAGACGGAACCGACGAGCACGATCACGCCGTAGAAGATACGGTGCGCCGGCATCGCCACGGCGAGGATGCCCGCCAGCGCGATGACGATCGGCAGGATGGTCGCCTGCATGCCCTCGATGCCCACGTGAACCGTGATGTTGCCGAGGTCGAGCTGCGTCGACAGCAGCATCGCGAGGGCGCCCAGCACGGCGATGCCGCCGCCGACGGCCGGCCGCGAGCGGAACCAGGCGGCGGCGCCGCCACTCGTCGGCGCGGCTGCGGCGCGGGAGGCGCGGGTCTTCAGCAGATCGTCGAGGTCGACGATCTGCTCGTCGTGGGGGTCGGTCGCGTGCATCGGAGGACTCCTTCGTCGTCGTGCGGGGGTGCGGGGCGGGCGACCGAGGCCCGCCCCGCGAGTCAGCGCCCGAGAGGGCGACGGCTCAGAAGCATTCCTTGCCGTCGGTCAGCTGCAGGTGCAGGCCGTTGAGCGTGAAGACGCCGGCCTGCGTGCTCCAGGCCGTCTGCTTGAGGCCCGAGATCTTGATCGTGTCGGCGTCCTGCGCGAAGCCGCCGGCCTCGCCCTTGGCCGGGGTATTGACGGTCGACGCGTCGACGCCGATGCGGATCTTGCCGAACGTGGCGTCGCCCTGCAGGTCCGTCAGGCCGATCTGCAGGTCGGTGGCGGTGGCCGGGTTGCCGCCGCCGCCGGCCGAGATCAGCAGGCCGACCTTGCCGAGCGGCGTGTCGGTGACGACCGACTGGCACAGATCCGACAGCGAGGCGCTGCCGATGTTCGAGATGGCGACGGGATGCGGCGTGCCGTTCTTCTCGGCCGCGACGCCGGCGTACTGCGAGAACGCCGTGCCGTCCAGCGAGCTGGCCGCGATCTTGAACTGGCTCCCCGAGACGGCGAACGAGACCGGGACGGCGCCATTGGCGACACCGGTCATGACGAGACTGGCGGCGACGCCGACCGGCACCGCCGCGATGACGACCCGGCCGAGGCGGGAGCCTGTGAGCGAGCGGAACTTCATAGATCCTCCTTGATGCAGTGAAGTCGGCGGCCATGCGCCGCCAGGGCGACACTACGGACCTTGTTGACTATCCGTCAATAGCTTGTTCACTCAGAGTCAACAACGATCGCACCTGCGCGCAACGCTCCCCGCCGCCACCACGCCGATAGTGTCGGACCCATGGCCGCGAGCGTCGACGACTCCCCCGCCGTGCGGCGTGCACGGCTGTCGCCCGACGAGCGCCGCACGCAGCTCATCGCGCTCGGTGTCGCGGCTCTCGCCGAGCACCCGCTCGGCGAGCTGAACATCGAGACCCTCGTCGCGGATGCGGGCGTCTCGCGCGCCCTCCTCTTCCACTACTTCGGCTCGCGGCAGGGGTTCCAGCGCGAGATCGTCAAGACCGCCGGCGACAGCATGCTGCAGGCGACCGAGCCGGATCCCGGCCTCGCTCCGCTCCCCCGGCTGACCGACACGCTGCGTCGCACCGTCGGCTTCGTGCGCGCCCACTCGGGCACGTTCTCGTCCCTCGTGCGCGGACCCGCCAGCGGCGACCCGCAGATCCGCGCGGTCGTCGAGCAGGCCCGCCTGCTGCAGACCGAGCGCGTCGTCGCCCTCTTCCGCGAGCTGGGCGCCGAACCGTCGCCGCGGCTGCGCATCGGCCTGCGCGGATGGCTGGCGTTCACCGAGCAGGCCCTCGTGGACGCGGCGGTCGGCGAGCAGCTGACCGACGAAGAGCTCGTCGAACTGCTCCAGGACGCACTGCACGGCATCGCCGAGCGACTCGAGCCCGCGGCATCCCGCGTCCTCTTCGGGCTCTGAGCCGCCGCGCCGGGAACGACGAAGGCCCGCCCCGACCGGCTGGTCGTGACGGGCCTTCGTGACCGGATTACTCCGCGGCGGCGCCTTCGGCGGCCTCGGACTGCTCGGCAGCGGCCTCGGCATCGGCGTCGGCGATCTCGTCCTCGGCGGCGATGGTCGCGGCGGGGACGGAGATGGCGACGATCAGCAGCTCGGGGTCGGCCACCAGCACCGAGCCCTTGGGCAGCTTCAGGTCGCCCGCGGTGATGTGCGCGCCCTCTTCGAGACCCTCGACGTCGACCTCGATGTGCTCGGGGATGTGGGTGGCCTCGGCCTGGATGGTGACGGTGGTGTTGTCGAGGTTGGCGATCGTGCCGGCGAACGACTCGCCCACGACGAGGATCGGAACCTCGATCTCGACCTTCTCGCCCTTCTTCACGACGAGGAGGTCGATGTGCTCGATGATCTGGTGCACGGGGTCCTTCTGGACGTCCTTGACCAGCGTGAGCTGCGACTTGCCGTCGAGGTCGAGCTCGAGCACCGCGTTGGCGCGGCGGATGAGCAGCGACACCTGGTGGCCCGGAAGCGCGACGTGCACCGGGTCGGTGCCGTGGCCGTAGATGACGGCGGGGATCTTGCCGGCGGCGCGGAGGCGGCGGGCGTAGCCCTTGCCGAAGTTCTCGCGGAACTCGGCCTGGACCTTGGAGTCGGTCTCAGTCGACATGGTTCTCCTTGCGGGGCGCGATGGCCCCTGTTCAGCTGGCCTGCGCGGGCGCGGACCTGGGTATGTGGGCGGCAGGGACTGCCAGTGAATCGACTCGAACGCGCACGCGTGAGGAAAGCCCTGAGGCCGGCTTCACCGCGTCGATCACGGATGCCGCAGCCCGCCGCGGACGGCAGGCGCGAGGCATCCCTCGCCGAAGTTCGACACGAGTCTACCAGCGCCCCCGCTACGATGAGGAACGCACCTGCTTCCCCGCCCACGGAGGACCCCATGGATTACGGCTTCTGGTCTCACGCCCTGCTCTGGCTGATCGGCGCGATGGCCGCAGTGGGCGCCGTCGGCACGGTCCTGGCGTTCTGGGGCCTCGGCCGGTCCGGCTACCGCAAGGACTGATCGCTCAGCGCGTCCCGGCCGCTTCACCGATGGCGGCGTCCGACTCTCCCACGATGCGCAGCATCGCCTCGTAGGCGGCTTCGGCGTCCCCGCTCGCCACCGCGAACGCGACGTCGCGGTGCCATCGCACGGCATCCGGGTTGGCCGCATGCGGCATGAGCGCGTGGCGTGTCCGCCCTTCCAGCACCGACTGCACCACTCCCCCCAGGATCGCCAGCATCGGGTTGCCTGACCCACTCAGCAACGTCCGGTGGAACCGCACATCGGCGTCCAAGTACTCCGCGTCGTCGGCCCGCTGCTCGTTGCGGACCATCGCCAGCGCCGCCGCGACGAGCGCCTCGCGCTGGGCGTCGGTCGCTCGCGAAGCCGCGAGCCGGGCCGCGAGAGGTTCGACGGCGCCCCGCAACTCGCCGAGCTCGTGAAGCTGCCGTGCGCGCCCCGGCCCGTGCAGCCTCCACGCGATGATCTCGGGCGCGTACACGTTCCAGCGTTCGACCGGCAGCACCTCGATGCCCGCCTTGCGGCGCACCTGCACGAGCCCGAGCGATTCGAGCACCCGAACAGCCTCGCGCGCTGCCGATCGCGAGGCTCCGGACGACTCGGCCAGGTCGGCGGTGAGCAGCCGAGTGCCGGCAGGGTGCTCACCGTTCACGATGGCGACCCCCAGTCGCTCGACGAGGGCGTCATGCACGGGGCTGCCGTGGAGTGTGTCCGACATGGTCCGATTGTGCCCGACGATCGACATGTCGTCAGTCATTCGATGTACACATGTTTTTATGTCGTACATATTGACAGATCCTGGCGAAGACATCAGACTAAACGTACTCAGCGGGTCAACGGACCGCCCCGTACCGATCAAGGATGCTCATGGAACGCACCGGACTCTTCGTCCTGACCGCCGCCTCTGACGCGGCCCCTGTCGCCCCGCCGTGGCAGCTGCTCACCGCCGCCGCCATCGGCATCGCGATCATCGTGGTGCTGATCACCTGGCTGAAGGTGCACCCCTTCCTCGCCCTGATGATCGGCGCGATCGGCACCGGCATGATCGCCGGTTTCGACGCGGCCCAGACGACGCTCAGCTTCACGACCGGGTTCGGCACCACGATGGGCGGTGTCGGAATCCTGATCGCGCTCGGCGCCATCTACGGCAAGCTGCTCGCCGACTCCGGCGGCGCCGACCGTATCGTCGACACCCTGGTCGCCCGCGCCACGCCGCGCAGCCTGCCCTGGATCATGGGCCTCATCGGCGCGATCATCGGCCTGCCGATGTTCTTCGAGGTCGGTCTCGTGCTGCTGGTGCCGGTCATCATCCTGGTCGCACGCCGGTCCGGCGTCTCGCTCATGAAGATCGCCATCCCGACTCTCGCCGGCCTGTCGGCGATGCACGGTCTCGTACCGCCCCACCCCGGTCCCCTCGCGGCGATCGACATCCTCGGCGCGAACCTCGGGATCACCCTGGCGATCGGGGTGCTCGTCGCGATCCCCGCCGTCATCATCTCCGGCCCGCTGTTCGCGAACCTCGCCGCACGCTGGGTTCGCGTGCCCGTTCCCGACCTGTTCGTGACGGCCGAAGACGAGGGCGAGAAGCAGACCCGCCGGCCATCGTTCGCCGCCACGCTCGCCAGCATCCTGCTGCCCGTCGTGCTCATGCTCGCCCGCGCCGTCGCCGACATCGTCGCCCCCGGTTCGGCGTCGCCCGTCAAGGCGACGATCGACTTCCTCGGCACGCCGGTCATCGCTCTGCTCATCGCCGTGATCGTGGGATTCTTCGTTCTGGGACGCGGTGCCGGGTTCGGACGCACGCGCATCACGGAGTCGGTGTCGTCGTCGCTCGGTCCGATCGCCGGCATCCTGCTCATCGTCGGCGCCGGCGGCGGATTCAAGCAGGTGCTGGTCGACACCGGCATCGGCGACGTCATCGCCGATCTCATCGCCGGCTCGGGTCTGTCGATCCTCTTCCTCGCCTGGCTCGTGGCGGCCGTCATCCGCATCGCCACCGGATCGGCGACGGTCGCGACGATCACGGCCGCCGGCATCCTGCAGCCCCTCACCGAGGGCCTGGACCCCGCCATGACGGCGCTGCTCGTGCTGGCGATCGGATCGGGCTCGGTGTTCCTGTCGCACGTCAACGACGCCGGCTTCTGGCTCATCAAGGAGTACTTCGGCCTGAGCATCTCGCAGACGCTCAAGTCGTGGACCGTCCTGGAGTGCCTGATCTCGGTCGTCGGCCTGGGCGGCGTCCTGCTCGTGAGCGTGTTCGTATGAGCGCGTCGGTGCCGGAGCGGATGCCGGCGGCCGGTCGGCCTCCCGTGCTCGTGCTCATGGGCGTCTCGGGAACCGGCAAATCCACGGTCGGCGCGATGCTGGCCGGCAGGCTGGGGTGGCCGTTCCAGGAGGGCGACGATCTGCACCCCGCCGCGAACGTCGAGAAGATGCGGCGCGGCCACGCGCTCACCGACGATGACCGGCTTCCCTGGCTCGCGCTCGTCGCATCGTGGATCGACGAGCGCATCGCCGCCGGCGAACCGGGCATCGTGACGTGCTCGGCGCTGAAACGGTCCTACCGCGATGTCCTGCGCCGCGATGAGGTCGTCTTCGTGCACTTCGCAGGCAGTCGCGACCTCGTGCTCCAGCGGATCACGCAGCGACAGGGCCACTTCATGCCCCCGGCGCTGCTGGACTCGCAGTTCGCAGCACTGGAGCCGCCCGGCAAGGACGAGCGAGTCGTCGAGATCGACCTGTCGCTCCCGCCCGCCGAGCAGGCCGCTCTCGTCGCGGCGGCGATCGGCCGGGACTGACCCGCGGGGCTAGGCTCGTTCCGTCGGCCGCGGGCCGTGGCATCCCCGATCCCGCCTCACGCCGGGCACCGCTCGGGCGTGAGCGTCCGGCCATCTCGTGTAACACGAGCAGGCCAGACTCTAGGCTGAAGTAGCAATGAAGACAGGAGCTCGAGTGTCCGAGAACGCAGCGAACATCGGTGTGGTGGGTCTTGCGGTGATGGGGTCGAACCTCGCCCGCAACCTGGCCTCGCGTGAAGGCAACACGGTGGCGGTGTACAACCGCAGCCGCGCCAAGACCGACGAACTGGTCGCCGACCACCCCGAGGCAGGTTTCGTCCCCGCATTCTCGTACGAGGAGTTCGCCGCGGCGCTGCAGAAGCCGCGCACCGCGATCATCATGGTCAAGGCGGGCGGCCCGACCGACGCCGTCATCGACTCGCTGCTGGAGGTCTTCGAGCCCGGCGACATCATCGTCGACGGCGGCAACGCGCTGTTCACCGACACGATCCGCCGCGAGAAGGCCGTCCGCGAGACGGGCGTCAACTTCGTCGGCATGGGCGTCTCGGGCGGCGAGGAGGGCGCGCTGCTCGGCCCGTCGCTGATGCCCGGCGGCTCGGACGAGTCGTGGATCACGCTCGGCCCGATCCTGCGCTCCATCGCCGCGATCGCCGAGGGCGAGCCGTGCGTCACCCACGTCGGGCACGACGGCGCCGGCCACTTCGTGAAGATGGTCCACAACGGCATCGAGTACGCCGACATGCAGCTCATCGCCGAGGCGTACGACCTCATCCGTCGCGGCACCGGCAAGTCGCCCGCCGAGATCGCCGAGGTCTTCGCCGAGTGGAACCGCGGCGAGCTGGAGTCGTACCTCATCGAGATCACCGCCGAGGTGCTGCGCCAGGTCGACGCCGAGACGGGCCAGCCGCTCGTCGACGTCATCCTGGACCAGGCCGGAGCGAAGGGCACCGGCGCCTGGACCGTGCAGACCGCGCTGTCGCTCGGCGTCCCCGTCTCGGGCATCGCCGAGGCCACGTTCGCCCGCTCGCTGTCGTCGCACCCCGAGCAGCGCGAGGTCTCGCGCGACCTCCCGGGGCCGTCGGAGGCGCTCGTCGTCGACGACGCCGACGCGTTCATCGAGGACGTGCGCCTCGCCCTCTACGCGTCGAAGATCGTCGCGTACTCGCAGGGCTTCGACGAGATCCGCGCCGGCGCCGCCGAGTACGGCTGGAACATCGACCTCGGCAAGATCGCGTCGATCTGGCGCGGTGGTTGCATCATCCGCGCGCAGTTCCTCAACCGCATCACCGACGCCTACGTCGAGACGCCCGACCTGGCCGTGCTGCTCACCGCACCGTACTTCGTCGACGCGCTCGGCCGCGCCCAGGCCTCGTGGCGCCGGATCGTGTCGACGGCCGCGGACGCCGGCATCCCGAGCCCCGCGTTCTCGTCGTCGCTCGCGTACTACGACGGCCTGCGTGCCGAGCGTCTTCCCGCCGCCCTCATCCAGGGGCAGCGCGACTTCTTCGGCGCGCACACCTACAAGCGCATCGACAAGCCGGGCACCTTCCACACGCTGTGGTCGGGCGACCGCACCGAGGTCGAGGCCGAGGACACCCACTGACGAGCACAGTCACCCACTGACGAGCACAGTCACCCACTGACGACACGTCCCTACGACGCCAGAGGGCGGGTTCCCACCGGAGCCCGCCCTCTGCGTTGTTGTCAGGGCTGCACGTTGTGGTTGCGGCAGAACACGTTGCTCGGGTCCCACTGGCGCTTGACGGCCGCCAGGCGCGCCATCGTCGACGGCGGATACATGCGCTCGGCCACGCTCGGGTCTGCCGACGCGATGAAGTTGCCGTACACCCCCGAGCCCTCGGTCTCGATGGCGGCCCATGCCTGCAGCGCGGCGTCGCGCGCGACGTCGTCGAGCATGCCGGGCACGTCGAAGGCGCCGGCCATCGCGAACCAGGTCGCGTCACGGGCAGGGAACGGCGTGGCATCCTGTGCGACGTCTCCGTAGGCGCCGCCCAGAGACCGCAGGAACACGACCGAAGCCGGGTTCGCGACGCGGAACGCCACGAGCTGCTCGATCACGTCGTCCTCCAGCACCGGGAGCAGCGTGTTGCCGCCCACGAAGCCGGGCATCGGCTGTTCGGGATCGAACTCGGGCGCCTCCATCAGCACGTCGGGGTAGTCCTGCGGTCCGAACTCGCGCTCGGTCACTCCGGGCGCGGAGGCGAGAGGCGCGAGCACAGCGCGGGCAGCCGCCTCGTCGGTGCCCGCCCAGACGGCGGTGATCGCTGCGCCCGCGGGCGCGCTGGGGTCCATCGCCGGCACGTCCATGTACGTCACGGTCAACTCGCGCGGAGCGTCCGTGAGCACGTCGCGCAGCACGCGCAGCACGGGACGGGCGTCGCCCTCGATGCCGAAGACGCCGACCACCACGCCGTCCAGGGCGTGCGCCTCGAAGTCGAAGCGTGTCACGACGCCGAAGTTGCCGCCGCCGCCGCGCAGCGCCCACATGAGCTCGGGATGCGACGCGTCCGAGACCTCGACGACCTCGCCGCCGGCGGTCACGAGCTGTGCGCCCACGAGCTGGTCGGACGCCAGGCCCCACGCGCGCACCATCCAGCCGATGCCGCCGCCCAGGGTCAGTCCGCCCACGCCGACCGATGCGGTGTCGCCCGAGCTCAGTCCGAGGCCGTGAGCGGCGAGCGCGTGCGCCACGGCTCCCCACTGGGCGCCGCCCCCGACCCGCACCCGTGTGCCGTCGACGGCGATGTCGTCGAGGGCCGAGATGTCGAGCGTGAGACCGCCGGGAACCCCGCCCCATGCGCTGTGGCCGCCGCCGCGGATCATGATCTCCAGCCGCTCGGCGGCAGCGTAGCGCAGTGCGCCGCGCACGTCGTCGACGGTGCCGGCGCGGATGACGGCGGCGGGTTCTCCGATGCCGGAGTGGAATCTGCGGGCGGACTCCCAGTCGGGGTCGCCCGGACGGATGACGGCGGTGCTGACGTTCAGATCGTCGATGCTCATGGGGGTCAGGCTAGGACCGGGCGCCGACATCCCTCCAGCCTGTTCGCTGTCCGCGCGTCAAGGAGTACCGGCGCGCCGCGGTGTCGGTCACGGGGGCTAGGCTCGCCACCGTGACGAGCATCCTCTACATCGGCGGAACCGGAACCATCAGCGCGGCGTGCGTGCGCCGCTCGGTCGCCCTCGGGCACGAGGTCACGGTCCTCAACCGCGGCAGCGCCCGCCGCCCCCTGCCGCCTGAGGTGCGGGTCGTTCAGGCCGACATCCGCGACGCGACGTCGGTCCGGGCGGCGCTCGGAGACGCACGCTTCGACGTCGTCGCCGAGTTCCTGGCGTTCACGCCGGAGCACGTCAGCGCCGACCTCGACCTGTTCGAGGGCCGCACCGGCCAGTACGTGTTCATCAGCTCGGCGTCGGCCTACGAGAAGCCGCCGCGCCGCCTGCCGGTGACCGAGTCGACGCCGCTGCGCAACCCGTTCTGGCAGTACTCGCGCGACAAGATCGCCTGCGAGGACGTGCTGGTGGCGGCCCACCGCGAACGCGGACTGCCGGTGACGATCATCCGGCCCTCGCACACGTACGACGAGCAGATGCTGCCGACGCTCGGCCATTGGAACGACATCGCCCGCATGCGGGACGGCCGCCCGGTCATCGTGCACGGCGACGGCACCAGCCTGTGGACCATCACGCACAGCGACGACTTCGCCGTCGCGTTCACGGGTCTGCTGGGCAATCCGGCCGCGATCGGCGAGGCCTTCACGATCACCGGCACGCATGCCCCGACCTGGAACCAGATCTACGGGTGGCTGGCCGATGCGGCGGGTGCGGCATCCCCCGATCTCGTCCACGTCGCCTCCGACACGATCTCCGCGTTCGCGCCCGAGCTGGGCCCGACGCTCATCGGCGACAAGGCGCACTCCATGGTGTTCGACGTGACGAAGGTGCAGCAGCTGGTGCCCGAATTCCGCACCACCATCACCTTCGACGAGGGCGCACGGCGCATCCTGGCGTATTACGACGCGCACCCCGAGGCGCAGCAGATCGACGAAGGCCGCGATGCGCTCTTCGATCGCATCGCGGCCTTCGCCCGCTCGGTCGGCTGAACGGCCGCACCCTCAGCGCGTGATGTCGCGCACCGTGCCCTTGTCCAGGCGCAGGCGCCGACGCGCGCGCCGCGCGACCGCGGAGTCGTGCGTCACGACGATGAGCGTGAGCCCCTCGTCGTTGAGCTTCTGCAGCACGGCAAGGATCTCGTCGCGCATGCTCTCGTCGAGGTTGCCGGTGGGCTCGTCCGCCAACAGCACGCGGGGACGCTTGACGATCGCGCGGGCGATCGCGACGCGCTGCTGCTGACCGCCCGACAGCTCGCCGGGTCGGTGGTCGCCCCGCTCGGCTAGTCCGACGTGCGCGAGCGCCTCGGTGACGCGCGCGGCCCTCTCGTCCTTCGACAGGCCGAGCGGTTCGAGCGCCATGTCGACGTTCTCGTGCGCGGTGAGGGTCGGGATCAGGTTGAACCCCTGGAAGACGAACCCGATCTCGTGCGCGCGGATGCGACCGAGCCTGCTGTTGTTCGCCGTCGCGATGTCGATGTCGCCGAGGTGGACGGCTCCGGTGGTCGGCCGGTCCAGCGCGCCCAGCAGCTGCAGCAGCGTCGACTTGCCGCCGCCGGTGGGACCCTGGATGGTGACGAAGTCGCCCGCCTCGATCTCGAGGTCGACGCCGGCGAGCGCCTTCACGACGCGGCCCTTCTGCGTGTAGGTGCGGGTGACGCCTTCGAGCCGGTAGATGGCTTCGGGGGCGGCATCCGGAGCCGAAGCCGGCTCGGTGTCGATCATGGTCACGTCGTTCTCTCCCGGTTCTGTGCCGAGCACGGCAGGGGTGGGTGGGGTGGATGCCGCCGCGCGGCGTGTCGTGTCGGTCATGGCTGCCTCAACCGACCGATCGGAGGGCCTCGGCCGGGCTGAGCCGCGCGGCGCGCCAACCGCCGAACGCACCGGCGACCAGTCCGCCGAGGACCGCGATGCCGACGGCGGCGACCACGACCCACACGGTGATCGGCGCGGTGAGCACGATGTCGGTCGTGGTCTGCTGAACGGCGCTCATGAAGCCGCCTCCGCCGCCCGGGCCGCCCATCTGCGGGCCGCTGCCGTCCCCGAACGACTGCGATGAGGGCGCCGCCGAGATGGTCGGCGAGATGAGGTTGATCGCGAGGATGCCGGCGAAGCCGATCACGAGCCCGACGACGCCGCCGATGAAGCCTTGCACGACCGACTCGCCCGCCACCTGGCCGACGACGCGTCCGTTGGACCAGCCGATCGCCTTGAGCGTGCCGAACTCGCGCGTGCGGCGCGAGACGCCCGAGATCGTGAAGAGCACGGCCAGCACGAGTGCGACGGCGAGCACGATGAGCGACAGCCATGTGCCGAGGTTCGTGATGAGCGACGTGGCGCTGGAGAGCGAGCCCGACACGGTCGAGGCGAGGTCGGACTGCGAGCTCACGGTGGCCTCGGGCAGCTCGGACTCCAGGGCCGACTGCACGGACGCGATCGCGTCGGACGACTCAGCCTGCACGTAGATCGTCGAGACGACGTCGCCCGCACCCGAGAGGTCCTGGGCGACGTCGAGCGGGATGTAGACGTTCGAGGCGGTGTCGGCCGAGTCCGAGGTCGAACCGACGATTCCGACGACCTCGAAGTCCGTTCCGCCGACGTCGATCGTGTCGCCCACGGCGAGGTCCGAGCTGGTGGAGTAGGTCGCGTCGAGCACCGCGACATCGGCGCCCGCGTCGGACGCTTCAAGGCCGCGGCCGTCGGTCAGCTCGACCGCCGACAGCGGGCCGACCGCGTCGGCGGACGGGTCGATACCCAGCACGGTGAACGAATCGACGTCGAACGAGCCGCCGCCGAAGCCACCTCCGCCGCCGCCCTCGGTCTGCTGGGGCGGCGCCTGCTGCGTGTCGGTCGAGCCGTCGCCGGTATCGGTGGGGCGCTGCGGCAGCTCGCCCGAGAAGGTCGAATTGGTGAGGCTGAGCGCCGCGGATGCCGCCGACACGCCGTCGATGCCGGTCACGGTGTCGAGGGTCGAGGCGTCGAGCGTGCCGCGCATGAAGTCGGTCATCAGCCGCGACTGGCTCAGCTCGGTGGTGCCGTCGTCCGTGGTGCTGCCGCCGTCCTGGCCGAAGTCGAATCGCTGCCCACCGCCCTGCCCGGGTTCGGCCTGCGCGCCGGTGACGGTCAGGTCGGTGCCGACCCCGTACACGGACTCGAGGGCCTTCGCCTGCGCGGCGCTGACCCCCGCGGCGAGCGAGTTCACGATCATCACGAGCGCGATGGCGATCGCGAGGCCGGCGGCCACGATGATGGTCTGCTTCTTGCGGCCGGCAAGCTCCCGCCGCAGATAGGTCATATACATTGCTTGTCTTCCGGTCTCCTCCCGGCAGGCAGAAGGCCGGCCGTCGAGAGGACGCTACGGAGCACGCTCATGCGCGCCGCCAGCGCGAGCTATGAGGACGTTATGAACGACGGCATCCCCACCCCTCGGTCGTGCGCGGATCTCACAGCCGGCGCATAGCGCGTTCCATAGCAACCGCATAGGAAGGCGTTCACAATGGACGCATGACCAACCCCGCCCCCGCCCTCCTGCGTCCCGACGGCTCGAACCTCCGCGTGCTCGTGGTCGACGACGAGCAGATGCTCACCGACCTGCTGTCGATGGCGCTGCGCATGGAGGGCTGGGAAGTGCGCACGGCCGGGTCCGGCTTCGAGGCGCTGCAGACGGCGCGCGAGTTCGAGCCGGACGCGATGGTGCTCGACATCATGATGCCCGACCTCGACGGCATGGCCGTGCTGCAGCGGCTGCGACAGTCCGGCGACGACGTGCCCGTGCTGTTCCTGACAGCGAAGGATGCCGTGGCCGACCGTGTCGCGGGCCTCACGGCGGGTGGCGACGACTACGTGACGAAGCCGTTCAGCCTCGAGGAGGTCGTGGCGCGGCTGCGCGGGCTCATGCGCCGTGCCGGTACGGCGCACGCCGCGGGCGCCGAGCCGATCCTGCGCGTGGCCGACCTCAGCCTCAACGAGGACAGCCACGAGGTGGAGCGCGCGGGCACCGAGATCGAGCTGACCGCGACCGAGTTCGAGCTGCTGCGCTACCTGATGCGCAACCAGCGCCGTGTCGTGTCGAAGGCGCAGATCCTCGACCGGGTGTGGAATTACGACTTCGGCGGACGCTCCAGCGTCGTCGAGCTGTACATCTCGTACCTGCGCAAGAAGATCGACGCCGGCCAGGAGCCCCTCATCCACACCGTGCGCGGCGTCGGGTACATGATCAAGGCGCCGCAGTGACCGACGCCACCTCCCCCACCTCTGCGGCGGAAGATCCGGATGCCGCTGCGGAGGGTGCCGGCGAGCGGTCCGCGAAGCCGGCGAAGCCCGCGAAGAGGGCGCGCGCGCGACGGCCGTGGACGCTGCAGCGCAAGCTGATCACCACCGTCGTGTCGATCACGTCGTTCATCATCGTGCTCGTGGCCGTGGCGACCAGCGCGATCCTCGCCCAGGTGCTGGAAGGTCAGCTCAACGACAACGTGGAGTCGGCCGCACGGCGGGCCTCGGTGATGCTGGGACCTGCCGTCGTCGGCGGGCTGACCGCGGAGGAGGTGCTCACGCAGCAGCCTCAGCTGCCCGGTTACTTCCTGGCGATCGAAGTGCCACCGGACGCCCCCACGGCTGCGGTGATGACCTCGGACGGCGTCGTCGCCCTCGACGACGCGCAGATCAAGCAGATCAGCAGCAGCCTGCGCGGGCAGCGGGGGCAGCTGGTCGTCACGATCGAAGACCTCGGCACCTACCGCGTCGAAGCGCTGTCGGCGGGCGGCTCGGCTGTCGCGCTCGTCGGGCTCTCGCGGGACGATGTCGCGGCGACGATGACGCGCATGCTCATCACGATCGCCCTGCTCACCGTGGGCGGCCTCATCCTGCTCGCGGTCGCCACCGCCTGGACGATCCGCGCGGGCCTCGCGCCGCTGCGCGCGGTGGCCGACACCGCCGACCGCGTGTCCAGTCTCAAACTCGACCAGGGCGATGTGTCGATCACCGAGCGCGTGCCCGACCCCGAAGCCGATCCGCGCACGGAGGTGGGCCGCGTCGGCGCTGCCCTGAACAGCCTGCTCGATCACGTCGACGAGTCGCTCGCCGCCCGCCAGCGCAACGAGGAGCGCATGCGCGCCTTCGTCGCAGACGCCAGTCACGAGCTGCGAACCCCGCTCGCCTCGATCCGCGGATACTCCGAGCTGTCGCTCAAGGCGCTCGGGCGCGACCACGCCGCCGGCACGATCGACACGGCCGAATCGTCGCTGGAGCGCATCCAGGCGCAATCGCTGCGGATGACCTCGCTCGTCGAGGATCTGCTGCTGCTCGCGCGGCTCGACGAGGGTCAGGAGCTCGTCTACGGCAGCGTCGACCTCACCCGCCTCGCGATCGACGCCGTCGGCGACGTCCGGGCGACCGGCCCCGACCACGGATGGGTGCTCGATGTCGGCGAGGAGCCCGTGACGGTCGCAGGCGATGCCGGTCGCCTGCAGCAGGTGGCCACCAACCTGCTCGCCAACGCCCGCACCCACACGCCGGCAGGGACGACCGTCACCGTGAGCGTGCTGCGCGACGGCGGCGACGCCGTGCTGCGCGTGCACGACGACGGCCCCGGCGTGGATCTGACCATCAAGGACGAGCTGTTCGAGCGTTTCTCGCGTGCCGACCGTTCGCGCGCGCGTCAGACGGGAGGCACCGGCCTCGGACTGTCGATCGCCCGTGCCATCGTCGACGCGCACGGCGGCAGCATCCAGGCCCGCAGCGTGCCCGGCGACACGACGTTCGAGGTGCGACTTCCCGCGCGGCCGGCGGCTTCGGCCTGAAGCACGAGACACCGACGCCGACCGTCGGTCAGGGCGTTTCGTCTCGCTCGTTCCTCGCTCGCTCAACGGCCAGGCGACCGGCCGTCGACGGGGTCAGTAGCCGCTGAAGGCGTCGGTGGTGATCGAGCGGGCGCGCTCCAGCGCCGGTGCGAGGTCTGCGATGAGGGCGGCAGGGCCGGAGATGTAGGCGTGACGCGACCCGATGTCGGGCACGACGCGCATGAGGCCGTCGGCGTCCAGGCGCACGCCCTGCGCCCACTCCCAGTGGGGCGGCAGACTCTCCGGCCGGTCACGCGTGAAGACCACGACACGAGCGCCCGATGCCTCGATGTCATCGCGATAGGCGAGCTCGGACGCATCCGACGCGACGTAGACGAGCACGATGTCGCGGTCGGCCGCTGACGCGGTCGCCTGTCGCAGCTGCGACACGAACGGCGTGACGCCGATGCCGGCCGCGACCATGAGGATCGGGGCGGCATCGCGCTTGGGTAGCAGGAAGTCGCCCCATACGCCGGTGATCGCGAGAGCATCGCCGGGCTTCACCTGCGCGAGCGCCTGCTTGTACGAGCTGAGCGCCTTGGTGCTCTTGCCCTCCTTGAACGCGACTTTCAGGAGCGGCAGATCCGCCGGCGCCGACGCGATGCTGAACTCACGGCGCGTGCCGCGGGCGTCGGGATGGCGGTGCGGCACCTCGAGCTCGAGGTACTGGCCGGGAAGGAAGGCGAGCCGGTCGTGCACGCGGAAGGTGAGCTCCTGCACCGTCGGCGTCGGCTCGGTGCGCGAGACCAGGGTGAGGCGCACGGCCGTGCGCACTGCGAACGCGAAGGCGACGAGGTTGCCCACCAGCAGCGCGCGCTCCTGACCGAGGCTGATGTCGCCGACAGGGATGGGCCAGCCGGCGAGCACGCCGACCACCGCCGCCACCGTGAACTGCTGCCACCGCCGCGGCGGCAGCGTGAGCGGCTCGGAGAGCATGAAGGCACCCAGGAACAGGAACGGCGAGGACCACAGCATCGGCCACAGGATGTCGAGCGTGCCGATCTCGATGCCGGCCGACTGGTACATCGCGGCGGTGCGGAAGACGCCGACCGCCACCGCGATCACGAGGAACACGGCGATCACGCGCACCTTCTCGGTGCGTACCAGCACGGCCAGGCCCAGCAGGATCACCGGTGCCGCGAGCGCCGGTGTGCCCACCCACCACGACGACGCACCGAGATCGGGCCAGACGAGGCTGAGAAGCGTCAAGACGGTGGCGCCCACGGCGGCGGGGTTGAAGATGTGACGTCCGCGCCAGGCCAGGACGTACTTCGAGAGCGACGCGACGGCCGCCGCGATCACGATGCCGAGGAGCCCGACGAGCTCCAGCGTGGGGCGCAGCACGAACAGCAGGATGTGCGCCGTGATGAGCGAGGACTCCAGGCGCCATGGGAGATCCAGCACACGCTGGGCGGCGGCATCCACTCCCACGCACACGGCCGACAGCACGACGAGCGTCACGATCAGCTGCCACGGGTCGGGCCCCACCAGGCCGAAGAACGACAGCAGGAACGCCACGACGGCCAGCTCGGCGAGCGCGAAGTACACCAGCCGGTACATCGACAGGCGGCCGAGGACCGCGAAGACGCGGTTCCAGAGTGCGGTCAGATTGCCCATCGGGTCACACCGGCCGCAGGGGCTCGTGGCTGCCGGCCGGAGGGATCACGCGGATGCCGTCACCCGGGCGCACCGTGCCGCCACGCAGGACGATCGACATGACGCCCGCGAGGCGCACGGTGTCGCCCGCGTCGTCGACGAAGACGAGTTCCTTCATGAGTCCTTCTGAGACGCCGTTGATCTGCGCACAGGGGTTGCGCAGGCCGGTGATCTCGATCACCGCCTCGTCGCCGAGTTCGAGCCGCGTGCCGCGTGCGAGGCCCAGCAGGGCGACGCCCGCAGTGGTGACGTTCTCGCCGAGCCCGCCGGGGGCGACGGCGTGGCCCCGCTCGGCCATGTCGTCGAACAGCTCCGCGTGGATGAGGTGCACCTGGCGGAGGTTCGGCGTCGTGGGGTCGCGCGCGATGCGCGACAGGTGCTGCACAGTGACGCCGGCGTGCGCATCACCCTCGACGCCGAGCCCGGCGATCAGGGTGATGCTCTCGCGCGTCGGCTTGCTGAAGCGATGCGCGTCGTCGCGGGAGACCGCCACGACGCGTCCGGAGGGAGGCTCGGTCACTGTTCCAGGCTATTGGGTCGCGACGACGGCGCAGTCCGGGTACCGCCCTCTACCGCCACAAACAGCTCGGCGCGGCAGCCCGGCGACCACTCGACACGGCCGTCGGTCGTCATGCGCACCCACTCGACACCCCACTCGGACGCGAGGCGCGGGCCGCCGTCGAAGAACAGCGCGGTCGCCACCGCGTCGGCGGTCATCGCATCGGCGGCGACGGCCCACGTCGCCGCGTAGGTCCGCACGGGCCGCCCGGTGCGCGCGTCGAGCACGTGATGAAGCGTTCCGCCGGTCGCCGACGGCCACGAACGCCGGTTCGTCGCAGAGGCGCACAGTGCGGCATCCTGCACCTCCCACACGCCGATCGCGCGCCGGGGGTCGAACGGGTGCTCGAGCCCGATGCGGTGCGGCCCGCCGCGCACGGCGAGGTCGCCACCTGCATCCACGACCGCGTCACCCGGCACGGCCGCGGCGACCACGTCGAGCACGAGGTCGACCAGTCTCCCCTTGCCGAGGGCACCGACGTCGATGATCGCCGGCGACGCGAGGGCGAGGACGCCGTCGTGCCACGTGAGCAGGTCGCGCCACTCCGCCGGCGCGGCCCGCACGCCGCGATCCCGCAGCGTGTAGGCCGCGTCGTACCCGAGCGCGTCGAGGGATGCCCCGACCAGCGGGTTGACGGCGCCTCCGGTGGCGTCGGCCAGCGCCTCGAACGCGTCGAGCATCGCCCCGGCGTCGGCGGGGGCCGGCGTCGAACCGCTCCGCGACAGATCGCTGACCAAGGAGTCGGGCCGGAAGCGCGACCACGCACGGTCGAACGCGTCGATCGTCGCGCGGATGTCGTCTCGGACGGCGGTTGCCAGGGGTGCGGCGGTGACGATCTCCCACGTGGTCCCGATGGCGTCGAAGCGCCACAGGTCCAGCGCGGCGCTCATGCCTAGCTCGCCGCCTCAGCCTTGATCGTCTCGATCGCGTCGTTGAAACCACCACTGGTGAGCGAGGACCCGGCGACGCGGCTGACCTGGAGGTCGTCGATGTCCTGACCCACAACCACCGAGGCGATCCCGCCGATGAACTTGCTCTGGTACTCCTCGGATTCGCGCTTCTGCGGGTTGCCGGCGACCTCGACATCGGTGACGATGTCGTCTTCCAACGTGATCGTGACGCTGATGCTCTCGACGGATTCGGGCGTCGCGTATGACCCGTCGGCGGTGTAGGTGCCGTCGGCGTACGTACCGGATCCTGTGCCCCCGCCGGCCTGCTCTTCGCTCGTGGTCTCGTCGGTGGTCTCGGTGGTCTCGGTGGTCTCGGTCCCCTCGCCCGATCCGGTCGACACGTCTTCGGCCTCCGACGCCGTGGGCGCGCAGCCGACGAGGATGGCGATGCCGGCGGCGGCGGTGAGGGTGCCGCCGATGCGGACGGGACGTGAGGCGAGTGCGGTGCGGATCATGATGGTCCTCCTGGGCTCGTGGTTCGCGCGCGGGCGACGATTCATTCGCCCGCACGCATCTTCGCAACGGGTCTTATGAGCCGCCTTTGAGCGCCAGAGCAGGCCGCGATGATCGTGTGCGCAGCGCCTTGAGTGCCTCGACCGCGAGGAAGATCACGATCGACACGGCGATCGGAAGGATCCAGGATGCCGCCGGCAGCGGCCGCGACTCGAACAGCAGGTTCATGAACGGCACGTACGTGTAGATGACCTGCAGCCCGATCAGTGCCAGGGCAGACCACCACACCACGCGGTTGCCGCGCAGCACGTCGACGGTGAGGCTCGAACGAGTGAGGAAGCGGCAGTTGAAGAGGTAGGCGAGCTGTCCGAGGGCGAGCATCAGCACCGCCTCGGTGCGCGCGACCTCGACGTCGACGCCGGTCGCGGCGACGCCGTAGAAGACGCCCATCGTCGCACCGCCGATGAGGAGCGACACGATCAGCACGAACCCGAGCTCGCTCCGGTTGACGATCGGTCCGCCGCTCGCGCGCGGCGGACGCCGCATGATCCCGCGCTCGGCGGGCTCATAGGCGAGGGCGAGCGACAGCGTCACCGCCGTCACCATGTTGACCCACAGCACCTGCACGCTCGTCACGGGCAGCGCGAGCCCGAACACCACGGCGATGAGGATCACCAGCGACTGCGCGCCGTTGGTCGGCAGCAGGAACACGATCGACTTGCGCAGGTTGTCGTAGATGCGGCGCCCCTCGGCGATCGCGCTGCGGATCGTCGCGAAGTTGTCGTCGGCCAGCACGAACTCGGCGGCCTCCTTGGTCGCCTCGGTGCCCTTGATGCCCATCGCGATGCCGACGTCCGCACGGGTGAGCGCCGGGGCGTCGTTGACGCCGTCGCCGGTCATCGCGACGACCTCGCCGTGCGACTGCAGCGCCCGCACGATCCGGATCTTGTGCTCGGGGCTCGTGCGCGCGTACACGTCGACGTCGCGCACCACCTCTCGCAGTTGCTCCTGGCTGAGCGCCTCGAGCTCCGCGCCGGTGAGCACGGCGGCATCGGGACCGGCCAGGCCCATCTCGTGCGCGATCGCGAGCGCGGTGCCGGCGTGGTCGCCCGTGATCATCTTGACGCTGATGCCGGCCGCATGGCAGTCCGCGATCGCTTCGATCGCCTCCGGCCGCGGCGGGTCCACGATGCCCCACAGCCCCAGGAACTCCAGGTCGACGAGGTCGTCGAGCGCGAACTCGTCGGTGGTCGCGCGCACCGGCTTGCGGGCCGCGGCGAGCACGCGCAGACCCTGCGAGCTGAGCTCGTCGAGCGCCTCCTCCCAGCGCGAGAGGTCCAGCGGTTCGGAGCCGTGCGCGCCGCGCTGCGTGAGCGAGCGCTCCAGCAGGCGATCGGGCGCGCCCTTGACGAGGATCGCCCGCGACACCTCGCCGTCGCCGCCGCCCGTCCGCGCCGCCTCGTTGAGGGTGGCCATGAGCTTGTGCGCCGAGTCGAACGGGATCACCGCGACGCGGCGACCGCCGGCGGTGCCCACGCCGCCCTTCATCGCCGCGACCTTGAGCGCACCCTCGGTGGGCTCTCCGACGAGCGACCACATCCCGTCGTCGCCCTGCACGATGTGGGCGTCGTTGCACAGCGTCGCCACCGACAGGATCGCGGCGAGGTCGCCCGAGCCGGGTGCGTCGTCCACGGCGCCGACGGCGCGGATGCCGCCTTCGGGCACGTACCCCAGGCCCGACACGTCGTACTCGGCGACCGGTGTGACGATCCGCCTCACCGTCATCTCGTTCTTGGTCAGCGTGCCGGTCTTGTCGGAGCACACCGTCGTGACGGATCCGAGCGCCTCGACGGCGGGCAGTTTGCGCGTGATGGCGTTGTGGCGGGCCATCTGCTGCACGCCGATCGCGAGCGTGATGGTCACCAGCGCCGGCAGCCCCTCGGGGATCGCCGCGACCGCGAAGCCGATGGCCGCCGAGATCAGCTCGTCGAACGGCATCCCGTGCAGGAATCTGCCGATCATCAGCATGATCGCGGCCATCCCCAGGATCACGACCGTCAGCACGCGACCGAAGCTGTCGAGCTGACGCGTGAGCGGCGTCGCGAGCGACCCCGCCTCGTCGGAGAGCGCCTGGATGCGGCCGATCTCGGTGGCGACGCCGGTCGCGGTGACCACACCCCGCGCCTGGCCGGCGCTCACGATCGTGCCCGAGAACGCCATCGAGCCACGGTCGCCGACGCCCGCGTCCGCCGCGACCGGGTCGGTGGACTTCGACGAGGGCACCGACTCCCCCGTCAGCGCCGCCTCATCGATCCGCAGCCGGGAGGCCTGCATGAGCCGCAGGTCGGCGGGCACCTTGTCGCCCGGCATGAGGCGCACGACGTCGCCGGGCACGAGCCCTGCCGCAGGGACCGTGACCCAACCGCCGTCGCGCCGGGCTGTGGCATCCGCCGACAGCATGCCCCGGATGCCCGCGAGCGCCTTCTCTGCGCGCCCCTCCTGGATGAAGCCGATCACCGCGTTGATGATCGCGACCGCCATGATCACCCAGAAGTCGAGCCAGTCCCCCATGAGCGCCTTGATGACCGCGGCGCCCAGCAGGATGTAGATCAGGGTGTCGTTGAAGTGCACGAGGAAGCGCACGATGGCCGGCTTGCGCTCCGGCTCCGGCAGCTCGTTCGGACCGGCGATGCGCAGACGCTCCGCGGCGGCGTCGGCGTCCAGGCCGCCGCTGCCGGTCTGCAGATGCGCGAGCACGTCCGCCGTGGCCAGCGCCCAGGGCCGCGGCACGGTCAGGCCGGCCTCCGTCACCGGGGCGGACTCGGGCAGCGCCCCGTCCATTGCTGAAGAGTTCGGCTGCGACATCGATGCTCCATCCGTGTGTCGCCTCCGTGCCCGCCGGGCATCCCTGCCGGTGTCGTCAGGCGGCTCCGTCGAACATGCTGGTGACGGAGCCGTCCTCGAACACCTCGTGGATCGCACGCGCGAGCAACGGGGCGATAGGCAGAATCGTAAGGGTCGGGAAGCGCTTCTCGTCGGGGATCGGCACCGTGTCGGTCACGACGACCTCGTCGATGGCGGGACTCTGCAGACGCGTGGACGCCGGATCGCTGAAGATCGCGTGCGTCGCCGCGACGATCACGCGGACGGCGCCGCTCGCCTTGAGCGCCTCGGCGGCCTTGACGATCGTGCCGCCGGTGTCGATCATGTCGTCCACCAGCAGGCAGACGCGGCCGTCGACGGCGCCGACGATCTCGTTGACCGTGACCTGGTTGGCGACGTTGGGGTCGCGGCGCTTGTGGATGATCGCGAGCGGCGCGCCCAGGCTGTCGGACCACTGGTCGGCCACACGCACCCGGCCGGTGTCGGGCGACACGACGGTGAGTCGGTCGCGGTCCTCGGCGCTCAGCGTGTTCTGGAAGTACTCCAGCAGCACCGGCTTGGCGAACAGGTGGTCGACGGGTCCGTCGAAGAAGCCCTGGATCTGGGCGGCGTGCAGGTCGACACTCATCACGCGGTCGGCGCCCGCGGTCTTGAACAGGTCGGCGACCAGACGCGCGCTGATCGGCTCCCGGCCGCGGCCCTTCTTGTCCTGACGCGAGTATGGGAAGTACGGCGCCACGACGGTGATGCGCTTGGCCGAGGCGCGCTTGGCGGCGTCGAGCATGATGAGCGTCTCCATCATCCACTCGTTGACCGGCGGGCCGAAGCTCTGGATGAGGAACAGATCGCACCCGCGGATCGACACCTCGAAGCGGGTGAGGATCTCGCCCGACGCGAACGTGCGGTACTCGGTGGGGACGAGCTCGGTGCTCAGCTGTTCGGCGACCTGCGCCGCGAGCTCGGGGTGGGAGCTGCCGCGTGCGACCACGAGCCGCTTCTTCGTCTTCGCGACGAGGCCGGGGGCGATGTCATGCGCCCGGTCGAGCTCAATGGTCTTCTTCTTGCGCGCCATCGTCCGCCTTCTGTGCGCTGCGGGCCTGGGCGGCGACGTCCGCCGCCCCTGTGCCCGGTCTGTTCTTCTCGACCCACCCCTCGACATTGCGCTGAGGGGCGACGCTGAGAGCGAGTGCACCGGCGGGGACATCCTTGCGGATGACCGCCCCGGCCCCGGTCTTCGCGCCGTCTCCGATCCTAACGGGCGCTACGAAGACGTTGTGCGACCCGGAGTGCACCTCGTCGCCGATCTCGGTGCGGTGCTTGGTCAGGTCGTCGTAGTTCGCGGTGATCGCGCCGGCCCCGAGGTTGACGCCGCGACCGATCGTGGTGTCGCCGATGTACGACAGGTGGGGCACCTTGCTGCCGTCGCCGATCGTCGAGTTCTTGACTTCGACGAAGGTGCCGATCTTGCCATGGTCGCCGAGGTAGGTGCCGGGCCGCACGTACGCGAATGGGCCGACGGTCGCCTTCGCGCCGATGACCGCGAGCGTCGCATCGGTGCGGGTGACGGTGGCGTCTTCGCCGACCTCGCAGTCCACGAGGCTCGTGTCGGGCCCGATGATGGCGCCGGTGGCGATGGAGGTCGCGCGCAGGATGTGCGTGTTGGGCAGCACCGTGACGTCGGGGGCGAGCATCGCGTCGACGTCGATCCACGTCGTCGCGGGGTCGATGACCGTCACGCCCTCCAGCTGCCAGCGGCGCACGGTGCGTGCGTTGAGCAGCCGCCCCACCTCGGCCAGCTGCGCGCGGTCGTTGACGCCGAAGGTCACGGTGACGTCGTCGACGACGGATGCCGCCACCCGGCCGCCCTCCTGCCGCACAAGCCCGGCGACGTCGGTGAGGTACTTCTCGGCCTGCGCGTTGTCGGTGCCGATCGCGGGCAGGTGGGCACGGAGCGTCTCGGCGCGGAACACGTACATGCCCGCGTTGATCTCGCGGACCGCGCGCTCGGCGTCGTCGGCGTCCTTCTGCTCGACGATGCGCGCGACGTCGCCGTCGGAGTCCCGGATGATGCGCCCATACCCGTACGCGTCGTCGACGACGGCGGTCATGAGGGTCACCGCGGCGTCGGCGGCGCGGTGGGCGGCGACGAACGACGCCAGCGTGTCGGCATCCACCAGTGGGCAGTCACCCGACAGCACCAGGACGTCGCCGTCGAATCCGGCGAGCTGATCGAAGGCGACCTCCACGGCGCGCCCGGTGCCGGGGATCTCGTCCTGGTCCACGACCAGCGCGTCGGGGGCGATGTCGGCGACCGCCGTCGCCACGAGATCCCGCTCATGGCGCACCACGACGAGCGTGCGCTCGGGGGTCAGCACGGCAGCGGCGCGCAGCACGTGCCCGACCAGCGGCAGGCCGCCGATGCGATGGAGCATCTTCGGGAGCGAGGACTTCATGCGCGTGCCCTGCCCGGCGGCGAGGACGATGACGGCGAGGGCGTTGTCGGTCATGCTCCGCCGCCAGGATTCGAACCTGAACCTCACAGCTCCAAAGGCTGTCGTGCTGCCGTTACACCACGGCGGAACGCGGCGCCCCGGCGACCGGAGCCCGCCCGTCAAGTCTGCCAGACGTCGCTGTGCCGCCTGCGCTCTCGGCACCGGCACCCGGCCGGGTGAGTGCGCTCGCGATAATGGGGGGATGACGGCAAAGTCGATGGGTGCGCAGGGCGACGAGGTCGATCGCATCGTCGAGGCGTGGATCACCCAGCGCCCCGATCTCGACTTCTCGCCCCTCGGCGTGCTGTCGCGCGTCGACCGGCTGTCGCGGCACCTCGACCGGGCACGACGTGACGCCTTCCGCCGCAGCGACCTCGAGCCGTGGGAGTGGGACGTGCTGTCGGCCCTCCGGCGGGCCGGTGAGCCGTTCCAGCTGAGCCCCAAACAGCTGCTGCAGCAGACGCTCGTCTCCAGCGGCACGATGACCAACCGCATCGACCGTCTCGTCGGGCGCCGGCTGGTGCGCCGCGAGTCCGATCCCGCGGACGGGCGCAGCGTGCTGGTGACGCTCACCGACGAGGGGCGGATCCGGGTGGATGCCGCCATCACACGCCTCGTCGACGCCGAGGCCGTCCTGCTCGAGTCGCTCTCGCGCGGCGACCGGGACCGGCTCGCCTCACTGTTGCGCAAACTCAGCCTCGGTTTCGACGCGGCCGGCGCATGACCGGCTCGGAGACGCCTGCGATGCGGGCGTTCGAACCGTGGATGCTCACCAACCTCGCCACCGGTGCGGTCATGGGTGCGTTCGTCGTGCTGCTCATCCCTCCGTTCATCACCCAGCAGACCGGCAGCCCCGCCCGCGCCGGCGTCGTCTTCGCCGTGATGGCCCTCGCCGGCCTCACCGGACCCTGGTTCGGACGCATCGCCGATCGCTACGGCGCGCATCGCGCCGTGTACACCCTGAGCTTCGTGGGGCTCACCCTGTCGTTCGTGGTGCTCGCCCTGGATGGCACGGGCGACGTGTACTCGCCGATCGCGGGAGTGCTGCTCGGCGCGTCGCTGTCGGCCAAGGCCGCCGTCGGAACCGGGCTGCTCGTCGGGTCTGGCGCGCCGGAGCCGGTGCAGGCACGGCAGCTCACCGTGTCGAACCTGCTGATCTTCGGCGGCCAGATCCTCGGCGGGCTGCTCGTCGCGGGCCTGCATCTGGGCTCGATCAGCTTCGTGGGCCAGTTCTGGTGCGCGGCAGCCCTCGTCGCTGCCGGCGGCGTGCTGGCCGCGGTGACGACCGGTGCGCCGGCGCGCAGGGTTCGGACCGCCGCGCGGCCGGCCGGCGTGGCCCGTGTGCCCACCGACGCGGTGGACGACCCCGAACCGGCCTCGCACGCCGACGTGGCGGCATCCGCCCGTCCGTCGTTCCGGCAGATCATCGCGTCGCCGTTCGGCGCGCTCATGGGCGCCATCGCGCTGGCGTCGCTGTGCATGGCGGTGCTGAGCAGTCAGGTCGCGAACATCCTGCCCACCGTCTTCTCGATCAGTCAGGCCGGGGTGAGCGGGCTGGTCGCGTTCTCGGGCCTACTCGGCATCGTCGCCGTGGTCGCGAGCGGTCCATGGCTCGCCCGGTCCGGACCGGCCCCCGCGCTCACCGCGAGCTTCGTCCTGCGCGGCGCCGGGTTCGTGGGGCTCGCGCTGGCCGGACTGTTCGCAGGCGGACCGGTCGCGGCGATCCTGGCGGCGATGCTCTATCTGGGCATCGCAGTGTCGGGCTCGCTGCAGCGCTCTCCGCTCCCCCGTGCAGCGGTCCTTCTCACCCGCGTGGGCGCGAGCGAGGCGAACGGCCTGGTCAGCGCCGCAGGGGCGTTCGGTGCGTTCATCGGATGCCTGGCCGCGGGCTTCGTCGCCGACGCGGCGTCGTACGAGGCCGTGCTGTGGATGAGCGCCATCGCCGCCGTCGCGCCGTTCGCGCTGCTCCCGATCCTGCGACACAGCATCCGCGCCGCCCGCGCAGCGCGCTGACTCACCGCGCGCCGAGGCGTCGGGGTGCATTCCCCTGTGCGATGCCCCCGCGGCCACGGAATTCGTCGCCCCGTCGCGGCGGCCTGCGGAGGGTGAGAGCGCGACATCTCGGCCGCTCGTCGACACCGAGGCGCCGCCGGCTGATCAGCGCCGCGAAGTCGTCAGAAGGGAGGCCGGGGTTCTCGGCTCGTGGTGGTGAAGACTGGCACTCTTCGTTCAGGTTCGACCAGGTACCTGCGTCCGGTGGGCGAGGTCCATTCGATGACGCCACCCGACCCGGGCACGTGTCTGACCGTCCATGCGGTGTTGTCTTTGACGAGATGATGCCCTTTGCACAACGGCGTGTTGTTCTCCAGGCCCGTCTCACCGCCATCGGTCCATCGGATCTGATGGTCCACCTCGCACCGCGACGCGGGGATCACGCATCCCGGCGCCATGCACCGCTCGGCTCGCCACCTGACCAGCCTGCGAAGTGCCGCCGGCGGGCGGTAGCTGTCACGACCGACCGAGAGGACCATCCCCGTCTCGGGGTGGGTGAGCACGCGCATCCACCCGCCGTCGCCGCCGCACAGCTCCCGCGCTCGTGACACCGGGATCGGACCGACACCCTCGACCACCGGCAGGTCCGCCACCGCGCCCGACTCGCGCGTGACGATGCCGGTCGTGCGCGGGGACTCACCCTCGGCTTCGAGCAGCGACAGCACCGGCACCGTCACCACGACCTGCGCGCGAATACCTGACGCGGCCGCCGGCACATGCTCGGTGGTGCCGTCGATCAGCAAGTCGCAGACCACGTCGGCGCGGATCTGATCCAGCGTCCGCTCGTCACCGGCTGCCTTGATCGTCTTCGCTATCGCCGTCGCCCGGCCGAAGATCGCCTGCAGCTCCACTTCTGGCGCGTAGGTCAACAGCAGCCCGAGACCGTCCGCGACAGGCTCCACCGCGATCCGTCGTGAGCGAACTACGCTCTGGTACCGATCTTCGATCGTCGGTGCGGTCACGGTCGCGATCCGATCGCGCAGCGCCCGGCGAAATGTCCCCACCGGCTCCGCCTCCGCCAGCGCGACAGCCTCACCCACCAAGCCCTCCTGCAGATCGGGAGTCAGCTCCCCCAGCAGGTCCACCAGCGTCTCGGCGTGTTTCTCTGTGATCCGCCCCGCGGCCAGCGAGTCCCACGCCGCACGACACGGTCCATGCAGTGCCTGTGCCACGACGATCAGCCGACCTGCCGCGTACTCGGTGATTCGCATCGCCGCGGCCAGTTCCAACCGGATCGAGCGCTCCACCAATTCGACTTCACCCGCACCATGCGCCACCGCATCCGTCAGCAGGTCTCGCCTCATCCCCTCGATCCGGGCATAACGCTGCGCCGCGAACACCGACATCATCGTCGCCGTCTCGACCACCAGATCGACGGCGTCCGGAGCGGGCGGCAGGAACCTCTCGACCTCGTCGTCCGACCACGCCGGGTCGGGTGAAGATGGGGGCTCGGTCATGGCTCCAGTATAGAAGCTATGTTCGAATGTGCGCAAGGGATGGTTCTGGGCAAGTCAGAGACCGACCAGTGCACCCAGCTCGCTGAGCGCCCCGACCCGCAGGCCGCACGACACGCCGCGGAGGGTGGGTTGATCATTCGTGGCGGTGTTGCACCGGCCGAGGGCGTCCAGGATCGCTGCCTCGGGACGCTCCCGGCTCTACGGCGTGACGACGTCGCAGTACCGTACGGCCACGCGGGCGAGCCGCAGGTCGGTCGTGACCAGAGCCGCGCCGAGCGACTCGGCGAGCGCGACGTAGGAGGCATCGGCCGCGATGATGTCATGACGCAGCGCCCACATGCGAGGAAGCAGGCGACGGGTACCGTGACGACGGATCTGGAACGCGAGGTGGGTGTCCAGCGCATCTCGCGCATCCGACGGCGTCACCGAGCCTGTCAACGTCGTGCGCCTCAGAGCAGACAGCACCTCGACATCCACGAGATCGGGCGCGTGCCATTCCTCGCGTTCAGGGAGGGACACCCCCACGAGCAGTGCGTCGACGAGCACGGAGGCATCCAGCACGACACTCACTCGGAATCCTCATCGCCGTGGTCACCGTACGCATCGCCGATCCACGCGTCGCATTCGGCGGCACGCTCAGCTCGCGCAGCCCGAACGAGGTCCGCGCCGACCCGCAAGTCGCCCTTCGCGGGATGCCTTCGACGCGAACCTGTGGATAATCCTCGAGAGTCGTGTGAGCTGTGGATGGTGCCGCACGGCGTTCGCGAGCGCGTCGCCACGCAACCCACGTCAGCCCGTCTGCTCGGTGAGCTCGAACCAGCGCTCCTCGACCTGATCGCGGTCCTTCTCCAGGTCGGCGATGCGCGACATCTCGACGCCGAGGCCGACGTAGTCGGACTGGTCGTGGTCGGCCAGCGCGGTGCGTGCCGCGGCGATCTGCGACTCGAGCTTCTCCAGCCGCCGCTCCAGCGCGGCGACCTCCTTCTGCGCGGCGCGCAGCTCGGCCCCCGACAGCGAGGGGGACGTGGATGCCGGGGCGCCGGCATCCCGTTTCGTCTCGCTCGTTCCTCGCTCGCTCAACGACCGCGCTCTGAGCCGCAGGTACTCGTCGACGCCGCCGGGAAGGTGGCGGAGGTGGCCGTCGAGGATCGCGTACTGCTGATCGGTGACGCGCTCGATGAAGTACCGGTCGTGCGACACGACGAGCAGGGTGCCGGGCCAGGAGTCGAGGAGGTCCTCGATGGCGGCCAGCATGTCGGTGTCGAGGTCGTTCGTGGGCTCGTCGAGGATCAGCACGTTGGGCTGCTCGAGGAGGATCAGCAGCAGCTGCAGGCGGCGCTTCTGGCCGCCCGACAGGTCCTTGACCGGAGTCGACAGCTGCGCGCTCTGGAAGCCCATGCTCTCCAGCAGCTGGCCGGGCGTGAGCTCCTGCGCCTTCGAGCCGCTGCCGAACGTGTAGGTCGTGCGCAGGTTCGAGATGACCACCCGCACCGGGTCGTTCAGATGGTCTTCGAGTTCGTCGAGGCGCTGCGTGAGCGTCGCGACTTTGACCGTCTTGCCGCGCTTGACACGCCCCGCCGTGGGCTGGACGTCGCCGGCGACCAGCCCCAGGAGCGTCGACTTGCCGGCGCCGTTCACACCGAGGATCCCGGTGCGCTCCCCCGGCGCGATGCGCCACTCGACCGGGTGCAGCACCTCGCGGCCGTCGTACGACACGGCGGCGTCGAGGAGGTCGACGACGTCCTTGCCGAGGCGCGAGACGGCGAGCGATCGCAGCTCGGTGGCATCGCGGATCTCGGGCACGTCGGCGATCAGCACGTTGGCGGCGTCGATCCGGAACTTCGGCTTCGACGTGCGGGCGGGCGCGCCGCGACGCAGCCACGCCAGCTCCTTGCGGGCCAGGTTCTGTCGGCGCTGTTCGATGACCGCCGCCTGCCGGTCGCGTTCGACGCGCTGCAGGATGTAGGCCGCGTAGCCGCCCTCGAAGGGCTCGACGAGGCGATCGTGCACCTCCCACGTGGTGTTGCACACCTCGTCGAGGAACCAGCGGTCGTGCGTCACGACGAGCAGCCCCCCTTGACCTGCCGGCCAGCGCCGCTTCATGTGGTCGGCCAGCCACGCGATCGCCTCGACGTCCAGGTGGTTGGTGGGCTCGTCGAGGAAGATGACGTCGTCGTCGCCGACCAGCAGCGCCGCGAGCGACACGCGGCGGCGCTGACCACCCGAGAGTCCGGCGATCGGGCCGTCCCACGCGAGGTCGCCGAGGAGTCCGGCGATGACCTCGCGCGTGCGCGCGTCACCGGCCCACTCGTGCTCGGGCCGGTCGCCGACGACCGTCTGGCGCACCGTGAGCGCGTCATCGAGCGTGTCGGACTGGTCGAGCACGCCGACGCGGACGCCGCCGCGCACCGTGACCCGCCCGCCGTCGGGCTCAAGGCGGCCCGCCAGCATCGCGAGCAGCGAGCTCTTGCCGTCGCCGTTGCGGCCGACGACGCCGATGCGATCGCCCTCGTCGATGCCCAGCGACACCCGGTCGAAGACGACCTTGGTCGGAAACTCCAGGTGCAGGGCCTCGGCCCCCAGAAGATGTGCCATGTCCTCTCCAGGCTAGGCGAGCCGGAGCCCACCCCGACGCACGAGGGTTCAGTACCAGATGCTCAGGCGCGGCGCGGTGTGCCATCCGAACACGCGACTGGCGGTCGCGACGGCCTCGGACGACGTGGATGCCGCACCGCCCGCCTGCGCCGTCACCCGGCCCGCCCGGGCCAGCGTCGCGACCGACACCCCGCCGAGGTAGGTCGCCGACAGCTCGGCGATGCCGAGCGTGAGGACGACGGCATCCACCGTCTCGCCGTCGTCGAGGCGCCGGACATGACCGGAGCCGTCGGCGGCCGTCTCGAGCAGATAGCGCCCGGCCGACAGGCCCAGCGCATCGTCGACGTCCAGCACGAGGCTGCCGGCGGCGCCGTAGCGACGGGTCTCGAGCGACGCCACGACGTCGATGATGCGCACGTACTGGTGGTCGAAGACACTCACCGTCGCGGCCCGCTGGTCGGCGATCATCCACAGCAGCGGCTCGTCGACGGCCAGCTCGTGCGAGCTCACCTCTGCGACGAGGTCGAGCTCCAGCAGGAACCGCCAGAGCGCCGCGTACGCATCGTCGTCCGCGGCGACGAGGTAGTTCACCGAGACCTTCGCCTTGGTGAAGTCCTCGTCGTCCGGGTGCACGGTGTAGATCGCCACCCCGCCCACGTCGCCCGCGGGATCGGTGTACTGCACCGCCCGCTTCTCGCCCGCCTTCTCGGCCACGGGCGAGGTGCCGGCGAAGTTGTCCCAGTGCGAGCCGGGCACGTCGATCTCGCCCGCGGTGAGGTGTCGCACGCGGTCGTGGATCACCGGCATCAGCTCGCGGGCGCGCTCGCGCGGAATGAAGTCGATGCGCCCCTCCGGCCGTGGGCCGATCCAGCCCGCGCGCTTGGTGTCGATGCGCCAGCCGGCGCGGCGGGCGGCAGGGGCGAAGCCGTAGCGGCCGTACAGCGTCGACTCGCTCACGGTCAGCATCGCGATCGGGATGCCGGCGGCCTGGGCCGCACGCAGCTCGCCCTCCAGCATCGCGCGGGCGATGCCGCGCCGGCGATGCGTGGGCGAGACGGTGACGGCCGAGATGGCGCACGACGGGATCAGCGCTCCCCCGGGAACCGCGAGGTCACCGAGCCACGACGCGATCGACGCGACCGGGGCGTCGGCCACCGGCGCCTGCGGGTCGTAGACGCCGGTCAGCCGGCGGTACCCGCTGCGCTCCCGCGTCGCGTCGACCTGCGCGTCGCTGCGCTCGCCGTCGAGGAAGCCGCGGGCGACGGACTGCAGCCACGAGCCGAACTCGTCGTCGGCGACGGAGACCCGCCGGTAGTCGAGACCGCTTTCGGCGAGCCTCGCCCGCGACTGCTCGTCGACGGGCCCGGCACGGAAGGCCGCGCGGTCGGATTCCCCTGCGCCCGCGGGCACGATGTCGGACGTGGTCATGCGTGTTCCTCTCGAGAACCGGAGGGTGGATGCCGGCGGCTCAGGCCGGCACCACCCGTGCGCCCGCGACGGGCCCGTGCACGTGCAGCGCCTCGTAGCCTGCCGCGGACAGCGTGATCTGCAGCTCCAGCGCCGACTCGGGGTCGGCGGTCAGGAACGCCAGTGTAGGACCCGACCCCGACACCATCCCCGCGAGCGCGCCGGACTCCTCACCCAGCTCCAGCGCTTCGCGCAGCTCCGGCCGCAGCGAGAGCGCCGCGATCTGCAAGTCGTTGCGGGTGTGCTCGGCGAGCGCGATCGGATCCCCGGCGCGCAGCGCGTGCAGCACGCCCGCCGCCACCTCGGGCACGGCGCCCGAGGCGCCGATGTCGGGGCGCGTGCGCAGCTCGTCGAGGTGCGCGTACACCTCGGGCGTCGACAGTCCGGCCTCGGACGGCACGACCACCCAGTCGAATCGTCCCTTGGCCAGCGCGGGGCTCAACTGATCGCCGCGACCGGTGCCGATCGCCGTCCCGCCCATGAGCGCGAACGGCACGTCGGCACCCAGGCGCGCGGCGAGCTTGTAAAGCTCGGCGCTGCCGAGCTCGGCCCCCCACAGCGCGTCGCACGCGACCAGGGCGGCAGCGGCATCCGCGGATCCGCCGCCCATCCCGCCCGCGACGGGGACGTGCTTCACGATGTCCAGGTGCACGCCGCCGGTGTGCCCGATGCGCTGGGCGACCAGACGCGCGGCGCGCACGGCGAGGTTGCGGTCGTCGGCCGGCACGCCCGACACGTCCACGGTGCCCGAGATCGACACCGTGAACTCGTCGGAGGGCGATGCCCACACGTCCTCGAAGAGCGAGACGGCCTGGTAGGCCGAAGCGACGTCGTGGTAGCCGTCGTCCTGCACGCCGCCGACCTCGAAGAAGAGGTTGAGCTTGCCGGGCGCCCGCACGCGGACCCCCTCGGCGGCGAGAGCCTGACTCACCGGTTCGCCGATTCCGCCCAGAGATTCACGTCGATGCCGTCCGACAGTGCGTCGATCCGCTCCAGCTCCTCCGTCGTGAAGGCGGGGCCCTCCAGCGCCTTGAGGTTCTCGTCCAGCTGCGCGGGACGCGAGGCGCCGATGAGCGCCGACGCCACCACCGGGTCGCGCAGCACCCACTGGATCGCCAGCTGTGCGAGCGACTGCCCGCGCTCCTTGGCGATCACGTCCAGGCCGCGCAGCGTCGCGAGCCCGTTGTCGCTGAGCGGGCCGCTCGGCAGCGATCCCCGCTGCTGGGCGCGATCGGCGGTGCCGCCCGAGAGGTACTTGTCGGTCAGCAGGCCCTGTGCGAGCGGCGTGAACGCGATGGCGCCCATGCCCTCCTGCGTCAGCACGCCGGTCAGGCCGTCCTCGACCCAGCGGTTGAGGATCGAGTACGCGGGCTGATGGATGACCAGCGGCGTGCCGAGCGAACGGGCGACCGCCGCCGCCTCTGCGGTGCGCTCGGCGCTGTACGACGAGATGCCGACGTACAGCGCCTTGCCCTGGCGCACCAGCGTGTCGAGGGCGCCCACGGTCTCTTCGACGGGGACATCGGGGTCGACGCGGTGCGAGTAGAAGATGTCGACGTAGTCGATGCTCATGCGCGTGAGCGACTGCTCGGCGCTGGCGAGGAGGTACTTGCGCGAGCCGCCGTTGCCGTACGGGCCGTGCCACATGTCGTAGCCCGCCTTCGACGAGATGATGAGCTCGTCACGGTACGGCGCGAAGTCCTCGCGCATCATGCGGCCGAAGTTGGTCTCGGCAGTGCCGTAAGGTGGGCCGTAGTTGTTGGCCAGGTCGAAGTGCGTGATGCCGCGATCGAAGGCGTGGCGCAGCAAGGCCCGCTGGTTGTCGAACGGGATGTTGTCGCCGAAGTTCCACCACAGTCCGAGCGACACGGGCGGCAGGGTCAGACCCGACGTGCCGACCCGGCGGTAGTCGGAACCGACGTAGCGATCGTCGGCGGCGGAGTACGGACGGTGGAGGTCTCCACCGCGGGGGAGATAACGGTCGTCTTCGGTCACCGGTCCAGGCTATCGGCGCGAGGGGCCGCTCGCAGGTGGGCGTCCGCGAACGCCCGGAAACGTCGTTGTAACGGAGCGGGCCTACTGTGACCGCAACGGGCGTCACCGCGTCCGTGAAGGAGGACTCATGGCCGCACTCACCGCGCTGCCGCAGCCGGCCCACGCGTGGACCGGACTGCTGGAGCGGCCGGACATCGCCGTGGACCGCGGCATCCTGCACATCGTCCACGACGACGTGACGCCGGTCCAGGCCCGCACGGCGGATCTTCTCCTCGTGGCCGGCGCGCTCGAACAGGCGGGTGTCGGGGTCACCCTCATCCGCCATGGCCGCGCCGTCCCCGCGCTCGCCGTCGACGTGGCGGACCGTGCCACCGCCCTGGCCGCCCTGGCCGAGCTGTGCGCGACGGAGCCGGTGTACCTCAAGCGCAAGGGCGATCCGCCGGCGCTCGCCGCCGACGCGTCCCTGCCGACCGCGGCACCCTCCGCGATGCGGGTGTACCGCCCCCGGATCACCCGCACCGGCTCGCTGCGCTACGGCGCGGCGCTCGGCGCGCAGCTGGAGTTCTGGCGCTACGGCGTCGACCTCGTCGAGGCGCCGCGTGACAACGCCCTCACCCGGCGCCACACCGCCGCCGCAGACCTCGTCGCCGCGACCGTCGAGCGCTACGGCCGCAGCTGGCGCACGGTCGAGGGCATGTTCGACGCGCAGCCGCACGAGTTCACCGAGGAGGTCGACCTCGTCTTCTCGTGGGTCGACGGGTCGTCGAGCGACTTCCAGCGTGCGCGTGCCGCACAGCTGGCCGAGTATGTGGTGGGCGACGGCGACGACGGCCCGGCCCGCTACCGGCACGTC